>Ga0208371_1000052_pt1 | contig 85350 bp, 79 predicted proteins | sample SubbioCR12Aug_1A_FD_184827 | JGI IMG/M metagenome (GOLD analysis project Ga0208371, IMG submission 184827) | Serpentinite rock and fluid subsurface biosphere microbial communities from McLaughlin Reserve, California, USA - CR12Aug_1A (SPAdes) | ecosystem: Environmental > Terrestrial > Deep... | reverse complement strand
GCCTGCCTCAGAGAGGCTGGCATAGCGATTCTGTAAGTCAAACAGGCTGTTTTGCATGGCGTGGTCACGGGTGGCTGTACCGATAATTCAGATTATCCAGAAAGGCGGGAATTTATAGAAGTGCCCTATATGAATCAGGTATGATGCTGTTCTTTCCTCTCCCCCAATTCATTAAATGCTGCATCCAACTGTTTTCGATGTAATCGTGGTCGGTGGAGGTCATGCCGGAGTAGAAGCGGCCCTTGTTTCAGCACGGATGGATAAAAACACCCTGCTTTTAACCCATAACATTGAAACATTGGGACAAATGTCATGCAATCCGGCTATTGGCGGAATCGGCAAAGGACATTTGGTAAAGGAAATCGATGCTCTCGATGGGGTCATGGGCGCGGCTACCGATGAAGGCGGCATCCAATTTAGAATCCTGAATTCAAGCAAGGGTCCGGCAGTACGAGCGACCAGAGCACAGGCCGATCGGTCTTTATATAAGTACGCCATCCGTCGCCGGGTGGAGGGGCAGCCCAATCTAACCCTCTTTCAGCAAGCTGTCGATGATCTCATTGTCGAACGGGGGCGGGTGACTGGGGTAACTACCCAGTTGGGCTTACGCTTTTCCGGAAAAACCGTCGTTCTAACCACCGGAACGTTTTTAAGTGGATTGATTCACGTCGGACAAGCGAATTATCAAGCCGGCCGTATGGGCGACCCACCCGCAAATCGCTTGGCAGAGAGGCTCAGAGAATTAGCGTTACCTGCCGGGCGTCTGAAAACCGGGACGCCCCCGCGCATAGACGGGCGCACCTTGGATTATTCGGCAATGTTAGAACAGCCGGGCGATGACCCTGCGCCAACCTTTTCGTTCTTGGGTGATGCCTCGCAACATCCCCCGCAAGTGTCATGCTGGATTACGGCAACCAATCAACAAACCCACGATATCATTCGAGGTGGCTTGGATCGCTCCCCTTTATATACGGGGGTCATTGAAGGTGTCGGTCCGCGCTACTGCCCATCCATTGAAGACAAGATCATGCGTTTCGCCGGGAAGGACTCGCATCAAATTTTTGTAGAGCCGGAAGGACTGCAAACCCAGGAAATATATCCGAATGGGATATCCACCAGTCTTCCATTTGATGTCCAGCTTGCATTGGTTCGTTCTATTCGCGGCTTTGAGAAGGCCCATATCACACGCCCTGGATACGCGATCGAGTACGACTACTATGACCCGCGCGGCTTGAAAAGCTCGTTAGAAACCAAGGCAATCGGTGGTCTCTACTTTGCAGGACAAATCAATGGGACGACCGGTTACGAAGAGGCCGCCGCACAAGGGCTGCTGGCAGGAATAAATGCCGCCTTGCAAGCGGAGGGTCGCGAATCGTGGTGCCCTCTCAGAAGTGAAGCATATATTGGGGTAATGGTAGACGACCTTATTACCCGAGGGGTAACCGAACCCTATCGCATGTTTACCAGCCGCGCGGAATATCGCTTGATGCTCCGGGAGGACAATGCAGATATCCGTTTGACTGAGGCCGGCAGAAAGTTAGGTATTGTCGGAGAGGCGCGCTGGCAAGCGTATTCTCAAAAAATGGAGAAAATCGAAAGGGAAAAGGAGCGCTTAAGAAATACCTGGATAAATCCCAAGTTAGTACCCGAAGATGAGGCTGTGCGGGTCTTGGGAAGAGGTATCGAGCGCGAGTACAACCTCCTTGAGCTATTGAAGCGCCCTAACGTGACCTATGAAACGCTGATGTCGCTGCCAAATACCGGCACAGGGGTAACGGAAAAGCCGGTTTCAGAACAGATAGAAATTCAGGCAAAGTACGAAGGTTATATCTCCAGGCAAGAATTGGAAATCGAGCGCCAGCAACATTTTGAAAATCTGAAAATACCAAATGCCCTGGATTATCAAGAGGTAACCGGTTTGTCCATCGAAGTGCGCCAACGTCTATCCGCACATCGCCCGGAAACCTTGGGGCAAGCGGCGCGTATCTCCAGCATCACGCCGGCAGCGATTTCCTTACTGCTCGTTCATCTGAAACGTCGGGGGTTGTTATCCAAGCTGCCATGAATAACTTTTCAAACATTCTTGCGTCGGGCTTGAGCGTACTTGGCCTTGAATCAGCCCGATCCGCAATTCCGAAAATGCTGGAATATCTGGTGTTGCTGGATAAATGGAATAAAACATTCAATCTGACTGCTATACGAGAGCCGGAAAAAATGCTTACCCACCATTTGCTTGATAGCTTGGCGGTGGTTCCCTATATTCCGGGGAAAACGATTATTGACATTGGAAGCGGCGCAGGCCTGCCGGGCATCCCCATAGCGTTATCCAGACCGGAATGCAAGGTAACCTTGTTGGATAGCAACCAAAAAAAAGTGACATTTCTTAGGCAGGCGTGTATTCAGCTGAGTCTTGGTAATGTGACTGTCTCTGGAGATCGCGCGGAAAGCTGGTGTCCCGAAGTCAAATATGAGGTTGCCATTTCTCGAGCATTCTCTGATTTGACGACTTTCGTACGGGTGGCAGCACATTTATGCCAACCCGGCGGGGTAATGCTGGCAATGAAAGGGACTTATCCATCCGAAGAGCTAGAACAGCTACCTTCCACCGTAACCCTCGAGGAGGTTATCCCTCTAATCGTTCCTGAACTTGGCGCGGAAAGACATCTTGTTGTGATGAGAGTGAAATAAATGGCCAGAATCCTAGCAGTGACCAATCAGAAAGGTGGGGTTGGTAAAACCACGACCAGCGTCAATCTCGCCGCAAGCTTGGCAGCAACGAAACGCAAGGTATTGCTGATCGATCTAGATCCGCAGGGCAATGCCACCATGGGTAGCGGCGTAGACAAGATGCAAACGGGTAGCACCGTATACCATTTGTTGCTCGGAGAAAAGCCGTTAAAGGAAATCGTTTTGACCAACACTGCGGGGGATTATCATTTGATCCCTGCGAATCGAGAATTGGCCGGTGCTGAGGTTGAATTGGTTCAAGAGCTTGCACGGGAATGGCGCCTTAGAAATGCCCTCAGCGAAATTGAGGCGGAATACGATTACATCCTGATTGACTGTCCGCCGGCACTAAATCTATTAACTGTAAATGCCTTATGTGCTGCGCATGCGGTAATGATCCCGATGCAGTGTGAGTATTACGCACTGGAAGGCCTCAGCGATTTGGTGCAAACCATCAAAAAGGTTCGTGCAGCACTGAATCCCAAGCTCGAAATAGAAGGATTGCTTCGAACCATGTTCGATCCCCGCAATACCCTCGCACAGCAGGTTTCTGAGCAACTTCAACAGCATTTCGGCGATAAAGTATATCGAACCGTCATCCCGCGCAATGTTCGCCTCGCGGAAGCCCCTAGTTATGGCTATCCCATCATTCATTACGACAAAGCGTCTAAAGGCGCTCAAGCCTACCTAGCGTTGGCAGGGGAAATTCTCAGAAAACATAGGCCGGCTCAACCGTAACCACGAACAAAATAACCAGACACTAAGCGACGTTGCGAGGAAACCAAAATGGTAAAAATGAAGGGACTGGGGCGAGGGCTGGACGCATTACTGGCCAGCGCAGGAACACAATCGGGGGAAGATAACCGGCAAAACTTGCCTGCATCCGAACTGCGCCCAGGGAAATATCAGCCGCGTACCCACATGGATCAGGAGTCGCTCGCGGAGTTATCCGAATCCATCCGTGCGCAGGGGGTAATGCAGCCGATCCTGGTGCGCCCGATAGCTGACGGATACGAAATCATCGCCGGAGAACGGCGCTGGCGAGCCGCCAAAATGGCTGGTTTGAACGACGTACCGGTATTGATTAGGGATGTGCCCGACGAAGCTGCTCTGGCAATGTCCTTGATCGAGAATATCCAGCGGGAGAACTTGAATCCCTTGGAAGAAGCTCTGGGTATCCAAAGGTTGATCGATGAGTTCAGCATGACTCACGAAAAGGCTGCCGACGCCGTGGGCAGATCGCGTAGCGCAGTCAGCAACTTACTACGCCTGTTGAACCTGGCATCCCCGGTTCAGGAGTTGCTAGTGCACGAAAAAATCGACATGGGCCACGCCCGCGCGCTACTTTCCTTGCCTGGTGCCAAGCAAATCCAGCTTGGTCAGGAAATCGCCAGCAAGCAACTTACCGTGCGGGAAGCGGAAAAGCTGGTTAAGCGTTTAATGAATCCTGTAAAAGGGAAGGTAAAGATCGAGGATAGGGATGTTCAGCGCTTACAGGAAGAGCTGGCCGATAAATTGGGCGTAAAGGTGACGTTGAAAATGACCCAAAAAGGCAAAGGGCGGCTCATAATCGACTATGAAAGTTTGGAACAACTGGATAGCGTGATTCAAAGAATTTCATAAGGATTAACAACAGAGTCCCTCCAAATTTTTATACCGTCTGAAGCGTAAGCAGGAATAGCTACGAAGATCTGGATGCGGGCGGGCCAAAGAGCGGTGGGCAACAGCTTTAGCCGCAGCGTCGAGGGCTTTAGGGGGGGGCGGAGTTCTGCAAGCTGGCCGATTGGCCTCTAAACGACGGAAAATCACCTTTCTCCACCGGGAAAATAGTCGGCTCGCCAGACCGGCGCTAGTCGGAAAACACGCGGTGTTTTCAGTAAGGCAAGCCACCCCGAAGCTAACTTGATTCAATCCAGCGGCCGCGTTTTGCGAACTTCCAAAAAAGGCAATTAGTTTGTCGTAACCGACGAATCAACTAGCTTCGGCGGCATCCCGAACGCACCCCAAAAGTGGAGCGTTTCAAGGCCTTATTACGATTGCGGCGGTTCGACCTGTTCGACAAAGCCGCATTCCTTTTGTGGACAGACCTTCTCAACACCCCGCCGCTTGGTTGTCTTGAGGGTCAGAATGGGCCAGCCACACTTGGGACAGGGTTCGTTGATGGGCGGGTTCCAGGTCGCATATTTGCACTTGGGATAGGTATTGCAGGAATAAAACAATTTCCCATAACGACTCTTGCGCTCGATCAACGATCCTTCCTTGCATTCCGGGCAGGAAACCCCAGTATCGCGAGGCTTTTCCAGCGGCTCGATAAATTTGCACTTGGGGTAGCCGGAACAACCGATGAATTTTCCATAAGGCCCAGCCTTTACCACTAGGGGGCTTTCACATTTCGGACAAACTCGCCCCTCGATGACCACCGGTTCTTCGGGTTGGACTTCGCCGTCGATGTTGCGGGTGTAATCACACTCAGGATAGCCAGAGCAGCCGACAAACTTGCCGCGCTTCCCCAGCCGCAAGGACAGGGGCTTGCCGCATTTCGGGCAGGCTTCGTCGAGTTGCTCCTGGGTAACATCCTTACGATCGACGCTCTTCTTTTCCTCGATCTGCCTGCTGAATGCTTGCCAGAACTCATCCAGGACAGGTATCCACTCCTGCTTCCCGGTAGATATGAAATCGAGCTGGTCTTCGAGGCGCGCAGTAAAGTCGTAATCGACGTATTGGGTGAAATGCTCCGTCAAAAACTTTGCGACGACTTGGCCGACATCGGTGGGAACGAAGCGCTTTTTGTCCATCAGCACGTATTCCCGGGCCTGCAGCGTCGAAATGATGCTGGCGTAGGTGGAAGGGCGCCCGATGCCGTGTTCTTCCAGGGCTTTCACCAAGCTGGCTTCCGTATAACGGGGGGGCGGCTGAGTAAAATGCTGTTCACCGAAGAGCTTGTCTAGCGGTAGTTTTTCATCGACTTCAAAAGGCGGTAGCTTGTTCTCGCCCTCTTCTTCCTGATCGTCCTCATCCTCCCGATAAACGGCGATAAAACCGGGGAAAGTCAGGGTTTGACCGGTCGCCCGAAACAGGTTGTCGTCGCCTGCCACAGCGAAATCGATACTAACCGTATCGAATTTTGCCGGTGTCATCTGACAGGACAGGGTCCGTTTCCAGATCATTTCGTAGAGCTTGATCTGGTCGGCGTTGAGGAAGCTCCGCACGCTGTCCGGAGTACGGGTTATCGAGGTGGGACGGATCGCCTCATGCGCCTCTTGGGCGTTCTTCGATTTGTTTTTGTAGAAAACCGGCTCTTTGGGCAGATAGTCTGCCGAGAAATTGCTGCCAATGTACTCGCGAATTTCCGCCACTGCTTCGTTGGCCAGATTTACCGCATCGGTACGCATGTAGGTTATCAAACCCACGGCGCCACCACCGATGTCTATCCCTTCATAAAGCTGCTGGGCGACTTTCATGGCTCGGTCGGTGGTAAAGCCCAACTTGCGCACGGCTTCCTGTTGCAGGGTGGAGGTGGTAAATGGCGCCGTCGGGGAACGTTGTTTGCGCTTCTTCTCGATATTCTTGACTAGGGCGTGCTGGCCTTGGCTGAGCGCGGCAAGCACCTCGGCATGTTGAGCATCGGAGCCGATGCTGAATTGACTAAGCTTTTCACCACGGAACTGAAAGAGTTTCGCGGCAAATTTGATTTTGCCCTTATGACTGTCGAAATGAATGCTCCAGTATTCCTGGGTCTTGAACGCCTGAATTTCGGCTTCTCGTTCGACGATCATGCGCAGTGCGGGGCTTTGTACGCGCCCGGCGGAAAGGCCGCGACGAATTTTGCGCCACAGCAGCGGGGAAAGGTTGAAACCGACCAGATAGTCCAAGGCGCGCCGGGCCTGCTGGGCATTCACCATTTCCATGGAAATGTCGCGGGGATTGTCGATGGCTTCCTGCACCGCCGATTTGGTGATTTCGTGGAAAACTACGCGCTTAACGGATTTTTTTGATAACAACCGTTTCGACTTGAGAATTTCGGCCAAATGCCAAGCAATCGCCTCGCCTTCGCGGTCCGGGTCAGTCGCCAGCAGGATGACGTCGGCATTCTTGACGGCTTTGGCGATGGCATCGACATGCTTGGCGTTACGCTCGATGAGCTGGTATTTCATGTCGTAGCCGTGCTCGGTATCCACGGCACCTTGCTTTGGCACCAGATCGCGCACATGCCCGTAGGAGGCAAGGACTTCAAAATCCGCGCCCAAGTACTTTTTAAGGGTCTTAGCCTTGGAAGGCGACTCGACAATCAGAAGGCTGGCAGACATGTTCGCCCTTTAAAATTAATGGGGGTTGCGAAGGGACGAGATAATAAAAACAATAAGGTAGGAAGGCAAGCGGAATCAGTGCAGGGCCGGCTGGTGGTCGCCGAAAAGCAAGTCCTCGACGAATACGAATTGCTGCGGCTCGCTTTGGCCCCACAGGACAAACAACACAATCCACTTGATCTGTTCCACCGAAAGACCACGTTCGTTGACGGCAAACGAGCGGTCGATAATCTGCTCGCGGCGGATGGCGTCGAGTATTCCCGAGCCTTCAAGAAAAGCCAGTAGGCCAATACCTTCTACGCCGAGGCACTCATACTCGTTATCGGTATAAAGGCGGGTACCTACGCTGCTGCCGAGATTTCCGGTCGTCTGGTTACCCACAAGCTCTTCAAGTCCCTGAAACCAAGAAAGTGCTAGATTGATTTCGCTGTGATCGAAACCGGCCGCACTCAACTCTCGAGTGAGGGTGCTTTCGTCCGGGTAAGCGTGCGCTTCCAGGTAATTTTCAAACAAGTAGACCAGGATATCGAACATTTAATGAAATCAGGTGGATAAAGTAATGCGTTGAAACAAGCCGCCGGGTTGTGAAGCGACCAAACCCGCCAGTTCCAGCGACAACAGCATGGCGGAAACCTCGGAACTCGTCAAGCCGCAACGTCCCGCCAGAGTATCGATGTCGAGCGCGTCGAAGCCCATGGCATCAAGCAGATCGCGGTGCCCGGCATCCGGATTTTCGCTCGCACCGGATGAAGCTCCTGACGATGAAGGCGACACCGGAAATCGCAATTCCCCCAATATATCCTCGGCGCAGTCGACCAGCTTCACGCCTTGCTTAATCAAGGCATGACAGCCCTTGGAATGAGGCGAATGGATTGAACCAGGAATGGCGAATACCTCGCGCCCCTGCTCGGCGGCCATGCGTGCAGTAATTAATGAGCCGCTGCGCAGGGCAGCCTCGACCAGCAGGCAACCGATGGATAGCCCGCTGATGATGCGGTTGCGCCGCGGAAAATTGGACGCAATCGCGGGGGTGCCTAGAGGAAACTCCGAAATCAAGGCGCCATGCTCGGCGAGTTCATGCGCAAGGCCGTGGTTGCGCGCCGGGTACACAATATCGAGGCCGGTGCCAACCACTGCAATACTCGAAGAAATCCCGTCCAGCCCGCCACGATGCGCCGCGGCGTCGATTCCGCTGGCCATCCCGCTGACAATACACAAACCGCTGTCGCTGAGGTTGCGGGAAAAAGACGCGGCATTCTGTGAGCCTTGGGGCGTCGCATTGCGACTACCCACCACCGCGAAACAATTGGCGGCAAGCAATTCCCGCCGGCCCTTCAGGTAAAAAAAGGGCGGTGGGTCGGGAATTTGCAGCAGTAATTGCGGATAGTCGTCGTCGGCGAGCGTGACTAGGTAATTGCCGGGCTTTTGCAGCCAATCAAGGGCGGGGCGAAGAGATTCTTCAGTGACGCCTGTGACGATGTGTTGTGCAATTCCCGGTTTTACAACTCCGCACAGGGCGGTATGGCTTGCCGCGTAAATCCGCTCCGGCACGCCAAAAGCTTTCAGCAAGCGCCGATAGGTTTCCCCGCCAACGCCGGGGATCAGGCTTAGCCCGATCCAGCCGGCTGGACCGCTTGGCTCGACCATTCAGGGAGTTTGAACGACATCCAGCATATGAACGGGGCGACTCGACTGGACAATCAGCGCATAAGACACCTTGCTGAATGTGCGGAAAACGAACATCAAGCCGGACCGCTCGTCAGGCAGTTTGAGCGCAACTTTCTTGCCATCTTGGTCCACGGTTGGAACCGTGATACCGCGCCGATAAATCGCCAGGACGTGACCGACTTCGAGTCCGTCGCGCTGCCCGAGATTGATGGTCACGATAGCGTTTTGGCCGACTTCGGCGACGCCGCCGTAGGCAGCGATGATGCTTCCGGAAATCGCGCGTTCTGGGGCGTGGGGGACATAAGCGTTGACCGGGTCTTCGGTAACCGGCACCAGTTTGTCACGGCGGTTGATTTCGAGCACCGACTTGGTGATATCCAGCGTGGTGGAATCGCCGAAGCGGCTGACCCTAGCCCGCCCCAAATAAACCGCTTCGCGCCCAAGGATTTCGCGGGTATCCGGGTCGGCAAGAATTTTGCCGGGCCGGTAAATGTTCCAATCCAGCCCGTCCTCGCGGCCCATGCCGCTGGCGTAAATCCGGTTGCCGGCGCCGACCACTACGCGATGCTCTTCGGTGCCGACGATTTCAGGAGCACGCTCCAGTTCTCCGTCGTCAATAATCAGCGGCTGGGAAAGAAACGGCCCAATGATCGCCGGGGAAATACTGGGAATGGCTTGCAACGCCAAGATTTCACTGCGTGTTCTAGGGCTGAGCTTGACGGTTTCGAGGCGCGACGCCGGGTTGGCGTTTTCCAGTTGCAGCTGCGGCTTGCCGTCCTTCATCGATAGAACGATTACGTTGCCGGGAAAAATCAGGTGCGGGTTCTTGATCTGCTCACGGTTGAGGTTCCACACCTCGGGCCAGCGCCAAGGCTCCTTGAGAAAACGTGCGGCAATGCTCCATAGCGTGTCGCCCTTCACGACCACGTGTTTTTCCGGCGGGTTGTCCTGCAAGGCTTCCTCCGCAACGGCGGGGTGGCCTACGCCGAAAAGAAGAATCAGGGATATAATGATGTTACGCATGATAGCCTCACCGCTGCGATTAGTAGATAGCGTAGTTGTTTCACAAGATTGATTAAATTCTGCATGTAATTAGTTAAATAAGCAAGTATTTATGGCTATTCTAACCATTTTGCGTTACCCCGATCCGCGTCTGCACACCATCGCCTCGCCAGTGGCGCACGTCGACGACGGGATTCGCGCACTTATTCGAAATATGGCCGAAACCATGTACGCCGCACCCGGGGTCGGGTTGGCGGCTACCCAGGTGAATGTCCACAAACGGGTCATCGTCATGGACGTCTCGGAAAACCATGACCAACTGATTGCCTTGATAAATCCTGAAATTATCGCCAGCGAAGGCGTCGAGGAACACGAAGAAGGCTGCCTCTCGGTTCCCGGTGTTTTTGAAAAGGTGAGGCGCGCCGAGCGCGTTACCGCAACTGCCCTCGACATGAACGGCGAGCCAGTCAAGATTGATGCGGACGGCCTGTTGGCGATTTGTATCCAGCACGAAATCGATCATCTTAACGGCAAGGTGTTTGTCGAATACCTCTCCCAGCTCAAACAATCGCGCATCAAGAATAAGCTCAAAAAACACCAACGCGAAACACTGTAATGAATATCCTCTTCGCCGGCACCCCGGAATTTGCCGCCAGTGCTTTGCGTGCCCTGATTGCTGCAGGCCATGTCGTGTCGTTAGTGCTAACTCAGCCGGATCGCCCCGCTGGGCGCGGCATGAAGCTTACGCCTAGCCCGGTAAAGCAGGTCGCCCTGGCGCACGGATTGAATATTTTGCAATCCCCCACTCTCAAGGAAGCAGCAATACAACGGGAACTCGCCGCAGTCGATGCCGAGGTGATGATCGTCGCAGCCTATGGGCTGATTCTTCCCAAGGCGGTGCTGGATATCCCCCCGCGCGGCTGTCTCAACATCCATGCCTCCCTGCTCCCACGCTGGCGGGGGGCGGCGCCGATTCAGCGTGCCATCCTGGCGGGCGACGAACAAACCGGCGTTACCATCATGCAAATGGATGTCGGCCTGGATACTGGCGATATGTTGCTGAAAGAAGCGCTTCCGATAGACTGTGGCGATACCGCACAAACCCTCCACGACAAGCTCGCGGAACAGGGGGCCAGGCTGATTGTCGCGGCGCTTGGTAAATTGGAAAAAGGCGGTCTGGTTCCGGAAAAGCAGGACGAGGTTCTCGCCAACTATGCCGCCAAACTTACCAAGGAAGAGGCTTTTCTGGACTGGAGCCAAACCGCAACGAGGCTTTCCCTGGCAGTACGCGCTTACAACCCCTTCCCCGTGGCGCAAGCCCGTATCCGGGGTGAGACCTGGCGCATCTGGCAGGCGCAGCCCGTTACAACCGAAGGTGGGCATAGGCCCGGTCAGGTTCTGGGGGCGGATCGGCACGGGATATTGATAGGTTGTGGGACTGGGGTATTACGGATTACCGAATTGCAGAAGGCCGGCGGCAAACGGATGCCGGTTGGCGACTTTCTTGCGGGTAACTCGTTGCAAGTCGGCGAGTGCTTCGAAATCTGAGGCGGGGCGATACTGCTCTCAATATTCCCGAATTATCCACCGCAAGCATTCCAGAACGATGACCATCAACCAACTTTCCGCCGAAGAAATCCGCAGTTTGTACGGCGCCCTTTCCCCTATCAAGGAACGCATCAGCCGTCTGCAGGCGATGCGCCACGCCTTTGCTTGATACCCTGAAATTATCCGCGAGCGCTCTCGGCCAGACCCTGGCCGGGCGCAATCTCAATGAGGTATTGCAAACCCTGCACGCGCGCAATCCCCATCTGACCGCCCAACAGCGCGCCGCCATTCAGGACTTGAGCTACGGCGCGTTGCGTTTTTACGGCCGTTACGACGCCCTGCTCAACCTGCTGGTATCCCGGCCGTTGAGCGATGAGGCGGTGCATGACCTGCTGGTGGTGGCACTGCATCAATTGCGGAATCCCAAGGCGGCGCCCCACGCAGTGGTCGATCATGCCGTCAAGGTCACCCTGGCGCTCAAGAAGACGTGGGCCAAAGGTTTGGTTAATGCGGTACTGCGCAATTTTCTGCGCCAGCGCGTCAGCCTGCTTGAAAAAGTCGATGCAGCAGGCTCGGTGGCGCGTTACTCGCATCCCCAGTGGTGGATCGACAAGCTGCGCGCTGAATATCCCGATATCTGGCAAGACCTGCTTGAGCAAAACAATACCCATCCGCCGATGACCCTACGCGTCAACCGGCGCAAGGCAGAAGTGAACGCTTACCGGACGGCCCTGCTGGCGGGCGGCATGGAGGCCGAGCAAATTGGCGACGTCGCCCTGCAATTGCGCCAGCCGACATCCGTATCCCGTCTGCCTGGCTTTGCCGATGGCTGGGCTTCCGTGCAGGATGCCGGCGCCCAACTGGCTGCGCCGCTCCTCGATGTTCAAAACGGAATGCGGGTGCTCGATGCTTGCGCCGCACCCGGCGGGAAATCCGCCCACTTGCTGGAACTGGCAGACATCGACCTGACCGCGCTGGATAGTGATGCCACCCGTCTCGAAAAAGTCGCGGCCAATCTCCAGCGCCTCGGCTTGAATGCCCGTTGCCTATGCGGCGACGCGGGCGTCGTTGAAACCTGGTGGGACGGGCAGCCTTATCAGCGCATCCTGGCGGATGTGCCGTGCAGCGCGTCGGGCGTGGTGCGGCGCCACCCCGACATCAAGTGGCTGCGCCGTCCTGAAGATATTGGCGGTTTTGCCGCCCAGCAGGCGAAAATCCTGGATGCCCTGTGGCGTCTGCTGGCGAGTGGTGGTAAATTGCTGTACGCCACCTGTTCCCTCTTCGCCGAAGAAAATCAGTTACAAATCAATTCATTCCTGGCGAGTCACAAGGATGCCACGATACTTCCGCTGGCTTTGGCGGAACATCGGGAAGGACAGGTTCTGCCGGATGAACATCACGATGGATTCTATTATGCGTTGCTTCAAAAACATTAGCCTGCTGGGGGGCGTGCTGCTGGCTTTGGTTCTGGCGCTGCCGGTTTACGCGGAAGGCATCGAAATCAAGACCGCCGAACTGGAAAGCATGGAAGAAGCCCTGCACCTCAAGGCTGACATCGACATCGTCCTTGGCCAGACCCTCGAAGACGCGCTCAACAAGGGGGTACCGCTGAATTTCGTGGCGGAATTCGAATTGAAACGCCCGCGCTGGTATTGGCTCGACGAGACCGTTTCGGCGGCGCAGCAGCACATTCGCCTGAGCTACCATGCCCTGACCCGCCAGTATCAACTCAGCTACAACAATCAGCAACGTAGTTACCCGTTCCTCGACGAAGCGCGCCGCGAACTGGGCCGCCTCCACGACTGGCCCGTCGCCAAGCGCAACCAACTCAAGGAAAAACAGGGCTACGTCGCCGGCTTGCGTTTCCGCCTGGATGTCAGCCAACTCCCCAAACCTTTGCAGATCAATGCCCTGGCTTCCAAGGACTGGAATCTCGACTCTACCTGGCACTATTGGAATTATTCCTCCTGATCCCCGCGCTGCCGGCCTGACGCCATGAAGCTGCTGCAAACCATCGTCATTCTGTGCATCGGGCTGGGGGGCATTCTACTTTTCCTGCTTTCCAAGGCCAGCGCCAACTCGGCGGCTTTCACCGAAAACTATACCCTGCTGCTCGCCCTCAACGGCGTCCTGGTGGTTTGTCTGGCCGGGCTGATCGGCTATCAATTGTGGATCTTGCGGCGCAAGCTGCGCGCCAAGATGTTCGGCGCCAAGCTAACCTTGCGCTTGGTGATGCTGTTCGCCCTCATGGCGGTGCTGCCGGGGATGCTGGTTTACGGGGTGTCGGTTCAGTTCTTGACCAAGAGCATCGAATCCTGGTTCGACGTGCGTGTGGATAATGCCCTGGAGGGCGGCTTGAGCCTGGGACGCAGCGCCCTCGACAACCTGCTGCGCGACCTCACCAAAAAGGGCGAGGCAATGGCACTGGAGCTTTCCGACCGCCCCGCCAGCGCCCATCTCACCCAACTCAACTCCCTGCGCGAGCAGGCGGGGGTGCAGGAAGCGACCCTTTACAACGCGCGCGGTTCGATCCTGGCTTTTTCCGGCAACGAGCGCGCCAGCCTATTGAGCGAGAAGCCTTCCTACTCGGTGCTACGCCAGGTCCGTCAGCAACAGCCCTATTCGGCGATTGAAACCATTCCCGGCAGGGGGCTGTATTTGCGAGTGCTTGCGCCGGTCAATGTCCTGACCCTGAGCGAGGATGTGCGCATCCTCCAATTGCTCCAGCCGGTGCCCCAGGAAGTGGCCCGCGACGCCGAAACCGTGCAGGAAATTTACCGCGATTATCAGGAGCTTTCCCTGTCCCGACTGGGTCTGAAACGGATTTTTGGCCTGACCCTCACCTTGACTCTGCTGCTTTCGCTGCTGTCCGCCATTGCCATGGCTTTTCTCCTATCGGCGCGTTTGTCTGCCCCGCTGGGTATCCTCGCCAAGGGCACCCGCGCGGTGGCATCCGGCGACTTCAGCGAAATGCCGGAAGTCCACAGCCGCGATGAACTGGGCATCTTGATGCAGTCTTTCAACAACATGACCCGCCAGTTGGGCGACGCACGGGCGGTGGTGGAATTCAACCAGCAGCAGCTTGAGACGTCCAAGGTCTATCTGGAAAGCATTCTTGCCCATTTGTCGAGTGGCGTGCTGGCATTCGACGATAAATTCAATCTGAAAACCGTCAACCCGATTGCCGCCCAGATCCTCGGCATCGACTTTCCAGCCTTGCGCCGCCGCGGTTTGGTGGAAGGCCAGGAGGCGTCAGTGGCGGCGTTCGCTACCGCGATTTCCGGGCAGTTTCAGACCCAGGCGCTGCAGGAGTGGCAGCAGCAGATCGACTACCTCGGTAAGAACGGCAAGCAAGTGCTGCTGGTACGTGGTTCGCGCCTGCCGATAGCCGTGGGCAACGGCTACATCGTGGTATTCGACGATGTCACCCACCTCCTCCAGGCCCAGCGCGACGCGGCGTGGGGCGAGGTGGCGCGGCGCTTGGCGCACGAAATCAAAAATCCGCTGACGCCGATCCAGCTTTCTGCCGAACGACTCGAACACAAATTGGTGGAAAAGCTGGATAATGCCGATGCCGAAATGCTCAAACGGGCGACCGGCACCATCGTCAACCAGGTCGCGGCGCTGAAAAACATGGTGGACGCTTTCAGCGAATATGCTCGGACGCCACGCTTGAACCTGCAAAAGCTCAATCTGAACGAACTTGTGATGGAAATTCTAGGTTTGTACGAAAATTCCGCCAGCCGCATTACTCCGCAAATCGACCCATCCCTGCCGGAAATCGCCGGAGATTCCACCCTGCTGCGTCAGGTGATTCACAATCTGCTGCGTAATGCTCAGGATGCCGTGGTCGAGAACGCCACTCCGGAAATTGTCCTGGAAACCCGTAGCGAGGGGAGTTGGGTCAGAATGGACATTCGCGATAACGGGGGCGGATTCCCGGAAAAACTGATGTCCCGCCTGTTCGAGCCGTATGTGACCACCAAGCCGAAAGGCACCGGATTGGGGTTGGCGATTGTTAAGAAAATTGTCGAAGAGCACAATGGAAAAATGCATATCGAAAATCTAAATCCCGGGGCATGCGTGAGTGTCCTGCTGCCAGCCCGGGAGGCGCAACATGGCTAGCATGACGCAAATCCTGGTAGTGGATGACGAAGTCGGCATACGCGAATTGCTTCTGGAAATTCTCCACGACGAAGGCTATCAGGTTCTTTTGGCGGAAAATGCCGGTGCGGCGCGCGCCATGCGTCTGCAAAATGCGCCGGACCTAGTGTTGCTCGACATCTGGATGCCCGATACCGATGGCGTCACGCTGTTGCGGGAATGGGCGAGCAACGGCCAATTGACCATGCCGGTGGTGATGATGTCGGGACACGGGACTATCGACACCGCAGTCGAAGCCACCAAGATCGGCGCCTTCGATTTCCTGGAAAAACCGATTTCCCTGCAAAAGTTGCTCGGCACGGTCGAGCGGGCGCTCAAGAAAGGTGCCGGCAAGGCCCAAACGCTAGGATCACTGGCGGGGTTGGGGCGCGGCACGGTGGTTGGAAACCTGCAAAAGCGCCTGGAGCAGATTGCCCGCAGCAAATCGCCGCTGTTGCTGCTCGGCGAAGAGGGGACGGGACACGATTTATGCGCGCACTTTTTCCATCAGCCCGGCACGCCATGGGTGGCGCCGGGCGACTTGTCTTTCCTCGCCGAACAGCCGCTGCATTTGCTGGAACAGGGGAGCGAAGGCGTACTCTATCTTCACGATGTGGCGGAACTCGGCAAACTGGAGCAAAAGGGCTTGTTGTTATTACAGACCAAGCTCGACAAACATTCGGTACGGCTGATTTGTTCGACCGCTACAACGCTTCCCCAGAATGGGGAAAGCGCTTTCGACGCGGCGCTTTATCAAAGCCACGGTTTTATCCTCCTGGAGATTCCGCCGTTGCGCGAGCACCGCGAGGATATTGCCGAACTTGCCGAACAATTCCTTGCGGCCCTGGTTGAAAGCGGCGAAGTGGCGGTGCGGCGCTTCAGCGGCACGGCGCTGGAGGCGCTGCAGAGCTTCTCCTGGCCGGGCAACCTGGCGCAGTTGGAAAATATTGTCAAAACCCTGGCGCTTACCACGCTGGAGGAGGAAATCGGCGCGCCGGCGGTTACCCACGCGCTATCCGGTTTCCTCCCCGGCGATACCAACCACGACAAGCTAATGCTGCCGCTCGACCTGCCGCTACGCGACGCGCGCGATGAATTCGAGCGGGTCTATTTCGAACACCAGATCAAAAAAGCCGGTGGCAATATGAGTCGGGTTGCCGATAACTCGGGCCTGGAAAGAACCCACCTGTACCGCAAGCTCAAGCAATTGGGCATCCGTTTCGCCCGCAAAAGCGAAGCGTGATTCTTCCAAAACCAGGCCGGCGCAGATAGCGGATAGCCGGCGGAGACCATTCATGCACGAAGAACAACGCACCCCCCTTCCCGCCTTGGCGCTCGCTGCATTGGGCGTGGTGTACGGGGATATCGGTACCAGCCCGCTGTACACCATGAGGGAGGTGTTTGCCGGAAATCATCCGATTCCCGTCTCCCCCGACAACGTCCTGGGCATCCTTTCGCTGATCCTGTGGTCGCTGATCGTCATCGTATCGATCAAATACGTGGTGTTCATCATGCGCGCCGATAACCGCGGGGAAGGCGGGATCATGGCGCTGATCGCCCTGGCGATGCGCGACGCCAAGGATAATCCGGGGCGCCAGAAAATGATCGTGATGGTCGGGATTCTCGGCGCGGCGATGTTTTACGGCGACGGCATGGTGACGCCGGCGATTTCCGTGTTGTCCGCCGTCGAAGGGTTGGAAGTGGCCGCGCCGGGGATGACCGCGTTCGTCATCCCGATCACCTTGGTGGTGCTGTTCGGGCTGTTTTTCGTGCAACGCAAGGGCACGGCGCGGGTCGGAGCGCTGTTTGGTCCGGTGATGCTGGTGTGGTTCACCACCCTGGCACTGCTCGGCGTTTACAACGTGATTGCCGCGCCGGCGGTGCTGAAAGCGCTCAATCCTCTGTACGGTATAGGTTTTCTCCTGCATAACAGCCATATCGCCCTGGTGGCGATGGGGGCGGTGGTACTTTCGGTAACGGGGGCCGAAGCCTTGTATGCCGACATGGGCCATTTCGGCCGGAAACCCATTCAACTGGCCTGGTTCGGTTTTGTCTTGCCGGCCTTGATCCTCAACTATTTTGGGCAGGGCGCGCTGATCCTCAGCGAGCCCGACGCGGTGCAAAATCCCTTTTACCATTCCGCGCCGGATTGGATGCTCTACCCGCTGATCGTGCTGTCCACCATGGCTACGGTGATCGCTTCGCAGGCGGTGATTTCCGGGGCATTTTCCGTCACCCGCCAGGCCATGCAGCTCGGCTTCGTGCCGCGCGCCGAAGTGCAGCACACCTCGGAGCGGGAGCAGGGGCAAATTTACCTGCCCGGCGTCAACTGGGGGTTGATGGGGGCGGTAATGGTGCTGGTGCTGGGTTTCAAATCCTCCAACAACCTGGCAGCGGCTTACGGCATCGCGGTGACCGGCGACATGGTGATTACCTCGATTCTGGCGTGCATCGTGGTGGCGCGGGTGTGGGGGTGGGGCTGGCCCAAGGCGATTGCCCTGTTTTCCTGTTTCCTGGTGGTGGAACTGACCTTCTGGTTCGCCAACGTCCTGAAAATTCCCGACGGCGGCTGGTTCCCGCTGGCCGCCGGGGTAGTGGTGTTCACCCTGATGACCACCTGGAAACGCGGGCGGGTGCTGCTCAACAAGCGCATGGAAGGCGATGCCATCGCCTTGGAGCCATTCATCGAGAGCATCGCCCTGGGTAGCCCGACCCGCGTCGCCGGCACGGCGGTATTCATGACCCCCAATCCCCACGGCGTTCCCCATGCTCTCCTGCACAACCTGAAACACAACAAGGTGTTGCATGAACGGATCCTGCTGACCACGGTCTCCATCCGGGATATCCCCTATGTCCAGGCGGAGGAGCGGGTAACCGTGGAGCGCCTGCCCTACGAGTTCTACCGAGTCGCCCTGCGCTACGGTTTCATGGAGTCTCCGGACGTGCCGCGCGACCTGGAATTGTGCGCCAAGTACGGCGTGCCGGTGGATATGATGGATACCTCGTTCTTCGTCGGGCGGGAAACCCTGATTCCGCGCATCGGCTCGGAGATGGCCTTCTGGCGGGAGAAGCTGTTCATCAACATGTTCCGCAACGCCGGCAGTGCCACCAACTTTTTCAATCTGCCGCCCAACCGGGTGGTCGAACTGGGCACTCAGGTCATTCTATAAGGCTGCCCGTTCATAGGGGTTCTTCTCTCCCGCCGGGCGGGTCTTGAAGCGCTTGTGCAGCCAGAAATACTGCTCCGGCATTTCCCTGACGGCTTCCTCGATGAAGGCGTTCATGCGGCGGGTATCGGCTGCGATGTCGGTTCCCGGAAAATCCTCCCAGGCCGGGTAAAAACGCAGCACATAACCGGCGCCGCCGGGTAGCTGGCGGGTTACGCACGGCACTACCGCCGCGCCGGAAGCCCGGCACAGGCGCGACAGCCCGCTGATGGTGGCGGCCGGAACCCCGAAAAACGGCACGAACAGCGCATCCCGCGCGCCGAAATCCTGATCCGGCAAATAATAGAAAGGCATTCCCGAACGCAATGCGCGAATCACCGGGCGGATGCCTTCCTGGCGCGAAAACAGGGTGGCATTGCCGAAACGGGTACGTCCGTAGCGCAGCAGCCGGTCGAACAGCGCAACCTTCTGGCGGCTATACATCGACACCAGGGGGAACTCGCTGGTTAGGCGCACCCCGCCCATGTCCAGTCCGACGAAATGGGGGGCCAGCCAGATCACCGGACGGCCCGCCACGGCACGCCAGTGTTCGATGCCCTCGATGCGCACCAGGCGCTGGATGCGCGCCCGGCTGCCCCACCACAGAACGCCGTATTCCAGAAAACTCCGGGCGAACGCCTGAAAATGCCTTCTGACCAGGGTCTCCCGCGTGGCGTCGGACATCTCCGGAAAACACAGGCGCAAATTGATTCGTGCCACCCGCCGCCGTTCCCGTCCCAGGCCGTACAGCAGCCAGCCCAGCGCCTGCCCGAGGCGCGCCAGCGCGCCCAGCGGAAGAAAATGTACCAGCCACAAGAGGAAAATGCCGGGATAAGCCATGCTCAGGAGGGCGGCGGTTCCACGCCGGCCGGAACCTTGTAGCGGTTATAGCTCCACAGGTATTGCGCGGGTTGGCTGCGCACCAGCTTCTCGACCGCGCCGTTAATGCAGCGCGCCGCCTGCTCGGGGGTATCCGGCAGGTCGGCGAGCGGCTCCAGGTGAAAATGAAATCCCTGGCCCCGCGGCAGGCGCTCGGCGAACGCCATGATGATGGTGGCCCCGGTGTTCTGGGCAAGGCGCGCCGCCAGGGTCATGGTGTAAGCCGGACGCCCGAAGAAATCCACCCACACGCCCTCGCCCTTGCCCGGCGCCTGGTCGGGCAGAATACCGATCGCCTCGCCGCGTTTGAGCGCCTTGAGGAGCGCTTTCACGCCGCGCACGTCGGTGGGCGCAAGGCTGACCTGGCCGCGCTGCCGCCCGATTTCCAGGAGGGGCTGTAGCCAGCGCAGCTTGGGGGGGCGATAGAGAACGGTAATCGGATGGCGGGCCGCGTAATACAGGCTGCTGATTTCGAAGCAGCCCAGGTGGGGGGTCAGGAAGATCAGGCCTTTGCCGCGCGCCAACGCCGCTTCCACGTGTTCCCAGCCGTCGCGGGAGCGCATCAGCTTGAGGGTGGCGCTCTCGCTTCTCAGCCAGACCGCAAGCAGTTCCAGCGTGCTTTTGCCGGCCTCGCCGATGCAGCGATGCAGCAGGCGCCGGTATTCCCTGGCGTTGGGGGCGACGCCGCTAGCGTGCAGGTTTTCCCGCAGGCGCGCCGCGTAACGCGGCGAAGTGGCATACACCAGCCAACCGGCGAGGATGCCCAGGCCGTGCAGCCAGCGTAACGGCAGGTAGGCAAAAAGAGTGAGGAGTCGCAGCAGCAATCGGGGAAAAGGGAAAAATGAATGTCCGGGGATTTATACCAAAAAAAGCCGCGCACGGGCGGCTTTTGCCAAATCGGGCGGAAAAAAATTACACCCGCTATCCCCGCCAGGTCAGCCCAGCGTCACCGCTTCTCCGGCTTGTTCACTGGCCCAGCGGTTCAATGCCGCGAAGAATTCCGAACCGTCGCGGGTGTCGCGCCACATCCCGCCTTCCCAGCGGAAGTGATACCCGCCGGATTTGGCCGCCAGCCAGATTTCCTGGGTGGCGCCCTGCTTGTTGACGATGATGTGGCTACCGTTGGCAAAGGTCAGATCCAGCACGCCGCCGTTGTTTTCGCACTCGATATCCACGTCGCAGTGGTCGATGGCATCCTCGATGCGTGCCAGAATTTCGTCCGCCGCGCGCTTGAATTCGCTTTCCGTCATGTGCAATCCCTTTATAATTCGCAGTTATCCGATCAATCGCCATGAGCATAATATGCGCCTTGTTTATTTGCTAGCCCTGCTTGCCCTCGTGCTGCAAGGCTGCGGCCACCGGGGACCGCTGACCCTCCCCGCACAGCCCCCGGCCCCGACCCAGCAGGAAAAACAACCATGACCCCCATCCATTACCGCAACGGCGAGTTACATATCGAAGACGTGCCCCTCAGCCACCTCGCCGAACATTACGGCACGCCGCTTTACGTGTATTCCCATGCCGCTCTGAGCGAGGCTTTCCAGGCTTTCGACCAGGCTTTTTCCGGCACCGACCATCTGGTGTGCTATGCCGTCAAGGCCAACTCCAGCCTGGCCATTCTCAACCTGTTCGCGCGCCTCGGCGCGGGCTTCGACATCGTTTCGGGCGGCGAATTGCAGCGTGTCCTGGCGGCGGGCGGCAACCCGCGTAAAGTGGTGTTTTCCGGCGTCGCGAAGTCCGCCGAAGAGATGCGCCAAGCGCTCAACGCCGGCATCCTGTGTTTCAACATCGAGTCGGAAGCCGAAATGGAACGGCTCAACCAGGTGGCCGGCAGCGTCGGCAAGATCGCCCCGGTCAGCCTGCGCGTCAATCCCGACGTCGATCCCAAGACCCATCCGTATATTTCCACCGGCCTGAAGGGCAACAAATTCGGGGTGCCCATCGGCGATGCCGTGCGCCTTTACCAAAAGGCCGCCGATCTGCCCAATCTCCACGTCACCGGGCTGGATTGCCATATCGGCTCGCAGATCACCGAGATATCCCCGTTCGTCGACGCCCTCGACAAAGTGTTGGCCTTGCTCGATCAGCTCGAAGCGGTGGGCATTCCCATCCATCACCTCGACTTGGGCGGCGGCCTGGGCATCCGCTACTCGGACGAAACCCCCCCGCCGGTTGCCGACTACGCCGCCGCGCTACGCGCCAAGCTGGCCGGGCGGCCCCAAAAAATCCTCGTCGAACCGGGCCGCGCCCTAGTCGGCAACGCCGGGTTGCTGCTCACCAAGGTCGAATTCCTCAAGCACGGCGAAACCAAGAACTTTGCCCTGGTCGATGCCGCCATGAACGACCTGATGCGTCCTGCCCTCTACGACGCCTGGCACGACATCCAGACGGTGAAGGAAAACGCCGGCGCCACCACCGCCTACGAAATTGTCGGCCCGGTCTGCGAAAGCGGCGACTTCCTCGGCCACGACCGCCAACTGGCGCTGGCTGCCGGCGACCTGCTGGCAGTATTGTCGGCCGGCGCTTACGGGATGAGCATGAGTTCCAACTACAACACCCGCCCGCGTGCCGCCGAAGTCTTGGTGGTCGGCGAGCAGGCGCACCAGATCCGTCAACGGGAAAGCGTTGCCGACCTGTACCGCCTGGAAACATTGCTTCCCCAATAAAGGGGACTACCCCGGTTTAGCGATTTCCCTCCGGGAACCCGGTAAACCAGAGGGAAAGCCAAGCGGCTCGCGCAAGTCCTAGCGAATTGCGGGCGCTAAAGTTCTCCCAATTTCCTCCAAGGTTTCCCGCTATTCTGCTAGGCTGGTGATTGGTCGGTCCGCGCGCCGCTCATGGTGATGATTCGACCGATCAGGATATTCGGCGAATTCAGTCCCTACGAGATAAATGCCCTCCTTCCGTCTTACCGTGCAGCGCAAGGTCTTTCTTGCCGTGCTGGCGCTCACCACCGCCACGGTGGCGATCATTTTCGCCTCGACCCAGTGGAATCTCTCGCAGGGGTTTGGCCGCTACCTGGCCGAGACCGAATTGCAGCGTTTTGAGGGATTGGTCGGCCGCCTGAGTGCCGACTATCGCGGTGCGGGCAGTTGGAAATTCGTGACGGAGGATGCCGGATATTGGCACCGTCTTCTGGAAGAACACCGGCGTCCGGAGCATGACCGCCATTTTGATCGGCCTGACGGCCCGCCGCCGGAGAACGCTTTTCGCGAACGCCGCCCGCCGCCCGGCGCCGGGCACTTCCCACTGGATAAACGTCTTGGCATTGTCGATGCCCAGGGCAAACGGGTGACCGGCGGCGGGGAGGGGAGCCGCCCCGTTGTCCAGCGCCCGGTAGTGGTCGATGGCCGAATCGTCGGACAACTGGTCCTGGAGGTGCCGCGAATGCCGGTCGGAGATCAGGCTGTGGCATTTCTGGTGCGGCAGAGCAGTGCCTTGTGGCTGGCCTGCGCTGTCGCCCTGTTGCTCGCCTGCGTTGCCGCGTGGTGGCTGGCGCGCCACTTTCTCGCCCCGATCCGTCACTTGAGCGCAGCGGCGCGGCAAATTTCCGGCGGTCAATACACGATCCGAATTCCCGTCCAGCAAGGCGACGAACTGGGCGACCTGGCCGAGGATTTCAACCGCATGGCGGAAACCCTGGCTCATACCGAAGAATCGCGCCGTCAGTGGATTTCCGACACCTCACACGAACTGCGCACCCCGCTCGCGGTATTGCGCGCCGAGATCGAGGCCCTACAAGATGGCGTGCGTAGCCCCGGCGACGCCAGTTATGCGCGTCTGCACCAGCAGATCATGCAACTCGGCAAGCTGGTGGACGACTTGCGCTACACCCTCGACAGCAGCGGGGACGGCCCGCCACTCGATTGCCGACAAGTGGCGCCGCTTGCTATCCTGCGCGAAACCGCCGAACAGTTTCGGGCGCGTTTTGCCGCCGCGCGCCTAGTGCTGGATTGCGCCGCCCTGGCCGACGATGGCCCGCAACTGTGGGGGGATGCCGACAGGTTGCGCCAGGTGTTCGTCAATCTGCTGGAAAACAGCTTGCGCTACACCCGCAGCGGTGGGCGCGTGCAACTCACCGCAGGAGTGGCCGCCGGCGGATTGTGGATCCAGTTCGATGATACCGCGCCGGCCCCCCCCGCAACGGCGCTACCCCATATTTTCGAGCGCTTTTTCCGCGCCGAAGCGTCGCGCAGCCGGACCCACGGGGGGGCCGGACTGGGGCTGTCGATCAGCAAAGCCCTGGTGGAAGCCCACGGCGGACAAATCAGCGCCGCGCTATCGCCGCTGGGCGGTTTGACGGTACGCATCCTCCTCCCCTTGGATAAATGAAACATGTCCCACTCCATCTTGGTAATCGAAGACGAAGAAGACCTCGCGCACATCCTGATCGATTATCTGCGCTTCGCCGGCTTTACCGCCGAGGCGATACACGATGGGCGGCAGGCGCAGGAGCGTCTCGCCAAAGCCCTGCCGGACTTGGTGTTGCTCGATCTGATGCTGCCGGGTGTGGATGGTCTGACCTTGCTGCGGGAACTCCGCGCCCATTCCGTATATCCGGATGTGCCGGTCATTCTGGTGACTGCCCGGGTCGAGGAAGTGGATCGTCTGGTCGGCTTGGAAAGCGGCGCCGACGATTACATTTGCAAACCCTTTTCGCCGAGGGAAGTCGTCGCCAGGATCAAGACGGTGTTGCGCCGCAGCCGGGCGTCGGCGGCCCCCGCCCGCCCGGCGGCCGACCAATTGACCACCGACCCGCAAACGCTGCGGGCTTGCTACGGCGCGCAGCGGCTTGACCTAACCCCCAAGGAATTCGAACTGATCCATATTCTAATTGCGCACCCCGGACGGGTGTTCTCGCGTGCCCAGTTGCTGGAGCGGCTTCAGCCGGATAATTTCGAGGTCAGCGAACGCGCCATCGACAGCCACATGAAGAATCTGCGCCGCAAGCTCGCGCAAATCGCCCCGGCGCGGGAAATGATCCGTTCGGTGTACGGCGTCGGCTTCGTTTACGAAGGCTGATTTTTTGCCGGCGTGCGCTTACCGACTACGCCGCGCCGCATCCTCGCAACAATTTACATCGCCTCCCAGATTCCTCCCAGATCGCCTCATAGTATGACTATACGGCATCTGCCGAACCGCACCGGGGAATCCCTTGAATCCCGGGTGTCACCCCAATTTTCACAGGAGGTTCTCACCATGAAACGCCAACTTATTTCCCTGTCTGCCCTGGCTCTGCTGCTCAGCGGGCCGGCCTTCAGCGCGACTTCTACCACCGCCACCGCCACCACCACGAAGACCCCGGCCGCCGTCACCAGCTCCAGTGTTTCCGCAGCGGTCGCCGCGCTCAATTTTTCCACCACCTGCAGCAGTGGCGGCACCCGCGTCTCGACCGGCACCTGGGATGCGACCAGCGGCGCGCTGGCCCTGAGTTCCACGGTTGCCGCGTGTGTCGTTTCCAACGGGGAAACCCACGACGGCACCCGGACGCTGAGCGGCACGTTGCTGCTGGACAGCACCACCACCTATAGCGTGGATATCACGGTCAAGGAAAGCTTCACGGTTACCCGCGATGGCGCCACCCAGCTTCAGCACACCTGCACCCTGACCCGCAAGGGAAGCTTCGATTCCACCACGGATCGTTTCACCGGCACGGTCACCCGTAATAACTGTACCGATACCGGCGAAGTTTGGGATCACCAGCACGGGATCGAAAGCCTGTTGCGCGACAGCCAAGTAATCGACGTGCCCCAGCCGCCGTCCGGCACCACCCCGCCGCAGCGCGGCCCCGGCGGCGGTGGCCACCAAGGGCCGGGCATGATGAAGCCGACCACTGGAACAACCACGACCAGTTCGACCAGTACCGCAACCACCGGCAACTGATTGCCCCGCCTGCACCAACGAAAACGGGGGCCGCAGCCCCCGTTTTTTCTCCTCCGTAGCGGCTGTTACAAGCCGGCCAGCAGCATCTTCCCGTCCTCCAGGAACGACACCATGTAGGCGTTCTTTTTCACGTCCTTGCCGTTCGAGGTGAGGGTGGTTTCCACCCGGTATTTCTTGTCCTTGGCGGAGGCCGGCAGTTTGAACTTGGATTCGGTCTGATAGCGGCCCGCGCCGTCGACGGCGGTGAGCTTCTCGGTCTTGGATTCGATAAGCTGGTTTTTTTCATCATAGATCGCGTACTTCTGCTCGACCACCGGCACTTTATCGCCGTAGCCGACCAGGTCGGTGTTGGAAGTGACCACGACTTCGCGTTCGCCGCTGGCTGCGGGCGCCTGGGGTTTGACCTCGGTCTTGAAAGCGGCGGCCTGGATGTCCTTCTTCGGCACCTGGTAGCCCTTTTTCTGTTCGTATTCCTTGTTGATGGTCTGGGCGTCGGCGACTTTCTTGGATTCGAAGTACCAGCCGATCAGGAAGCCGGCGGCGGCGCCCACCACCGCGCCCTGAGCGCACTTCCCGCCGGTCGCCGAAGCAATGCCGCAGCCCGCGACGGCACCGATGATGGCGCCGACGACACGGTCGTCCTGCTTGATCGAACCATCGGGATTGGTGGCGCACGCGGTGCCCAGGAGCGCGGCGGTGACGGCGACGACGAGATGTTGATATTTGCGGTTCATGCGGTTCCCCTTTTCACTTGATGACGATGAATGGTTCGTTGAAAATCGCGCCGACCATCTTGGGGGTGGGCGGATGCTCTTCCCCCTTGGTCATTTCCTTGACCTTCTTGCTGACGAAGGCGTGCAGCAAGGGCGGCGTGATGCGGCCATCCTTCTCCAGGTCGGCCCGTCGCTGAATGATGCCTTCCTTGATGGCATAGGTAAAGGCTCCGTTTTTCCAGGCGTCGGATTCCAGGGCGGATTGCTTGCCGCCGGCGCCGGAGAGCACCACCACGCCCTTTTCGTCCTCCGCTTCGTTGAGCATCCCGTTTACATCGTTGTTGATCTTCAGCGACGAGAGGGCGAAGCCGGCGTGGCAGGTGTCGAGGAAGAACACCCCGCGTCCCTTGAGGTTGGAAATCACGTCCTGGATGGCGTCGCCGGATACCGCGGTCTGCATGACCCGCTCGTCGTCCTTGACGAATTCGATGTCGCGGCTGGCGAAGAAATAGCGGTTGTTCTTGAGCAAAAAGCCGTGGCCGGCGAGGAACAGGATGCCCACGTCGTCCGTTCCGACGCTGTCGCGTAGCCACGCCAGGCCGCCAAGAACGCTCTTGCGGGTGGCCTGCTCGTTGGTCAGGACGCGGATTTCCGCCTGCTCGTAGAGGTTGGACGAATACTTGCGGAACATCTCGCTGAAATCCACGGCATCCTTGGCGGGATAGGTGAGTTGCGCGCCGGCCGGGAGATTGGGGTATTGGGAAACGCCCACCGCCAGCAGGTAGAGCTTCTTGAACTTGAGCGGGGCTTCCGCGCCGCTGTCCTTTCCGGCGCGGGTGACTCGCAGGGTGGCCGGCTCGGAAACCCCGTTGCGGTTTTTTGCGAGCACCACGATTTCCACTTCCCGCTTGGGTGGTAGCGCCACCACGATTTCCTGAGTGGCGGACTCGCCACTCCGCTCCGCCTTGGGCAAGCTGCGCTGGGCAATCGAGCGCACCAGCTTGCCGTCGACGCGGATTTTCACCTCCTGGGCGGGCGCGTCCAGTGGGCTGCGCACTGCGAATTTGACCGGGGTTTGGGTGGCGCTGGTGGAAATTTCGCTGTCCGACTGCAAAATCACCACCGGCGGGAGCATTTGCTGCACGGCCGGTGCGGCAGCCTGCGTATCGGCGAGCCGCAGGGCTTCCCGGTAATCGCCGCCGCTCAAGGTCTGCTGCACCACCTCGGGGCGGTAGTACTGCTTGCGAAAGCGTCCGATGGAAAAGAAATCCGCCTGCTTGTTGAGCGCTTGGTTGAGGTGCCAGCCCACCAGGGCTTCGCCGCCTACCGAAGTATCGTAATTGCCAGCGGGCGTCCACAGGATCCAGCGGCTGCGGTCGGGATGGGGAAACAGCGCCAATTGCTCCTGGCCGTCGGCTCCGCGGTGCCAGCGGATGGTCCCGTCGCCCAGTGCGGCGAGCACCCAGCGCCCGTCGCCGGAGACATTCACCGCCCAGGCTGCGGCAGGCAAGGGTTGCTCCCAGATTTGCCGGCCCGTCGCGTCGAACTGGCGCAGGGACCATTCGCTTCCCACCACGAAGCGGCCGGCATCCGGGGAAATCGCCAAGCTGCGTGCCGGCTCCTGGCTGCGCAGCGGCAAGGGACGGCCATTCAGCTTGAGGGCGGTGGTGTTTTTCCAGCCCTCGATGGTCAAGCCGGGAGCGCCAGTGCGCGGCTCGGCCAAAACCATGCCGCCCGCGCCGTCGGACAACAGTTCTCCGCGCGCCGTGTCGAAAACCACTGCGGCGGAATCGCTCTCGTATTTGAAGGCGACCGCCCGTCCGTCTGCGGAAACCCGGAAATCCGTCCACATTCCGCGGAAGTCGCCGCGGCTGCCGCGCACCTGAAACACCGGCTTGCCGCGCCCATCCAGGCCGGCCCAGGCGGGATCGGCACTGGCCGCCGCGATGCCGTCGCCGAGTGGTGCCAGGGACGTTACGATGTTGGCGAAGGACAGCACTTCCTGGCCGGCTCCCTGCCCCGCTTCGCTCCACGCCACCACCGGGAAGTGCCCGTTCGCCACCTGGGTGCCGCCGCCGAACAGGGTGCGCCCGTCGCGCGACCAGGCGACCCTGCCGAGATTGCCGAGATTGCCGTCGCGATGGTATTCGGCGCTGTATTGAAGAGACAGGGTGGCGGCGTCGAGCACGTCGACCCGCGGCGCATCCTGATAGCCCACGGCGAGCAGGGTTCCGTCGGGGGAAAACGCCACGCTGTAAGGCTTGCCGGCGGGGGCGCGGAGGCGGGCGAGCCGCTCCAGGCCGGTGTTGCCGATGCGGTAGAGGCGCAGCGAACCGTCCAGCGAGGCCACCGCCAGCCGCCCGTCGCGGGAAAAATCGGCGCCGTAAATGACTTCGTTGTATTCGGGATCGCTGCCGACGAATTGCAGGTTGCCGCGAAACACCCGCAGACCCTGCTGGCGCAGCCCGACCGCGAGAAATTGGCCGTCCTTCGACCAAGCGAGCTGGTGGATCGGCGCTTCCAGCCCGGACAGCGTGCCGTTCTTGCGCAGCGTGCCGCTCGCCCGGTCGAACAGGTAGAGGGCGTGGCCCGATCCGCTGAACGACGAATAGCCGCCCACCGCCACGCTTTCCCCGTCCGGCGACAGGGCCGCCGCATACACCGCGCCGAGCCGGTCGTCGCCGATGGGCGGGCGCAGCACCTGGAGGAGGCGTCCGCTGTGGCCGTCCCACACCCGCACGGTTTTGTCTTCCGAAGCCGTGACGGCGAAGCGCCCGGCGGCGTCGGCGCTGATTCGGGTAATCAGGGCCAGGTGCTGGCCGGTTTCGATACGCAGAATGGGCTGCATGGGTAACGTGCCGCCAGCCGGGGGCGCCGCCTGCGCCGGGTTGCCCGCCAGCAGAACCGTCACAACCATTGCCCAGAGATAGCGCATATCGACCTCCATCCGAATTCGAGATAGCCGGAATTATGCGCCAGGTTGCCGATGCCTACGATAGCCTCGGACCCGCCGATATTTCCATATCCAACCGCTCGGGCTGGAAAAACGACCGCTTGTCGGTTTATGCTGGCGCAATCCTGAAACGTTTCCTACCATCCAATCATAAAAGGAGTCCGCCATGAAAAAAGTAACCGGTTTCAGTCTTGTCGAGTTGATGATAGTCGTGGCGATCGTTGGGATGCTCGCCGCCATCGTCGTTCCCACCTATGGGGAATACGTGCAGCGCGGCAAGATCGCCGAAGCCACTTCGCAACTCGCCACCATGGCGGTCAAACTGGAACAATACTTCCAGGACAACCGTACCTATAGCGGAGCCTGCGCTGCCGGTACCACCGCGCCGTTGCCGAGCGGTCTGCAGTATTTCACCCTTTCCTGTACGTCGTTGACCTCTGCCACTTTCACCGTTCAGGCAACCGGCATTTCCGCCAAAGGCATGGGCGGTTTCACCTATACCATCGCGCCCAACAACGTGAAGGCCACCACCAGCGTACCCGCCGGGTGGTCCGCCAATGCGGCCTGTTGGGTCACCCGGAAAGACGGCTCGTGCTAACCCTTTCCGCCCGCCCGGCCTGGGGCTTGTTGCGCAACGCGGTGCGTCAGACCGGTGCCACCCTTGTCGAAATCCTGGTCGGGTTGGCGCTGGTCGCTGTCCTGGTTGGCTCGGCCCTGCCCGGTTTCATGACTTGGATCCAGAATACCCAGATTCGCACGGCCGCCGAATCCATGCTGAACGCCATGCAATTCGCCCGCGCCGAGGCGGTGCGGCGCAATGAGCAGGTCCGCGTTTCCCTGCTCGGCTTCGACTGGACGATCAGCGATGCGGCTGGAAACACGATCGAGACCCGCGTCAGCGGGGAAGGTTCGAGAAATGCGGTGCTGACCGTGGTTGGCGCCATGCCGCTTACCTTCAACGGTCTGGGCCGCCCGATTGCCGGGACGCCGGCGATCGGCGGCGGCAGCGACGTGACCCAGATCACCGTGTCCAACCCGGTGGGCGGCGGTTGCCAGGGAAGCGGCGGCCCGATGCGCTGCCTGGAAATCCACGTGACCCTGAGCGGACAAGTGCGCATGTGCGACCCGCAAATGACGGTTCTCGACCCCACCAATCCGCAGGCTTGCTGACGGGATACATGATGAAAACCTTTTTCTCAGTGCCCACCCGCCAATCCGGTTCAATGTTGCTGGAAGCCCTGATCTCTATTTTGATATTTTCGATGGGCATTCTCGCCATCGTCGGGATGCAGGCGGCGTCGATCAGGCAGGCGGGTGACGCCAAATACCGTATCGACGCCAACTTGTTGGTCAATCAACTGATCGGCCAGATGTGGGTGAGCAACCGTAACGCCGCCACCCTCGCCGCCAATTTCGCCAGCCCCGGGGGGGCCGCCTACGTCGCGTGGGTGGGCAGTCCCACCACGCCGGGCACGGTGCAGGCGATTCTGCCGGGGGCGGACGCCAATCCGCCGACGGTGGCGATCGTCCAAGTGCCTGGCACTACCCCGCCCCTTACCGCCACCAGCTTGGTCACCATCACCGTATTCTGGCAACCGCCGGGCGACGAGGTGGCGCACCAACACGTGGTGATAGCCCAAATCAAATAGGAGGCCGAATTGTTCCCCAACTTCCGCCGTCCCGCCCGCTTTAGCGCCGGCTTCAGCCTGATTGAAATCCTGGTCGGGGTAGGCATCGGCATGATCGGCATTGTCGTCATCATGCAGGTCTTTACCCTTTCCGAGGGGCAACGCCGCTCCACCAGCGGTGCCGATGATGCCACCTCCACCGGAGCGATCGCCCTACACACCTTGCAACGTGATATTCGCCAAGGTGGTTACGGCATCGCCTCCACCGGCCTGCTAGGTTGCAACCTCACTTTCCCTGCCGGTTCCACCGTCCTGGCCGCTCCGGTAGCCATCAACCCGCCGGGAATCCCAGCCGGTGACGCCAATACCGACGTGATCGCGGTGGTTTACGGCAATGCCAATTCCGCTGCGGAGGGCGACCGGGTGACCAGCCACATCGCGGGTTCCACCACCATGCAGGTGCAGACCCAGACCAACTTCATCACCAGCGACTGGGTGGTGGCTGAGCCGCAGACCCGCCCGGTGCCCTGCAATCTGACCATGACGCAGACCATAGTCGGGGGAACCCTCAGCGTGACCACTGCGCCGGCCGCTTCGATGACGGGGGGGATGCTTTACAACCTCGGTCAGGCGCCGCGCCTGCTGGTGTACGCCATCCGCAACGGCAATCTCACCCAGTGCGACTTCCGGGTGAACAATTGCGCCGCGGCCGGCAGTACCGGCAACACGGCAGTATGGTCGCCGATCGCTGAAAACGTGGTGATGCTGCGCGCCCAATACGGGCGCGACGCTACAGTGCCAATGGACGGTGTCGCCGACGTGTGGGACCAGACCGCTCCCATTACCGCCTGCGACTGGGCGCGGGCGTCCGCGGTGCGCCTGGCGCTGGTGGCGCGTAACAGCCAGTACGACAAGGACATGGTTACCGCAGCGGCCCCCGGTTGGGCGGGTGATGCCGGTGCCGCCATCGATTTGTCCGGCAACGGCGAATGGCAGCATTACCGCTACAAGACCTTCCAAACCGTCATACCGATCCGCAACGTAGCCTGGATGGGAGTGCCGAGCACATGTTAACCAATGACTGTAATGAGGGATGGGTAATGGGCGATGGCAAAGGCATCCCCATCACGTCCTGCCCATCACCCGTCACCCCTCACCCATCGCCCCAACGCGGCGTGGTGCTGTTCATTACCCTGATCGTGCTGGTAGCGATGACTCTGGCCGGCATCGCGCTGGTGCGCTCGGTGGCCACCACCACCCTGATTGCAGGCAATCTGTCCTTCCAGGAAGGCGCCACCATGTCGGGCGACACCGGCATCGAATCCGCAGTTAACTGGCTGGAAATCAATAGTACCGGCACCAATCTCTTCCAGAACAATCTGCCGATGGGGTATGTCGCCGCGAAACAGGATCCCGCGGTAGGGCAAACCTGGGATGCGTTCTGGGCCAACCAACTGGTTCCCGCCGGGCAAGTGCTCACGCTCGCCAAGGATGCTGCCGGTAATACCGTTTCCTACGTCATCCAGAGGATGTGTTCGCCGACCATTCCGCAACCGTTCGCGCCCACCTCGGTGGGCGCCAATTGCGCCAGTTCCCCGACCACCGTCGGTACCAGCGGCGGCAGCAAAGGGGCGGGGGCAATCCAGATTCAAACCAGCGATCAAACCTATTACCGCATCACTTCGCGGATTGTCGGGCCGCGCAATACCGTCAGCTTTATCCAGGCAATAGTTGCAATGTAGTTATCCAGGAGGATGCCATGAAATCCCTTTTTAAAGAATCGATACTGGCCAAGGTCCGGGTGTTCCTCGCCTCCCTGGCCTTGCTCGCCTGCAGCGGCGGCCAAGCGGCTACCACCGACATCGCCGGCGTTCCTCTGATTGCATCCGCCACCACGGAGGTGCTCCCCAACCTGATGTTCGTGCTCGACGATTCGGGAAGCATGGCTTGGGACTACCTGCCGGACTGGGTCAACGACAGCGGCTATTGCAAGGGTACCGCCTGTTCTTTCGGCAAGGCTCCCTACAATGCCAGCGATTTCAACAACGTTTACTACAATCCCGCGATCACCTATACGGCGCCCAAGAATGCCGACGGTACGAGCTGGGGCAACATCTCCGCCTACACCTCGGTGAAGAACGACGCCTACAACGTGCAAAGCACCAGTTCGACCAATCTCCTCACTTCGTACAGCGACGTGATGTATTGCAACGACACTTGCTCGACCTGCAGCAGCACCTGTTCAGCCACCAATTGCCTGCGGAATGACAACTACCTGCTCCCCGGCACCGTCGGGGGGGTGAGCTACACCAATGCGTGCAATACCACTGCCGCTGGAACGGGGCGCTACGCGACCGGGAGTTTTACCAGCCCGACCACCACCATTTCGCGAGCGGTAGGGCCTTATTACTACACCATCATCCCCGGCGAATATTGCACGGCGCCCAATCTGCGCACCTGCACCATCGCCACCGTCCCTACCGGAAGCTATACCTATCCGGCCAAGCTGCGCTGGTGCAACAATACCGCCCTGACCAACTGTCAGGCGATCAAGACTGCGACCTACAACAAAATCCGCTATCCCGGCGTATCGATAGCCGGTTCTTCCGGTACTTCGGCGACCGCCACCATTACGTTCAGCGGTTCGGGTAATACCTCGGTCGGCAGCATCACCGTCAACGGCCAGGAAATCATGTCCGTTGCGTCGACCGCCAGCACCAGCACCGGCACGGTGGCGACGAATGTCCAATCGCGAATCAACGCCTGTACCAGTTCCGTTTCCGGAAACTGCCAAACCTCCGGCTTCAGCGCGGTCCGCAGCGGCAGTACCTTGACCATTACCGCACCGGCGTCGATGGGCGCCATCACCTTCACGCCGGTGATTACCATGGCGGGTTCAGGCGCTACCGCGACCATTACCGTCAACGATCCGCCCGGGAGCAATACCAGTACCTCCTTTAGCGGCATTACGGTCAACAACCAGCAGATCATGTCCGCCGCGTCGTCCGGCAACACCAGCACCAGCACGGTGGCGACCAACATTGCAACCCGGATTAATGCCTGTACCGGCTCCACTAGCGGCAGTTGCCAGGTCGCCGGTTTCAGTGCCACCGCCAGCAGCAACGTCGTGACCATCACCGCCCCGGTTTCGATGGGGGGGATCACCTACCTGCCGGTTATCACCAAAGCGGTCGGCACCGGCAACATTACCGCCACGCCAGCCGCTTTCGTGGTTCCCGGCGTGATGACCGCCACCCCCACCGCCTTCACCGGCGGCGTCGATCCCACCTCGGTGACTTATGTGCCGGGCTCGTTCGTGCGGGTGGACATCGTTCCCGGCACCACCAGCTATCCCTATCCCGGCACCACCAGCAAGCACGCCAACCGCGGCGACTGCGCCGGCACGACCTGCAGCTATGCCGAGGAAATGACCAATTTCGCCAACTGGTGGACCTATTACCGGACCCGCATGCAGATGATGAAAAGCGCTACCAGCCTGGCTTTCCAGCCGATCGACGAGCGCTACCGGGTGGGGTTCTTCACGATCAGCACCAGCAGCACCAGCACCGGGAGCAATTTCCTCAACATCGGCAAGTATGACGCCACCCAGAAAAGCACTTGGTTTACCAAACTGTTTGCCTCGAACCCGAGCAGCAATACCCCCTTGCGCGAAGCCTTGTCCAAGGCGGGACGGATTTTCGCCGGCAAGGTCGGCAGCGACCCGATGGAATATTCCTGTCAACAAAACTTCACCATCCTCTCCACCGACGGCTACTGGAACGGCAGCACCGGCTACAAAATGGACGGCTCGACGGCGATGGACGACCAGGACGGCAGCGCGGCGCGACCGATGCTCGACGGCAACCACGTGGCCAATACCCTGGCCGATGTCGCCTACTATTACTACGTCACCGATTTGCGCAATTCCGGCCTGTCCAACTGCACCGGTTCGCGGGGTACCGACGTCTGTACCGATAACGTCCCGGTCGGCAGCAAAGATCTCAACACCAAGCAGCACATGACCACTTTCACCCTGGGGTTGGGGATTGACGGCTACATGCAGTTCTCGCCGACTTACGAAACCGATGCCAGCGGCGATTACAACGACGTGCGCATCGGCACCGTCGCCAATCCCAGCGCAGGGGTGTGTTCCTGGGCGACCTCGGGTGCCACCTGCGAATGGCCCGCACCTTCCAGCGATTCCCAGGCCAATATCGACGATCTCTGGCATGCCGCGGTAAACGGACACGGCAGCTATTTCAGCGCCAAGAGCCCCAGCGAACTGGCCTCCGGCCTGTCCAACGCGCTGGCCGGGGTGAGCGCGCGGGTCGGTGCGGCGGCGGCGGCCACCACCAGTAACCCCAACGTCACCTCCGGCGACAACTTCGTGTTCAGTTCTATTTTTACCACGGCGGAATGGACGGGCGATCTGTATCGCCAACAACTCAATCTGGAGACCGGCGCGGTATCCAGCAGCAAGGACTGGTCGGCGCAGGTATTGCTGGATGCGCGGACCGGTGCCGGCAGCGATACCCGCACTATCTATACCTATGATCCGTCCGGCGGCAACAAGCTGAAAAATTTCCTTTATGCCAACTTGAGCAGCGCGGAACAGGCTTATTTCGGGGCATCCAACGTCGCCCTTCTCAGCCAGGGACTGAGCGGTGCGAACCTGACCGATGCCTCGGGAGAAGCGCTGGTGAACTTCATCCGCGGCCAGCGCGGCAATGAAGGCACGTTATACCGGCAACGCACCCATGTGCTGGGCGACATCGTGTCCGCCGAAGCAGTGTACGTAAAAGCCCCGATGTATGAATACGCCGACTCGGGCTACGGCGGCTTCAAGAGCAGCAACAGTTCGCGCCAGGGGGTGGTGTTCGCGGCAAGCAACGACGGCATGTTGCACGCTTTCAACTCTGACACCGGGCAGGAATTGTGGGCCTACGTCCCCTCACTGGTGATGTCCAACCTGTACAAGCTGGCGGATGCGGGTTACGGCGCGAAGCATCAATACTTCGTCGACGGCACCCCGACGGTGGGCGATGCCTATATCGGCGGGAGTTGGAAAACCATCCTGGTGGGCGGCCTGAACGGCGGGGGGCGCGGCTACTACGCCCTCGACGTGACCGACCCGGTCAGTCCCAAGGGCTTGTGGGAGTTTACTTATGACACCGCGGCCGGTGGCGGTTATATCAAGGATGCCAACCTCGGCTATACCTTCGGCAATCCGGTTATCACCAAGAAAGTCGACGGTACCTGGGTGGTCCTGGTGACTTCGGGTTACAACAACGTCAGCCCCGGTGATGGCGTCGGCCATATGTATGTATTGAATGCCGCCAACGGCACCATCATCGACAATATCTCCAGCGGTGCAGGCAACACGACTTCCCCCAGCGGGCTGGCGCGCCTCGCCGCCTGGACGGAGAACGGCATGGTCGACAACACCGGGCTGCGCGCTTACGGCGGCGATATGCAAGGGAACCTGTTCCGCTTCGACTTTAACGACAATGTCGGCGCCCCCGGCATGGAGGCCCAGCAGATCGCCTATTTCCGTAACGGTTCCGGGGTGGCTCAGCCGATTACCACCAAGCCCGAACTGGGGGATGTGGACGGCAAAGCGGTGGTGTTCGTCGGGACCGGCCGTTACCTCGGCGTGTCCGACCTTACCGACACGACGGTGCAATCCTTCTATGCCATTAAGGACAGCTTGGGTACCGCCAGTATCGGCAATGCTCGCAGCGCTCCCGGGATGATCCAGCAAACCGTCTCCAGCACGACCGCGCCGAGCGGTGCGGCTGCTCGGACTACCTCGGTGAATACCGTGGACTTCGCCACGGGAAGCGGGTGGTTCTTCGATCTGCCGGACAACGGCGAGCGCAACAATACCGATTCCACCCTGGCGCTGGGTACGCTGGTCTTTACCACCAACGTCCCGAACACCAGTGCCTGCACGGTGGGCGGCTATAGTTGGATATATTTTGTGGATTACCGCACCGGCAGCTTCATCACGACTTCCGCCGGCAACGTCGCCGCCCTCAGCCTCGGCAACACGCTGGCGACCCGCCCGGTGGTGGTGCGCTTGCCCAACAACACCATCGTGTCGTTGACCAAGCAGTCCGATACCGAAACGAAAGTGACCAACACGCCGAAACGGAGTCCTTCCGGCCCCACCCGCCGGGTATCGTGGCGGGAACTGGTGAACGACCAGTAACGGCGGCAGGGGAATGAGAAAGGCCGGGCAGCGCGAGTTGCCCGGCCTTTTTTATGTGGAAATGCTCCGCCGGTACGTTTCCCAGGCGCTGCGGTAAGCGGCTTCCAGCGCGGCGGTGAAGCGCGCGGCATCGGCAAGGGGGGAGCGGCGCATCTGCTCGCGCAGGTTTTTGCGCAATTCTCGGCGTCTTTCCACGTCTTGTGCGAGGCGCACGGCGATGGCCACGTAGTCGTCCGGCGTCGCGGCGCATAATTCGTCCAAACCCAGGGTTGCCAGGAGGCTCGCCCCGGAACGCGAGGCGGGCGGATAAGTCCCGCTCAGGCTGACTACCGGAATGCCCATCCACAGGGCGTGGCAGGTGGTGGTCGCGCCGTTGTAGGGGTAGCTGTCGAGAACGATATCGACTTCGCGGTGCAGCGCCAGGTATTCACCGAACGAACAGGTGGGGCGGATATCCAGGCGTTCCGCGGCGACTCCTTGCGCCGCGAAGGCCCGTTGCGCCACCCCGGTATCCTTGGCCAGCACCAGCAGACGCGAGCCGGGCAGCGCGGCGAGAATGCGCGCCCATAGCGCCAGCATCTCCGGAGTCGTCTTGGCGAAATTGTTGAATGCTCCAAAGGTAACGCGCCCGGACGCCGCTGACGGGACTTCGCCCGGTTCGGGGGCATCCGCCGGCGGACGGTAGCACCAGGCGGCATGGGGCAGACGCAGCAGCTTTTCAGTATGGTAGCGTTCCGCGCCGGGTGGATCGGCAAGCGCGTCGCTGATCCGGTAATCCATTTGCGCGAGACCGCTGCTGTTGAGGTAGCCCAGCCAGGTCATTTGCAGTGGCGCGGGGCGGCGGGCGAAGATGCCCAGCCGCCCGCCGGCGGTGTGTCCGGCCAGATCGACGAGGATGTCGATGGCGTCGTCGCGGATCATTTGCGCTGCCTCGGTGTCGCTCAGTCCGGCGATGTCGCGCCAATGGCCGGCCAGCCCCCTGAGGCGGGCGGTGGTGGCATCCGGCGCGGCGACGGCGGCATAACAGAAGGTTTGAAAATTGGCCGGATCGTGGTGTTCCAGCACCGGTTCGATGAACCAGGCCACCGCGTGGTTGCGGAAGTCCGGCGAAACATAGCCGATCCGCAAGGGCCGCCCGCCATCCCCGCCCAGCGGTATTAATGGCGGCGCGAGTGGGGCTAGGGCGGTGTGACGCTGTGCCCAGTCGCGGTGTTCGGCCAAGACCGCCGCGCCGTCCAGGCCGGGCAGGAAATTCAGGGCGAACAGGAGGTTGCTGTGGGCCGCCGCGTAGGCGGGGTCGAGTGCCACCGCGCGCCGGTAGCAATCCAGAGCCTCGTTTATCCGGCCCTGATCCTGCAACGCGCTGCCCAGGTTGTTCCACGCCAGGGCGAAACCCGGCTTGGCGGAAATCGCCCGTTGCCCGGCGTCGGCGGCTTCGTCGAGCCGCCCCAGGCTTTGCAGGGCAGCGCACAGGTTGTTCCAGCCATCGGCATGGTTGGGGTCGATCTCCACCGCGCGGCGCGCGTGGCGGGCTGCCGCTTCCGCCCCGCCCGGCTGGGAGAGCAGTACCGCCGCCAGGTTGGCCAGCGCATCGGGAAAATCCGGGGCAATCGCCAGGGCCGCCTGGTAATGCTGAATCGCCTCGGTGAGGTGGGCGCGCTGGCGCAAGGCATTGCCCAGGTTGGCATGGGCCGCCGCATAATCCGGGCGTAGCGCCAGCGCCTGCCGGTAGGCGGCGATGGCGGCATCCATCTCCCCGGCGGCGCCAAGGCTGTTGCCCAGGTTGAAGCAGGCTTCCGGGTAATTCGGCTGGTGGTGCAGGGCGCGCCGGTAGCATTCCGCGGCTTCCCCGTAGCGGCCCTGGTCGTGAAGGGCGATGCCGAGGCGGAATTCGGCCTCCACCATGCCCGCCCGCAGTCCGAGGGCGGCACGGAAATGGCGTTCCGCATCGGCGGGGCGGTGTAGCGCGGCGTAGGCGCTGCCCAGGTTGAATTGCCATTCCGGCACCTTGGGATTTTGCGCCAGCGCCTTGCCCATCAGTTCGGCGGCGCTGGCGTGATCGCCGTTCTGGTGGGCGATCAGGCCGAGCAGGTGCAGGGCGTTGGCATCGTTGGGACGCAACGTGAGGAGTTGCCGGTACAAGGCTTCGGCCTGTGCCAATTGGCCGCCCTGGTGATGGCGCATGGCTTGTTGCAACAAGGCATTGGCATCCATGGTGGGACGGGGCGCCAGCGGCGTTTCCAGCAGCCCGCAGCATTTCTTGTATTTTTTGCCGCTGCCGCACGGGCAGGGATCGTTGCGGCCGGTACTCATCGGGAATGGTTTCGCACGTTCATATCTAGTCTCTTATCAACCAAGTGATGTCAAAACATGACACCAATGTGGTTTGAATCGAATTCCGCGGTGATGGGTGATGAGGAATGGGTGATGAAAACCGCCCTCCCATTACCCATCACTCATTACTCATCACCTGGTTTGGTTACGGCTCGCCCGGCTTAGGGCGTTTGGCTTGGAAAACAGCCGCCATTTTAGAGGGCTTTCGCAGCCTTGCGGAAATCCTGATTGGTCGCCTGCTTCCAGCCTTGGTAGAATCGCTCTCTCCCATCTTTTCAGGCATGTCCCGTGAACCAGACCTCCGTCAAACGCAACGACCCCTGCCCGTGCGGCAGCGGCAAGCGCTATAAGCAATGTTGCGGCGTCCACGCCACGGTAACCTCCCCGGCGCACATCGTGGCGCAGGCGGCAGCGCTGGTGCAACAGGGCGAGTTGGAGCGGGCCGCAGCGTTGTTGATGCCGATTACCGAAAATGGCGAAATGGCGTTTCAGGCAGCGGCACGGTACTGGTTGGGGTTGGTGCACTATCATCAGGGCAACCGCGACGCGGCGTTGCAATTGTTCCGTCAAGTGACGGAATTGGCGCCGCAGGTAGCCGAATACCGGATTGCCTTGGGCAACCTGTTGCGCGAAAACGGCGAGTTTGACGCGGCTATCGAGCAGCATCGCCAAGCGCTCAGCCTTTCGTCCCAAATGGCGGAAGCCTATTTCAACCTGGGCGAGTCGCTGTGCGCGGCGGGACGCCATAACGAAACCGGCGAACTGTTCCGGATTGCGACGGCGCTCAAGCCGGAGCTGGCGCCGGCCCATATCAGCCTGGCCAAACAATTACTCGCGGAAAAGGATTTTGTCGCGGCGCGCCATCATTTCGAGGAAGCGCTGCGCCTCAACCCCACTGTCACGGTGCCCTATTTCGGCCTGGGTTCGGCGCTGGAAGCGCTGGGCGAACTGTCGCGTGCCGTCGAAGTGTTTCGCCAAGCCGCCGAGATTGCGCCGCACGAAGCCGAGGTCCATTTCAACCTCGCCAATTTGCTGAGCAAAACCCAGCAAATCGACGCCGCCGTCGCCGAATACCAGCAGGCGTTGACCCTGCGCCCGGATTACGGCAAGGCCTGGGTCAACCTGGGGAACCTCTTCCGCGTGCTGGGGCAACCGGAAACCGCCTTGAAGGCCTACCGGCTGGCCTTGTTGTGCAAGCCGCCGAGCAGCGAGGCGCATTTCAATTACATCAAGATATTTTCCGAGGATTTCCTCGGCAACGGCGCCCTCCTCGATTGGCACGGTTCCCTTTCGCGTGCCGCCGCCTTTAGCCGCGCGGACGACGGCAAGCTGGTTTCCTTCATCATTTGCAGCATCGACGCGCGAAAATTCGCGGCGGTCTCGGAGAGCATCGCCCGCCATTTCACCGATACGCCTTACGAAATCATCCCGATCCATGACGCCGTTTCGCTGTGCGAAGGCTACAACCGCGGGGTGCGGCTGTCGCGCGGCGATTACCTGGCGTTTTGCCACGACGACGTGGAAATTCTGGCGCCCGATTTCGCCCTGCGCCTCAAGCAGCATTTGGAGGAATTCGATCTGGTCGGGGTGGCCGGCACCACCCTGCTATGCGGCTCGACCTGGGCCGATGGCGGTTTTCCCCACCTGCACGGGATGGTCGCCCATCCCGCCGAGGACCACGGCTACGAATTGATGGTCTACGGTTCCGCGGCGCGCACCATCCCCGACATCCAGGCTTTCGACGGCCTGTTTTTCGCGGTCCGCCGCGAAGTCATGGAAACCCTGCGCTTCGACGAAGGCCTGTTCGACGGCTTCCACCTTTACGATCTGGATTTCACCTACCGCGCCCATCTCGCCGGCCTGCGTCTGGCGGTGTGCAACGACTTGCTGCTGGCCCACCATTCGCGCGGCAATTTCGGCAACGCATGGGAACACTACGCCAAGATTTTCCTGAAAAAGCATCGCGGCACGCTGCCCAACAAGCCGCTCGCCCATGCCGTCAACCCCGCCATCGAGTTGCCCACCGCCCTCAAACTGTGGGAATTCGCCGCGGCCCTCATGGAAAACCGCGACCAGAGCATGGCGCCGTTCACCCCGGAGGAGGAACAAGCGCTACGCCGCGAGATCGTCGAGACGCCGGTCCATAGCTATGCCAAATGGCTGGAGACCTACGCACCGGAAACGCCTCAGGCGCTCGCCGAATTACGCCGCCAAGGCGCGGCGTTACCGCGCCGCCCCCTGATTTCGCTGCTCATGCCGGTCTACGACATCGCCGAACGCTGGCTGCGTGCCGCCCTCGACTCGGTGCTCGCCCAGACCTATGCCGAATGGGAACTGTGCATTGCCGACGACGCCTCCACCCAGCCCCATGTCCGCACGGTTCTGGAGGAGTACCGCCAGCGCGACGACCGCATCAAGGTGATCTTCCGTCCCGCCAACGGGCACATTTCCGCCGCCTCGAATTCCGCGCTGGAGCTGGCCGGCGGCGAATACCTCGCGCTCCTCGACCACGACGACCGCTTGAGTCCGGATGCGCTTTATCACGTCGCCGCGGCGCTCAACCGTGACCCTGCCGCGATCCTGCTGTACAGCGACGAAGACAAGATCGACGAGGAGGGGCGACGTTACGACCCGTATTTCAAGTGCGCGTGGAACCCCGATTTGATGTTGTCGCACAACCTGGTCACACATCTGGGCGTCTATCATGCCGACACGGTGCGCAGCTTGGGCGGTTTCCGCCTCGGCTACGAAGGGGCACAAGATTACGACCTGGCCTTGCGGGTGGCGGAAGTCGCCGGCCCGTCGCGCATCGTCCACATCCCGCGCGTTCTCTATTCCTGGCGAACGGTCGCCGGCAGCACCTCGCGCGGCGTGGGCGAAAAGAACTATGCCGTGGCGGCCGCCGTGCGGGCCATCGACGACGCCCTCAAGCGCCGCGGCGTGGCGGCAAGTGCTGCCGAATCGCCGCTTCAGCCGGGCAGCGTGCGGGTCGGCTACCGCTTGCCGGCGGACCTGCCGCTGGTCAGCCTCATCGTCCCCACCCGCAACGGTTACGAATTCCTGGCGCGCTGCGTGGACAGCATCCTGGCCCTGACCGATTACCCCGCTTACGAAATCCTGGTCATCGACAACGGCAGCGACGAACCGCGCACCCTCGACTATTTGGCTGGGCTGGCGGCGCGCGGCAATATCCGGGTGATACGCGACAACAGCCCCTTCAATTACTCGGCCCTCAACAATGCCGCGGTGAAGCTGGCGAATGGCGCGCTGCTGGGCTTCGTCAACAACGACATCGAAGTGCTGCAGGCCGATTGGCTGAAGGAAATGGTCAGCCACGCGCTGCGTCCGGAGATCGGCGCGGTCGGCGCGCGTCTCCTGTATCCCAACGATACCGTGCAGCACGCCGGGGTGATCGTCGGCATCGGCGGGGTGGCAGGGCACATCCACAAGGGCATTCCCCACGACAGCACTGGCTACGTGGGGCGCGCCCTCAACATCCAGAACTTCTCGGCGGTCACCGCCGCCTGCCTGGTGGTGCGCCGCGAGGTGTTCGAGGCGGCCGGCGGCTTCGATGAAACCAACCTGCCGGTGGCCTTCAGCGACATCGACCTGTGTCTGAGCATCGAGAAGCTCGGCAAGCGCAACCTGTTTACGCCTTATGCGACCCTCTATCACTACGAATCGGCGACCCGCGGCTACGAAACCACCCCGGAAAAAGTCGCCCGTTTCCAGCGGGAAACCGCGTTCATGAAAACCAAATGGGGAACCGAGGATTACCCCGATCCGGCCTATAGCCCCAATCTTTCGCTGAACAGCGAAAATCCTTTCTACGCCTTCCCGCCCAGGTTGGAGAAAAAATGCAGTGTTTAGTTTTGAGTGTTGAGTGTTTAGTTGATGTCGCTGCGCGAAGCGCATACCGCAACTAAACACTTAAAACTACCCGAAAGTCCGTAAGCCATGAACCTCGCCTTTATCCTCGACCCGCTTGACGGGCTGAAGACCTACAAGGATTCCAGCTTCGCCATGCTGCGCGCCGCCCAGGCCCGCGGCCATGTCCTGTTCGCGGTGATGCGCGAGGATCTGGCGTTGCGCGACGGGGTGGTTTCCGCCCAGGCGGCGCCGCTGACCCTTACCGGCACGCTGGCCGACTGGTACCGCGCCGGGCCGTCCGAAACGCGCCCGCTGGCCGATTTCGATGCGGTGCTGATGCGCCAGGACCCGCCTTTCGACACCGAATACCTGTACGCCACCCATCTCCTCGAACTCGCCGAATCCCAAGGCGCGCGGGTCTTCAACCGGCCTCAGGCGGTGCGCGACTGCAACGAGAAACTGGCGACCGCGCAGTTTCCCCAATTCACCCCGCCCACCCTGGTGACGCGCCGCGCCGCGTTGATCCACGCCTTTCTCGCCGAGCATCGCGACATCATCCTCAAACCACTTGATGCGATGGGCGGTGCCTCGATTTTCCGAGTGCGGGTGGGCGACCCCAATCTCAACGTGATTATCGAAACCATGACGGCGCTGGAAAGCAAAACCGTGATGGCGCAACGCTTCATTCCCGAAATCGCCCAGGGCGACAAGCGCATCCTGCTGATAGCCGGAGAGCCGGTGCCCTATGCGCTGGCGCGTATCCCCAAGCCCGGCGAGACGCGCGGCAACCTGGCCGCTGGCGGCACCGGGGTGGCGCAGCCGCTGTCCGCGCGCGACCGCGAGATCGTTGCCGCGCTTGGGCCGCAGCTCAAGGCGCGCGGCCTGTTCCTGGTCGGCCTCGACGTGATCGGCGACTGGCTTACCGAAATCAACGTGACCAGCCCCACCGGTTTTCAGGAAATCACCGCGCAGACAGGCTTCGACGTAGCGGAAATGTTCGTCACGGCGCTGGAAAAACAGGTGATGGGGGATGCGTAATGAGAGGGGCATGCCAAAATTGACGGCCTGGTGGCGGGCTTGCGCCCATCCTACCCATCACCCATTCCCCATCACCCTTTTCCTGCTGTTCCTCCTCGCCGGCTGCACCAAGGAACCCCCGGTTTACCAGCAGCAAAGTTATGTTTTTGGGACGCTGGTTGATGTCACCATCGCCGGCGAGGACGAGAAGCGCGCCCAACAATTGATCGGTCAGGTGTTGCAGGAATTCGACCGCTTGCACCATGCCCTGCACGCCTGGAAGCCCAGCGACCTATCGCGCCTCAACCAAGCCATCGCACGCGGCGAAAAGTACCCGGTAACGCCTGAGTTGGCGGAGATGCTGCGCGATGCCGCGGCGCTTTCCGCGCAGTCGGGCGGGACGTTCAATCCGACCATCGGCGGACTCATCAAGCTGTGGGGGTTCCAGAACGACGAATTCCTGCCGCTGCGCCCCGACCCGGCGGCCATCGCTGCTTTGGTCAAGGCGGCGCCGGGTATGAGCGACCTGACGGTGGAAAACGGCACGGTGACGAGCCGCAATCCGGCGCTACAACTCGATCTGGGCGGCTATGCCAAGGGCTATGCGCTGGACCGGGCCGCCGCCTACCTGCGCGGGCAAGGGGTGAAGGGCGCGCTCATCAATATCGGCGGCAACATTCTTGCCATCGGCACGCGCCATGGCCAAGCGTGGCGCGTCGGCATCCAGCATCCGCGCCAGCCGGCGGCGCTGGCGACCCTGGAATTGCGCGACGGCGAAGCCATCGGCACTTCCGGCGATTACCAGCGTTTTTTCGAACTGGACGGCCAGCGCTATTGCCACATCATCGACCCGCGGAGCGGTTACCCGGTACAGGGTGTGGAAGCGGTGACGGTGCTGATTCCGCCGGGCCGCCAGGCCGGTACCCTGTCCGACGTGGTTTCCAAGCCGCTGTTCATCGCCGGCGTGGACGGCTGGCGGGCGGCAGCGAGCCGGATGGGAATTACCCAGGCCTTGCTGGTCGATGTGCAAGGTGAAATCCATCTCACCGCGGCGCTGAAAAGTCGCCTGCATTTCCTCGCGAAAGCCCCGTTACTCCACGAAACTCCCTAACGGGGAAATTCGCGCCTTCGCCCCGACTTCCGTCAACTTCCCGGTCGCGCGCCCACCCTGTCCGGCTCGCGCGAATCAGTGCAAAAACGTTGCAGTACAACGGTTTCGGCGCTACTCTACGCCCCTGTCATATAACAACAATTCCAGCAATGTTTTGGGAGGCGACATGCAAGGCGAGGGAGAATGCGGCAAAGGGCTAAGTTATTTCGTCGATGAAGCGAAGCGCAAGCTGAGCGCCCGTTTCACGCCGAGCGCCGGCAAATCCGGCCTGGATCTCGGCGGACTCAAACGCTGTCTGGCCGAAAGCCCGTTCAAGACATGGTACGTCAACGAATTTGCCCTGGCCGACCTGATCCGCAAATACCATGCCGCGAGCGAGTCTTTCGAGTTGGAAATCGGCGAGGCGCGGGACGGGGAGTTCCGTATCGAAATCAGCCCCGACCTGATGGGTGTGCACCTCCTCCTGTTTTCCCCTCAAGGCGGCAAGCCGGTGGCAAAAGCCGAAGTTCTCGCCATGCTGGCGCAACGCGGCGTGGTCTCGGGGATCATCGACGAAAATATCGAAACCGCCATCCAATGCGGCAGCGCCGAGGGGATCGACATCGCCAAGGGCCGCCTCCCCGTCCACGGCGAGGATGGAACCCTGAACCTGCTGGCCCCCCAGGCCAGTGAACGCAAGCCGTCACTCAGCGAGGACGGCATCGCCAATTTCCGCGAATTGGGCGGCGTGGCGACGGTTAGCCCGGGGGCGCCCCTGATGCGCCGTTCCCCGCCTACTCCCGGCGAACCCGGGGTGAACGTGTTGGGCCACATCGTTCCGCCCAAGGCCGGCAAAGCGGCGATGTTTGCGCCGCGCCTGGACGGCGCGGCTTTCGCCGCCGATGATCCCGATCTTCTTACCGCCGCGATTGCCGGCCAGCCGGTGCTGGTCAACAACGGCGTACAAGTCGATCCGGTTATGACTGTGGAAAACGTCGACATTTCCAGCGGGAATATTCATTTCGAGGGCACCGTGGTGATTCGCCGGGATATCCAGGCCGGCATGGTGATCGAGGCCACCGGCGACATCCAGGTGGGCGGCACGGTGGAGGCCGCCACGCTGATCGCCGGCGGCAACGTGCGGGTGGCCGGTGGGGTGATCGGTCGCCACGAAGGTCAGAAAGGCGCCGCCAATGCGATTTCCAGCGTGCGTTGCGGCGGCAGCTTCCATGCCCGTTTCGTGCAGAATGCCCGTATCGAGGTGGACGATAGCATTTACATCGATGAAGGCGCCATGCAAAGCGAACTGCTGGCCACCCGCCAAATCATCGTCGGCAAGGATGATAGCCAGAAAGGCCAACTGATCGGCGGCAAAGCCACTGCCACCCTGTTGGTCAAGGCACAAACGCTGGGTGCCCCGACCCACGTCAAGACCCTGGTGGAAGTCGGCGTCAATCCGCACCTCCACGCCGAACTGCTGGGTATCGGCAAGGAGTTGGAAAACAAGGCGTTGGGACGGGAAAACGTCGAAAAACTCCTGGCCTTCCTGAAAAGCAATCCCCAGAAAGGTAGCCCCGACGTCATCGCCAAGGCGCAAAAAACCCACGCCAACCTCCTGGAGGAAACCACCCAGCTATTGGCCAAGCAAGAGGAATTGATGCGCCATATTTCGCTGGCGGAAAACGCCCGGGTTATCGCCAACCGTAAGGTTCATATAGGCGCGCGCATCCAGATCGGCAGCCGGGTTTGCGAAGTGTCCGAAGATCTGGAGTCCGTGGCGTATGCGCTACGTTCCGATGAAATCGCCCGCGACCTCCTCCCGCGCCAGGGGCAGGCCAAAGCCGTTCTCAAATAGGCGCGGCGATCCGGGTAGCGGCGCACAAACGGAAGTCATCTTGATGGAGATAATCTCACGTCATAAAACGAATCGGATATATTAAAAACAATAAAAATCACTACCTGTCATACACATTGGAGGTTGGCTAACATGCCGTTGAATTTTAAAATCCGTACCCAGTTGTTTATCTTTTTAGCCGGGGCAATCCTGATTTTCGGGGCGGCTCTGGGCGTAGCCCTGCATGGCATGAACCAGGCGCAAAACCGCTTCAGCGCTTTCATCGAAGGCGATCTCGCCCAACAGGTGGCGTTTTCCGACATGTATGCGCAAGGCCTGCAAATGGGCCAGGCGATCCGCAACATCCAGCTCGATCCTGCCAACAAGAAGGCCTATGACAACCTCAACAAGGCTGCGGCGGATTTCGAGGCCGCCCTAAGCAAAGCCCGCCAGTTGAGCGTTGCGAACCCGGTGCAGACGGAAGCCCTGAACCGTATCGGGGAACTGCGCAACAAGCAAAAAGCCGCGCAGGATGCCATCCTCGCGGCGGTGGCCGGAAACGACTTGGCTGCCGCCATCGCCAAAACCAACAAGGAAGAAACGCCGGTCTGGCGCGAAATGAAGCAGGTTATCCTCGATACCCAGAAAAACATCAGCGAAGGCACGCTGCGTTCCAAGGATGAGATGCTGCAAAGCGTCAAAAACGGCGAACGCCTGAGCAGCATCGTGACAATTCTGGGCATCCTCGGCGGCATCGCCATCGCGCTGGTGATCGCGGCCAACATTGCCCGCCAGTTCGCTTTGTTTACCGGGCATCTGCGCCAACTCAGCGGCGGCGACCTGACCCAGCGCATCGAGATCCACGACTGCAGCGAGCTTGCCGAGGCGGCCAGCGCGTTCAACCATTTCATGGATGGCTTGCAGAAAATCGTCAAAACCATCAAGAGCGATGCCGAACTGGTTTCCGCCGACGTGACGCGGCTTAGCGCGTCTGCCCGCGAAGTCGCCGAAAGTGCGCGCGGCCAGGGCCAGGCGGTGAACGATACGGCGTCCGCGGTAGAGGAGATGACCCGCAATATCGATCAGGTTTCCAACAATGCCGCCGCCGCCAAGGACATCGCCGACCAAGCCACCCGGCTTTCCGCCAAGGGAGAATCGTTGATCGGCGAAGCAACGGCGGAAATGTCGCTGATCGCCAAAACCGTGCTGGATTCCTCACAAAGCATCCAGTCGCTCAAACATCTGTCGGAACGTATCAGCGGCATCGTCAACGTGATTCGCGACATCGCCGACCAGACCAACCTACTGGCGCTCAACGCGGCCATCGAGGCGGCACGCGCAGGCGAGCAGGGACGCGGATTCGCAGTGGTGGCCGACGAGGTGCGCAAACTGGCCGAACGTACCGGGGTCGCTACCAGCGAAATCAAGTCGATGATCGAAACCATCCAGAACGAAACCCAGTCCGCGGTGACCAGCATGGAAACCGGTAGCCAGCAGGTTGAGCGCGGGGTAAACAAGGTCAGCCAACTGGTCGAGCCACTCCAGGAACTCCATAACGGCGCCACCATCACCCTCGACAGCCTGGTGGAACTGGCCAGCGCCACTCGGGCGCAAAGCACCGCGAGCGGGGCGATCTCCAACAACGTCGAGCGCATCGCGGACATGGCGACGCGCAACAACAACATCATGGAAGAAACTACGGAGGCCGCCAGACACCTGGAAGGTCTCGCCTCTTCCCTAATGAATACCGTCAGGCAGTTCCAGGTATAACCAGCGGTTCCCCCTGGGGTAGGCGTCTATCCAGGGGAAACCCCTATTTCCCCAGCAAGGACTCCGGCTCGACTGTCGAACCGCAGATTTCCACCACCTTGTGCCGCCCGCTGGCACCCTGTTTGAGGGTAATTTGCGCGCCACGCACGGCAAAGATTTTCTTCAGGAAATCCAGCAGGGCCGCGTTGGCAGCGCCTTCTACCGGCGGCGCGGCAACCCGGATTTTCAGGGCATCGCCGTGCAAGCCGGCGATTTCGGTGCGCTTCGCGCCGGGCTGGATATGCAGGGTAAGCGTAAAGTTGTCGCCGCGCCGCTGAAACCAGCTCATAACATCAGGCGCGGGGCGATAGTCTCCAACATGGCGATGGGCGCCATCAGGACCAGTTCGCAAATAACGAAAATCACCAGCGGCGACAGGTCGACCCCGGCGATTGGCGGGATGAAGCGCCGCACCGGCCCCAGGAAGGGACGGGTCAGGCAATCCAACACCGGCGCGCCGGCACTGTAAGGATTGACCCAGGACAGGATGGCCTGGATGAACACCGCACCGATCAGCAGTTGCACACTGACTTTCAAAAGCCGCACCACCGCCAGGAAAGCCAGCATGGGCAGCACGTTGAGGCCCAAGATCACGCCCCCGCCGCCAACCATGATGATCGCCCAGATCAGCACGACTTCCGTCAGCCAGGCGAGGAACAGCGTCGCCAAATCCATGCCCCACAAACCGGGAATGATCTTGCGCAGGGGATTCACCGCAAAGCGGGTGATCGCCACCACGAACTGCGAAACCGGGTTGTTGAACGGCGCGCGGAACAACTGGAGGTAGAAGCGCACCATCACCACGTAGACGAACGCACCCAGGACGGTGTCGAGCAGGAACAGGATGACTTGGCTGAGCATAGGGAATTTCCCCCGGTCATGAAATTAGCGCGAATATACACGAATCGGCGGGAACGGAGGGGCCGACAGGGTGGGTGCAATATGCGATTACGCATTGCACCAAGGTGCTAAATGCATCCTACGCATCCTTCCCCAACAAATCCCCCAATTCCCGCGAGCGCTCCGCCGCACCCTGCACTGCCCGGACGATGGCAGCCTTGACGGCGTCGCCTTCCATGGTGGTAATGGCGCGCTCGGTGGTGCCGCCCTTGGAGGTCACGCGGGCGCGCAGGGTGGCGAGGTCTTCGTCGCTACTGGCGGCAAGCTTGGCGGCGCCGAGAAAGGTATCGACAGCGAGGCGGCGGGCTTCCGGGTCGGCGAAGCCGAATTGGCGGGCGGCGTCTTGCAGGGCTTCCATGAAATAGAAGACGTAGGCCGGGCCGCTGCCGGAGACGGCGGTGATGGCGTCCATGCCGCTTTCGCTATCCAGCCAGACTACCGCGCCGACGGCCTTGAGGACGCTTTCGGCCTGCTGCTTCTGGGTGGCGCTGACTTCCGGGAGGGCATACAGGCCGGTGATGCCGGAAAGGATCATCGCCGGGGTGTTGGGCATGGCGCGCACCAGTTGGGGATGGCCGCCCAGCCAGCGGGCGAGGTCGGCGGCACGCACGCCGGCGGCGATCGATACCACCAGCTTGCCGGTCAGCATTCCCTGGAGTTGGGCAGCGACCTCGCGCAGTTGCTGGGGTTTGACGGCAAGTACCACAATCTCGCCGGCCAGCGCGGCGGCGCTCAAGCTGTCGAAGGTCGCGACCCGGTATTGGGTTTGCAGGCGCTCGCGGCCTTCCGGAGAGATTTCCACCACGCGCACGGAGGATGCCAGGGTACCCTGCTGAAGCAGGCCGGAAATGAGGGCGGAGGCCATGTTGCCGCCGCCGATGAAGGTGATGTTCATGCGTTTTCCTTGTTGGGATAGTGTCTGTTGCCAAATATCGCGCTGCCGACGCGGACGATGGTTGCGCCTTCGGCTACCGCAGCTTCCAGATCGTCGGACATCCCCATCGAGAGGGTGTCGAGCGGGTAGCCCTGGGCTTGAAGCTGGGTCAGCAATTCGCGCAACTGGGCGAAACGCCGGTGCTGCAAGTGGCGGTCGGCGGTGGGTTCGGGAATCGCCATCAGGCCGCGCAGCTTGATGCGTGGGAGGGTGCTCACCGCGGCTACCAGCGCCGCCAGTTCTCGTGGGGCGACGCCGCTTTTGCTGGCCTCGCCGCTGACGTTGACCTGCAGGCACACCTGTAAGTCCGGGAGTCCAACGGGGCGCTGGGCGGACAGGCGTTCGGCGATTTTCAGGCGGTCGATGCCGTGCACCCAGGCGAAACTTTCGGCGATCGGGCGGGTCTTGTTGCTTTGAATGGGGCCGATGAAGTGCCACTCCAGCGGCAGTTCCTTCAATTCGGCAATTTTCTCAACGGCTTCTTGTACGTAGCTTTCGCCAAAGGTGTGCTGGCCGGCTTGCCATGCCTGGCGCACTGCGTCCGCGGGAAAAGTTTTGCTGACCGCCAGCAGCATCACCAGGGCAGGGTCGCGGGCTGCGCCACGCGCGGCGTTGTCGATGCGCTTTCTCGCTGCTTGCAAAGCGTCGGAAATTGTTGCCATAATCGCCAAGACAGTTATTTGAAGGAATTATAAATGGAAATCTCCGATCTCTTAGCCTTTTCGGTCAAGAACAAGGCCTCCGACCTGCACCTCTCCGCCGGGGTGCCGCCGATGATCCGGGTGCATGGCGATATCCGCCGCATCAACGTGCCGGCCATGGAGCACAAGGATGTTCACGACATGGTGTACGACATCATGAACGACGGTCAGCGCAAGTTCTACGAGGAAAACCTGGAGGTGGATTTTTCCTTCGAGGTACCGGGGCTGGCGCGTTTCCGCGTCAACGCTTACAACCAGCAGCGCGGCGCGGCGGCGGTGTTCCGGACCATTCCTTCCAAAGTGCTGACCCTGGAACAACTCAATGCCCCGGCGATTTTCAAGGAAATCGCCGACCAGCCGCGCGGCGTGGTGCTGGTGACCGGGCCGACCGGTTCGGGCAAATCCACCACCCTGGCGGCGATGATCAACCACATCAACGAAACCGAATACGGCCACATCCTGACTCTCGAAGACCCCATCGAATTCGTCCATGAGAGCAAGAAATGCCTGATCAACCAACGTGAGGTTGGGCCGCACACCAAGAGCTTTTCCAACGCCCTGCGTTCGGCGTTACGCGAAGACCCGGACGCCATCCTGGTCGGCGAAATGCGCGACCTGGAAACCATCAGTCTGGCGTTGACCGCCGCCGAAACCGGTCACTTGGTGTTCGGCACCCTCCATACCAGTTCCGCCGCCAAGACCATCGACCGTATCGTCGACGTGTTTCCCGCCGCCGAGAAGGACATGGTGCGTTCGATGTTGTCGGAATCGCTGCGCGCGGTGATTTCCCAAGCCCTGTTGAAAACCAAGGACGGCTCGGGCCGTGCCGCCGCGCACGAGATCATGGTGGGCACCCCCGCCATTCGCAACCTGATCCGCGAGAACAAGATCGCCCAGATGTATTCTGCGATCCAGACCGGCCAGGCCGTGGGGATGCAAACCCTCGACCAGAATCTTCAGGGCATGGTGCAGCGCGGCGTGGTGACCAAGGAAGAAGCACGCAGCAAGGCGATGAACAAGGACCTGTTTTAAGGGCAGTGTTTAGTGATTAGTGTTGAGTGTTTAGTTGTGGAATGCGCTTCGCGCATGTATTTATCCGCCGTTCGCGGCGACATCAACTAAACCCTAAAAACTCAACACTCACAACTGAAATTAAGGGCAATGTTGAGTGTTGAGTGTTGAGTGGCGGGATGCGCTTCGCGCATGTCTAGAAAAAACCGCCGCTACGCGGCAACCACAACTAAACACTAAGCACTTAAAACTAAAAACTGAAGGAACACCATGGAACGCGATCAGGCAGTCAAATTCATGCATGACCTGTTGAGGCTCATGCTCACCAAAAAAGCCTCCGATTTGTTCATCACCGCCAATTTTTCCCCGGCGATGAAGATCGACGGAAAAATGACGCCGGTTTCCAACCAGGCGCTCACCGGCCAGCATACCAAGGAACTGGCGCGCGCCATCATGAACGACAAGCAGGCAGCGGAATTCGAAGCCACCAAGGAATGCAATTTCGCCATCAATCCCGGCGGCATCGGGCGTTTCCGTGTCAACGCTTTTGTCCAGCAGCAGCAGGTGGGCATGGTGCTGCGCACCATTACCACCAAGATTCCGGTATTCGACGAACTCGGTTTGCCGCAGGTATTGAAAGACGTGGTGATGTCCAAACGCGGCCTGGTGATTTTCGTCGGCGGCACCGGTTCCGGCAAATCCACCTCGCTGGCGGCGATGATCGGCTACCGCAACGAAAACAGCTACGGCCACATCATCACCATCGAAGACCCGGTGGAATACGTGCATCCGCACATCAACTGCATCATGACCCAGCGCGAAGTGGGCGTGGATACCGAGTCCTGGGAAATCGCCCTGAAAAACACCCTGCGCCAGGCGCCCGACGTGATCCTGATCGGCGAAATCCGCGAGCGTGAAACCATGGAACACGCCATCGCCTTCGCCGAAACCGGCCACTTGGCGATGGGGACGCTGCACGCCAACAGCGCCAACCAAGCGCTCGACCGGATCATCAACTTCTTCCCCGAAGAGCGTAAGCCCCAGCTTCTCATGGACTTGTCGCTCAACCTGCGCGCCCTCATCGCGCAGCGCCTGATCCCCACCAAAGGCGCCAAGGGACGCGCGGCAGCCATCGAAATCATGCTCAATTCGCCGATGATTTCCGACCTGATCTTCAAGGGCGACGTCCACGCCATCAAGGAAATCATGTCGAAATCCAACGAACTCGGGATGCAGACTTTCGACCAAGCGCTTTTCAAACTCTACGAGGACGGCAAGATCACCTACGAGGACGCCCTGCGCAATGCGGATTCGATGAACGACCTGCGCCTGAAAATCAAGCTGCACGGCAAGGATTCCAAGGACAAGGACGTCATGTCCGGGCTGGAAGGCCTAGGGTTGCAGGAATAGGAATTTGTAGGCTGGGGTGAGGCACGAACCCCAGCATCACCATCGGTGCTACAAGAATTGCCGGGATTCGCATGAGCATGGCACCGCAAATGCTCAGAACGGCTTGACCACCACCAGAATCACCACGGCGGTCAGCACCAGCACCGGGAATTCGTTGAACCAGCGGTAGAACACATGGCCGCGCGCATTGCGGCCTTCTGCGAAGACTTTGACCAGCCTGCCGCAATGCCAGTGGTAGCCGAGCAAGCTGACCACCAGCGCCAGCTTGGCGTGCAGCCAGGCGCCGCCAATGCCGTAGCCCAGCCACAACCACAACCCCAAGCCCAGCGCGGGCACTGCCAGAATGGTCATGAAACGGTAGAGCTTGCGCTCCATCAGCGCCAGGCGCGCCGCGGTAACTTCGTCCTCGACCATGGCGTGATTGACGAACAGGCGCGGCAGATAGAACAAACCGGCGAACCAGGACGTGACGAAAATGATGTGAAACGCTTTAACCCATAACATGCCGCCAATTATAAACACTGAACTCGCCGCCCGCCTCAAGAAATTCCGTCCCGACCCGCTGACCCTGTTGTTGCTCGGCCTGCTGGTGTTCTTCTGGTTTCGCCCGCCGGCCTGGGTGAGCGACGAACAACGCGCCCTGCCGCCGCTGCGCTTCGAACTGCTGGACGGACGGCACGTCAGCCTGGAAGACCTGCGCGGCAAGGTGGTGCTGGTCAATTTCTGGGCGACCTGGTGCCCTTACTGCCGCCACGAAATGCCCGCCATGCAGCGCTTTTACGCGGACTGGCGGGAACGCGGCTTCGAGATGATCGCCCTGAGCCAAGACGAGGATGCCGCCACCGTGCGCCAGTTTCTCGCCGAAAACGCTTACTACTTTCCGGTGGGGCTGGCCGATGCCGGTCATGCGGCGGCGTTCGGAGGAGTCAGCCGCCTGCCTACGTCATTCTTGATCGACAAACAGGGGCGGCTGCGCAAGAAAATCAGCGGGCAAGTGCACTACGCCCGCCTGGAAGATTTGGTTGGGGAATTGCTGAAAGACTAAAGAAGCTGCTCGATCAGGCCGTGCAGCTTGGCGAAATCCGGCTCGCCGACAATGCGCTGGGCGACGTGCCCCTGCTTGTCGATGATGAAGGTGGTGGGCGTCACGCGGGCGTCGAATGCCTGGGCCGCCGAGCCGTCCTTGTCGAGTGCCACCTTGAAGGGCAGCGCGCTGTCGCTGCTGAAGCGCCGCACGTATTCGGGCGGGTCGTAGCTCATCGCCACCGCCACGGTTTCCAGGCCGCGTGCCTGGAATTTCCGGTAGGTTTTGACCAGATCCGGCATTTCATGGATGCAGCCGGGGCAACTGGTCGCCCAGAAGTTGACCAGCACCACTTTGCCGCGCAGACTGTCGAGCGCGATTTGCTCGCCGCCGAGCGTGGCAAACGTTGCCTGCGGCGCCGGCGGTTTTTGCGTGAGCAGGAAAAATGCCGCGCCCAGCAGTGCTGCCGCTGCGACAAGCGAAACCACGATCTTGATGCGTCCCGAAGCCATATCCGTCCGAACTGAAATGAATGGAGCCGTATTGTCCGGAAAATCCCTCGCCTTGTCATCCGCACCATGAGTGAGCGCCATGAGTGAGAGCTTCAGTCTCGGCGCGCTGTTCGTCAGCAGCTTCCTGGCCGCCACCTTGTTGCCCGGCGGATCGGAAGCGGTGCTGTTCGGCGTTCTCAAATTCGATCCCGCGCTGCTCTGGCCGGCGCTGTCGCTGGCCACCCTCGGCAATACCCTGGGCGGCATGAGTTCCTACCTGCTCGGACGTTTCCTGCCTGAACAGAAGCCCGGCCGGGCTCATGCCTGGCTGTGCCGTTATGGCAATGCCGCTTTGCTGCTTGCCTGGGCGCCGTTGATCGGCGACGCCTTGTGCGTGGCCGCCGGCTGGTTGCGCCTCAACCCTGTCGGGGCAGCGCTATTCATGGCTATCGGCAAGCTGGGGCGCTATCTGGTGGTGGCGTATGCGGCGGTGTAAAGCCGCCTGCTCGCCAATCTGAACCGCTACTCCGGGCCGAAGCAGGCTTTGTAATCGCCGCACACCGCGCAACTCGGGGCGCGGCAGGCTTGCACTTCGGCGCGTTCGCAGAGTTGTTTGTAGAAGAATTTCTTCCACTTCATGTTGCCGGTGTTTTTCGCGTAGAGCGAGGCAAAATGGCTTTGCAGGAGGTCCGACAATTCCTGGCGATTGGCGAGGCCCAAATCCTGCCACAGGTGGTTGTTGCCGAGACAAGCGGCGGCGACCGCGCTGGCTAGCCACATGGTTTCGTCGCCGTCGTCGCTGCGGTATTCGAGAAGAAGATCGAGCACATCCTGGAATTCGTCGTCGCGCAGTGGCGCACAGCCGCTGGCGGCAAGGCTTGCGCGGACGGCAGCGGCACCCGGAAAGTAACGTTCCAGGAGACGTTCGAAATCATCGGCAGGAATCCCGCGCAACATCGCGGGACGGTAGTCTTCCGAACCGATTACCCAGGCGATGGCGCGGGTAGCGATGGCGGCGGGACTGCCGGCACGGTAGAGGAGTTGTTGGCTGTGCATGATCCGGCTCCTTTAGGGATAGGGTGGGCACCAACGGCGTACCCACTCGACGAGCAACTTACGGCTGCGGATGAACGTCCGGCAGGTTCTTCTGGTTTTCCATCAGCGTGAGCATCAGGTGCGCCATGCGCTCGGGGGCGACGATGGTGTGCAGGTTGCCCTTGGCCGCGTATTTCTGATGCAGTTCGTCGGCGACGTTGGCGCCGCCGCTGAGGTCGAACACCACATCGATTTTGTCACCTTCGGCAATCAGTTCGTCTAGCGACAGCACCTTGACGTGGGATCGGGCGGCAACGGCCTTGGCCGGGGTTTCGGACTTTTCGACGGCAGCCACGACCTTCACGCCGCTGACGTTTTCACCGATCAGTTCGTTGAGGAACACCGAGCCGACGCGCCCCAGACCGACGATTGCGATATTGTGTTTCTTCACGACTTTTCTCCTTGTGGTAGTACGGGTTGAAAAACCAATGACGCAACGCGGAGGCGTTGGCGCGCCCCGCGTGGTATTTAGCTGCCGACGCTGCTTGTCCTCAGCGCTTGAGCAGTTTGTCCAGTTCGACCTGGTCCGGCTCGGGCTGTTTCATCAGTTCGAAAATCAACTGCACCAGCTGGCGGTGGCCTTTTTCCGCATCGCGGGCGAATTTTAGGGCGTGCAGCGAGACGTCCTCGGCGCTGGCGAAGTTGATGTAACCGACGTTTTCATCCATTTTTCTCTCCTTGATCAGACGGGCATTGGCGCGTGGGTATAGCACTTCTTCGGGCAAATCTTGGCGCAGGCTTCGCAGCCGGTGCAGTTTTCGCCCTTGGCAACCGCCATCACCTTCTTTTCGTATTCTTCGTCGTCATCCTCATCGGGATCGACGGCGATATATTCATCGTCCTCGTTGACGCCCATCAGTTGCAGGACATCGCGCCCGCACACCTTGAAGCAGCGGCCGCAGCCGATGCATTTTTCGATGTTGATGCTCTTGACGAATTGCGGCACCCATTCGATGCCGCTGGGGAGTGTTACGGAAAATACCGACATGTTGCTCTCCTGGTTAAGTGAAATATTAGTTGGCGGCGGCCATCTGCTTGCGGGCTTCGGTCAGCGCCTTATAAGCCTCGAACGTGCGCGCCGCCACGTCGGGAATCTTTTCCCAATTGATCGGCAGCTCTTCGGACAAATCGTGCAAATCCATCTTGAGCTGGGTGGCCTGGGCGTTGAGTTTCTTGACCTGGGCCTTGAGTTCGTCTGTGTTCATGGTGGTTCCTTGATCTTTTATCCGCGTAGGCTGGGGTGAGGGACGAACCCCAGCACAATCCCCGCCAGCAAGCTGGCGGTTCGCGCCCCCCCCAGCCTACGAGTTCTACGGCTTGGTCAACTGTAATTCGCCACATCCGGGTATTTGCGGATCATCTCCACCCCGGCCTGAACGAATTTGTCGCCTTCCTCTGCGAGCTTCTCAAAGGTCAAAAAGCCGAAGCGGTGTACGTCGCGCAACTGTTTGTTGACCACTACCAGCCGCCCGGCGAGCAACACCATCTTGCCGAAGCCTTCGTGGCTCATTTTCATCATCGGCGAGACCATCACCCCGGTCTGGCGTTCGATGGCGAGGCCCACCGCGTTGTAGAACAACTCCAGACGCCACAGGGTTTCCGGGTCGGGGTCGCCGATGATGGGAATCTCCTTGCGCTTTTCCTTGTCGATCACATAGGGTTCGAGCAGCACGGCGTCGCTCTTGTTTTCCCAAGTGCCGTAGGAATCCTGGGCGCGCCATTGCTTGACCAGCTCTGAGATAAATACCGAATCGGGCAGAGCGGTTTTGACGTTCTCAATGGCTTCAGCGGTTTCAGACATGGGCCACCTCCTCTTCGTCGTCGAAATTGGTGGCAGGTGCCTGGCCTTTCATTAGAGCCTTGCGCAGCCACGGCGGCGGGGTGCCCTGCAGGACTTTTTGCAGGCGGTCGAGCAACTCCAGGATCGGTTCGGGCTGCACCACCTTCACCGGATGAATGCGGGCGTTGACCACCTTGGCCGCTGCCGAGCCGCCGATGGCGGCCACGTAGATGATGGCGCAATCGCGGATGGCGTCTATCTTGGGCAACAGCTTGTCTTCCGAGCCGTCTTCCTTGAGGTCGCCGTCGAACTGGATGGCTTCGACGAAGTTGTGGCCGTCCGGCCCGACCTCGTAAATGGCGAAATGCTTGGCCCAGCCAAAATGGGCATCGACATGCTTCATGTCTTCGGTGGCGAAGGCGACTTTCATGGCGGGATCTCCTTGGTTTCTGTCAGTGACGAGTTTCAAGCGTCTCATGGCGTGCTCCCGGCAGCGCCCACTCGTCGGGATGGGAGTGCGGCAGGTGGTCGAGAAAAATGTTGCCGATTTCAAAAATCAGGTCGCGGGTGCCGCGATAGCCGACGCTCAACTTGTGGGTCGCACCGAGCCGGTCGAAGGTCGGCAGCCCGTAGCGGTAAAACGGGATAGCCAGCCGTTCGGCGGCTTGCCGTCCATGGGAATGGGTAATCAGCAGATCGCAGCCGGCGGCGCGGCTTTCCAGGTCTTCCAGGTCGCCGATCAGCACCTCGGCGGCGGGCATTTTTTCCAGCAGCGGCGAAGTCGTGGTGGTTACGGCGGCGCTGATTTCACAGCCCATTTCGCTTAAGAAGTTGCCGATCTGCCACAACAAGTCCGGCTCAGCGCCCACCGCCACGGTCTTGCCGCCCAGGTGGAAATGCCCGTCCAGCATGGCATCCACCAGTTGGCCGCGCTGGCGGCGGTATTTCACCGCCACCTCGTTGAGGCTGATTTCCGAGAGAAACTTCATGAATTCGTCGTTGGCTTCCAGCCCGGTGAGGCGGTCGAACAAGCGATACGGCACACCGGTTTTTTCCTGCAAAGCCTCCGCCGCGTCGCGCATTTGCTCACCGATGGCGATGGTGATCGCCGAACCGCCCATTTCGCGAATGTCGCCGGCCTTGGCCCCGCCGATGGTGGTAGGCAAAAAGGTTTCCGGGATATGTCCGTCCAGCGAGCCGGACAAGTCCGGGGCGATGATGGGAAACAGCCCGAAGGATTCGATGATCTCGCGCAACTCTTCAATATCGGCCACCGTCAAATGGCAGCCGGGCAACACGTTGACCTGCCAGGCGGTACGCGGGCGCGGCTCGCACATTGCCTCGACGACGGCTTTCACCGCCTTGCCCCAGCCGTCCTGAAAAGCGCCGCTGTAATCGGGCGTCGGCGCGAATACCAGCGACGTATCGGCCAGTTCGGGATGACGTTCGCGGATCAGCTTGAGATAGCCTTCCACGTCGTCGCCCTTGGTTTCGGTCAGGCCTGTCGAGCAGATGCCGATCACCTCCGGCTTGGCGCGGTTATAGATGTTGAGAATCGCCTGTTCGAGGTTATCCAGCCCGCCGAGGATGGTCGTCACCTCGTTCATCGCCGAGGTTTGCAGCGGGATGGTCTCGCGGAAATGGCGCACGAACAGCACCAGCCCGAACGCCGTGCAGCCTTGGGAGCCGTGGAGCAGCGGCATGCACTTGTCCAGCCCGAGAAAGGCCAGCGCCGCGCCAATCGGCTGGCTCATCTTGAGCGGATTGACCGCGCAGGATTTTTTGCTATGGGTGACGGTGGACATAATTTTTCCCAAATTCAGTGTTCGGTTTGCGGTATTCAGTTGTGAGTGTTTAGTGTTGAGTGTTTAGTTGTGGTCGTCGCGCGATGCGCGCCGGATTTGATTTAATCCATGCGCAAAGCGCATTCCACAACTAAACACTAAGCACTCAAAACTAAACACTGCGTTCTAAACACTGCTTTCTTCCCATGGTGCAGGGCGCTTCACCTGCGCCCAGATCGGGTTGTAAATCGCCCTGTCGATTTCCTTGACCAGGTTCACCATGCCTTCATAACCGGCGTAGGCGACGTGGCGCTCCTGGTTGATGTCCAGCCACGGCGTCTTGGCCTTCAGCGCCACGAACTGCGAGCGACCGCCGGAGAGCATGATGTCGGCGCGGGCATCCTTGAGCAGCTTGTACATTTCGCGCGGCGGCATTTCGTCGAAGAGATGCGCGTCGGTGCCCATGATCTCGGTGGCGCGTTCGCGGTCTTCCTGGGTCGATTTGCGCATCGAGGTGCCGGTAATCACCATCCCCACCTCTTGCAGCGCCGACACCACCGACCAGGATTTCACCCCACCGGTAAACAGCAGCACGCGCTTGTCCTTGAGGCGTTCCTTGTAACGCGCCAGACGTTCCCAGGCACGGGCTTCTTCGCTCGCAATCAGAGCCTCGGTGCGTTCCAGCAATTCCGCCGGAGCGCCTTTTTGCACCAGCAGTTTGGCAATCTGGCGCAGCGACTCGCTGGTATCGGAAACCCCGTAGAACGAGCCTTCGAAGTAGGGAATCTCCCAACGCTCTTCGAGCTTGCGCGCCACGTTGATCATCGCCTTCGAACACACCATCATCGCCGCCTTGGCACGATGGGCGCAGGCGATGTCGTGGTAGCGCGCATCCCCGGAAATGTTGGCGAGTATGCGGATGCCCACGGCATCGAGCAGCGGCTTCACCGCCCACAAATCACCGGCCACGTTGAATTCGGCGATGATCACGATATCGTAAGGCGTCGTGGTTTCCGGCTCTTCGGTGCCGATCACGTAATCCAGCAATGCCTCGCCGGCCAGCTTCGCCCCGAGATTCTTGCTCCCCGCGAAACCCGGCACGTTGATGGGCACGATGGGCTTGCCGAACTTCTCGTGCGCCGCCTTGCACACCGCCTCGATGTCGTCGCCGATCATCGCCGGCACGCAGGTCTGATAAACGAAAATCGCCGGCGGATTATGCTTCTCGATAATCTCGCGGATCGCCCGGAAGAGTTTTTTCTCCGCGCCGTAAATCACATCCAGCTCGTTCATGTCGGTGGTGAAGCCGGTGCGATACAGCAGTGGCCCGGACGACAAGGCGTGGCGGTTGTCCCAGGAGTTCCCCTCGCAAGCAATGGGGCCGTGGATCAAGTGCGCCACGTCGGTAATCGGTTGCAGGGAAATCTTCGCCCCGTCGAACGCGCAGCCACCCGCCGCCGCGCCCGGCGTCAACGGCTTGGCGCAGCCCTTCTTGCGTTCTTTGGCATCCTTGGCCTGGTTAACCCCACAGGCCGGTTCTTCCATCACGCTGGCAATGCGGTTTTTCAGTGCGCTCATTGGTGAAAAATCCGACAAAAATGGTTCTTGGGGGAAGGTAGTGCAAGGGGCGTGCCAATGGGGGTGATGGCGGCTAACTTATTGAATTATTGCTGGGTAAGGTGGCGGCGGAGTGGGGTGTGTCGGGTTATCGCGGGTGGAATTGTCGGGTTTGCGACGAAGGACGGTTTATGTTGGAAGCATTAGATGGACGCAATATCCCTCCATTGAGAATTTACCGAAGAGAGTAGAATTTCGTCATTTTTTATCCTGCATTAGGAACTTACAATAATGCAAATAAATCAATGTTATATCGCTGTGTATCTAAATATTGTTTAAGTAAATAACTTTAATAATGTATTGTATCGATATGATTAATAATGATTTACTTTTCTGTGTCACAATTTGTTCTGACGTGCCATAAAATTAACAATTTAAACAATGTGTTATATCTCTTTAAGGTGGCAACTAGGACTATGTTCGCACCCGCTTTTGTGCGCTGGGAAATCGTTGGTGGGACAAAGTGGCCAAAAGTGGGATAAAGCGGTTATAAAACAATGCGTTGCAATACGCGCGCATTCTCGTTAGTATTCTATTTGGCAACGCTTGGACATCATTTTCGGAGGGGCAATAATGGAGCGAATTGAGTTAGTTAAGCTGGTATTAGGATTTGTTGAGCGCAATCAAACTATCACGGTGTTTGCGATTTCAATGGTCATAGTTGGCTTTGCTTTATATGTTGTATTGCGCACCTCACAAAAACGCTAATAGCGCTACCAGCCGGGTGGATACCGTCTTGGTGGTCAAGCGAAGCACAACAGAACGTCGGCAAAGAAAACAAGAACGCCGGGTAGAGTAGAGAACAGGTTTCCGTCTCCCGTAGGCTCAGCCTATACGTTTCCGCCCCTTTCGTCTGGCGGTGCCTCAATAGCCGCACCCTAGTCAACATTACCTGCCCTCCCTCATCAAACCGTGCATGCGGTTCTCCCGCACACGGCTTTCCGATGTTCTTTCCCCTCGTTCCCACGCGCCGCGTGGGAATGCAGCTCCGGCGCGCCGCGCCAAGCCCGGTAGGGTGGGCACAAAACCCCGTGCCCACCCTTGGTAAAATCCCCGGATGCCCCATTACCGACGCGATGCGACGCCCGGCGCGACCTGGTTCTTCACGGTGGTTTCCTTCCGGCGGCGGCCTATTCTTTGCACTGCCCCCATGCGGGGGGCGTTACGCACCGCGATTGAGCGGATCGCGGGGGCGGACCTTGCAAAATCACATTTCCATAACTGGATGGTTGCCCGTGTTTCGGGGGCTTACACCGCTGGTTTCATTCATGCACGGTTCAACGTCGTTATCCCCGATAGATATAGGCGCCATGGCCTATTTGCGTCATTGTTCGTTGCATTTGCAACAAATAATGCTATAGTTAATACACAATATGCAGGGGCGAACCATGAACCAAGCCATCGCAGCACACAACCACCCGGATCAAGATCGCGGCGCCTTGGCGCGAATGGTGATTCGTCTTTTCGAGCACTGGAAGCTGGGCAGCGAAGACCAGTTGGCGATGCTCGGTTTGTCTACCGGCAATCGGGGAGCATTGAGCCGCTATCGCAAGGGCGAGCCGTTGGCTCCCAGCCGCGATCTGTTGGAGAGGGCCGGTCACCTGCTGGCCATCCACAAGAATTTGCGCCTTATTTTCCCCCAGGATCGCGATCTGGCCTATGCCTGGATGACTCGACGCAATCGCGCATTCGAAGGGCGCACCCCGGTTGAAGCGATACGGGAGTGGGGTTTCGCCGGGATGTTGATGGTCCGGGCTTATCTGGATCGGAGTCGCGGAATCTAAATGGATTCCTTTTTTGCGGGATTGCCCCTGGCCGATGTTCATCTGGCGCTTGCCCGCAACATCAAGTCGATACGGGTATCCCAGAGCCTCTTCGACGATTTGTCCGACGATCCCGCGGACTGGCAGGTGGCTCTGGACCACGAAATCGCCACCAAGCCTCCCGGTTATGTCTCGCAAGCCACGCTGATCGACCGCCCTTTCGAGGAATCCGAATGGTTTAACGCCATCGAGTTCCCCTTCAAAAATTGGATGGCCAGCCGTTTTTGCGATGGCAGTTTCGGCATCTGGTATGGTGCGGACAGTGTAGAAACTTCAGTGCATGAAACCGTGCATCACTGGCGCGAGGGAATCCTGGCCGATGCGGGATATGACCAGTTGGTAGCACGTGGCGAACGGCAATCCATCAGCGGCGAACGCAAGGTGTATTGGGTACGTTGCGACGCCGCCCTGGCCGATTTGCGGGCGCGGGTGGCAACCTACCCGGACTTGCTTAACCCCGACAGCTACCGGTTTACTCAGGAGATAGGCGCCCGTCTGAAACGGGAAGGGCACCCTGGCTTGGTAACCGCTTCCGCACGCTGCAAGGGGGAAAACTATGGGGTGCTGAACCGGGTGGTCTTGTCCGCCCCACAGAATTGTTGCTCCCTCACCTATCGTTTGACCGTTGGCGGCGTTGAAGTGGAACGGGAAGAAGGACAGATATGGATGGCACTGCCTTAGCAAGCCCTACGTTTTGCCAATCCCCTATCCTGATACTGAGCGTTGGTGCCCAAAGCCGTGTCTACGAAAGTTGATTCCCCGAAAACTGTCGAACATTTTATGGAAACCCCGCCGCCAACCATCACCAACCCGCGTAAGGCGCAATCCCCGCCGAGGGCATTGCACCGCATGCCGCCGCTTGCGCATCCTGCATAGCATATAAATACAACACCCATTCAATATATTGCGACGTACCTGTTACTTTTGACAGTTATGCCTCGCCACCGGAAAAGGTAGACTCCCTCGTTGCCGTTTTCATCGGGGGACGGTTTCAAAATCAGCCCTGGAGGGAATATGTCGATCTTGTACTGCATGTCACGAATTTGCCGCTCATTTTCTTTGCCTGCCGCGCTACTTGCATTAGCGTTGACGCTCCCGGTTCATGCCATGCCCACCACGCCCAGTGCCGATTTCACCGACAACGGCGAAGGCACGGTCACCCACAAAACCACCGGGCTGGTTTGGAAACGCTGCCCGGAGGGGCAATCCTTCGTTGCGTCTGCCTGTACCGGCAGCGCGAAAGCGGTTACCTGGCAGGACGCCAAGTCGCTCGCGGCGGATGGCTGGCGGCTTCCGTCCATCGCCGAACTGTTAAGCATCGTTGAACGGGAAGCCCAAGACCCGGCTATCAACAGCGCGATATTTCCAGGCTTGGCGAATAGCGGCGCGGTCAACTTCTGGTCTTCCACACCCTATGCCGCCGATGCGGCGCAAGCTTGGCACGTTCGTCTTGTTGGAGAATTTCACAGCTACCGGATATACGGCAGCGGCAGCGGCGTACCTGCTCCCGTGGGAGACAGTAATTACGTCCGCCTGGTGCGGGGAGGAAATGCCCAAGGCACCCCGAGTATTTCCAAGCCGGACAGCGATTTCACCGATAACGGCAACGGCACAGTCACGCACAAGGCCACGGGCCTGACCTGGAAACGCTGTACCGAAGGCTCGGACTGGGGTAACGGTAAATGCGTGAAGAGTGCCAGTAGCAGCATCGACACGTTTAGTCAGGATGACGCCCTCAATTTCAAAGGCAGTTGGTATGCGGGTTACTCCGATTGGCGGCTACCCACCGAAAACGAACTGCTTACCTTGGTGGACTACGGAAAAATCGATCTCGCGTTGAATTCCACAATATTCCCCATCAGTGCGGCAGCCCTTTGGTCCGCCACTTCCTACCCCACAAACGGTGGGTGGTTGCTCTATGCGGATGGTTCCAGCGACGTCGATTTTCCTCCCTGGAAAAAAAATGCACTGCTGGTGCGCGGCGGTTCCTCGGATTCGCCACCCTATGCACCGCGATTCATCGACCCACCCAGCAGCGCCACGGTCAATTTTTACGTCGCATTCAACATCGAGGCAGGCGGAGATCCTGAAGGCGGAAAGGTCGCGCTGGCGTGCAGCGCCACGCAATCCACTCCCGGCGACTTGCCGGATGCCAATCCGGTGGTCGGGGGGACGGTGGTTCGCTACGCATTCAAGTTCAGCACAACCGGCCAGCAGACCGTTACCTGCAAGACCATCGACGGCGTGGGCAATGCTAGTTCCATCGCGACCCAAACCATCACCATAAAGGCGGTCAATCCAGCCTTCGACTGCTTTATCCTGTGGGCGGAAAAAACCTATCCAGAACTGTTTCCCAGCCCCTGGTTTGCCGATCGCCGCCTCACGCAAGGCAGTTACTATTACCAGTATTACCCGGCCACCAACGCCTATCTGGGATTCTCCCTGCTGGACAGCAACGTGTACTATATGGGGAACCAAACCAACAACACGATTATTGTGGTCGGCACCCAAGCGGAGTGGTTCCATAAAGCGGGATGCCAATGAAACCGGGGGGCTGCTCAATCATGCCGCCTTGGTGGACTTGAAGTTCTGAACCAGTTCGCCCCACCGCCGTCAAACCCCCCATGGAAACCCCGCCCCCATCCGCCACCCACAGGAAGCGCATTCAACTCATCGCCGGGTTGTGCGCCGTCGCCGGGGCGGTGCCGTTGATCCTGCGCTATGGGACAGCGCCGTCCTACCCGAGCGGCAATCCCTTGCCGGTGGGAATCGGCGAATTGCCGGTCGGCAAGCTACTGGTCATCGATTGGCACGGGCAACAGGTCTACATTTTGCGACGTTCGGCCAAAATGATCGGCGACCTTGAACGAAACCTGGAGCAATTGACCGACCCGCAGTCGGCGCAATCCCGCCAGCCGGATTACTGTCGCAACCCGTTGCGCTCGCGCCTCCCGGAAATCTTCGTGGCGATGGGGGTGTGCACCCATCAAGGCTGTGCGCCGGCCCTCAATCTTCCAAGCGATCCCGGGGTGGCGGGGGAGTTTCTATGCCCCTGCCATTCATCCAAATACGATCTGGCCGGCAGGGTATTCCGCCAAGGGCCGGCTCCGGCCAATCTGGTGATTCCGGCGCATCGTTACGCGGATGCCACCCGGCTGGTTATTGGGGAAGAGTAGCCGGGCAAGGCGGCTAGCTATTCCCCGTTGATGCGGATGGTTTTCACTGCGTCCCAGGGAACTCGCGCCGGCTGCGCCACGCCGCCCGCCACCGGACGCTGGAGGAATTCGAATTCGCTAAAGCGTTCCATTTCGTCGTTGCTCGGGTTATAGCGGCTGAATGGCCCCTTGGGTTTTTCCGTCGAGTTCACGGTTTCGCCGCTCTTCAGTTCGATCAGGTAGTCGTTGCCGTTGTCGCGAATCTCGCGCACTTCGTTGAAATAGCGGAAGCCTTCGCGGAGGGGTTTGATGTAATACTCGGCGAGTACCTCCGGCGTACCGAATTTTGCCACCGCATAGGTGTCGCCGCTTATGGTGGTGATGGTTCCAGTGGGGTTTTTCCCCTCGACGTACTTGGCGCGCCACGCCTTCTTTTGTGCCGCAAAGGCTGCCTGGCGTGCCTTTACCTGTTCGGCGATAGTGAGCTGTTGCGCCGGCTTGGGCGGCTGGGAAGTGGCGCAGGCGGCGAGGAAAAACAGGGGGAGAAGGAAGAAGGGGCGAAGTTGGGTCATGATGCGTATCCAGCAGGGCAAAAAGTGGCAAATAAGGTTGGGTGGGGTAGGCTTAAAAAGCGCCCCTGCGTAACTATACCGTACAACGGTAATGCGTTAGCACGGATGGTCCCTTACGCTCCCGCCTCTTGCCGGCGCAATCGCGCCGCTTCTTCGGCGCGGGCATCGTCGATTTCGCGCATTACGCCGACCAAATCCGTGGGCGGCAGGATGCGCTCGAAACGTCCGGTCAACTGGACGTCGGGACGCAGTTTGCCGCTCTCGTAGAGCGCCCAAATCTCCTTGCCGTAATCGGTGGTGCGCAGCGCCGGGGCAAAGCGCCCGAAATAGTTCGCCAGATTCTCCACGTCGCGCTCCAGCATGGCGCGGGCGTGGTTGTTGCCGGCGGCGTCGATGGCTTGCGGCAGGTCGATGATGACCGGGCCTTCGCCGCCGACCAGGACGTTGTACTCGGACAAGTCGCCGTGCACCACCCCGGCGCAGAGCATCCGTACCACCTGCAAAACCAGGAAATGATGGTATTCCACGGCCAGTTCCGCGCTCAGCGTCACGTCGTTGAGGCGCGGCGCGGCATTGCCGTCGGCGTCGGTGACCAGTTCCATCAGCAATACGCCTTCGTGGAAGTTGTACGGCGTCGGGACGCGCACGCCGGCGCTGGCCAGGCGGTACAGGGCATCCACCTCGGCGTTCTGCCACGCTTCTTCCTGGACCTTGCGCCCGTAGCGCGAGCCTTTTTCCATGGCGCGCGCCTGCCGGCTGTTCTTGACCTTGCGGCCCTCGGTGTAAACCACGCTTTGGCGAAAGCTGCGTTTGTCGGCTTCCTTGTAGACTTTCGCACAACGAATTTCGTCGCCGCAGCGCACCACGAAAACCATGGCTTCCTTGCCGCTCATCAACTGGCGGATGACTTCGTCGACCAAGCCGTCTTCGACCAGCGGCTGGAGCCTTTTGGGGATTTTCATTTTAACCGCGCAGGCGCATGACCAGGCCCTTCAGGAAATTGCGCAGGAGCTGATCGCCGCAGGTGCGGTAGTTGCTGTGGCCTTTGGCGCGGAACAGGGCGCTTAGTTCCGGCTTGGAAACCGGGAACCCGGCGTGTTCCAGAATTTGGTGCATGTCCTCTTCCTTGAGCGTGAAAGCCACCCGCAGCTTTTTCAGGATGGCGTTGTTGGTGAGGCGGCGCTCGGGTTTCTTGGGGGGCTGATCCGGCTTGGGTTCCTGCTTGCCTCTTTTATGGATGATCAACCCGTCGAGAAAGGCCACCATCACGTCGGCGCGACAATCGACGAAGCCTTCCTCGTCTTCCTTTTTCAGGTAACTCGTCACTTCGGACTGTTCGATGTCGCGCTCGGCCAGCTTGATGATCTCCACGACCTTGGCGTCGCTCAGGTCCAGCGCATAGCGAATGCTGCGTAACACGTCATTATTAATCACGGCTTGCTCCGAAATGGATTGAATTTTGCTTCGCATCCTACATGGTCTTGCGGCGGGGAGCCAATCCGACGTTTTTATATATGATAGGCCATACCCGTTCCCCTGTTAGGGTAAAGCCGGGGCCGGTTCGCCCGATATACCTAGCAGGAATGCGAGTTTTCTCGCACGCCCGGTCGGTGTTAAAGTACCGTCGGTTTGGACATAATGCGGCAGGAGATCATCATGGACTTCAAGAAAATATTCGAGGATATGCGGGCAATACACTCAGCCCGCCAGGGGAGCCGCATTCAGGTGGTGTTGAATGCTCAGGTGATCGAGCAATTGAGCGGCATGCAGGGCGGGACGGTGGTGCCGCTGGTGGATGCGGCCACCGAGATTTGGCCGTCCAAAGGGACCACGATACAGCCCCGCTGAAGCGCTATTGGGCTTCGTAGCTGGAGGGCGATACCCCGGCGCGCGCGAGGAATTCGCGCAACTGCTTGACGTCCTGCTTGGCGCACACGCTGCTGTGATGCGGGTGGTGGACGATGCATTCGAACTTGTTGAGGGTGACGTGGAAACGCGCGCCATGCACCGGTTCGACCGTGGCGCCGAGGTGATTCAAGAGGGATTCGATTTCACGCCAGTGAATGTTGCCGCTGACCGGATCCTGAAAGATTGCGGTGAGCAGGCTCAGATGCTTGTGGCTCATGATGGGCACTCCGGTTCGGTTGGTCGGGCCGCCATGGCGGGTTGTTGAGGGGGCACTCCCAGCAGGGGTTTCAAGGCAGTCTGCAAACTCGGGAAGATCTTCCCATTACTCTTTTCCAGGTCGGCCAGCAGGGTTTTCATGTGGTGGCGCTCGGTGGGCATGCCGAAGCAGGCCGGGCAGTTTTCCATGATGACCGGTAGCGAGGCGGCGTGGGCGAAGGCCAGGGTCTGGCGCTCGCGCACGTAGATGAACGGGCGAATTACCCGGATATCGCCGCGATCATTGAGGTAATGAGCCTGCATGGTGCGCAGCTTGCCGCCGAAGAAGGCGCTCATCAAAAAGGTTTCGGCGAGGTCGTCGAGGTGCTGGGCCAGGGCCAGCACGTTGTAGCCGTTCTCCCGCGCGGTGCGGTAGAGAATGCCGCGCCGCAGCCGCGAGCAGAAGGCGCAAAAGGAATCGCCCTGCATTGAGGTTTCCGCCTGTGCGACGATGGGCTGGCTCTCGAAGAAATATTTCACTCCCAGTTCGGCCATGTAGCCCTTGAGCGGCTCGGGATGGAAATCCGGCGACTGCGGATCGACAGTGCACGCCGCCAGTTCGAACTTGATCGGGGCTTTCTTTTGCAAGGCGAGCAGGACATGGAGCAGCGCCAGGCTATCCTTGCCGCCGGACAGACCGAGCAGCACCCGGTCGCCGTCGCGGATCATGGCGTAATCGCCGATGGCCTTGCCGGAGGCGGAGAGCAGGGAACGGGGGGGCTTGATGGGTTCAGAAGTCATGTTAATTTTGGGCCGAAATCATAAGCTGGCGCTCCTGCCGCCATCCACCGGCAGTACCGTGCCGGTCACGTAAGGGGCATCCTTGATGAGATAGCAAACCGCGCGGGCAATGTCGTCGGGGTCGCCGGCGCGCTTCAGCAAGGTGTGGGAAATGATGCGGCGGCGCTCCAGTTCGTCGAATTTGGGATCGTCTTCCGGCCATGCGATAGGGCCGGGAGAGACCGCGTTGACCCGCACTTCCGGGCCGAGTTCGTGGGCCAGCGACTTAGTGAGCGCCACCAGTCCGGCTTTGGCGATGCTGTACACCACGTAGGCTTTCATCGGGCGTTCGGCGTGGATGTCGGCGATGTTGACGATGCAGCCGTGGCGTTTGCGCAACTGCGGGGCGGCGGCCTGGGAAAGGAACAACGGCGCCTTGAGGTTGGTACCGATCAAGTCGTGCCAGTCCTTTTCGCTGATTTCTCCCACCGCCGTCGGATAAAAGCTGGAGGCGTTGTTAATCAGCACGTCGAGATGGCCGAAAAGCCCCACCGCATCGGCGATGATGCGGCTGTAGCCGGCTGGGTCGAGCAGGTCGCCTTTCACCAGCGCTGCGGAATCCGGGCGTTGCAGGTTCAACTCGGCGGCCAGGGCTTTCGCTTCGCCTTCCGAGGAACGGTAGTGGATCGCGATGGATGCGCCCTCGCGGTGCAGGCGGCGGGCAATCGCCGCACCGACGCGCTTGGCGCCGCCGGTAATGAGGATGGTTTTGCCTTGCATTGCGGACTCCGAGCAAATTCCCGAATTCAGGGTGAACGCACCATTTTAACGCGAAAGCCGCGTAGCGCCGCGTTTCTTACAAGGTATGGCGCTTATCGCCGCGGGCAAAGCCGCACAGGGGAATTTCCAGGCCCTTGGCGAAGGCGATGACCTTGAACAGTTCGCCCATTTCCGCGGGACTTACCAGCTTTTGCGCCTGGGCGGCCAACGGGAGGTAAGTGCCCGCTTGCTCCGGGGATGTTTCGCCGAGCAGGTCGGTAAGGCCGCAATTGAGCAGGAAATGGGCTTGGCTGGTGTAGCCGGCCAGCGCCAGCCCGTGTGCGACGCCGGCTGCCGCGATGGCGCTGAAATCGACGTGGGCGGTCAAATCCTGCACGCCGGGATAAGCCAAGGGATCGTCGTGGGCGCGGTGGCGGAAATGGCACATCAGGGTGCCGTCGCTACGTTGCGGGTGGTAATACTCGCGGGCGCCGAAGCCGTAGTCGATGAACAAAGCCGCACCGCGTTCCAGGCGTTCCGCCAGGGTGGCGAGCAGGCCCTGTGCCGCCAGCCCGATCTCGCTGCGGTAGCCGGCGGGCAGCGCCAGTTGGGCGGCGACGTCATGGAGCGGGCTGTCTTTCAGCGGGCGGTTCGCCCACTCGAAACCCTCGTCCCGCCATACCACGCCGCGTTCAGCCAAGCCGTCGGCCCGCCATTCGACCAGGTGCACCGGCAGCGCATCCAGTACTTCGTTGCCCAGGATTAGGCCGGTGAAAGCGTCGGGTAGCGCATCCAGCCATTCCACCCGTTCGGCGTAGGGCGCCAGCCGTTCGCCCTGGCGCTGGCGCAAGTCGGCGCTCACCTCCAGGATGTAATAGCGGCGCGGCAGGCGATCCAGGTGCTGCAATTCGCCGAGCAGGTCGAAAGCGAGCTTGCCGCTGCCCGCGCCGAGTTCCAGCAGGTCGCCGCCGCTCGCTTCGAGGATCTGGGCAGCTTGGCGGGCCAGGGTGCGCCCGAACAGCGCGGAAATCTCCGGGGCGGTGACGAAATCGCCGGCCGCGCCGAATTTCGCCGCGCCGCCGCTGTAATAGCCCAGGCCCGGTGCGTAGAGGGCAAGTTCCATGAAGCGGGCAAAGGACAGCCAGCCGCCGCTAGCGGTGATTTCTTCACGGATTAATTCGGCGAGGCGTGCGCTGGACTGGGCTTCTTCGGGAGAAAGGCTGGAAAACAAGGTCATGGGTCGATACTGGCTTTTGCACCGGATTTTGTCAATCCGTTGCGGAGAACGCCGAATAGCCACCGTAATTCCCCCCCAATTGTCCGCGAAGGCATGAAGTAATGGAGCGCCCATTCAGCCGCGCATACAATGCGCACAGGAGAGGCGAGATGAAAACGACAAATAGACTTTTTTTGACGGCGACCGCCGGATATGAACCCTAAGGATTCGGTTGTGGATGCATTCGAGCGGGCGACCTACCGCAAGGTCAGCCTGCGCCTGCTTCCCTTCCTGTTCCTGTGTTACGTCCTGGCCTATCTCGACCGGGTCAACGTCGGCTTCGCCAAGCTCCAGATGAGCGCCGATCTCGGTTTCAGCGATGCCGTCTACGGTGCCGGTGCCGGCATTTTCTTCATCGGCTATTTCTTCCTTGAGGTGCCGAGCAACGTGATCCTGAGCAGGGTCGGGGCGCGCATCTGGATCGCTCGGATCATGGTCAGTTGGGGCCTGATCGCCATGGGCACCATGTTCGTCTCCAGCGAGAGGGCTTTCTACATCCTGCGCTTTCTCTTGGGAGTGGCGGAGGCCGGGTTTTTCCCGGGCATCATTCTCTATTTCACCTACTGGTACCCCCATGCCTACCGGGCGCGCATGATCGCCTGGTTCATGACCGCCATTCCGCTCGCCGGTATTGTCGGCGGCCCGCTGTCGGGGTGGATACTCAAGGCGCTGGATGGCGTGGCGACGCTCAGAGGGTGGCAATGGATGTTCCTGATCGAAGGCGCGCTGCCGGTAGTGATGGGGCTATGGGTGCTGCGCTTTCTCGACGACTCCCCGGCCCAGGCGAAGTGGCTGGCGGCGGATGAACGGGATTTGCTGCTAACCCGCCTGCAGCGGGATGCGACCGAGAAACCGGCGGGTGGATCGGTATGGGAGGCATTCCGCTCCGTCAAGGTATGGCTGCTCGGCGCGGTGTACTTCGGCATGGTCATGGGGCTCTACGGCATTTCCTTCTGGCTGCCGCAAATCATCAAGGACACGCTCACCGCCGACCCGTTCCGGATCGGCCTCATCTCGTCGATTCCCTGGTGCGTCGCGGCATTCGCCATGGTGGCGTATGGTTACCATTCCGACGCCAGCGGGGAACGGCGTTGGCATGTGGCGCTGGCCTGCCTGCTGGCCGCCGGCGCTTTTGCGGCCAGTGCGTTGCCGGGGCTCGGCGGTTGGACCGGTATCCTGATGCTGAGCTTGGCAACCGCCGGTATCATGGCGGCGTTGTCGTGCTTCTGGACCCTGCCCACCGGGATGCTGCACGGCACCGCGGCGGCTGCGGGGATCGCCTGGATCAACTCCTTCGGCAATCTCGCCGGTTACGTCAGCCCGGGACTGGTGGGGATGATCCGCGATGCCGCCGGCAAGGACATGACGCTGGCGCTGTACCTGCTGGCCGGGTCGCTGGCCGCCGCTGGGGCGCTAACCTTGTACGTGGCGCGGCGCGAGGATGGGATACCCGTCCCCGGCAAGTGACGCTGCCCCGATTCAGCTATGTTTTTTCTCTTTTTCTAAAAAGCTTGAATTAAATTGTCGGGTATTGCTATACTAATTCCAACTGCTGAAACTATTCTATCTAGCAGTGGCGCTTTATTTAGTGGAACTGATGCGCCCGGCTTGATTGCCGGGTGAGCAATTGGAAAAGGAGATAGAGATGTCCAAGCCATTACCTGATACTCCCTTGTTGGACCAGTTGGAGAGCGGCCCGTGGCCCAGCTTCGTGACCGGGCTGAAGCGCCTTGCCAAGGACAAAGACATGATGGCCGATCTGCTAAGCCAACTGGAAACTTCCTACAAGACCAAGAAGGGTTACTGGAAGGGCGGCACCGTCGGTGTGTTCGGTTACGGCGGCGGCGTGATCCCGCGCTTCACCGAACTCAAGGACGAGAATGACAAGCCGCTATTTCCGGCTGCGGCCGAGTTCCACACCCTGCGCATCCAGCCGCCCGCCGGCATGCACTACACCACCGCTATCCTGCGCAAGATGTGCGACGTGTGGGAGGAGCACGGCTCCGGCCTGATCGCTTTCCACGGCCAATCCGGCGACATCATGTTCCAGGGCGCGACTACCGCCGACGTCCAGCCGGCTTTCGACAAACTCAATGAAATGGGTTTCGACATGGGCGGCGCCGGCCCTGCGGTACGCACCTCGATGTCCTGCGTCGGCGCCGCGCGCTGCGAGCAATCCTGTTACGACGAAGCCCGCGCCCTGCGCACGGTGGTCAACACTTTCCTCGACGACATGCACCGCCCGGCCCTGCCGTACAAGTTCAAGTTCAAGTTCTCCGGCTGCCCCAACGATTGCGTCAATTCCATTCAGCGTTCCGACATGGCGGTGATCGGCACCTGGCGCGACAACATCCAGACCGACGATGCGCTGGGCAAGGCCTGGTTCGCCAAACACGGTGCGAAGGAGTTGGTCAACGACGTAATCAGCCGCTGCCCCACCAGAGCCATCACCCTGGTCGACACCAAGGACGTTTCCCCGGCCGAGGGGATTTCCAGCGTCGCACTCAACGACAGCCAGAGCCTGGAAATCAGCAACCACGACTGCGTGCGCTGCATGCACTGCGTCAACGTCATGACAGGCGCCCTGGCTCCCGGCAAGGACAAGGGCGTGACCATCCTGATCGGCGGCAAGAGCGTGCTGAAGATCGGCGCGACCATGGGCACCGTGGTGATCCCGTTCATGAAGCTGGAGTCCGACGAGGATTACGAGCGTCTGCTGGAAATCGCCCAGAACACCATCGACTTCTTCGCCGAAAACGCCCTGGAGCATGAGCGGACCGGCGAAATGATCGAGCGGGTCGGCCTAGTCAACTTCCTTGAAGGCATCGGTGTCGACATCGATCCCAACATGATCGTCCATCCGCGCACCAACCCCTACGTCCGCATGGACACCTGGGATGAAGAAGTGGAAAAAACCAACGAGCGCAAGGCCAAGGCGGCTTGAAGCCGCTATTCCAGACGTAAAAAAGCCCATCGCCGCTAAGCGATGGGCAACCCAAACACACTTCGAGGGAGTTACTAAAACTTAAAACTTCACCAGGATATCCTGGTCGAGCACCATGTACTGGCACGCCATGCGCCACTTGGGCGGCACGTCGTTGAGTTCCATGTGTTCGATTTCTTCCTTGGTCAGCTTGCCGTTCAGCACCAGCACGGTTTTTTCCTTCTCCGTGAGATGCACGCCCTTGAGCTTCTTGCCGTCCAATACCGAAACTTCAACGATGCACGAACCGCATTCGCCGTTCTGGCATTCGTAGTGGATCGGCACCTTGTGTTCCTGCGCGACGGACAACAGCGTGCAGCGGTCTCCGGCAACGGCGTAGACGGTCACGTCCTTTTTCATCGCGGGGGATGAGAAGGTGATGTTTGCCATAACAAATCCTTTTGGTAGGGTGGGCACGGTTTTTCGTGCCCACCGCTTCGATAATGGTTCTGCGTGGGCACGAAAAGCCGTGCCCACCCAACATTAACGCACGATCTCGAAGCTGACGCCGCCCTTGTTCTTGTCTAGCTCGTCGAAGATCTTGTCGAGCACCTTGACCAGCACGTTGAGGCCGCCCTGGTAGCCCCAGATCGGATAACGGTGATGGTGGTGGCGATCGAAGATCGGGAAGCCGATGCGGATCAGCGGTACGCCGGTATCCGCTTCGAGCACCTTGCCGTGGGTGTTGCCGATCAGGAAGTCAGCCGGCTCGGTGGCGAGCAACGAACGCATGTGCCACAGATCCTTGCCCGGATAGAGCTTGGCTTCCTTGCCGAACGGCGAGCCGTCGAGCAATGCCTGCATCTTCTCTTCCCAGCCCTTGGGGGCGCTGCTGCACAGAATATGCGTCGGCTCGGCACCGATTTCCAACAGGAAGGCGGTCAATCCGTAGACCATGTCGGCGTCGCCGAACAGCGCGAACTTCTTGCCGTGCAGGTAGGCTTGCGAATCGGCCAGGGCATCGACCAGACGGCCACGCTCCAGTTCGAGTTCCGCCGGGATCGGCTTGCCGGTGATGCGCGACACTTCCATGAGGAAGGCGTCGGTGCCGGTGATGCCGACCGGGCAATGCAGGCTGACGGTTTCCTGGCCCTTGCTGGCTGCGTATTCCAGCGACTTGGCGACCGAGAAGCCTTGCAGCGCGACGGTGGCCTTGGCGTTGAGGGCGTTGGCTGCGTCTTCCAGCGTGGTGCCGCCGGCGAACATCTCGAATTTGCCGTTGGTCGGCATGTCGAACACGTCGGAGGGATCGGAGAGGACGGTGTAATCCACGCCCATGATGCCCAACATGCGCTTCAGTTCACGGTTGTTGCCGACGCAGTAGCCGTCGAAACCACCCATGATGTTGACGCTGTTGTTGGCGGTGCGCTCCTTGCCTTCCCAGAAATTGGTCAGGATGCCCTTCATCATGTTGTCGTAGCCGGTCACATGGCTGCCGACGAACGACGGGGTATGGGCGAACGGTACGCGGTAGTCCTCGGGAATGGCACCCTTGGTCTTGGCGGTCTTGATGAAACTGTCCAGGTCGTCGCCGATCACTTCCGCCATGCAACTGGTGGAAACCGCGATCATCTTGGGCTTGTACAAGGCATAGGTGTTGGCCAGGCCGTCCACCATGTTGTTCAAGCCGCCGAACACCGCTGCGTCTTCCGTCATCGAATCGGAAACCGCCGAGCAGGCTTCCTTGAAATGGCGGTTGAAGTGGCTGCGGAAGTAGGCGATACAGCCTTGCGAACCGTGGCAATAGGGCATGGTGCCTTCGAAACCGGAAGCGCACAACACGGCGCCCAGCGGTTGACAGGCCTTGGCCGGATTGATAGTCAGCGCTTCGCGCTTGAAGTTGAGTTCGCGGTATTCCCAGCTCTTGGTCCAGTCGGTAATTTCCTGGATTTTGGATTCCGGGTAAGCCTCTTCGAACTCCTTCTTGGCTTCGCGGGAAGCCACGTACTCGGGCTGGGCGAAAAGCTCGTTGTGGTCAAGAATGTTATCGGCATTCTGTGGCATGATAAATCTCCTTTCAAAGACAGTTCAGACTCTTGCGTCTGCCTGCCGGGGTTGGCGGGGAGCGCCAGGTTTCAAGCCTAGACGCGTCCCTGCTCCGAAATTGCTTACTTTTTCCAGGGTGCCTTGGTCATTTTCCACACCGGGCTATTGATGGCCATGTCCATGTCGCGCGCGAAGATGGCAAAACCGTCGTAGCCGTGGTACGGGCCGGAGTAGTCCCAGGAGTGCATCTGGCGGAAAGGAATGCCCATCTTCTGGAAGACGTACTTTTCCTTGATGCCGGAGCCGACCAAATCAGGCTGGATGGTTTCGGCGAATTTTTCCAGTTCGAAACCGGAAACGTCGTCGTAAATCAAGGTGCCGTCTTTCACATAATGAGCGGTACGCTGGTAATCGTCGCCGTGGGCGAATTCGTAACCGGCGCCGACCACTTCCATGCCCAGGTCTTCATAAGCATTGACGGTGTGACGCGGGCGCAGGCCGCCGACGTACAACATCACGGTTTTCTTGTCGAGACGCGGCTTGAACTTGGCGATCACGGCATCGACCATCGGCTGGTACTTGGCAATGACCTTCTCGGCGTTTTCCTTGATCTTGTCGTCGAAATGGCTGGCGATTTCACGCAGGGAAGCGGCGATCTTGCTCGGCCCGAAGAAGTTGTATTCGACCCAGGGGATCCCGTACTTCTCTTCCATGTGGCGCGAGATGTAGTTCATCGAACGGTAGCAGTGCAAGAGATTCAACTTGACCTTCGGGGTCTTGAGCATTTCCTGCAAAGTGCCGTCGCCGGACCACTGAGCCACCACGCGCAAGCCGATTTCTTCGAGGAGAATCCGCGAAGACCAAGCGTCGCCGCCGATGTTGTAGTCGCCGATGATGGCCACGTCGTAGGGGCCGGCTTCATGGGTGGATTCGCCCTTGTCGAGCACCCAGTCGCGCACCTGGTCGTTGGCGATGTGGTGGCCGAGAGATTGGGAAACCCCACGGAAACCTTCGCAACGCACCGGCACGACCATCTTGCCGCATTCTTTGGCCTTCTTCTTGGAGACGGCTTCGATGTCGTCGCCGATCAGACCAATCGGACATTCCGACATGATCGAGATGCCGCGCGACAGCGGGAACAAGGCGTTGATCTCGTCGATCATCTTGTCGAGCTTCTTGTCGCCGCCGAAGACGATGTCCTTTTCCTGGAAGTCCGAGGTGATCTGCATCGCCACCCAGTTGTTCACGCCGGGAACGCCGCCCGCGTAGTTGCGGCGCGTGCCCCACGAATACTGGCCGCAACCGACCGGGCCGTGGCTGATGTGCACCATGTCCTTGATCGGGCCCCACACCACGCCCTTGGCGCCGGCGTAGGCACAACCGCGGATGGTCATTACGCCGGGCAACGACTTGATGTTGGATTTCACGCCGCAATCGGGCTTGCCTTCCTCGTACACGTTGAGGTGTTTGGCACGCTTCTTCGCAGCCTTTTCCGGGTAAACCGACAGAACTTCCTGTATCAGCTCGCGGTTCCGGGTTTTAACGTCGATAGTCATTTTGAATCTCCTTGAAATCGGTGATGGGTGATGCGTGATGGGGAATGGGTAAAACCCAGACCTCAGCACCAATCCCATCACCCATTACTCATTACCCGAATTAAGCGGTAGCAGCCTTACCGATGATCGATTCGTCTTCCTTCTGCATGATGCCGAATTCGAGCAACAGGTCTTCAAGTTCTTCCATCGTGATCGGGGTCGGAATCGTTCCGTTGCCGGCGTTGTTGTGAATCTTGTTGGCCAGTTGGCGATATTCTTCAGCCTGCTTGGACTTCGGATCGTATTCCAGCACGGTCATGCGGCGCAGTTCGGCGTGTTGCACGGTGTTGTCGCGGGGCACGAAGTGAATCAGCTTGGTACCCAGACGGGCGGACAAAGCTTCTGCCAGTTCCAGTTCCTTGTCGGTCTGGCGCTCGTTACAGATCAACCCACCCAGACGCACACCACCGGCATTGGCGTACTTCAAAATGCCCTTGGAGATGTTGTTGGCGGCGTACATGGCCATCATTTCGCCGGACATCACAATGTAGATTTCCTGCGCCTTGTTTTCGCGAATCGGCATGGCGAAACCACCACACACCACATCGCCCAGCACGTCGTAGGAAACATAGTCCACGCCGTCGTATGCGCCATTTTCTTCGAGGAAGTTGATGGCGGTAATCACGCCGCGACCGGCACAACCCACACCCGGCTCCGGACCACCGGATTCGACGCAACGAATATCGCGATAACCGACGCGCAATACATCTTCCAGCTCCAGGTCTTCCACGGAACCGGCTTCAGCGGCCAGCGACAGCACGGTGTCTTGTGCCTTGGCGTGCAGAATCAGACGGGTCGAGTCGGCCTTGGGGTCGCAACCGACGATCAGGATCTTCTGACCCATTTCGGCGAGTGCGGCCAAGGTGTTTTGCGAAGTCGTCGACTTGCCGATACCACCTTTGCCATAGAAGGCGATTTGTCTCAGTGCGCTCATTTGCTTTCTCCTTAACAAAAAAATAAAAAGTTGAACTGCGATTTCTGTCCTGCCCTGTGCCCAGTCATTTGCAACGACCGTGCCACCTCCGAAACAATGTTGCAACACGCTGATTAACATAAGTATTATGGTTTGTTGGGCGGTGCCGCCGGTTTGTCGCAAACCAGACAATTGCGGACATGGCTGTCGGAAATGGCGCACCTCGGCGCTCCACGCAAAATGCTCTCGGTGTCGATGCAACAATATGATTGACAAGGGCAATCGTCTGTTTGCTGAAATCGGGAATGGAGATTGCTCTAAACCGGTGGTATGGAAACGTCAAGCAACCCCGCCAAGGATCACAGCACCAACCTGGTCGGTATTCCTACCGGGTTATTGGCGAGCACGGCTTTTAACGATTTTCCCCAGCCGTTGGCGATCAATGGGGTGCGCCAGATGAACCGCTCCTTTTTTGAAGCGCTGGCGCGCACCGCCAGTGCGGAAGGCGCTGCCGGGTTATTCGGTCACTATATGGAAACGCTGTTCGGCCTCGACGGCAGCGCCTTGACCGGCGACGAAGGGGCCAAGCGGCGCTACCGTTCCAGCTATCGGCGGCTGTTGCAAGGCTGGGGATTCGATTCGAACGGGCCGGAAGGCGCGGTATTGAAAGGCTGGGTGGAAAGCCGTTTCGGATTGTTGCCGACGTTTCACAAGGTGCCGCTCCAGCGTTTCCCGGCACCCGAGTGGATGGCTTACGTGGAAGAAAAGATGTCGAACCGCTTCCACAACAACAGCATCAGCCTCCAACTCGACCTGTTGTACGAGTACGGCCAGTGGATGTTGGGCCGCTGGCTGCTGGCGGGGGCCAGCCATGTCACCCTGTATCGCGGCGTGAACGATTTCGGCGAACACCAGATTGTCGAGCGCCCCGACAAGCGCACGGCGGTGGTGAAACAAAACAGCCTGGTGTCGTTCACCAGCGAGCGGATGCGTGCCGACGAATTCGGCGACACCATCCTCGAAGCGAGCGTGCCGCGGGTAAAGATCCTGTATTGCAACGGCCTGCTGCCGAGCAACCCGCTCAAGGGCGAAGGCGAGTACCTGGTGATTGGGGGGAATTACCGGGTGAAGGTGAGCTATTTGTAGGCAGTGTTTAGTTTTTAGTGCTTAGTGTTTAGTGGCGGAATGCGCTGCGCGCATGGCTTATAGATCGTCGCGTAGCGACTCCGCAACTAAACACTCAACACTAAACACTAAAAATTGTTTTTTAATCAAGGAGCAACAACCATGACCGACATCTCCACCACCCCGCTCGCCAAACTGGAAGCGCATCTGCTTTCCCCTATCGTCAAAGGCCCCACCAAGGTCGCCGGGCGTATCGCCTTTCGCGGCGAATTCGCGCTCAAACTGGCGCCTAGCACGGCTGGCGAAATACGTCCGCCCGAAGTCAAGGCCGACCAAGTCATCATCGCTTGTGAAGGAGGCAAAATCTCTTTCTTCTCCTGCCACGTCGCCTCGCTGGCCCACCTCGAACTGGTGATGGCCTGCCTCGGTCAGGACATGAGCGCCACCGGCAGCTATTACGTGTTCGCCGGCAACCTGGATATTTCCAAGAAGTACGTCATCGACATGAACGGCATCCCCTTCAACGTCCTGCCGCTCGACGAAGCCACCGTGTACAACGAACTACTCGACCTGTTCTACTTGGAAAAGGGCGACCTGAAGAAAATGAGCGGCGAAGAGAAGATCGACGCCATCGTCGATGCCGCCGCGAAATTCAACGGCAAATTCCCCGCCATCCCCTATGCTCAGGCTGTTGCTGAAATGGGGCCGGTGAAAGTGGCGGAAAACCGTCCGGTATAAATAAGGCAGTGTTGAGTTTTTAGTGCTTAGTGGGGGAATGTGCTACGCGCATGTTCGATTGATCGTCGCGTAGCGACTCCACAAACTAAACACTCAACACTAAACACTTAACAAAGACCCATGACAGCCCTCCACAACCGTGCCCTCGGTGCCTACCTCGGCCTTGCCGTGGGCGATGCCCTGGGCGCGACCGTGGAGTTTCTTACCGTGCGCGAGATCAAAGCACAATTCGGCATTCACGCGGAAATGGTCGGCGGCGGCTGGTTGCGCCTCAAGCCCGGTCAGATCACCGACGACACGGAAATGTCGCTGCACCTCGGCCAAGCCATCATCGACAGCGGCGGCTGGAATCTCACCGCCGTCGCCGACGGTTTCGCCACCTGGCTCAAATCCAAACCCATCGACGTCGGCGCCACCTGCCGGCGCGGCATCCGCCGCTATATGCTGCAAGGCACCCTGGAAACGCCGCTGTCCGATACCGACGGCGGCAACGGCGCGGCGATGCGCAACCTGCCCACCGCCCTCTACACCCTGGGCGACCCGGCGGCTTTCGAGCGTTGCACGCTGGAGCAGTCCCACATCACTCATCACCACGAATTTTCCGATGCCGGCACGCTGGCGCTGGGCCGAATGGCGCAAATCCTCATCGGCGGCGGCGGCGTCAAGGAATGTCGTCCCGTCGCCAACGACCTGATCGCCCGGCACCGCCAGTTCAAGTTCGACCCTTACCCCAAGCGCGCCTCGGGTTACATCGTCGATACCGTGCAGACGGTGCTCTACCACTTTTTCTACACCGACAACTTCGAGGATTGCCTGGTGGAGACCGTCAATCGCGGCGAAGACGCGGACACCACCGGGGCGCTGGCGGGCATGTTGGCGGGGGCGCTGTACGGCGCCAGCGCGATTCCCCGACGCTGGCTGGCGAAGCTCAATCCGGTGGTGGTGGAAAAAATCGAATACCAGACGGCGGCACTGCTGCGTTTGTCGCCGATGGGTAATGGGTGATGAGTGATGGGGAACGGGTAAACCCCCAGCCCCCCACCCATCACCCATTCCTCATCACTCATTACCAGGAGAGTTTCATGCCAAAACCTCAAAAACACGTCTTCGTCTGTACCCAGAACCGTGGTCCCGGCCATCCACGCGGCTCCTGCCAGCAAAGCGGCTGCGCCGAAGTCATGGAACAGTTTCAGTGGGAATTCCAGCAACGCGAGCTGTACGGCAAATACGCACTCACTCCCAGCGGCTGCATCGGCCCTTGCGGCGGCGGGCCGAGCGTGCTGGTCTACCCGGAAGGCATCATGTACGGAAAGGTCGGCAAGGCCGACGTGACCGCCATCATCGACGAGCACCTAATCGGCGACGTCCCGGTGGAACGCCTGAAAGTCCCGGCTGACATCTGGGGGTAACATGAAAGTCGTATTTTATGAAAAGCCCGGCTGCGTGAACAACACCAAGCAAAAAGCCCTGTTGTGCCAGGCGGGGCACGAGGTGGCGGCACGCAGCCTGCTTGAGTACCCTTTCAAGGCCGCCGAACTGCGGCGGTTTTTCGGCAGGCTGCCGGTGACGGAGTGGTTCAATCCCAGCGCACCGCGCCTGAAGAGCGGCGAAATCCGTCCGGAAACTCTCGACGAAGAAAGTGCCATTGCCGCCATGCTTGCCGATCGCCTGCTGATTCGCCGTCCGCTGATCGACACGCCGGATTGGCAATGCGTCGGATTCGATGAAGCCATTCGGCAACGGTTGGGGGTGGCGGCTCTCGACAATTTGGAAAAATGCCCCCGCAATGGCGGGGAAAAATGCGACTAGCTACTCGAAAATGTTCAGCCCTTAAGGGATACACAAAAAATACCGGTTAACAGCAGAAGGGGTTTCAACTATTCTTTCATTTTGCTTACCAAAAACGGAAAGCCGGTCATTTCGGCTTTTCCATATCGCTAATAAAAAGTGAGGCGGGCATGTCGCAAATCACTCAGGAATCTTCCCAGGCTTCCACCGCCCTCGCCAATGAATTCCTCATCTTTACCTTGGGCAGAGAGGAATATGGCATCGAAATTCTTCGCGTCCAGGAAATTCGCGGCTACGACGCCGTAACTACGTTTGCCAACATGCCCGAATTCATCAAAGGCGTCATCAACCTGCGCGGCATCATCGTGCCTATCATCGACATGCGCATCAAGTTCCATCTCGGCAGCGTCGAATATAATCAGTTCACCGTGGTCATCATTCTCAACGTCGCCCAGCGGGTGATCGGTATGGTGGTGGATGGCGTCTCCGACGTGATTACTCTGAACAGCGAGCAAATCAAGTCCGCACCGGAATTCGGCTCGACCCTCGACAGCAAATACGTTACCGGCATCGGCACGGTCGATCAACGCATGCTGATTCTCGTTGATATCGAAAAACTTATGACCCGCAGCGATATGGATTTGGTTGAAACCATCGCTGCTTAAAATCCCCGACTATCGGCTGTTGTAGAATGAGCCATCAAAAATTCAGGAGTGCATCATGAAGAACCTGACCATCAAAACCCGGCTGATTTTCGTTATCGGCTTTTTATCCGTGTTGCTCATCATCATCGGCCTTCTCGGGCTGCGTGGCATGAGTGCGGTCAACGAAGGCTTGCGCACGGTTTATGAAGACCGGCTGATTGCGGCCGGCCAATTGGCGGCGGTCAACGCACTCCAGGCGGAAAACCAGCGCCAGATTCATTTGATGCTGATGCACGACCCGCGCCTGCCCGAGAGCAAGCTGCACGATCACCCGCTCTCCTTTCATACCGACAAAATGGCGGAAAACACCAAGAAAAACAACAAGAGTTGGGAAAGCTACGTTGCCACTTTCCTGACCCCGGAAGAAAAAGTCCTGGCCGATGAATTCACTGCTAAACGCAAGGTTTACCAAACGGCGCGCAACAAGGCGTTGGAACACATCAAGGCGGGGAATTATCTCGAAGCCAATTCCATCGTCGTCAAGGAGGTCGGCCCCGGCTACATGGCGAACACCAATGCGATGCTCAAGCTTATCGACCTGCAAATCAGCGTCGGCAAGGCCGAATATGAAAAAGCCGTGCAAAACTACGCCACGACCCGCAATATCGCGCTGACCGCCATCGTATTGGGGGTTTTGCTGGCAGCGCTAATCGGTTTCGTGCTGATCCGCAACATCGACCGTTCACTAGGGCAAGCCATGGACGTGGCGGCCAAAATCGCCGCTGGCGACCTGGGTAGCCAAATCCACATCGAATCCCACGACGAAGTCGGGCGCTTGCTGGCCTCGATGCAAACCATGCAAGACGTTTTGAAGAAAGTCGTCGCCGATATCGAAAAGATTGTCGGCGAGGCAGTTCAGGGCGATTTCAGCAGGAAAATCGACGCCAATGCCCACCAGGGCTATGCCCGCAACCTGGCTGATTTGCTTAACCAGCTTTCCGATACCACGGATGTCGGTCTAAAGGACGTCACCCGCGTCGCCCAGGCATTGGCAGCCGGCGATCTTTCACAGAAGATTACCAAGGAATACTTCGGTGTCTTCGCTCAAACCAAGGCCGGCGTCAACCGCACCGTGGATGCGCTCACCAAGATCGTCGCGGAAATCCAGCAGATCGTCGAAGCCGCCGCAGTACGCGGCGATTTCAGCGTCAAGATGGATCTGAACGGCAAGGCCGGCTATACCAAGACTCTCTCCGAACTGCTGATCCAGCTTTCCGACGTCACCGAAACCGGCTTAAAGGACATCACCCGCGTCGCCAACGCCCTGGCGGTGGGCGACCTGACCCAGACCATCACCAAGGACTATCCCGGCCTGTTCGACCAGACCAAGCAGGGCGTCAACGGCACCGTGGAAAATCTCAAGAAACTGGTCGGCGAGATCAAGGAAGCCGTCGATTCCATCGGAACCGCCTCCAAGGAAATCGCCCAAGGCAACCAGGATTTGAGCCAACGCACCGAAGAGCAAGCCTCCAGCCTGGAAG
>Ga0208371_1000051_pt1 | contig 86680 bp, 85 predicted proteins | sample SubbioCR12Aug_1A_FD_184827 | JGI IMG/M metagenome (GOLD analysis project Ga0208371, IMG submission 184827) | Serpentinite rock and fluid subsurface biosphere microbial communities from McLaughlin Reserve, California, USA - CR12Aug_1A (SPAdes) | ecosystem: Environmental > Terrestrial > Deep... | reverse complement strand
TCTTTGATAATCAAATCCTGCTGTGATCCGCTGAGTGACTTAAATCTCGTTGTAATGTGGACTAATTTATCCATATGATTTGTTCTAACATTTAAGCAAATATACATATATTATTTAGAACATAGCCGAAAAAAACTATTAGAAAATAGTAAACTAAATATCTAATTACATCAAATTTCATTAAATGATAATTCGTAATCCACAGAATTACCAATATTATTGAATAAAAGAGAAATTCAATTCGATTAATTCTACCCAGTATTTTTCTAACCTTAATCATAATCGCTTTAGAAATGTCTTCATCAAAAATAGTAAAACCTTTCAAATGAAATAAATAATCCTTAATGGATTAGATTTTATTACAAATTATTGAGCAATGAAATATACTTAGTAAGAATTAAACTAACTTAGAAATTGAAATGATAGGCCCCGTAAGGCCTTCTCAAACTTGTTTCACCATAAAAGCTCTACCAATCAATAATACAGTATATTCATCTCCAGCCGATTAGCTTTCAGCGCATCGATTTCCTTCGCCTTAATGCGGGTGTTGTAGCATTTGATGTTTTTCAAAGCAGGGAGCTGGTCGGCCGGGCTCAGGCTTTTTAAACGGGTGTTGTACACAGAAAGGTCAACAAGATTGGTCAGTCCTGCAAGGGGTTTTAACGAATTTACCTGGGTTCCCGACAGGTTGATCACCTTCAGATTCACAAGCCCGGCAATTGCCGAAAGATCGCTGACAGCGGTGTTTTCCATGTTCAGCGTTTGCAGCTTGCTCAGTCCGCTCAGGGCCTGGATGTTGGCAATCGGGTTGCTCGGAAACTCCAGGGTTTCGAGCTGGCTTAAGCCGGCAATGGGTTTCAGGTCGTTGATCATGGTTCCTTTGAACACCAGCCGTTGCAGGTGCGGAAGCATCCTCAGTGGCTCAAGGTCAGTAAAATTCATGTCGTCGATGATCCGTATTTCCTGCAGGTCGGCAATTTCCTGTAAGTGCATCTTGTCGGGATTCGCAGTGAGCTTTACGTTGCTCAGCAACAGGCTTTGCCAGGGTTCACTCAGTCCGTTCCACCATGTTTTAAGTGCATCCGACTGGTAAATGATCAGTGTCTGGTGCTGCTTTTCTTTCAGTAGCATCACTTCCTGCGGTGTTACGCGGCTGCCGTCGGCATAAACGACCTTCAGCCTGGCCATGCTATTCAGTGCATCAAGCCGTTCAACCCGGGTTTGTTCAATATTAATAACTTCCAGTCCAAGTGTGTTCTGCAATGGACTGAGGTTGCTGATGCGCGTGTTCGACAGGTCGATCTCTCTGAGGGCGCTCAGGTTGATGAGAGGTCCGATATCGTCGATTTCGGTACTGGCAAGTGAGAGATAGCCAAGGTTCGTTAATCTGCTAAGTGGTTGAATGCTTTGTAAATACGCATTTCCCTTGAGGTCAAGTTTTTCAAGTCCGATGATCTGATGCAACTCTTCTGCGCCTGGATTGCTGCTTGTTTTTGCATGTTCACTCAGTATCGCACGCCAGTAAATAGGCAGGCTGTTCCACCAGACAGATAACTCTTCCGATTCGTACACCACCAGCGTGCCCGGTTTTGCGCGCATAAACAGGATGGCATTGGCAGTGTTTACCCTGGTTTTGTCGCAAAACACCTTTTTAAGGCTGGCAATGTCACTCAGGGGGTCCAGATCAGCAACAGCAGTATTACTAAACTGCACCACTGATAAATCTTTCAGCCCGCTGAGCGATTCAATGCTGCTGATGTTGGTGTTGTCCATATTGAGAATCTGCAGGCTGACAAGGCTGGCAATGGCGTCGATATTGCTCACGTCAGTGCGGCTGATATCAAGCAGTCGCATGGCCGACATGCCTTGCAGCGGGCTGATATCCGAAATGTGTGTGTTGTTGGCGCGCAAAGCCACCATGGTGGTTTTCCCCCTGATGGCCTCGAGTGAACTCACTCCCGTGTTGAAGCAATAAAGCTTTTCGAGCTGGGAATAATTGGCCAGTGGTTGCAGATCCGCCACACGGGTGTCGAAACAGTATATTTCTTTGATTTTCACCGAATAAACCAAGGGGTCGAGGCTGGTTACCTGCGTTCCTGAGCAATAAATGGCATCGAGCTGGTTGAGGTTGCGCAGCGGTGACAGGTCGTTGATGGGCGTGTTTGAAAAATCGATCGATTTCAACGCGGTCAACTCTATCAATGGCTCAAGGTCGGTAAATTGCTGTTTATATGAGATGTTGATGTCGGTAATCCGTGTCACTTCCTTTAGTGCAGAATAAACAGGGCTCAGGTCAGTGACCACCGTATCGGGAAGCATCAGCATGCGGGTATCGTTGATGTATAGCAAGGTGTCGGGACGCCGGCCAAAAAGCAGGTGTTTCATGTTCATCTTCAGGGTGTCCGGTCCCATCACAAAAAAAGTATCGTTTCGGCTCACCGATTTCCAGCGTTTTGTAATGATCGCATCGGTTGTCAGTGCCTCCACCTTATTCAGGGGCAAGGTGTCGAAAACCATGATGTTCTCGCCAAAATATGTTTTCCATTCGGGAGCCATCCCCGACCACCACTGCCTGAGTTCTTCCTTCTCGTTGAGTTTGGTAGTATAGTAACTGGCTATTTTTAACTCTTTCTGAAACGGATCGAGGTTGATTTCGACGAACCTGATCTTTGACGAACTGATTGTATCGTTGGCAAGGGTGCGACCGTTCAGGTTGCGCATCAGGGCAACCCTGAAATATACCTGTCCGAGTTCATTCACGAGCTGATCGGTTTTCTGCACATCGAAACTAAACCTGACATGGTGAAAAAAGAAGTCAACGTCTTTCAGGTATGCCTGCACGTCCTTGTTAATCGGTGTTTCGCGGTGTTCATCAAGGTCATCTTCAATCTGCACCTTGTCGTCCTTAAATATTTTGCTGTAGCTTTCGTTGATGATAATTTCCTTTTCCTGCACTGTCGCCAGCGGATCGCCAAGGAAATTCAAAGTTCCCTCGAGGTATTTTACCATTTCAACTGCCTGCTTCATGTACTCTTCCTGTTCGGCAGCAGTAAGGGCAGGGGTTTGTTGGGCCACAGACTGAAGTCCCATGGCCACAAACAACAATAATAAAATCAGGGCATTATATCCTCTGCTCATGGTTCGTATAGTTTAATAAAGTTGTTCTTTTCTTTTTCGTCCATATACATCAGGTTGGTGATGAGCCAGCCCGAATTGTTGCCCTTGCGGTTAAGGTAGGCTACTTCGAAATACCAGCTTTCGATCTGGTAAATGTGGAATTTGAGTTGATCGACCGACTTGAACTTAATCCTGCCCATCTTTATTTCGTAGAAGAACAGGCTGAGAAAATCGGGATGAAACGACTTGCGTCCGTAATACTCGATCACCTGTGGTTCGTTGAATGCCTTGTAAATGTTCATGAAATCGAGTTCATGGCTCATCGGATGCAAAAAATGCTTTTCGCGCTCGGCCAGTTCACCTTCAGGGAATAGCTTGTTGAATGCAGGATAATAGACGTTTGTAAGTACCCATTTCGATCCCAGGTTTTCCTTTTCGATCATCAGAAAAAGGATGATGTTAACCTCACGGCCTTCGTGGATAAAGGTGGCCGAAACCTCAGCATACCAGCGGCCATTGAGGAATTCGAGGTAATTTCCGCTTTTCGGCTTTGTCAGGTCGTCGATGAAATAATCGCGCAGGGCACTTGTGGTGCGGGCATTTTCGTTGTCGAACAGCAAAGGCAGAATCTGCTTCCGCTTTTGGCTGTTGCGGTATTCCTTTGTTCCGGGATTGTATTTCTTACCAAACTGGTCCTCTTCGTTGTTGAAACGGCTGAAAAACTGGCTCACCTGCTTGGTCATGGCATACAACTCCGTTTCGTCGAGCTCGAAAGCACCCATGGTACGCGTTTGTGCGCAAAGCTTAGCCGGGCTGGCTACCAAAATCATTAATGCCGCCAGCAAGCAGTACAAGGTTGTTTTTGCCATAAAACCGGTTGAATTTAAGCAGCAAAGATAACGATCACCCCGCATGATTGTTGATGTTGTGTTGGTTAATTCCTTTCATCAATGTGTTCAACCAGGCCCGGAAGCAAACTTTCGAGCGTCATGGTCAGGTAGATATCCGGCTTTTCTTCGTCAATAATGATTTCGTTGAGCTTGTATTGCCATTTGTCCCAGATAAACACCGTGCGAGAGAATCCGTCCTTTAAAAAAGGAAACATCACCTTGCCAAAGGAGTCGTGCACAATCATGATGCGCGGAAGCGCGCTGCCCGGTGCCATTTCGTAGCCATGGTAAAAATCATTGGGATCCATCTTGTCGGGAATGGCATACGGACAAGGTGTGATCATGCTGGTTTGGTTTTCGAACAAAGGCCTGAATTTAAAGCGGGTATCGGGCAGTTTATCAGCCATATTGAGTATTGCCGCCAGGTTTCCCCCGTCGCGCACATACGGAGTGATGGCATAATCGGAGGCCTGTTTCACAACAAGTTCAGGATGTTTCGTGCCCAGCTGTTGCACAATGGCCTGATATGAGAGGAAGGCCCCTATTTCGCTCCAGTGATTGTCGGTTGGCCAATACAACTGATCAGTCCGGTTGTTTTTGGCCTCCCGCAAAGGTTTGCGCAGGTCGATCACTGCAATGCCCAAATCCTGAAGCACCTGAATAAACTGGTCGGTGCGGTTGACTTTGCTGACCGGCTTGATGTACCAGGGCAGGTATTCCGGGTAAACCGAATATTTCGTCGGACAAATGACCATATAATAATCGATGCCTTTTCCGGCAAAATAACTTTTCCTGAAATTAAATTCCTTTCTGATCTTTTCCAGGGCAAGCTCGTCAAACAGCATTTTCCCCTGATAGGTGTCCAGTTCGTTAGTTACCAGGTACAGTTGATTTTCTTTGCCGATGATGACCTTGTCGGGATACGGGCTCTTGTCAAACACATTGAAACTGATGTAGGAATACCAGCTTACAAAGTGATTGCGAAAGGCAAAATGATCGTTGTAGTAGGATTCATAGGCGGCAGGAAAAGGATCGAGCAGGTTGACATTAAAGACAGGTTTGTCGGCCAGTTTCCTGTTCTCACTGTTGGGTATGGGCGGAACGATTCCGGTGGCTTGCTGGAAAAAAGCCGCCGAGATCAGTGCCAGAAACAACACGATCAGCAAATAATCAGAAAAATAGGTCCTCTCCTGCATAATTCCGGTTAAAATCGGTAATAAATAAACGGGTTATAGGTATTCGTAATCAGGTACATGGCACACACGGCCAAAATCAACAACAAGCCAATTCCTTTCACCATCCTCATTGTTTCGGCCACAAACACATAATTTTCCTGCAGGCTAAGGGTCAGTTTGTCGATCCGGTTTCCGAGAAGGGCCAGCAGTCCGCTTGCACTCATTATGCTCAGGGCAAAGAACAAGAGAAAATCCTTGTTCAGGATCATATTGTATACGATGAGGTCGGGTGAGGCCGATGAGCTGCCAAACAGCACTCCGTAATAATCCCAGGCATAACTGATTGTATCGGCCCTGAAAAGCACCCAGGCCATCAAGGCCACAAACAGGGTGTATGTGTGCTGAAGCGGACGCCACAAAACGCCCGGAAAACGCTCGCCCGACAGGCGTTCGATGATCAGGAAAAATCCATGCACAAAGCCCCAGAGCACAAACGACCAGCTCGCTCCATGCCACAATCCGGTAACAAAAAACACCAGCAGCAGGTTAAGGTAGGTGCGCCATTTCGAGATACGACTCCCTCCAATTGGGATGTACAGGTAGTCGCGGAACCAGGTCGACAGGCTGATGTGCCACCGGCGCCAGAACTCCTTGATGGACCGTGAAATATATGGATAATTGAAGTTCTCGAGGAAAGTAAATCCAAACATTTTTCCCAGGCCGATAGCCATATCAGAATAACCCGAAAAATCGAGATAAATCTGCAGGGCATAGGTGATCAGCCCAAGCCAGGCAAGTGATCCCGAAAGCTGATCGATGGAAGTGCCAAAGGCAATATCGGCAATAGCCCCCATATTGTTGGCAAGCAACACCTTTTTGCCGAGGCCAAGGATGAACCGGCGCAGGCCGTACGAAAAACCAGAAATATCATGTGTCCGCTCATTGATCTGATTGGCAATATCGTGATAACGCACTATGGGCCCGGCAATGAGCTGTGGAAACAAGGCAATGTAAAGTCCAAGGTTAAAGGGATTATGCTGCACTTCTGTTTCCCTGCGGTACACATCAATCAGGTACGACATGGCCTGGAAGGTGTAGAATGATATCCCGACAGGCAGCACAATACCCGGATCTTTTATCGGCTTGAAATTCAGCACATCCGACATCAGGTTCAGGTTTTCGATAATGAAATCGGCATATTTGAATACCCCAAGAAACAACAAGTTGACAGTTACACCGACAATGAGGAATATCCGCGATTTTCCGTTTTCCCTCGTCAGGCCAATGCCTTTGCCAAACAAAAAGTTAAAGGTGATCGAAATGAGGATTAGCGAGGCATAGCTCACCCCTCCCCAGGCGAAAAAAACAAGGCTCGCCAGCAACAGAAAATAGTTCCTGGCTTTTGTCCAGATGAGGTAATATCCCAGCAACACCACCGGCAGGAAAAAGAAAAGAAAGACCGGAGAACTGAAGAGCATAGGGATGTTATTTACTGGTGTTCATTATTTAAACGTGATCGTAAAGTCATCGAAACAGGCCCTTTTTTTTCCACCGAAAGCATAAATGCTCAGCCTGGCGTTTGGTTCAAATTGCTGATCAAGCTTGAATTCGACTGCAAAATGATGCCAGGTGTTGAGGCTCATTGTGTCACTGCCTATGGGTTTTGTAAGGTACAGGTCTTTGTTAAGGCTTTCGGCGGTGGCCAGTATGACCTTCGCATCTTTGTTTGGTTCCAGCAAATATACCCAGCCACTGAAATTTACTGATGCCGGGCTGAAAGGGGCAATGTTGCCAAATTTTTCCCTGAAGCCGTAAGAAGCGAAACTCACCGAGTCGACCACTGACACATATTGCCCTGAATGTGCCTTGCCACCAGGCATTTTATTCACAGTGGTTTCTGTGACCCATGAATACGGTTTCAGATTTGCATTCTCAAGGTCTGTCGATTCTGTCACCGGCAACTCATCCGTTCGCAACGGAAGTTGTTCCGTTTCCTGTTTGTTGCTTTTACAGGCAAGCATCAGACATCCGGAAAAAAACAAAACCACTATCCAAAATTTCATGCTGAGGTACCGGGTAATTCCTTGATTTTTGTTCAAATTAGTGGCAAAATTAGCATTTTCCGGTTGTTTCCTTCAATGCGATGATCGAAATAATATCTTGCCGGAGCTGTATTTACCTTAACAACAAGGCTCCGTTGGCGCGTGGTCAACGGAGCCTCGTATGGGTTCAACTGTCATTAACGTGAGGTTTCTTTCACGCGGATGTCGCCCAGCAACACATCCCAGAAACCGATGATGCGGCCACCGATTTGTGTTTCCTTGCGTTTCACATACACAGTAATATCCTTTTTGGTGGTGTCTTCATACACCAGGCCGCCTTCGCGATCGTAACCCCTGAACCGCTGGAATATGGTGATGACGCCTACATAAGTTCCGTCGGGCTGACGCTGCAGGTCACTAACATATTCAATTTTGTACCATTCAATTTCGACGCGGTCATAGTTCAAGCGCATCAGCCTTTCGAAATAGGCCCTTACATTGTAGTACAAAACGTCGGGACGGGCCAGTGATGAAACGCCGATTTCGGCTCCGGCCATAAACAACTCCTCAGCCCTGTCGATTACGCGGTTGGCTTCGCTCCATTGGGTGTTCTTGTTGCCAATGATGCTCACGTATTTACTCAGGTCACGCACTTTTTCGAGGGCAAGGCTGTCGATGGCCTGTTTGCGCTCGGGACTTAATTCATCCTGCTGGGCCGCCAAAAAACCACTCACTGAAAGGCTGATGACAAGCGCTAAAATAATATTTTTGATTTTCATTGTGTTGTTTACTTTTTAATGAGTTCCAGTTCGGTTATTTTGCCATAATCGTCGTACTTCACCTGTTCGATGAGGTTCCCAAACACCTTTTGATCTTTCAGGTACTCGAGGTATTTCCTGATCGTTGTGGGGCGGTCGTAGTCGTTGAAACCACCGGCACGGCTGATGATAATCAGCACTGGCACATCGGGCGTGGCAAACATCATCAGGGTCTGGTTAATCCTGTCGTTGGCGGCGTTTACATCCGGAGCACCGGCAATGGATTTGAGCATACTTTCGAGGCTGACGAACTTAGTGGCTTCTGCTTTTTGTCGGGCTTCTTCTTCCCTTCGCAGCCGCTCTTCTTCTGCTTTGCGCTCAATATCGGCACGTTCGCGAGCCAGTTTATCCTCCACCTTGTCGAGCAGGCTGTTTATTTCCTCGTCCTGCAGATTCCACGATTTGATGGTTTTTACCCGTTGCTCCTTTTCTTTCAGCGTCCAGGTTGTTGCATCTTCCAAAATGGCATTTAAATCACTTTTGGCCTGTTCTACCTTTGCGGCATATTCAGCTGCAGCCTGTTCTTTGGCCAGCTTTTTCTTGCTTTTGCACCCGGTGCTTCCTCCCAGCGTAACTGCAGCGACCAACAAGATGAGGGCAAGGCCTTTCAGCTGGTGCATGAAGTGTTGTTTATTCATAACTGATTTGCTTATTTAAGTGTGTATTAACAAGAACGTTGATTGTGCAAAATTATTTAATTTATGCCTTGATTTGACTTTTTTGTTCAATTTTGGCATGTGACTAAGCATTACAACATTCCAATTTTTATGCCAGAACTGGCTTGCCCGTTTCAATGCATCTATTGTAACCAGGCCACCATTTCAGGTCAGTCCGGGTTTCCTGATTCGGCAGATATCGTTGCACTTATAGAAAGAAACCTGCAAAGCCTGCCCACGGGCAAAAAACACGTTGACATTGCCTTTTTTGGCGGGAATTTTACCGGTTTGCCCCTGAAGCATCAGGCAGATTACCTCGATCTTGTGCTGCCATATTTATTTGATGGCAGGGTGCAGGGTATCAGGCTCAGCACCAGGCCCGACTTTATCAATGATGAGGTGCTGCTGTTGCTGAAAGCAAAACATGTGCATACCATTGAACTTGGAGCTCAGTCGCTCGACGATGAGGTGCTTGCCCGCTGCGGACGTGGTCACACGCTTGCTGATGTCGCGCTGGCATCTTCAAAAATCAGGGAGTTGGGTTTCAGGCTCGCACTGCAGATGATGATTGGCCTCCCGGGTGATACGGCTGAAAAAAGCCTTCAAACAGCAAAAACCATTATTAACCTGGGTGCGCACGAAACCCGCATCTATCCCTGCCTGGTGGTCAGGGGAACGGCCCTGGAACAGCAATACCACAACAACGAATACACGCCCCTCAGCCTCGAAGAAGCTGTCAGCTTGTCGGCATCATTGCTCACAAGGTTTGAGTCGGCTGGTGTTAAGGTCATCAGGCTTGGCCTGCATCCTTCGGAAGGCCTGAACGGTGATGCATTGGTTGCGGGCCCTTTCCATCCGGCCTTTAAGGAATTGGTAATGACCGAAATATGGCGGCAGCTTTTCATCAGCTTTCCGGCTTGGCCCACCGGGCCCGCTTCCATCATCATCGAAGTGCCCGCCCATGAATTTAATTTTGCTGTGGGTTATGCCGCCGCGAACAAAAACATGCTCAGGAAACGCTTTCCAAAACTGCAATTTGTGTGCAACAGCCGGCTCACAGGGCGTGATTTTGTCGTTAAACCCGATATCCAATGCTGATTATCGCCGACACGCGTATGCCGCTGGCGGCAAAAGACAGCCTCTCAGGCCTGGGCGAGGTGCTCTGGCTTGAACCTCAGCCATGTGTTTACCCGGCCATTGCTGCCCATCCGGATATTTACCTCTGCCGGCACAAGCATCAGCTTATCGCCTCACCCGATATCCCTGTTCACTGGTCAGCCAGGATCAGGAGCGCTGGCATTGCCCTCAGCTTCGGGCAACAGCGCCTGGGTGAAAAATACCCGCAGACAGCAGGCTATAATGCCGTTTTCGCTGGCGACCTGCTCATCCATAACCTGAAGGTCAGCGATCAAATGCTGTTATCACTGGCGTCTGACACAATTCATGTGAAACAAGCTTATACACGTTGTAACCTGCTTGCACTCAACAACACACATATGATCACTTCGGACCGTGGCATCGAAAAAACACTCCTTCGCCATGGCAAAAATGTGTTGTTTGTTGAGCCGAAACAAATCCGCCTCGCCCAGCACACCCATGGATTTTTCGGCGGGGCCTGCGGCCTGTTTGGCACCAACCTGGTTGTTTGCGGAAATATTTCCACACTTGGCGAATCGGAAGCCCTGCACGATTTTGCGCATTCCTGTGGCTTCACCCTGCTGAGTTTGTTCGACGGGCCGCTGACAGATGTTGGCAGCATGCTGTTTTTTACCGGCGGTGATTGAGGCTGAGCCAAATCACGAGTTTAAAAAAACGCCTATGCGTTTCAAGCCCAAATGGATTATATTGGGTTTTCGTTGCATGGCAACAGTTGAGTTCGCGCCAAACAAATTTTCGTAATTTTGCGCCTCAATTTTAACGACAAGCTTACCATGTACAGAACACATACTTGCGGCGAATTAAGGCTTTCCGACACCGGAAAAGAAGTAACCCTCAGCGGATGGGTGCAACGCGTACGCGACAAAGGCACCTTGCTCTGGATCGATCTGCGCGACCGCTACGGGATCACTCAGTTGTTTCTCGAAGAAGGCGAATCGAAACCTGAGCTGCTGCAGGCTGCCCGCAGCCTTGGCCGCGAATTTGTGATCAGGGTGAGTGGCAAGGTGAGCGAGCGCGAGTCGAAAAATCCGAATATTGCAACAGGCGAAGTCGAAATCAGGCTTACATCGCTCGAGTTGCTCAATGCCTCCAAATTGCCTCCCTTTACCATCGAGGAAAAGAGCGATGGCGGCGATGAGTTGCGCATGAAGTACCGCTACCTCGACCTGCGCCGTACGCCCCTGAAAAACAACCTGGCCCTGCGTCACCGCTTGTCCATCGAAACACGCAACTACCTCGACAGCCAGGGTTTTTATGAAATTGAAACACCTTACCTCATCAAGTCGACACCCGAAGGAGCCCGCGATTTTGTGGTGCCTTCGCGCATGAATCCCGGTGAGTTTTACGCCCTGCCCCAATCGCCTCAGACGTTTAAACAAATCCTGATGGTAGCCGGCTACGACCGTTATTTCCAGATCGTACGCTGTTTCCGCGATGAGGACCTGCGTGCCGACCGGCAACCCGAGTTCACCCAGATCGACTGTGAGATGGCCTTCGTGAGCCAGGAAGATATCCTCAACACCTTCGAAGGCATGGCGCGTTTCCTCTTTCAAAAGGTGAAAGGCCTCGATGTGGGCCCTTTTGCCCGCATGGATTACGCCACCGCGATGAAGCTGTATGGTTCCGACAAGCCTGATATCCGCTTCGACATGCAGTTTGTCGAACTGAACGACCTGGCCAAAAACAGCGGCTTCGCCGTTTTCGATGAGGCCGAACTGGTGGTGGGCATCAATGCCGGTGGTTGCAGTGAATATACCCGCAAGCAACTCGATGGCCTGACCGATTTTGTGAAAAAACCCCAAATAGGCGCCAAAGGCCTCGTTTATGTGAAATACAACGCCGATGGTTCCATAAAATCATCTGTCGATAAATTCTTCAGCGAAGACCAGCTTCATGGCTGGGCAAATCGCTTCGGTGCCAAACCCGGCGACCTGATGCTGATCCTCAGCGGAAAGGAAGAAAGCACCCGCAAGCAACTGAACGAGCTGCGCCTCGAAATGGGCAACCAGCTTGGGTTGCGCAACCCACAGGTGTTTAAACCCCTTTGGGTGACCGATTTTCCGCTCTTAGAATGGAATGAGGAAGCACAACGCTACTTTGCCATGCACCACCCGTTTACATCGCCAAAAACAGAAGATATCCACCTGCTCGAAACAGATCCGGGCAAGGCCCGTGCCAATGCTTACGATATGGTGATCAACGGAGTTGAAGTGGGAGGAGGCTCCATCAGGATTCACGACCGCACACTGCAGAAACGGATGTTCAGCCTGTTGGGCTTTTCTGACGAAGAAGCCCAGAATCAGTTTGGCTTCCTGCTGAATGCCTTTGAGTATGGCGCACCTCCTCATGGCGGCATCGCCCTTGGCTTCGACCGCCTTACTGCACTGATTGCCGGTTTCGACTCGATCCGCGACTTCATCGCTTTCCCGAAAAACAATTCAGGCCGCGACATGATGATCGACTCACCATCGGCGATTGCCGACGCTCAGCTCAACGAACTGTATCTGAAGGTCACAGCGCCTGACAAATAAATCCGGGCTGGCAACATCAAAGCCTTATCGGCCAGGCAACCGATCCGGAAAAATTGTGTAACAAGCTCAGAGTCCGTAAGGCGACTCCGGAATGATGATCCAGCAGATGATGTAGGCCAGTATGCCGGCACCACCCAGAAAGGTAAAAATCACCCACAGTATCCTGACCAGGGTGGGATCGAGCTGAAAATAATCGGCAATGCCGTGGCACACACCACCCAGCATCTTGTTGTACCTTCTGCGGTATAAGCGTTTTACCTCGTTCATTTTTTATTCAGGTTTTGCGTTTATAGTCAAGTATTCGATGGGCATCGGTCGGCTCAGGCCTTATTCCTGAAACAGCTTCAGCACCACATCGTGCATCAGCAATCCTGCCTGAATCTTCACCAGCGACGATTTGTCGAGCGATTCGAGCATTTCAGTAAGCTGCCTCAGCGTCTCATCGCTGCGCTGACGCGCCTGCAATATCGCCTTCAGCTGCTTCACCTGGCTTCCCTTCAACTCATCAAATAACAAGGACGTAATGGCATGCGCGAGGGTTGCTGTTTCGTCAGGATTTTTTTTCTCCGGCAGGCCTGAAACTTCAAGTTCGCCGATGGCAGCTTCCAGTATTTCTTTGCCAATGCGCTTGCTTCTGGCCTCGTACGACTCGTTTCCGGAAGCATCGCGCAAGGACCAGGAGTTGAATTTAACCTCCAGGTTTTCGATTTGTGCAATTCGCGGATCGCTTTCGCCAAATATGTTCCGCAATAGCAAGGCTGTTTGCCGCTTCCATGCAGTGAGGTCAAAATCTTTTGCGTCCATCTTGCCGATCTGTGTCTGCAACGATCCAATGGCTTGTTCAGGCATGTCAATATGTTTTAATGCATTTATTCCGTTAAAAGACCTTTACGAATCCATGGTAAAGATACATTTTTAAGGCGGCAATGTGTATCTTAGCGGCATAATTTACAGCAGCTTGATCCCAAATCACACCATTGCCAGCATACTCGAAGCCTCTCGTATTGAGGAGGTTGTGAGTGAATTTGTGAATCTAAAACGGCGTGGCAGCAACCTCATCGGGCTGTGTCCGTTCCACCAGGAGAAAACACCTTCGTTCACGGTGTCGCCGGCCAAGGGCATCTTCAAATGTTTCGGCTGTGGCAAGGCTGGTGATTCGGCCAAGTTCATCATGGAGCATGAGCATTATTCGTATCCTGAAGCGCTCAAATACCTGGCACGCAAATACCAGATCGAGATAGAGGAAAGGGAGCAAACGGCCGAAGAAATTGTGGCGATGAACGCGCGTGAGCGCATGTTTAACCTCAATCTTTTTGCCCAGCAGCAGTTTACCAACACCCTTTTCGAAAGCGACGAAGGCCGTGCAATAGGCCTGAGCTATTTTAAGGAGCGCGATTTCCGTGAAGCCACCATCAGGAAGTTCCAGCTGGGTTACTGCAGCGACAAAAGGGATGCTTTCAGCCAGTATGCCACAGCCAGTGGTTATAGCGAAGACATTCTGCTGCTTACCGGTTTGTCGGTCAAACACAACGAGCAGTTGTACGACCGCTTCCAGGGCAGGGTCATCTTTCCCATTCATAACCTCACGGGAAAAGTTGTTGGCTTTGGCGGGCGCATACTGGGCTCTGAGAAGTCGAAGGCCAAATACCTCAACTCGCCCGAGTCGGAAGTGTATGCAAAAAGCAAAACCCTCTATGGCATTTATTTTGCGAAAAATGCCATCAGCAAGCTTGATAACTGCCTCCTTGTCGAAGGCTATACCGATGTGATTTCGATGCACCAGGCGGGTATCGAAAATGTGGTTGCCAGCTCAGGCACATCGCTCACCACTGATCAGATACGCATCATCAGGCGCTACACCAACAACATCACCATCCTGTACGATGGCGACAAAGCCGGCATCAACGCCTCGCTGCGTGGCATCGACATGATTCTTGAGGAAGGCATGAATGTACGGGTGCTGCTCTTTCCCGAAGGCGACGATCCCGACTCGTATGTGCGCAGGCACAGAACCAGCGAAGTGGAAGGTTTTATCCAGCAGGAATCGAAGGATTTTATCAGCTTTAAAACCCGTCTGCTGCTCGATGAAGCCTCTAACGACCCCATAAAAAAAGCTGGCCTCATCAAGGAAATCGTTCACACCATTTCATTGATTCCCGACGCCATCTACCGCTCGGTTTATGTGAAAGAATGCAGCCGTATGCTGGACGTGGAGGAGCTCACCCTGCTCAATGAACTGAACAAACTTCTCAGAAGCCGCTTTCGCAAACAAATCAGCCCAGACCTTCCCGAAACAGCAGCCGAAACCAGGCCGCAGGAACCAGAAACCCCGAAGCCGGCCGAAGAAAAACAGGGCTATTACCAGGAAAGGGAGTTGCTTAAGCTGCTGCTCAACTACGGAGCACAGGATTTGCTGCTTGAAACAACGGATGAAAACGGCTTCCCGGCAGTCTACCGCGAAACGGTGGCCCACTACATCATTGATGACCTTGCACACGACAAGCTTGTGTTTGACCACCCTACACACCGCAAGATCATGCAATTATACAGCGAAGGCCTCGACAATGGCGTTGTTCCGCATGAGCAGCATTTTATTTCACACCCGGAACCAGACATTTCGCTGCTGGCGATCGACCTGCTTACCGAACGCTATGAGCTGAGCAAGAACTGGGAACGGCACAAGATTTTTGTGAAGTCGATCACCGAGGACCTGAAACAAAGCATCGACAGCAACCTGCTCGACTTTAAAAGCAAGATCATCGAATCGCGCTTGCCCGAACTGATGCAACAGCTGGAAGCGGCTACAGAAGGCGACGCACAGGACAATCTGCTGAAAGAATACAAAAACCTGAATGATATGAAGGTTAAAATCAACAATTTACTGGGGAAGGTGATCATCAGATGAGTTAAACCCAAATGAACATGCAGTAGGCTCAAAAAGCCGAACAGTCTGATTTTTTGGGCTTATCCCGAATTAAGTTTGTTTGAAGCTTGCCCCCGCTGGCACGGATTAGCTACCCCCGCTGACGCGGATTTGAAATCCGTGCCATTGTTAAATATCTTGCTAATAATCCACCTTCATTTTCCATCTCAACTTAACAATGTAACTTCTAGCAAACCCTTACCACCAGCATAATTAACAGCGCTGCTGTATACATAGTCCTCAGGATTGAAAACCAAACCTTCCTCAACTGGGGCACGGATTGCAAATCCGCGCCAGCGGGGGATTTTTACCTTGAATCGGTGATTCGAATTCTGAATTACCACCTTTATGTGGTTTACTTTCATACTCATCCAAAGGCGGTTCAGTAGTAAAAAGATTAAATCAAAACGAAACTTCACCAATGCCAATTTCGATAAGGAAAAATGAATTACCTTCGACTATCATGCATATTTTCATTATACCAAGTTTTGTTTCTGAACCATGCATTTGAACTATCTGGTTTGTTTTCATAAGGAACAAATTTAAATAAGACCGGCACTTTATAAAACTCATTCTTATTTAAGTATTCAAAATTGCTATATAAGACAATAGTCGTGTCGCTAGTGATAAGCCCTGATGACTCAAATACCCACCTACGGTATATTGGATTATGTGAAGTGTGAATATTAAAAAGTTGTATTACAATACTAGTATCTTTGATCATAAAAGACCCAAAGTATTCTTTACCTTTTTGGGTGTAATAATCCTCATTAATGATATCAAAGTATTTTGATTTGTTAAAGAAAAAATCGCTCACCCAGGGACCCTCTTTAACTATTCTGTTTTCGTACAAGAACAATATCCTGCCTTTAATATCAACTGGAGCATAAAACCCATTTGTTTTTATTGAGAGTGGGTTACCTGATTTAATTAACGGATATTTGTATGCAAAAAAATCCTTTTTCTTAGTGAAACAACTATTTAGCGAAAAGATAATTAGAATTATACAAATTGCTGTAATTGTTTTTTTGTGAGGCATAATAAGTATAATTGTAAGTTTATCTAAAAAGGATAAAGCGAAAACGGATTCATATAACCACCCTGAAGAAACATCGCTGACGGTGAACCCAAACGTGTGTCAAAATATGGTGAATTGACCAAAGGAAAATATTTTCCATGAATAAAGTTTTGCGTAAACTCCTGAACGCCCGGGCCATCTATTCCAAACCGGCTTTCCCTGTTTCCGTTTCGATAGCCAAGATATAACCCGGCATATACTCTTTCCCCACCTGAATAAGTGCCTTTTTTATTATGCCCCCAAACAGATTTATAATTGGTAGTTTCTCCAAACTCTTTCTCAAACTCCTCCAACGGCGGTTCAGTAGTAAAAAGATTGAATCCAAACGGAACTTCGCCAATGCCAATTTCGGCGGCTGCTGTGCGATACCAGTCACTTCCTCTGAAAGCATCATTGGTCATGGCAAAGGAAAAATCGCCCCTGCCATAGCCAACAAACCAGTTTTTTTGCGGGTGACTTCCTGAAGATGTTGACAACCCAAAGGAGAATTGCTGGTCTCGATATCTATCATAATATGAAGCACCACCAAACGCCTGATATCCGGATATAAATTGAGGATTACTTGAAGTCAGATTTGTCCAGCCACTATTGTATCCGCCACCAACTGAAAATGAAAAGTCGCCAGTATTTACTGTTGTTGATGCTCCAAAACTTGATCCCAGAAAACCAAAACCAGCATGAAAAGATTGGGTGACATTACCACTTCTAAATGAAGCATTTATTGAAACCCCCGCTGGCGCGGATTTATAATCCGTGCCATTGTTAAATATCTTGCTAATAATCCACCTTCATTTTCCATCTCAACTTAACAATGTAACTTCTAACAAACCCTTACCACCAGCATAATTAACAGCGCTGCTGTATAAATAATCCTCAGGTTTGAAAACCAAACCTTCCTCAACCGGGGCACGGATTGCAAATCCGCGCCAGCGGGGGGTTCAGTAGTAAAAAGATTGAATCCAAACGGAACTTCGCCAATGCCAATTTCGGCGGCAATATATAAGTTACCTTCGACTCTCATGCAAGTTCTTTTTATACCAACGTTTTTTATTAAACCATGCCAACGTGCTGTCAGGCTTGTGATCGGTTTTGTATAAGCGATAAATTTTCGGTTCTTTGATGAGTTCAGAGTCGAACCAATAAGAGTAATCAGAAAAAACTTTTATGGTTGAATCATTGAGTATGACGCCTTTAGTTTCATAAACTGCTCTACGGCAAAGCTGATCATTTGATAAACCAAAGCTCTGAATAACAATAGTATCATTAAAAATTCGAAAATGTCCCCATAGTTCTTTTCTGAAATATTGATCGTTTTCCAATAAATTAGTTATCTCAACTTCTGGATTTAACCAAAAAGAAATAATATTAGAGGGAAAACTTGAAATGGTTTTTGAGCACCCATTATTATAAAAACATAATGCATCTTTTCCATTTAGTGAGACGAATATTCCCGCATAAAGATCAAATGAATCACATCTAACCACTGGTTCCCTATATATTTTAAAATACTTTCGGCAATTAATCGGGCTTACACATGATGCAAGTAGAAACAGAATACAACATCCGATTATTACATGAATTGATTTCATGATTAAAATGTATAAAGTGAAAATGGATTTACGTACCCCCCTTGCAGGAATGGTGCAGAAGGCGAACCGTAATTAGTATTATAATAGGGTGTTGGCACAACCCATCGGTGAATACCATTTTGAAAAAGGTCTTGAACCCATGCTGCGTCTATACCAAATCGGCTTACTCTGTTACCATTTCGATAACCCCGCTGGCGCGGATTTATAATCCGTGCCATTGTTAAATATCTTGCTAATAATACCCCCCGCTGGCGCGGATTTGTAATCCGTGCCATTGTTAAATATCTTGCTAATAATCCACCTTCATTTTCCATCTCAACTTAACAATGTAACTTCTAACAAACCCTTACCACCAGCATAATTAACAGCGCTGCTGTATACATAGTCCTCAGGATTGAAAACCAATCCTTCCTCAACCGGGTTGTAATGAATATAATTTAGTTTTTCCCTTATTACTTTGTTTGACCACAGTTCAACTGGCATGTTGTCAGCTCTCCAGAATCGATGCCCTGAATCGGTATTGAATTGATTTAACAACCATTCTCTGCGACTTTCAAGGTCGTTGTTCTCGATTGCTTTTAATACTGCTTTACTGGTGAACTTCTTAAAATCTCTCATAATTTCGGGTAATTGATCAGTTTTAGTTGCTCTGATAATCAGGTGCACATGATTCGTCATAATGCACCAGGCAAAAATCTCAAGCCCTTTATTGTGCTGACAATAGACAAGACCCTCAAGTAAGATGTCTTTGTATTGGTTTCGGGTAAAAACATCAACCCATCCCTGTACTGCAAAGCTCACAAAATACGTGCCTTCTGGGTTATAAAACTTGTATTTACGACTCATTAAACAAAAATAGAAATTTCATGTATTGGGGTGCGGCAAAATTCATTGCATTAAATGTTGAAGTGCTTTGGGCACGGATTACAAATCCGCGCCAGCGGGGGGATGGGCCAACAAAAAGCGTAGGCTTGGTTGAGCCGAAGCCAATCATTAATGATTGATCAATATTATTGATCAATGGATCGTTAATGGTAAATCCCGATCCGAGAACCATGACATTTGTTCCCATGGTTCTCACAAACATTCCAATACCTGCTGAGTGTGAGCCTGTTACCATAGCCCTATTGCCAAACGCAAAGGATAATGAACCATTAACTTCAGAATAGTAACCTCCAGAAAATGAATAATCACCATCCACTTTTATGTTTCCACCAACTCTGCTTGGTAAGGTTCCTGTCATTTCGGTTCCGGAACAATGGATACATATCTGACTATATGCCTGGCTTATTGAAGCTAATAATAGCACAGTACTAAGAACGAATCTTAAAAATGCTGCTCCTGACATGAATTTTGTTCGTTTTTTCATTGTTTGATAATTTTTTGTGTTTCAATGATGATTCCATTTTGCCTGATAGCGATAAAATAAACTCCCGGGGGCAACATGCTTAACGAAATCAGGTTGTATCCCTTTCTGATGATATGTGTGCTGAGCATCAGGCCTGTCGCGTTATTAATAGTCAGTTCTGAATCTATCCTACTTTTCACATGCAAGGTTTCTCCTGCCGGTACCGGCCAATATTCAAAACCGGCACTGCTTATCCGTTCCTGGTTGTTGATGCCGGTAATCACATCTTCGAGCCTTACCTTTTTGATGAAATTATCAGTTAAACTCGTACGGACATCCTCCGCAACAAAACCACTAATAATGCACGCAGTATCATTGGTGGCCAATAAATCCCAAAGCCAGTAGCGGGTATCCCCATGAAAAGTCATTGAGCCTTTGAGGTTGATTTCATTGTCAAACACAAAAAACCTGATATCCTCTATCCCCGAAAACCCTGGGGGTATGTCTTCAAAGGCCGCAACCCAGATGTAGTCTTCATTAATAAACCCCATACCCCTGATTTCAGGTATTCGGATGGATTTGTCAGAACATACAAGTGTTGACTTAATGCGCTGTTTGTCAGGATTATGAAGTGTAACTTCCAATCCCTCTGTATTATTGCTATAGTCAATGAATTGGCTTGCCAGCACAAAATTCCCATTACTAAGTCTATTTACTGTCATTGGACCCCAATAGGAGATGTAATCGGATTGAAGGACTCCACTGCCCATAAAATTAAATGCAAAGTCGAACCCGATCCAGGTGCGGTAGGCAGGTTTTACCTCCAGCTCGCTAAACAACCAGAATCCGCTGCTGTCATTATTCAGCATCATGCTACCAAGACTCAAATCAAAGTAATTGGTAAATGATTTATAACCAAGCCTGTTTCCTTCAAGGTCGTATTTCGCAAGGAATATAAAGTCGTTGTACCCATACTGTGCAGTATCGACAACACCCTCAATGATCACTTCGTTTTCAGGCGTAACGAGAAAAGTTTTCAAATAATGGCTGGCAAGGAGATGTGCTTCTACAATGCTGTCCGACTTTTCCCAAACAAGTTCAAGATCTGGACTGATCTCGCAAACATAGGTGTGTTTGGCCCTAAGTGGATTATCCACATGTTTAATCGTGCCAAAACACAGAAGATGGCCATTGGGTTTAGGCAGGCAAAATTGCACTGCATAGGCCGTATCAGGCTTTGGGAATTCGGCTGTGCTCACAACAGTACCGGAGTGATCCAACTTATAAAACACCATGCATCTAAGGTTGTCTGGAAATATTTTGACACCCATGGAGAAATAATATCCCTCATGGTCAATTGTTTGCGAAATGCTCTCATAAACACCTGGGTCCCCGAAAGACATCTCAAATGCATCCTGGGCATAAGAATATATTCCTAAAAGTAAGGCCATTAGTATTAAAAGAAAATTTTTCATATAATGAAGTTATTGAATAAGCTTTACAGCGAATTATTTGGGACAACTACAATCAAGGCAATGTAATGGGATAATCGGACTCCGGTAAATAGTGGATTTTAATGCCATAGTTAAATTTACCTTTATGGAAGTAATTGCGTAAAGTAGGATCAGATTGGTTTATTAATCCCCCCCGCTGGCGCGGATTTGAAATCCGTGCCATTGTTAAATATCTTGCTAATAATCCACCTTCATTTTCCATCTCAACTTAACAATGTAACTTCTAACAAACCCTTACCACCAGCATAATTAACAGCGCTGCTGTATACATAGTCCTCAGGTTTGAAAACCAAACCTTCCTCAACTGGGGCACGGATTGCAAATCCGCGCCAGCGGGGTGATTACGCCTTCTCTGTGCGGAATTTGGATGACTCCACCATAAAAAACAAACCGGGAATCTATTCTGTTGAATGGATTCCCGGTTCACATGCTGCTGTGCCGTAGCCCTGCAGCCTGCGACAGGTTAAGTTCAGGCTGATTTTCAGTTGCTTTCCGTGGAAGGCTCCCTACTCATCCGGTACTTCACATCGTCCCCTCCCTTGCGGGATGTTTGGCCTTCGAAGCTCCAGGCTGTTGTTGATGCTCCTCAAACCGGGGCTTCCCTCTCGGTGGTCCTTCGGTCGATTCGGAAAACACCTCATTGAACGCTCTTGCAAGTGTTCCTTCGGCGTTTCTTCATCCAGCCTGCCGTCTATCGTCACCTGCTCAACAAAAATAAGCAAAACGACTGCCTTTGTCAAGTACTAAGCCATTCAGGTTCTTAACCTTGTATGAACAGCACTTATGAACAATTGTTGATAAGCCAAGGGCGGGTTCAGCGCCTTTGGCGGAAAAATCCGGTGAGCAAACTGCGACTTTCTTCGGCCAGAATGCCGCTCTCAACGGTGGTTTTCGGATGAAGCAGGCCTGCACCATATTTGCTGAAACCGCGCTTTTCATCATCGGCGCCCCACACCAGCTTTTCGATGTGGGCATGATGCAGGGCCCCGGCACACATGGCACAAGGCTCGAGGGTGACATACAGGCTGCAGCCTTCGAGGTATTTGCCTCCCAGAAAGTTGGCAGCAGCAGTGATGGCCATCATCTCGGCATGGGCTGTGACATCATTCAGCGTTTCGGTGAGGTTATGCGCCCGCGCGATGATCCTGCCATTGCTCACCACCACTGCACCCACGGGCACTTCGCCCCGGGCAGCAGCCAGGCGGGCCTCCTTGAGCGCTTCCTGCATGAAATAGGCATCAGTGAAAATATGCAGCATATCAGTTGGTTTTTCGTTTTTCGGTTTGCACGAACACCAGCAACACCAGGCTGCTCACAATGAAAGCCGGTATGAACGATGACTTTGCTTCGAATGCTTGGGGCGAAATCAGCCCATAAACGAAGAAAGCCGTATTGACCACAAAGCCGCTCAGGATGCTGTACAAAGCCGGTTTTGCATAACGCGACGGATCTTTGCCACCCAGGGCGAGCAGGGTTACCGGCACAAAAATTACAATGGTGCCTATGCCTACCACCATCAGATCGACGATATCGGGAAAAGCCAGGGCAATGAACAGGGCAACAATCCCAAACAGCATGGTGGCCATGCGGATCATGCGCTGGCTTTGCTGCTGGCTCGGTGGGGCCTGTTGGCGCCAACCTGAGAAATCGCGTACAGCCGATATGGCAATGATGTTCAGAAAGCTATCGCCCGACGACATAAGGGCAGCCAAAAGGCCGGTGATGGCCAGGGCTGAGATGATGCTTCCTCCGTGTGCATCAATGAAATAATAGGCTATGTCGTTCGGGTTTAATTCCGGTGAAATGCTTATCCGAACAGCCATCCCCACCAGGGGAAACACAATGTAAAAAGGCAGCATGCCCAATCCTGACCATATGCTGGCGCGGCGGGCCGTGCGTGCATCGCGTGCGGCAAGCATCCGCTGCCAGATATCCATTCTCACAAGGACCGAAGGCGAAAGAAACACCAAAAGCCCGATCAGAAAAGGAAACCCATAAAACGTGCCGTTGAGCATCTCCTCCGGGAGCTCTCCCAAACGCTGCAAATGTCCGGTGTCGGCCCAAATGCCTGGAATAAACACCACCACAATCATCAGCACGATAAACACAAACTGGATCATGTCGGTGTAAATTACCCCCGTGAGACCCGCAAGGGCGGTATACAAAATTACGATCAGGGCCGATATGATTGCTGCCGGCTGATAACCAATGCTGAAGCCATGCCTGAGCAGCGAAGCCATTCCCACAAATTGGGCTGCAAGCAAAAAGAAGAAAATAAAGATGTTTACGCCATTCACCGTCGTCGAAAAAACACGCACAAACCCCTTGGGCTGCCTGCTGCCAAATCGCAGCAACAGGTACTGGGGAAAGGTATAGATACGGTGAACAAAACCAAATTCCCTGATCTGACCGGCATAGCGCACGAGGACCATAAAACCCAGCACATAGGCAATGCCTATTCCAACGGCTGCAAAACCAGATTCGTAGCCCATGGCAATAAGTCCGATTGACGTGCCTCCGCCCACAAAAGTGGCCAGTGTGGTAAACACAAGCGGAACGGTGGGCGTGTCGCGGTTATTGACCAGGTAATGCTCGGGATCGTTATGCCTGATGTGCCTGAGTGTGAAGTAAATCACCAGCAACAGGTAAACGATGATCCATATGAGCAGCCAGTTCATTGCTGCGAACCGGGGCTTTTAACGAATTTACGGCTGGCTGTCTTCCTGCCGTCCGATTTCACCACAAGCACATAGGTGGCTGCCGGAAGCCGGCTGATGTCGATGCGCTGAGGTGTGGAAAAACTTCCGAGGTAAGCACTCATCACTGTATGGCCACCCATATCAAGGATGTTTACGCTCACATCCTTGCTTTCGGCCTGAGGTGTGAGCAGCAGGCTGTTAGTTGCCGGGTTGGGCGACAGGCTGAATGCATTTTCTGTCAATGGATCGATTCCAACATACACATCAAGGTCCCAGGTGCAGGTAAACAATCCCCTGCCATGCGTGGCAGCAATCACCGTCATATCGCTTTCGCGTATACGCAGCATATCCACCCTCACATTGGCCATGCCATCGTTGGCAAGCATCCATTCGTTTTCACCCGTTCTCAGTTTGTTGGTCACCCAGATGCCGGTTTCGGTGGCCAGCATGGCTTGTCCTGAATTTTGGGGGTGATAAATGGCCCAGCGGATGGGCATGTCGGGCAGGTTGCCTTCGCGGTTCTGCCAGCTATTGCCACCATCGTAGGTCTGCCACACCGATGCAACCCCATAGTTGGAAAAGGTGACCAGCAGGGTATCCTCGGATCCGCCTACCGCGATACTCGAAATATTGGCCGCAGGTAATGAGGTGCTGCCAATATCAACCGTTTGCGGCAGGTCCTGGGCGTTGTTCACCTTGTAAAGCCGCCCCGACTGTGTGCCTACGAAAAGGGTTGTTTTGCCCGTAGGTGAGTGAGGTGAGCAGGTTACCGCTGAAAATGGAATGGTGTTCATGGTGCCCAGGTTCACGAAACTTTCGCTCACTGCTATGGGGAGGTTGGTGGCCCTGTAAAGCCTGCCAGGATTTTCGCCGGCAAAGGACACAGCATTGGCGTAAAGGTTGTTCAACTTGTAGTCGTAATCGGCCGGACACACAAAGGTGCCGCTGTTGCCGCCAAAGTTATTCACATTCACATTGTTTTGCCACGAATAGTAGCTGTTGTAATAAACCGAGCTCACATAGATGTTGGGCTGGTTCTGGTCCCAGAAACAGTAAGCTCCGTCGCCTCCGCTGATCATGCTGTTGATCGACAGCGGGCTGCCCGAATACTTCAAGGTGCCATTGTCCTGCAACCCGCCCAGGTACTGTGCAGTGCCTGCTGTCGGGTGGATGGCACAGGAGTAAAACTGCAGGGTGTTGTACTGCTGGTTGCGTTCCATGAAGATTGGGATATCGAGGTTGGCCGTTTCCGAGAGAAAAACCCCACCGTCGCTCGAAAAAATCGCCTGCGACGGGTTGTTTGGCCTGAAGGCGATGTTGTGCTGATCGGCATGCACATATTCATCACCGCCACCATAATACATCAGCACCCAATCTGATATCTTCGACCAGGTCAGACCGGCATTCATGGTCTTCCAAAGGTCGAGTCCGCCGGTGAAGACCGCGTCAGGATTTGTCGGATCAACCTTTAGTACAAAGGCATGCCAGGCCAGTGTCGACCAGTCCACATCGGGTATGGTCATGGGCGACCAGCTTTGTCCGCCATCCGTTGACCGGGCCATATATCGGCCACGGTAATAGCTGAAACCCGAGGTATAGCCACCGGCAAACTGTGCGTAGACGATGTTGGGATTCGAAGGAGCCGAAGCCACCAGGGTGCGGGCAGGAATATTATAATAACTTTCACCCGAAATCAGTGTGTTGTAGTCGGTAAATGATGTCCAGCTTCCCGCTGTTCCCTGATCGGACCAAAGCACTGTTGCACCACCCTTTTGATTCAGGTTTTCCATTGTGCCCACAAAGATCCTGTTGCTGGCGGAGATTTCGATGCTTGCCGGAGCATAATAAGCCCCGTTGCCCGAAGGAATGGCCGGGAGCACCTGTGTCCAGCTTTCGCCACCATCGGTTGAGCGGTACAAGCCATCAGAAGGCTCGCTGATGTGGTCCTCGCCCTGATAGGTGCCTGATGCCACACCGGCATAAAGCACGCCAAGGCCGTTTTCAACCCTTACTTTCAGGTCGGTGATATAGGCAAAGTCTGCTGTCGATGGAATCTGTTCCCAGGTTTCGCCACCATCGACGGATTTCATGATGCCAATGCCGAGGCCTGTCGATTCACGGTAGATGATGCGTGCTGTCTGGGCTTCACCCGTACCGGCATAAAACACCAGCGGGTCAGCAGGATCATAGGTTATGCAGCTAACAGCCAGGTTTGGCCAGAAATCATTCAGCGGATACCATTGGCTGCTGAGGTTGGTGATGTCCTGAGTGAACCACAATCCGCCGGTGATGCCTGCCGCCCACACTTTTTTGTGCTGGATGTCGTTCGGATCAAACATCAGCGCACGTGTCCTGCCGCCCATTTCGGCCTGTGTGCCCTGCCAGTTTATGGTCAGCTCCCTGTTTCCTGCCTGCTGTCTGGCAATGGCCTGGGTTTGCTGGTAAGCTGCATACTGACGCTTAAAAGGCACATATCCCAGCTGGGGATCAAGCGTCTGGTAATAGTTCTGCAAAGCAGCCATATCAGGCCTGTCGGCCTTCGGAATTTCTTTCAGGTTTACCTCAGGGGTGGGCAATTTGCTCAGCTCGCGGTGCAGAAAGTCTTCAAAGGCCACGCGGGCATCTTGCTGTGGGCGGTTCAACAGGTACAAAGCCGATCCGGCACCGGTAATTACGACCACCGAAATAAGCAACAACATCAATCGCGTTCTGTTCATTTTTTACAGGGAATGAAATGAGTAATGACACACTGGGTTAATGTGTCAAAATTACACAATTCGCAGGATCAAACAGTAAGGAAAGCTATTTCGGGCTGTTTTTTCGCCTTAGGAGCGCAGGCGGTCATGCTGCCAGAAAGGCAAGCATTCGCTTATATTTACCCTCAGGCAATAATCGATATCACCACTGAAGCCCTTTGTGCGCAGGTATCCAATATGATAGCAATCCTGCAGTGCCCGTTCAAGCGGCTGTTGTTTGACACGGGCAAGGCCAAACAGCGCCTGGCTCAGGTCGCACAGAGCGACATTGTTGTGTTTGCTGATGGCATCGATCAGCATCCCGGCACACAGCCCGTCATCGAGTGAGAATTTTCCATTGGTGCCTGAGCATACAATCATCACAGCAGCATTTTCAATGGCCAGCTGCCTGGCTACGGTATCAAGGTTTAAAAAAGAAGCGATGTAAATACGGGTAGCGCCCTGGCAGGCCCGAAGGGCTATTGTGCCATTTGATGTACACAGGATCAGGTCTTTGCCCGAAATCACACCGGCCGTATATTCCAGGGGGGAGTTGCCCAGGTGGAAGCCATTAATCTTTATGGTATCCCGTTCACCACAAAGCAGGCTGTTTTGGGGATGCCGATTGTAGAGGCTGAACGCTTCGTCAATATCAACGGTCGGAACAACGCTTTTTGCACCATTTGACAGGGCGGTGACAATCACACTACTCGCCCTTAACACATCGATCACAACGGCAGTTTTGCCCGAAAAATCTTCATTTCCGGCCAGTGCTGCCGTAGCGATGGTACTGATGTGCATCATAATTATTCAGATCAAAATCCCAGTGAGATACCAAGGCCTTTGGCCGTTTTCACCAGGGCATTGTCGAGGGTAACCAGGTTGGGCTGAGCAATGGCTTCGCTCAGTGGCACCGATACAAAGTAAGGATGGCGGTAAGCCACCATTTTGCCATAGTCGCCGGCAAGGGCCATTTCGAAAGCCTTTACGCCAAACTGCGCCGAAAGCACCCTGTCGTAGGCAATGGGAATGCCTCCGCGTTGCAGGTGACCGAGCACGGTTTCGCGCATATCAGGTTCAAATCCAATGGATTTGAGCTGACGGATGAGCTGATGGCTGATGCCGCCCAGCCGCAGGTTTTCGTACCCGACTTCGTTGCTTTTCTCGAACACCATTTCACCGCCAATGGGTTTGGCGCCTTCCGAAACAACCACTACAGCAAAGCCCCTTCCACGGCTAAAGCGTGCTTCGAGCTTTTCTTTAACAATATTGATGTCGTATGGAAACTCAGGAATCAGGCAAACCTCAGCGCCCCCGGCTACTGCCGCATTCAGTGCAATCCATCCGGCATAGCGTCCCATCACCTCTACCACGAGCACGCGGTTGTGGCTTGCGGCTGTTGTCACCAGCTTATCCACGGCTTCTGTCGCAATTTCTACGGCTGTCTGAAAACCGAAGGTTGAATCTGTTGAGGACAGGTCATTGTCGATGGTTTTGGGCACACCGATCACATTGAGGCCCTTTTCGTACAAAGCCTGTGAAATGCGTTGCGAGCCGTCGCCACCGATATTGATCACGGCATCGATGCCCATATACTTGATTTTTCGGATCATCTCGTCCGAACGGTCCACCGCACTGTAAGTGCCATCATTGTTTTTAACCGGCCAGGCAAAAGGGCCGCCTTTGTTGGTTGTTTCAATGATGGTGCCTCCCTGAAAATGGATGCCCCTGACCAGATCAGGCGTGAGTATCTTCACTTCGGTGGGCTCCCAAAGCACCCCGTTGAATGCCTGTATGCTTCCCAACACTTCCCAGTCCTTTTCCTGCGAGGCCCTTTTTACAACCGCCCTGATCACTGCATTCAGGCCCGGGCAATCGCCTCCGCCTGTGACTATTAATGCTCTTTTCATATGTTCCTAAACTGAATTATAAGACAAAGATAATCTTTAAGATTGTCAATGTGGGCACAGCATGGGGTCGGAGAAAAGAAGTGCCTGTGCAAACGGTTGAAATGAATCCCGGCCTGGAGAAATGTACATGCTGTTTACGCAAACAAAAAAACCCTCCGTAAAGAAGGGTTTTTGAGGTGGTACCACTCGGGATCGAACCAAGGACACACGGATTTTCAGTCCGTTGCTCTACCAGCTGAGCTATGGTACCTCGTTGTTAAGGAGCGGCAAAATTAAAACAATTTTCTACAATTCGAAAAACTTTTTCACAAAATTCATCCCCCATGCTCATAATCAGTAACTTTGCGCCGGTTTTGAACAGCTAATTTACCATGAATCAGGTTATCGACATCGGAAATACACTTCTGAAAACAGCCGTTTTCGAGGGAGAATTGTTGGTCGCCGAGGCGCGAATGGACCTGACCGATAGCCCCCGTCTGCTGGCGTTTCAGGACAGCTTTGGTTTCCCTGAAAGTTGCATTGTTTCTGCCGTAAGGCATATTCCCGAATGGCTGCTCCGTCATTTCGAAGGACGCACCAGGCTGATCATCCTCGACCACTCAACACCACTTCCTTTTGCAATCAGCTACAGCACACCCGAAACCCTGGGCCGCGACAGGATAGCCGCTGTGGCAGCTGCCTGGAAACGCTTTCCGGACCGCAATGTGCTGGTGATTGATATGGGCACCTGCATCACCTACGACCTGCTTACAGCCAAAGGTGTTTATGAGGGCGGGGCCATCAGTCCGGGCTTGCATATGCGTTTTAAGGCCCTGCACAGCTTCACCGAAAAACTTCCGCTCATCGATCCTGAATCGCCAACGCCATTTGTTGGCAAATCCACGACCGAATCAATCCGCTCGGGTGTGATGCATGGCATACAGGCCGAAATTGACCAGACAATCGCTTCCTATGAGAAAATTTATGAAGATTTAACGGTTTATGTCGGAGGAGGTGACAATAAATATTTTGATAAACAGTTAAAATATAACATCTTTGCAGGCTCAAATCTTGTGGTTGAAGGCTTGAAAGTAATTTTAGATTTTAATGAATTTCAATAGGTTGAGAAAAATACAATTGTTGTTGACATTGCTGACCGGCAGTATCGCAGCCTTCGCACAAACAGGAATTGACTCACCTTATTCCCGCTTCGGGGTAGGGATGACGCAAAATAAAAACACCAATGCCCGTTTTCAGGCCATGGGTGGAGTTTCAAATGCCATGACAAGCATCAGGGTGGTGAATCCATCAAATCCGGCCACCTATACCAGCTTTGATTCGCTTTCATTCATCTTCAATGCCGGCTTCAACGGTTCATCGGTAACTTACCGCACCACAACACAGACAGAACAGGGCACCAATGCCACCCTGAGCTATGTGACTATGGGATTTCCGGTTACACGCTGGTGGCGATCGAGCCTGGGCTTGCTTCCATACAGCCAGGTTGGATACAACATCAAATTGTCGTTCTACGACGAGCAGATTGGCCGCTACAACAAGGTGTTCAAAGGCACCGGCGGGCTTAATGAAGTTTACTGGGGCAACGGCTTTAAAATATCAGACCACTTTTCAGCAGGTGTGAATGCCAACTATATCTTTGGCCGCAACACCAACAGCATCTTGTTGTACTCCCCCGATTCGGCTTATTATGCCAACACCAAAACCGAAAGCAGGCTGCAGGTAAGCGACTTTTTGCTGGACTACGGAATTTTGTTTAAACACGGATTGGGGAATAAGCTTGATTTAAACATCGGACTTACCTACAGCCAGAAAGTGAATCTGTCAGTGAAACGCGAATACCTCGTCAGATCAATGTTTGGCGGCGTTGATGACGGTGTGGAATACATTCTCGACACCATCGACTACAGGCCAAAAGAAAAAGGAACCATCATTTTGCCCGATGGACTTGGCTTCGGCTTTTCGCTTGTGAAGCAAAACCGCTGGCTCGTTGGCATGGACTTAAATTGGAAAAACTGGGAAAAATATAAGGTTTTTGGTTCAAACGATTCGCTCAACAACAGCTGGAATGTTGCCCTTGGCGGTCAGTTTACACCCAACAACACTTCGATTTCAGGTTATTGGAAAAGAGTGAGTTACCGCATGGGAACCAGGTATGAACACACCTATATTCAGTTGCTTGGCGAACCCATCAATGAATTTGGCATCAGTTTTGGTGTAGGCTTACCATTGCCACGTACAAACACGACAATTGATGTTAGTGCAGAAATTGGGCGTCGCGGCACGACAAATAAGAACCTGATTCAGGAAACCTTTGTGAACTTTACTCTTGGCGTTTCCATTTATGAGCGATGGTTCGAAAAAAGAAGATACAATTAATTGGTAATCAATATAATTCAGAAATGATTATGACAACTGGCATCAAACTTAAATTACTGCTATCAGGCATACTTTTAACAACAGTGATTCAGCTTGCAGCTATGGTACCCGATGGACTTCCCAATCGGAAAATGCAGGATAACCCGCGCAAATACGGTGAAGACAGCGTAACCTGTGTGGTCAACATTTCACTTTACCGGGAATTTTTTAAACAATGGAGGGCTTCTGATTACACCAACACAACTACGTTTAACGAAATCGTAAAACCCTGGAGATGGGTGTTCAAAAACTGCCCGATGGGAAGTGAAAACACCTATGTGGATGGTGTGAAAATTTTGCAGTACCGCATTGAGAACGAAAAAAATGAAGCCACCAAACAGAAACTTATCGACACCCTGATGATGGTTTACGACCAGCGTATTGAGTATTTCCCGAACCATTATAAAACCGGGAATTCACAGGTTGGTTATGTGCTGGGGCGCAAAGGAGTTGACCTGTATACCTACGACCAGGAACGCTTTGAGGAAACCTACAATATCCTCAAGAAATCCATCGATATGGAAGGCAACAACTCTGACGGCACTGTGCTGATCTATTATTTCCGCTCGGTGATCAAACTGGCCCGCAAAGGCGTTGTCGACAGCACCATGATCGTTGATGTGTATGACCAGGTGATCGACATCCTCGATGACAATATCGCTGCGCTTACACAGCAGGGCGATACCAAATGGGTCGAAAATTACAAGAATTTCAAGGGAAATATTGAAGCCACCTTTGAACCATTTGCTACATGCGAAGACCTTGTCCGTATTTTTTCGAGCAAACTTAAAAAGACCCCTGATGACATTGACCTGTTAACCAAGGTAACGAATATGCTCGATAAGAGCAATTGCCAGGAAGATCCCCTTTACCTCTCGGCAAGTAAAAATCTATACAAGCTGCAGCCCAATCCTGAGTCAGCATACCTGATCGGACGCCTGTTGCTGAAAGAAGAAAAATATGCCGAGGCATTGCCTTATTTCGAAGAAGCCGTAAAAATGCCTGTTTCCGATAAGCTGGCCATTGCTTACAAACTGCTGGCAAGCGATTTGAGCGCCCTGAAAAATTATCCCCGTGCACGTCAGATGGCCTTAAAAGCACTCGAAATCAATCCCAACGATGGCAATGCATATCTGATTATTGGTGATATGTATGCCAGCAGTGCCAAGGATTGTGGCACCGACGACTTCACCAGCAAGGTGGCCTACTGGGCAGCTGTTGACAAATACATCAGGGCACGCAATGTAGACCCGACCGTTGAAGAAGCTGCCAACAAGCGCATCTCGACCTATTCGGCCTATTTCCCGACAACTGAAACATTCTTCTTCCACGATTACAAAGAAGGCGACACCTACACTGTTGGCTGCTGGATTAATGAAACAACCACCATCAGGGCGCCGAAATAATGAGGAGTCATTGAATATCAACACCCTGTTAAAGATATCGGTTAGAAGCATCATGGCATTATTGCCTGCCATGGTGCTTTTTTCTTGTGAAAATCCCATTGCCACGGTGCGCGAACTTTCGCGCGAAGACACCCTGGCCGATGTCACAGCACGTGATATGGTATACACAAGAAGCGATTCGGGCATCATCCAGATGACCCTGAGTGCGCCAAAGATGAACCGCTACACCCTGACTGACGCGGCTATTGAATTTCCGGAAGGATTTGAAGCGTTTTTTTATGATTCGCTGCATGTGGTCACCTCAAGCATCAAGGCAAATTATGGCATCAGCTATGAGAAAACAAAGTTGCTGATGGCAAAAAACGCGGTGGAAGTCGAAAATTTCCAGACCCTCGAAAAACTTAATTCCGAAACCCTCTTCTGGGATCAGATGAAACATATCATTTACACGCGTGCTCCGGTGAAAATAACCTCGCCCGATAAGGTCATCTATGGCGACAGCCTGGTTGCCTCCGAAGGATTCGACCGCAGGGTGATATATAATGTGCGCGCAACCATCGAAGTTGATGAAGAAGAAGCGCCTTGATTTTTCGCTAAAGACCATGATCACAGCCCGCTCCGCAGCGCCGAAAACCCAGCCATTTGCCGTTGAGGAAATTGCATGTATCTTTGCAGCACCAAATACCAGGCTTTAACCCTTGAGCAACCTTTACACCATCATCGTATCGCTTATCCTGTCGGGGTTTTTCTCGGGCATGGAAATCGCCTTTGTTACCTCAAACCGACTGCGCATAGAGCTCGACCTGAAAAAGAACAGGTTTTCGGCAAGGTTGCTGAATACCTTCTACCAGCAGCCATCGCGCTTCATCAGCGCCCTGCTGCTCGGAAACAACATTGCGCTGGTCATCTACGGTATCTCCATGGCCAATGCGCTTGAACCTTTGCTGGTTTCAATTCTTCCGGCGGCCATTGCGTCTGATTTTTATATCCTGATCATTCAAACGCTGTTGTCAACGCTCATCATCCTCATAGTAGCCGAGTTCCTGCCAAAGATATTTTTCCGCATCAACCCCAATGCCATGCTGAATATGCTGGCGCTGCCAGCCTGGTTTTTCTACTACCTGCTGTATCCGGTGATATTGTTTTATATGGGCATCAGCGAGGTGATCCTCAAGCGGATTCTCCGCCTGAAGCTCGAACAGACCGACTACAAGTTCAGCTCCATCGACCTGAACGAATACATACAGGAATACACCACCGACGAGGACAAGAGCGATGAGATGAACACAGAAATTCAGTTGTTTCAAAACGCCATTGACTTCAGGCATGTGCGCCTGCGCGACTGCATGGTTCCCCGCACCGAAATCGAAGCCCTGAAAATCGGTGCCAGCCTCGATGAACTGCTCCAGAAGTTTGCTGATACCAAACATTCGAAAATCCTGATTTACCAGGACAGTATCGACAACATCATCGGTTATGTGCATTCGTTCGATCTGTTTAAAAAGCCGGCCTCCATCGACGAGGTGATCCGCACGGTGAACGTTTATCCCGAAACCTATCCGGCAAACACCCTTTTGTCGAAATTCATTCAAACACGTCAGGGTGTGGCTGTGGTGGTTGATGAGTTTGGCGGCACCGCCGGAATCGTCTCCATGGAAGACATCATTGAAGAGATCTTTGGTGAGATCGACGACGAGTTTGATGAGGAAATCACCATCGAAAAGAAAATCAATGAATTCACCTACCAGTTTTCGACCCGCCTTGAAATCGACTACCTCAATGAAGCCTATAAGCTGAACATCCCTGAGTCGGATGACTACGAAACGCTTGCCGGTTTTATCCTGCACTACCATGAGAGCATACCCGAACTCCACGAAGTAATCAATATTCCACCTTTCACCATAAAGGTGCTTAAAGCCATCGAAAACCGGCTCGATGAAGTGGAAATTACCATCGATCATTGATGGACATCCGCAAAACCGGCGCTTATTTATTCAATTTAAACAAGTTATCCATTTTTATTAACCATTGCGCGGAGGTGAAGGATTTTTGTTAAGTGGTTTAATTTCTGTGAGGTACGAAATAATAATGCAGCCACAGCGCCGTTTTGCGGACGAAATGCGGGTAATGATCAGCTTTTGAGTCAATTTATTTTTATACTTTAAGTTTCTATCGTACATTTGCACCCTGTTTTTAAAAACCTTAGATAAGTTATGGCAGTTATAGGAAAAATCAGAAAACACTCAGCACTGTTGGTTATTGTGATCGGCGTTGCACTTGCAGCATTTGTGCTGGGCGACTTTACCAAAAAATCGCGTCCTTCGAATTATGTCGGTAAGATTGCCGGAGAGGATATCACCATCACTGACTTCAACAGAAAGTATGAAGAAAACGTTGAAGCTTCGAAGCGTCAGGCTCAATCTGACCGCATTCCTCAGGAAGAACTTTACCGCATTCGTGAAAATACCTGGAATCAGCTGGTACAGGAAGTGGTCATGGGAAAAGAATATGACAAGCTGGGCATCGTGGTAACCCCCGAAGAACTGTTTGACCAGATTCAGGGTCCTAAACCCCATTTTGCCGTTATCCAGAATTTTGTAAATCCTGAAACAGGTCAGTATGACCGTGATATGGTTATCAGGTATTTGCAGAACCTCGACAATATGCCTCAGGAGAACAAAGACCAATGGCTTACTTTCGAACGCTATGTGAAAGAAGACCGCCTGAAAACAAAATACAGCAACCTGGTCACAAAGAGCTATTATATTCCAATGGCTTTCGCCAAGAAAACATACGAGGAAAAGAACGACAAAGCTTCTGCCCAACTCGTTGGTGTTCGCTACAGCTCAGTGCCTGATTCGTTGATGAAACTCACCGATAAGGACTACGACAGGTATTTTGAAGACAATAAGATCATCTATGATCAGCCTGAAAGCCGTGACATTGAATACATTGTATTCGACATTGTGCCTTCGGAAAAAGACATGCAGTCGGCTGAAGCCTTTGTGAAAACACTGGTGGATGAATTCAAACTGACCGAGAATGTTGTCGGATTTGTGAACGCCAACTCCGACACCAAGTATGACAGCACCTGGTTCAGCAAAAGCGATGTGCCTGTTGCCCTCGAATCAGTGATGTTCGACGCTGAAAAAGGAACCGTTTATGGTCCATATTTTGAAAACGGTGCTTATCACCTTGCCCGCCTGGTGGACATTACCATGAGGCCCGACTCGATGAAAGCCAGTCATGTGCTGATTTCTTACAAAGGCGCAGCACGCAGCCAGGAGTCGCGTACCAAGGAAGAAGCAGCCAAATTGGCCGACAGCCTGTTTACAATCATCAAAAAGAACCCGTCACAAATGGGTGCTCTGGCAGCCGCTTTCTCAACTGATCCCAGTGCATCCAAAAATCAGGGCGACCTGGGTTGGTTCAAGGATGGACAAATGGTTGGTCCTTTTAACAATTTCGTTTATGAAAACAAAATTGGCACCATCGGATTCGTTGAAACAATGTTTGGCTATCATGTGGTGGAAGTAACCGGCAAGAAAGAGCCTGCCAAAAAAATCAGGCTTGCCCAGATTACCCATACAGTAACCGCTTCAACACAAACTTTCCAGGAAACATTTGCTAAAGCAAGTAAGTTTGCTACCGAGAACAAAACCCGCGACAGGTTTATTGCTTCCATTGAAAGCCAGGGACTAAACAAAAAAATTGCCAATTCGCTCAGGCCAAACACCTTCAGTGTTGCCGGTATCGAAAATCCACGGCAGATCGTGCGCTGGGCTTTCGACGAAAACACCAAGGTAAATGATGTTTCAACCATCTTCGATCTAGACAATATGTATGTCATTGCTTCACTGACACGCATCATCGAAAAGGGCATCCCCGAGATTGGTTTGGTAAAAGAGATTATTCACCCTCAGGTAGTTAATATGAAAAAGGGCGAATACCTGACCGAAAAAATGAAAGCCTATGCCAATGACCTGAATCAACTGGCTACTGCTTTTGGTGTTGAAGTATCCGATGTTCCTTCAATTACCTTCGACACACGCTCTTTGCCGGGCTTCGGCCAGGAACAGAAAGCCATTGGCGAATTGTTTGCACTCAGGCCTGCCGGCATGACCAAACCTATTGCCGGTAACACCTCAGCCTTTGTTATTAAAATGAATGAGCTGACCAAAGCTGGTGAACGTGGCAACTACGATCCGATCCGCAATGAGCTGAAAGCAACATTCGAGCAGCAGGTGCGCAACAACTCACCGTTTAAGGCCATCGAAAAAGTAAGCGACATCGAAGACAACCGCATTATCTACTTCTAAACAGTAGGTACAATAATTTTAATAGAGGCCGTCTCCGCACTTCAGGAGACGGCCTTTTTGTTTGTCAGACTTGGTCAGGTGCCTGGTGGTTTGTTTAACCTGAACTAATCAGCAGAAGGATTGAAAAGCCGAACCGGCCTTTTTTTGGATTAATCCCGACTTAAGGTTAGTTTGAAGCTGCCCTGCGAACCGAATTAGATAATATACGTCGATTGCTATTTCAATCTGTAATAAAGATCAGGCTAACAGTTATAGTACATTCAGTCTGTTGGCATCCATGCGGATAAACACAAACAGCATGATCGTAAAAGACCAAAGGCTTGAACCGCCATAACTGAAATACGGCAGCGGGATGCCAATAACGGGAGCAAGTCCAATGGTCATGCCCACATTCACGGCAAAATGGAAAAACATCACTGAAGCTACGCCATAACCAAAGATGCGCGAAAAAGATGAGCGTTGCCGCTCGGCTACGATGATGATGCGGTAAAATAAAAACAGGTAAAGGCCCACAACCACCAGTGATCCCAGAAATCCCCATTCCTCGCCAACAGTGCAAAAAATAAAATCAGTACTTTGTTCAGGAACAAAATTGTACTTCGTCTGGGTCCCGTTGAGATAGCCCTTTCCAATGAATCCGCCAGAACCAATGGCAATTTTCGATTGATTTACATTATAGCCGGCACCCATCAGGTCAACATCCTTGCCAAGCAATACATTGATCCGGCTCTTTTGATGCGGTTCGAGCACTTCATGGAACACATAATCAACGCTGAACACAAACATGCCTGCAATCAACAGTGCTCCGAATAAGGTAAGGATGTTTGGCAGGTTTCGCCTGATAAGTAGCAAGCTTAGCAGAAAAACAACACCAAGGCCGATGAGTACGACAGTCTGACTGGTAAACAATGTGGCTAAAAACAGCACAACCAGGATCAGTCCGAAAACCATGATTCTTCCCGAAAGGCCTTCGCGATACAGCACAAAATAAAACACCAGGAAAACCAGGGAAGAACCGGTATCGTTCTGCATCAGAATCAGCAAAGCAGGCAGCCCGATGATGACTGCAGCAATCAGCTGATGTCGTTTTTTACTGATGTCTACGTTTCGGTTATGGAGATAAGCCGCCAGGGCCAGGGCCACACCAAACTTGGCAAACTCTGCCGGTTGCAAGGCAAAGCCGCCAATCTGGAACCATGATTTTGAGCCAGCAATGGTAACGCCGAACACCAGCACAAACAGCAGAACCGTTATTATCAGGCCATAGATGGGATAGGAAAAGGCGACAAAGAACTTAGCATCGGTGAGCAACACCATCATCGCCAGCACGATGGCCAGCACAATCCAGAGCATTTGTTTTCCATAACGTTGCGATATGTCGAAAATGCTGCTGTAAGATTCATCGTAAACGGCTGAATAGATATTGAACCAGCCCATCAGCACCAGGGCCAGATAAATCAGCACCAGGGGCCAATCGAGGTTCGCTATGATCCTTGTATCGTTTCTCATTGTGCTATTCGCCGAAAAATCCGTTTATAATTCGTTGTTCAAGCTCCGGCCGGCTGATCGAATCTGTGAGGTACTGTTCCATCATCAGGCTGGCAATGGGTGCTGCCCAGGTTGCGCCGAAACCCGCGTTCTCAACCACCACGGCTATGGCAATGCGTGGCTGATCGAATGGTGCAAATGCCATGAACAGGGAGTGGTCCTTGCCATGCGGGTTCTGAACGGTACCCGTTTTACCTGCTGCCCTGATGCTTTCAAGAAAATAGCGGCGTGCTGTTCCATGCGAGCCTTCAAACACATCGAGCATGGCCTGCCTGATTACGCCAAAATATGTTGCATCAATGCCTGACTCAACTTTCGTCGTAAAGTTTTCGGGCAGGGTATCCCGACCCTCAGCTTTCTTTAACAGGTGTGGCGGATAATAAAAACCCCTGTTTCCGACCATGGCCGCAAGGTTGGCCATCTGCAGCGGCGTAAGCAGGATTTCACCCTGACCAATACTCAGCGACCTCACGGTGAGTGCATTCCAGCTGTTGCGGTAAACCCTGTCATAATACTCCCTCGAAGGAATGTTTCCGGAAACCTCAAACGGAATGTCGGTATTGAAGCGGTGCCCAAGCCCAAACCGGTACATGGCTGCATACCAGTTTTCATAGGCTTTTTTCAGGTTGTGGTATTTCGGATTTGTTAAAATGCTCCTGTACGTATTCCAGAAATAGGGATTACACGAGTTTTCGATGGCCTCCTGCAGGGCAAGCGGGCTGTTGTGCGCATGAGTGCATTTGATGGGTTGGCTGCCTTTGCCCTGACACGAAAAATAGGTTTGCTCCGTTATGGCCCCTTCCTGCAGGGCAACGAGGGCATTAAACATCTTAAAGGTCGAACCCGGCGGATAGGTGCCTGCAATAGCCCTGTTGATCAGAGGTTTCACCGTGTCTTTCATCAGCTTGTTGAAGTTCTCACCCCTCACCCTGCCTACCAACAGGTTTGGGTCGTAGCCCGGACTCGTAACCAGGGCCAGGATTTCGCCAGTGGAAGGCTCAATGGCCACGATGCTGCCGGTTTTGTCGCGCATCAGCTTTTCGCCATACTCCTGCAATATGGCATCAATGCCCAGGATGAGGTCAGTCCCGTTTTCGGGCAAGGTGTCGAACTTGCCATCCTGAAAACTTCCCTTTTCGCGGTTATACACATCCACCATCACCACCTTCAGACCCTTCTTCCCACGCAGGTCTGTTTCATAAAACCGCTCAATGCCCGATTTCCCAATGTAGTCGCCCGAACGGTAATAGGGACTCTTATCGATGTCGGACTGGTTTACTTCGCCAATATCGCCAAGGATGTGTGCTGAAATGGGCCGCGGATAACGCCTCAGGGTACGGGGTTGAAAGTAAAAACCCTCGAACCGGTACATCTTCTCCACGATGAAACTGTAGTCCTCTTTGCTGACCTGCTCAACAAACACGGATGGCCTGAACCTGGAAAAGCGTTTGGCTTTCGTAAACCGCTCTTTGAAAGAGGCTTTATCAATCTTCAGGAGTTGGCAAAATTCGTTCGTATCGAGTGATTTCACCTGTCCGGGTATAGTCATCAGGTCGTAAGCGGCCTCGTTATATACCATCAGTTCGCCATGCCTGTCGTAGATATCGCCCCTCGCAGGGTATTGGGTCACATAGCGCAATACGTTGTTTTGCGACGACAGCTTATAGGAGTGATTGATCACCTGCAGGTAAAAAAGCTTAATGATGTAGATGGCACCAATGGCCATAAATATCAGGATGATGACGTGTTTGCGGGATGAATAGTTCCTGATAATCATGGGGTGATCGTTGGCTGTAATCGTCAACAAAAATAATCATTCGGGAGGAATGAAAAGGGCAGCAGGAAGGCTATGCTGTAAAAAAGCGGATCACCTGTGCTAAAAACAGTTTAACAACCGGTTTCACAGTTGTTTGCGGCTTTAGTATTTCTTTTCGTCGATGAGTTTACCGGTTTCGTCCCACATAAACCAGGTGCCTGTTTTTTCTCCTTCCACATAGTTCATTTCATAGCGAAGCACCTTGTTTTCGTCCCAGATGAACCACTTTCCATGCTTTTTATCGTTTTCGTAGTTGGCTTCGGCTGTCTTCAGCCCGGCTTCGTTCCAGGTAATCCAGGTGCCATGTTTCATGCCCTTCATCCAGGCACGCTGTTCCTTCTGGCTGCCATTTGCGAAATAGTACACCGAAATTCCGTCTTCACGCCCAAGAACAAAGGTGCGCAGCGACTTCAGCTGTCCGTTTTCATAAGTGATCTGCTGTGTTCCAGTATACAGCTCACCATGCTGATAATAGCCATCTGCACGTTTCTCAAGGTCCTGGCTCATTCCTTGAAGCCCTGCCAGAAGCACACATATTACAACCAATAAACGCTTCATTTTCTTTATTTTAAATTCCAAAGCTAGCAACTATTCCGTTTGAGACCACCATTATTCATCGGTCAGCACCAAATATTGCTCAAAAATACAACATTAACCTATGGGAAATATGTCGAAACTACTCCTCAAAAAAAAAGACAAGCCTGATTTGCCTGCCTTTAAGCCTTCGTTTCAACACGACATATATGGTTTAATTCTCATTCGATACGAGCTCGATCTCAAGGCTCTCCTGTTGAACACCAATGCTGATGTTGCTGAGTATCGTTTCTTTGTATGAAATATAATCCACTTTGAGGGTGTAGGTTCCCTGTGTGCAATCCTTCAGAATGAATTTTCCTTCGAGATCGGTAAAGGTTTTTGTATCGGTTCCTTCAATGGCTACCGTAGCGCCTGCAAGGGCTTCACCAGTGATTTTGTCGATGATCATGCCACTTAAACTTACTTTGGTTGGAACCGGTTTATCGGGGGCGCTGTCGTTTGTTGCAAAACTATTCATGCTAATCGTTAGAGCAACAAGGATCATTAATGCGATGAGATTTTTCATTTTTCCTGATTTATTTTGACGCAAAGGTAAGCTAGTCAATTCTTATGAATCAAGAAAATGCCTTTAAGTTTGTTTTAGTATTATATTACCTAATTGTTAACAAACCCTCTATTCTATTGTTTTTCTGCATGTTAATTTACCAAATTGTTAGCTATGGCTTAATCAGGACGATGGGTGGGGTGGTAATTTCGTTGCTGATGTTTAAATCACGGTCAATAATTTTCACTTTAAACTGAATGGTGTCGAAGGCTGAAAGGGGGTTGTAAATAAACAGCTGGTTTTCGATGATTCCCTTTATCGACTTTTTCTGGTTTTTAGGCAACAGCAGCGGCAGGCGTGCATTAAAGGTGAGGGTGTCGTATTGCTGGGTATTGCTGTTCCACGAAAGCAGGGGTACTTCGGTGAACACACCATGTTGTTGCTCGTAAAAGGTGATGATCAGGTTGTAATAATAGTCGCCGCCCGGTTCAAAAGGATAGGTTGTGTCGCCCTGTTCCAAACCGATATTGCCGTCGCCATCGCGGTAAAAAACCCTTAAAACACCCTGATCGGTGATCCCGCTAACGGGGTTCATGAGCAGCTCAAACTCCCTGAATTCGATGAATGGTTCCAAAGGGTATGTTTCGAATTTCTTGCACGAAGTACAGGCTATCATGACGATAATGGTGACTAAAACAGTAAGGTAAACTTTCGGTGCCATGAGCTTGTTGTTGCCGTAAAAATACTACTTTTAGTGCTTTGAAAAAATTTGACATGAACCAGGAAACCTTTGTTTCCAAATTATTTTCCATCAGCGACCAGGCTTCGTTTGCGTCTCTGGCCATTGAGGTGTTCCATGAACAATATCAGCAAACGGCAATTTACCGCAGGTATTGTGAGCTGATTGGGGTCGACGCGTCCAGGGTAAACAGGCTTGACCAGATTCCCTTTCTTCCGGTTTCGTTTTTTTCCTCGCACAAGGTCATCAATAAAACGATGCAGCCGCAGCTCGTTTTCGAAAGCTCAGGCACCACCGGAAGCCAAAAAAGCCATCATTTTGTGGCTGATGAGGTGCTTTACAACAAAAGTTTCAGTGAGGGATTTCGTCTTTTCTACAGCAACCCGAGCGATTACTGTCTGCTGGCGCTCCTGCCATCGTACCTCGAACGCAAAGGCTCGTCGCTCGTACACATGGTTGACGGGCTGATGAAACAAAGCGGCCACCCGCTGAATGGCTTTTACCTGCACGATAAGGATGCCCTTTCGGCCAGGCTGATTGAATTGTGTGAGCTGCGCCAGAAAACAATGCTTATCGGGGTCACCTATGCCTTGCTCGACCTTGCTGAAGATTTTCCCATGCAATTCCCCGATCTTATCGTGATGGAAACGGGGGGTATGAAAGGCAGGCGAAGGGAAATGGTACGCGATGAAGTACATGAAGTGTTATGCAACCGGTTTGGTCTCAGCCAGGTTCATTCGGAGTATGGCATGACTGAACTGCTTTCGCAGGCCTACTCCACCGGCGGAGGGCTGTTTAGAACGCCTCCCTGGATGAAAATTTTCATCCGCGACATGAATGATCCGCTTTCGATGGCAGCACCCGGACAAAGTGGCGGCATCAATGTCATCGACCTCGCCAACCGACATAGCTGTGCATTCATCGCCACACAGGACGTTGGCCGCCTGCATGCAGGCGACAGCTTCGAAGTCATTGGCCGCTTCGATCACAGCGAAGTCAGGGGATGCAACCTTATGGTGGGCTAGCCTCAAACAAATCGTTCGGAAATTCAGGTACCGGAACCACCAGTGACTCCTCATTGATGCCGGCATTGTTCACCCTGTTGCTGACCTGATGGCAACGCATCAGCTGTTCCGGAAATGGTTTGAGCAATTGCAACAGCACTTCCTGATCCGTTGCATTCAGCCAAAGGGCTTCATCCCTGCGTGAAATAATTACCGGCATCCTGTGATGAACGGGCTGCATGAGGGCATTTGCCGAAGTTGTCAGAATGGAAAAACTCTGCAGCACATTGCCTCCGCCATCATACCAGTTTTCCCAGATACCAGCCATGGCAAACAAGGGTTCGTCGGGCAAATAAAACCGATAGGGAACCTTCACCTTTCCTTGCTTCCACTCATAAAATCCATTGGCCGGAACAAGGCAGCGCCTTGCTGCAAACGCCTTGCGGAACGCAGGTTTTTCAGCTACTGTTTCCGCCCGGCTGTTGATCATTTTACTGCCGATGCGTGTGTCTTTGGCCCATGAAGGCACCAGGCCCCACTGGAAAAAGTTCAGTTTGCGGGCTTCACTGTTTATGATTACCGGCAAACGCTGTGTTGGCGCACAGTTAAAGTTTGGCTTGTAGAATGCGTCGAACACTTCGGTGTTGAAGCGCTCGCTGATCTCTTTTCCTTTGACCGATAGCTGAAACCTGCCGCACATCACTTCTGTATGTTAAGGTTGAGGCTGTTGATCACATCACCGATGATGCCTCTGTGGTCAAAAGCAAGTTCCGGGAGTTGGTGCATGTCGAACCAGGCGGCTTCGGCAGCATCGTCGCCGGCATCCGGCAAGGGAGGTTCCTCATTGATGTGTCCGACGTACACCACTGTCACCGTCCGGTGGCGCGGATCACGCATGGGATCTCCGTACGTATAAAACTGTTTGAGGGCAATGCCGCTGAGTCCTGTTTCCTCGGCGAGTTCGCGGGCAGCAGCCTGTTCGAGCGCTTCGTCCATTTGAACAAATCCACCCGGAATGGCCCAATGTCCTTCAAATGGCGGATGTTTGCGCCTGACCAGCAACAACAGCACCCGGCCAGCATGCCATGCAACAATCACCGCATCAACGGTGAGTGCCGGCCTTGGATATGGGTAGGTAAATGCCATGTGATGGATTTGTTGCGAAGGTAGCAAGTTTGCGCTTTTAATACCAACTTTTCGTCGATTACGTATTCTCAATTCGTAATGTGGGTTACAGTAATGCGCAGCGGATTAAAAAGTAAAAGCCCCGGATTTCTCCGGAGCTTTAACCAAGGTTCAACCAACACAAAATTACATAGTATGAGTAAAAGAACGACGGGGAGCGGGCGCTCCCATTAAGTTAAATATTTTCTCTTGCGATGATTTCCGTGTTGAACGGAATGTCATCGATATAGGCTTCCTCACTGGCAGTGAAACGCTGTTCGGCACTTGCAGCAGCCATGGCCTTTTTAGCCACACCCTGTGTGTCGAACGGAATATCATTGATGTAAGCTTCTTCAGCTGTTTCAAAATTTACGGCAAGTGCCCGCTCAAGCATTACCTCGCCATAAATATGCTGGGTGTTGAAGGGTATATCGTAAATAGCAGCTTCTTCATTTATCCTGGGTTCAAATCCATCGGCTTTAAGCTGGCTTGAGATGCAAACTGTTGCGATCATCAATATGGTTATCATTGTTCTCATGGTCGTGTTATTCATTGTTGTATATCATATTACATATGGCGTGCCAAAGTTCATATTAATCTGTATATGTGTGCTTTATGATGCGATTGAACATTTCAATAAACCGATAAAGTGTACGTGTTCACACAGTTTTGTTCGGAGATGAACAGTTTTTTTTCAGGCATAGCAAAAAACTGTTCGGTGCATGACTGGCCACAAAATCCATCCTTTGCATCCGTCACGGTGACAACGATGAAGTTTGTCATTTGCTGCTTTACTAAAAAACAGAAAAGGCCCCGCAAACGGAGCCTTTTCAAAACTGAATCCAACATTAACCTGCTATGAAAAGAGCTTACTGAATATTTTGAACCAACTCATTTTGCTGGTGTGAAAACATGCCATTGCACGTTAAGGCACAGCTTGCAATGATAGAAGTGTTGAACGGAATGTCGTCGATCTGTTCTTCTCCGGCGCAGGCAAATACCTGTTCCATGGCCCTCCTGCTCAATTCCTGCCTGGCAATTTTCGCTGTGTTGAACGGTATGTCGTTTATAAATTCATCTTCTTCCATCACAAAGGTTTGTTCCATGGCGAGACCCGACAAAAAAGCCTCGGCGATGAGGTGTGTGTTAAACGGGATGTCGTTGATATATTGTTCGTCCCTGTTTTGCAATCCTTCTGCCTGTACATGCATATTGAAGAAGAGGCTGAAGGCTGCGATGGCGGTGATGATGCTTGACTTTTTCATGGCATTTAATTTTTTCATGCTTTGTATACATGAATAAAACAACCGTGCCAAACTTTTTAATTACTTGTTTTTGTGTTATTTATGAAAATATTTCCTAAATAAACATACCTGTTGCACGTTAATTCCGTACAGTTTTGTTCGAAGCCGAACAGCATTTTCGTTCAATAATCTAGACATGATGGTTGCTTTAACCAAAAAAGCAAGCGCTTCAGCAGGCATCCAACCCTACCAATCGCGGGCCTGATCTGTTGACACGATCCCAAAGTCGAGTTTTTTGCGGGCAAGGTCCACCTTTTTCACCCTGATCTTTACCTGGTCGCCCAACCTGAATATTTTTCCATGGCTCTGACCAATCACCCGGTAATTGTCTTCATCAAGGTAGTAGTAATCGCCCGGCATTTCATTGTAGCGCACCATGCCTTCACATTTACTTCCCATGAGTTCAACAAAAATGCCCCATTTGCTCACGCCCGAAATTTGCCCGTCGAAGATTTTACCAATCTTATCCATCAGGTATTCAGCCTGTTTGTATTTCACCGATTCGCGCTCCATCTCGGCTGCCCTGCGTTCCATTTCAGAGGCGTGCTGACAAATGGGCTCGTAATCATCTTCCTTCACACTGGGTTTCCCGTCGAGGTATTGAAGCAACAGCCGGTGAACCAACAGGTCGGGATAACGGCGTATGGGTGAGGTGAAATGAGTGTAATACTGAAATGCAAGTCCGTAATGTCCGATGTTCTGGGTGCTGTATTCGGCTTTGGCCATGGTTCGGATGGCAATGGTTTCAATCAGCCCCTTCTCACCTTTTCCTTCAACGGCCTCGAAAAGGTTATTGTATGATTTCACGAGTTTCTGCCGCGAACTGATGTTCATTGAGTATCCCAGTTTCGACAAAAACTGAACAAACGTATTCAGTTTTTCAGGATTGGGTTCATCATGAATCCTGTAGATAAAGGTCTTTGGCTTGCGACGCCCTTCAGGCTGGCCGATTTTTTCGGCTACCCTGCGATTGGCCAGCAGCATGAAATCTTCAATCAGCATATTGCTCTCTTTTTGCACCTTTACATAGGTGTCGATGGGTTTCCCTTTTTCATCAAGAATGAACTTGACCTCTTCTGAGTGGAAATTGATGGAGCCATTGCCCATGCGTTGTTCGCGCAACCTCACTGCCAGCTGATGCAACACCAGCAACTCATCCTTCAGGTCGCCATCGCCACCTTCGATAATTGCCTGTACCTCATCGTAATTGAACCTCCTGATGGACCTGATCACTGTTTTACCAATCCACTCATCGTGGATTTCACCTGCATCATTCATTTCGAATACAGCCGAGAAACAGAGCTTATCTTCATCGGGCCGCAGCGAGCATACCATATTTGATAATTTTTCAGGAAGCATCGGAATAACCCTGTCGACAAGGTAAACAGAAGTTCCGCGCTCCTGGGCTTCCACATCTGTCAATGATCCTTCGGCAACATAATGTGCCACATCGGCAATGTGTACGCCGACCTCCCAGTGTCCGTTTTCGAGCTTTTTCAATGAAATGGCGTCGTCAAAGTCCTTGGCGTCGGCAGGGTCGATGGTGAGTGTGGTTATACCACGGAAGTCGCGCCGGCGTGCGATCTCCTGGGGGCTTATGCGGTCAGGAATCTTTGCCACTTCCTGTTCTACCTCGCGTGGAAATGCGAGCGGGAAATTGTATTCCGCAAGGATCGACTGCATCTCCACATTGTTTTCGCCCGGTTTGCCCAGCACATGGATGACCTCGCCAAAAGGATTCTTTGCGTGTTCGGGCCATTCGGTGATTCTGACAATGACTTTTTCGCCGTTTTTAGCCTGGTTAAGCGCCGATTTTGGCACAAAGATATCCACCGGCATGGTGCCGCTATCGGGGATCAGAAACCCGAACTCCTTGCCAACCTCAATAATGCCAACATAATCGGTTTTGTTGCGCTTTAAAATCTCAACAATCTGTCCTTCTGTTTTGTGGTTCTTCCGCTTCGGAAACAACAGCACCTTAACATGGTCGTCGTGCAGTGCCTGGAAGGTGTTGTTTGATGCGATAAACACATCCTCTCCGCCATTGTCAGGCGTGATATAGGCTTTGCCGGTGTTTTTCATGTCAACCCTTCCGGTGATGAAATCCTTGCGTGTGGCAAACTCGCTGAGCATTTTTTTGCTGAGGATATAACGGAATGGGCGTTCCTCGATGAGCCGACCTTCTTTTTTCAGCTCTTCCAGGATGGTTAGCACCAGGTCTTTTCCGGCCTTGTCCTTAATGCCAAGCATTTTCGAAACCTGCTTATAGTTATAGGGTTTGAATGGATTTGCCCCAAAGATGCTGAGGATGGTGTTTGTGAAGGTGTCTTTTTTTCCTTCGCCTTTTTTTGCTTTTTTTGCCATGGTCGAATGCATTTATACGTTGTAACCACCTGGTATGGCGGCAATTAATTTCTTTGTATAGGGTTTTTGCGGGAGGTGATACAAGCTATCGGCCTCACCCGTTTCTTCAATCTTACCATCCTTCATCACCAGGATGCGGTCCGACATGAAACGGACAACAGCAAGGTCGTGCGAGATAAATATGAAGGTCAGCCCAAGGGCTTTCTTCAGACTGTTTAAGAGGTTGAGCACCTGCGCCTGAACCGAAACATCGAGGGCCGATACCGATTCGTCGCAGACGATCAGGCGGGGTTCAACAGCGAGGGCGCGGGCAATGCAGATGCGCTGCCGCTGTCCGCCAGAAAACTCATGCGGGTAACGGTGGTAATGTGCGGCATCAAGGCCAACCTGCTGCAACAGCTCCAATACCTTTTGTCTGCGCCCTGATTCGTTGCCATGCAGGCGGTGAACTGTCATGGGCTCTTTGATTGCTTCGCCCACCGACATCCTTGGATTAAGGGAGGAGTAAGGGTCCTGAAACACGATTTGGATGTGTTTCCTGAATGCGCGCATTTGTCGGTCGGGAAGCAATATCAGCTTGTTTCCTTCAAAATCAATTTCTCCGTCTTCAGGCTCGTTGAGCCTGAGCAAGGCGCGTCCGAGGCTGGTTTTACCACAGCCGGATTCGCCAACAAGACCGACGGTTTCGCCTGGGTAAACCTGAAAACTTACGCCATCAACGGCTTTTACCATTGGTGCGGAGCGCGAAAACAAGGTTTTTTTTATCGGAAACCAAACCTTCAGGTTGTTAACGCTAAGCAAGGGTGCCTGGGCATACATCTCCTGATGCCCGGCTTCTCTTTCGGCAGCACTTAACGACAGCTCCTTCCTGACCTGGGCTTCGCCCCCGGGCCATTTGCCGGCCAGAAACTCACTGACAACCGGCAAGCGTTTAAGCCTCACATCGTGAGGAGGCCTGCAAGCCAGCAGGCTTTGGGTGTAGGGGTGCTGTGGGTTGCGCATGATTGCTTCAGCCGTACCCTGTTCAACCACCCTTCCTTTCTGCATCACGGCAATATGGTCGGCCATGGCCGCTACCACAGCCAGATCGTGCGAAATAAACAGCATGCCCATTCCGGTTTCCGACTGCAGGTCTTTGAGCAAATCCAGGATACCGCGCTGGACTGTCACATCAAGAGCTGTTGTGGGCTCATCGGCAATGAGCAGTGAAGGATTGCATGAGATGGCCATTGCAATCATCACCCGCTGTTTTTGTCCGCCCGAAAGCTGATGCGGATAGGCATTATACATTTCCTTAACCCTCGGCAACTGCACCTTGCTGAACAACTGAAGAACCCTTTCGCGGGCGGCTTTGCGGCCAATGTGCCCGTGGGCCCTGATGGCTTCAGCAACCTGATAGCCACAGCTGTAAACCGGATTTAAGGAAGTCATGGGTTCCTGGAAAATCATGGCCATGTCCGCACCACGCAGCTGTGACCATGCGCTGCCCGAAAGCTGCTGCAGTGAGCGGCCATCAAACAGGAGCTGGGCAGCCTGAATCCTGGCCTGCCGCTGCGGAAGCAGGTTCATCAGCGCGAGCGAAGTGACCGACTTTCCTGAGCCCGATTCACCAACAAAACCCAGGGTTTTTCCCGGCTCAAGCGTGAAACTCACCTGCTGCACAGCCGGATTCCAACCTGTTTCGCCCAGGAAGCTCACCTGTAAATCATCCACCTGAAGCAATGTGCTTGTTGCCATAACTGGGTTCTTGCGGTATCAGCTGAACAAAGGTAAGCAAAAGCAGGGCAGCACAAAAATCAACTGCCTTATCGGATTTTGGTCATTTCTTCGTAAATTAGGATCGAATTTTTCCACCATGCGTTTGCGATTCATTACCGACCTGGTCTCTTTGTTTTATCCTGAGGTTTGTGCCGCCTGCGGACACCTGCTCTTTGCTCATGAAAAAACTGTTTGCCTGTCGTGCCGACACCTGCTGGCCGACACCGGATACGAAGGCGTGCAGGATAATCCCGTAGCGCGCATGTATTGGGGAAGGTGCAGGTTTGAGGCGGCCTGCGGCATATATTTTTTCAGTAAAAAAGGCAAGGTTCAACACCTCATCCATGAGTTAAAGTACAAAGGAAACCGCGAGGCTGGCCTTTTCCTGGGAACAGAAATGGGTAAGAAAATGGCAGCCTCTGCCCTGTATCAATCCGTTGATGTTGTCGTTCCTGTGCCCTTGCATCCAAAAAAAATCCATAAAAGAGGGTTTAACCAAAGTGAAATCATTGCACATGGCATTCAAGAAATCACCAGTTGGCCCGTCAGCACCGACAACCTCATCCGGTCGGTAGCCACAGCCACACAGACAAAAAAATCAAGGACGGCCCGATGGGAGAACGTGAAGGATATATTCCTTTTGCAAAGACCAGGCGATTTAGCCGGAAAGCATGTGCTGCTTGTCGATGACGTGATCACTACCGGTTCGACAATTGAAGCCTGTGCGATCGCCCTTTCGGCGGCACCCGGAATCAAAATCAGTGTTGCCGCTGCGGCCTGTGCCCCGGGTTAGGTACGCCGGAATCTGGCATAAAACACCGTACTAATTACCCGCTTGGGTCATTGCCTCAGAAAATAATGCTCAGGCTTCAGTGGAATAGTATCCTTTTCCCTTCCCTCTTTGATCAGCTGCTGGTTGTAGTTGTAGCGGTTGCGCTCAAGCCTTCGCTGCAACCTTGCCATTTCGTTGAAATAGTCGTACAGGGCCTGAACAGGTCCCTTGATGGTAAGGGGCACCGGCTTCAGGTAAAGGATTGAATTTTCGAGTTCTTCGTTGATTCTTTCCAGTTCAACAGGTTTTATGGTCGTCATATTGACAAACAAGTACTTGAAGGTGGGCCAGTCGTAAAAAGAGTGGATCACCACCTCCTCCATTTTCACCGTATCCTTGACAAGCAATACGAGCATTTCGTTGTCCTCTTTGGGCAGATCCTGATCGAGGTGCAAAATCCGGTGCCTGAAACCCAAGGAACTAAACCATAATGAATCGTCGGTGAAACAACTGATGGCAAATTTACCGTCGTTGTCAGATATGGTTCCCCTGCGGGCTTGTTTGCTGATTATGTGAACATTGGGAAGGGCCAGGAGGCTGTCGGCCGAACGCACGGTGCCTTTCACAATGCATCTTTCCTGTGACCTACCCAGAAAAGGCAGCAGCAGCAAACAACATAAAATTAACCTGATGTGCAAGGATGTTGAATATTTGGCTAAGATACCATGAACTTGCTTTTCGGGCCTGTATGCGGTTGATAAAAAATGTTAATCGGGCGTGAATTTTAGCCCAGGGACGGAAAAAGCACCGATGACTTTACAAAATGCGTAATTTTAACGACGAATCAACCATTTATTCATGTGAAATTCAACAAAGTGCCAGATGAAAAAAGTAATTCTGCCCATTGGCCTCCTGCTGCTTGGCCTTATCATGTTCTTTGGTTTGTTTCTGGTCTATGTCAGCATTACCGATTTTACTCCCGATGATATGGAACAACTACGGATTAAAAGGCGCGATAATCCCACCACCATTGCCAAAACTGATTTCACCATCATGACCTGGAACATAGGTTATGCAGGATTGGGACATGAGATGGACTTCTTTTATGATGGGGGGAAAAAAGTCAGGGCAACAAAAGAGCAATCAGCGGCCTATCTTGGATCTGTCAAGGCATTCCTTGCCGATGAGCACGCTACCAATTTTATCCTGTTACAGGAAGTTGACATAAAGGCCAAGCGGTCATACAGGGTAAATCAACGGCAAATACTGACAGATGTTTTATACCATGACGATGTGGTAAGCGCTGTCAATTACCAGATTCCCTTTGTTCCGGTGCCGCTTTTCAGGCCCATGGGGCAGGTAAAGGCCGGTATGATGACCTTTGCCCGGTTTGAGCCAACAGTGGCCATCAGGCATGCCTATCCGTCGATTGCCGGCTGGCCTGAGCGGCTGTTTCTGCTTGACCGTTGTTTTATTGAAACCCGCTTTGCCATGCAGAATGGCAAAGAGCTTGTACTGATCAACACCCACAACTCAGCCTTTGTCGATGATCAGTCGCTGATGCAGCAGGAACTTGATGTGATTGCCGGCATGATGACTGCCGAATATGAAAAAGGAAATTATGTGGTGGCCGGGGGCGACTGGAATATGAATCCTCCCGATTTTGAACCTTTAAACGATTACCGTGGCAACCGCTATGTGCCCGCAGAGGTTTCAATACCTGCCTCGATGCTTGCCCCTGACTGGCAATATGCCTTTGATGCTTCCGTTCCTTCAAACAGGCACCTCGATGAGCCCTATACCAAAGGAGAAACAGGTACAACAACCCTCGACTTTTTTATCCTTTCGCCCAACATTGAGTTGATCAGCGTTGAGGCACGTGACCTGGGATTTGAATTCAGCGACCACAATCCGGTGATTATGCGCATAGCTCCCCGATTGTAGCACTATTACACAGGATCTGTTGACCTTGTTTCAACAGAAAAAAATTGTGCCACTTTGGTTGACAGCTTCGGATTTCATGTTTACCTTGCAGCATTATTAACCAACACAAAAAACAATGGGACTTGTTGCTGAATTTAAAACATTTGCCATGCGCGGCAATGTCATGGACATGGCTGTGGGTATTATCATTGGCGGAGCATTTGGGAAAATAATCTCGTCTTTTGTCAACGATGTCATAATGCCGCCCATCGGGATATTGGTGGGTGGAGTCGATTTCAGCGACATCAGGCTTACCCTGAAAGCAGCAGTGATGAACGGGGCTGAAATTGTGAATCCCGCCGTTACGCTCAACATCGGGAATTTCGTCAATACCGTCATCGACTTTCTGATCATCGCTTTCGCCATTTTCATGATGATCAAGGCCATGAACAATATGAAGAAAAAAGAAGATGCAAAACCTGCACCTCCCCCTCCCGGCCCATCAAACGAAGAAAAATTACTGGCCGAAATCCGCGATTTATTGAAAAAATAGCGCTTCACAGGCAACAAAAAATCAGGCTGTCATTAAGTGACGGCCTGATTTTTCCGTACATACATCCCGCTTGGTCAACTAATTTTTTAGTTGAAAGGGATAAAAAAAATGACCTATTGAAGGGCAAACCTGATCGGGAGGTTAAAGGAAACCCTCACGGCCTTGCCGCGCTGACGGCCCGGCGTCCATTTGGGCATTGATTCAACCACACGAATGGCTTCTTCGTCGCATCCACCACCGATACCCCTAAGCACCTTTACATTACTAACCGAGCCATCGGTTTCAATCACAAACTGAACAAACACCTTGCCTTGAATGGTATCGCGTTTTGCAGTTTCAGGATAGGTAATGTTTGAAGCAATAAACTTCATCATGGCTTCCATTCCGCCATTGTATTCCGGCATTTGCTCAACCACGGTGAACACCTCATCAGTTGCTTCTTCTGTTTGTGTGTCCATTGTCTGTTCCACTGCCTCTGTAACTGCAGGCTGCTGGGCAGTGTTGCTTTCGCTGCCTGGGTTTTTTTGCTGGCACGATTGCACTGCGGCGGCCATCAGTACCACAGCGGCAATGGCAGCCATCATCAACCAGCTTCTCACAGGCCGATGCGGAGATTTTCTGTTCATCATAAGCATACGTTTTTTAATGAGTGATAAATTAAACGGATTTGTTATTGGTATCAGCCCACCCGTAAAGCTCAGCTCAACAAGTGTTTTCTGATAATCAATCTTTTCAATCTGACGGATGGCAATGGCATCGGCTTCAAATTCATGCATGGCCTTAAGTTCGCTGCGTAAAAAATAAACCGCCGGATGGAACCAGAATAGTACCTTCAGGAATTCGTAAAACAGGACGTCAGCAGAATGCAACCTATGGTAATGCGCCCGTTCATGCGCCAGTATCGCTTCATAATGGGGCAGCTTTTCCAGTCCGCCGGGAACAAACACCCACGAAAAAAATGAAAACGGGCTGGTGTTTTCGTTGCTTGCGATGAGTTTTATGTCTCCATCGGCTACAGGCCGGCTGCGCCTGATGAGCAATCCGATTCGTAGCAGGCGCATCACAAACATCAGGGCTATGATGCTGCTGATAAACAGAAACAGTTCCCAGATTATCGCATGGTGAACCACGACTTCACCAACCTGATCCGATGTGCTGTTGACCCGCTTGGCTGCCCTGACCACAATTTCGGGCAGCATTATGCCGGGCTGCCGGATGCTGGGACTGGCAGTAAAAAAATCAGCCGGAATAAAACCTAAAACCAGCGAAAGCGCTCCTGCACCAAGGATGAAAAAGCGGTTATACATGGCTTGAGGCGACTTACGCAGCAACAGCAAATAACCTGCCGCAAAAAGCATCAGGTACAATGAAGCACGGATCATAAAGGCGATTATGGCTTCCATGGCTGCCGGTTTATTTGCGTTCCTTTTGTTTGATTTCAGTATCAATAATTTCCTTTAGGGCTTCCAGCTCAGCAATGCTCAGGCCCTTTTCACGCGAAAAAAACGACACCATCTGGCCCATTGAATTACTGAAATAGTTATTGAGTAAGCTTTTCGATACAAACCTGGTGTACTCTTTCTTGTCGATAAGTGGATAATATTCATGTGTTTTACCAAAGGCCGTATGCCCCACAAACCGCTTCCGCTCCAGTATCCTGATGATTGTCGATACTGTGTTGTACGCCGGTTTGGGCGCTGGCAGCTGGTCAAGCAAATCGTTCACAAAGCCCTTTTTAAGCTTCCAAAGCACCTGCATGATCTGTTCTTCCGCCTTCGTGAGTTCTTTCATAGATTAACTAGGTGTATAGTTCATTAACTAATTATTTAGTTAAATATTGTGCAATGATACTACAATTGTTTGCTGTTGTCAAATTATTTTTCATGCCTTGTATTTTTTTCTGAAAAAAACCCGTGGACCGCCATTCGCCTGTCCACGGGCACCAAACCAACACAACAAAACTACTATTGGGCAGCGGCCTTAATTTTGTCTGACATGCTTAATCCCTCGAGCACCTCAATCATCAGGCCGTCGGAAAGTCCGGTTTTGATCACCCGTTTTTCATAGGTCTGCGGTGCTGTTTCTATTTCCACAAAGGTGGTATCTCCATCGAAATGCAGCAGGTTTTCGCTAATGGCCAACACACTGTCGCGGCGTTCGAGCACGATGTCGGCATTGGCGCTGTAGCCTGCGCGGATAAACTGGTTCTCTTTAAGCACCACGTCAGCCCTGATTTCGAACTGAATGGCCCCGTTTTCAGAAACACCTTTGGGGGCAATCCGTTCGAGTGTCGCGGTGAACTTGTCGGCATCGATGGCGCCGATGGAAAGGATGAGTTCCATCCCTTCGCGGATTTTGCCTACTTCCGACTCATCCACTTTTCCTTCGAAGATCATTTCACTCATATCGGCCACCGTGGCAATGGTTGTGCCGTCATTGAAGGTGTTGCTTTCAATGACCGAGTTGCCTTCTTCAACCGGAACCGCCAGCACCATTCCGCTGATGGTCGACCGAATCAGGGTGTTTGTGACCTGACCGGCTTTTTTGGTGGCGCCTTCGCGGATGAGCTGCAAATTATCCTCAGCGGCATCAACCTCTTCTTTTGCCGTGCGGAAGGCAATCTCGTAACCCAGGTATTCCGCTTCAGGAACCACGCTCTTTTCAAACAATTCCTTGTAGCGCAAATAGTTCTTCCGCGCTTCTTCCAGCTGAATTTCGGAGCGCTTTACACGCGACTCCGCATTGTTGAGGTTGATCATGTCAGGAATGATCTTGACCCTTGCGATCAAGGCGTCTTTTTTGATCATGTCGCCCGGTTCAACAAAGATTTCTTCAATGATGCCCGAAACCTTGGGTTTAATTTCGATTTCCTTGCGGGGAACAACAGATCCTGTGGCGACGGTTTTCTTAATGATATCGGTCTTTTGCGGGCCAACAGTGCTGTAAACAACAGGCTTTGCCTGTGATTTTTCATACAGGTAAAAAATGGTTCCTACAAAAATGGCAACTACAACAACAGCTGCAACTATTTTAAGGGTGGTTTTCATGATTGTGTCAATTTCGCTGATTTATACTGATTTATATTCATTATTCGTAACGCAGGGCATCGATCGGTTTTATGCTCACGGCCCTTTTTGCAGGTATCAATCCGGCAAGCAGACCAGATACAACCAGGATCAACAAGGCAGTGATGGCCACCTTAAAGTCGATGGTGGGGTTCAAAAACATGGTTTGGCCATCGGAAGGAACTGGCAGGTTTTTGTTGATGAGCTCGATGATCACCACACCAAGCACAAGGCCGAAATAGCCTGCAATGGTGGTTAAAAACACCGATTCGGTCACAATTTGCGTGATCACCTTCGCCGGTGAGGCACCAAGTGCCCGCATGATCCCAATTTCCTTTGTGCGCTCCTTGACAATCACCAGCATGATGTTGCTGATGCCAATAACACCCGCCATGAGTGTCCCAATGCCCACAACCCAGATCAGGCCACTGATGCCGGCAAACAACCCTGACATCTGCCTGAACTGTTTGTCGAGGTTAAAATAGCCAATGGCCCTGTCGTCTTCAGGAGCCACCTTGTGTCTTTCCTTGAGCAAAGTTTTGGCCTTTTCCTCGATGATGGTAACCGGAATACCCGGTTTTGAAGTCATGGCAAACCACCCGACGATGTCGCCATAATTAAAGGCCTGTTGCAAGGTGGTGAAAGGCAGGTGGATGCTTTGCTCCTTGTCGCCGCCAAAATTCATGTTCTGGTTTTTAGGGGTAAACATCCCAATCACCTGAAAATAAATGCCATTGATCCGAATGTATTTGCCGATTGGATCCTCTCCTTTTTCGAAGAGTACCTCGTAAACCCTTTTCCCGATCACGGCTACTTTGCGCTTTTGTTCAATGTCGATCTGGTTGATAAACCGTCCCATGGGCAGGTTCACCGGATCAATCAGGTTCCATTCAGGATAGTCGCCATACACGCTGAAAGCTCCGGCCTTGTCGTTTCTGACCACATTGTTGCCGCTGTTGCGTCCGCCGCCTTCGAGCCGTGGTGACAACACTGCCAATTCGGCGATATTGTCCTTGAGCGCCTTGATGTCGTCATTCCGGTAGTAAAACCTCCGGTTACGCGGCAGGCCCTTGTATGGAATGGTTGTGGGCCTCGTCCACATGAACACGCTGTTGGTGGCAAAATCACCCATGCCGTACATAACACCATGTTCGAGCCCGCTTCCCGAGCCCAACATGATCATCAGCATGAAGATGCCCCAAAACACACCAAAAGCCGTAAGTGTTGTGCGAAGTTTATTTTTCGAAAGGCTACTCCATATTTCCTGCCACCGATCGCGATCAAACATGCTTATTGATTTTATTCTGTTACTTTCTTTTGTTCATTATTACTTCCACTCCGGCTGGCCAACGTTGGCTTATTCATCCCTTAGTGCTTCGATGGGTTTAATGGCTGCTGCTTTCCGGGCAGGAAAAAATCCGGCCAGCGATCCGGCCACAACCAACAGTATGGTGGCCCCAACTGCAATATTGATGTCCACTTCGGGTTGCCTGAAGAACGGCGTTTCAATCTGCTTCGAAATCAATTCGAGCAGTCCCACACCCAGCACCAATCCAATATACCCTGCAAAACCCGTAATTAAAATGGCTTCCTGAAGAATCAGTCCGATGATGCTTTGCGGTGTGGCGCCGAGGGCTTTGCGAATGCCAATTTCCTTGGTACGTTCCTTCACCACGATCATCATGATGTTGCTTACGCCAACCACACCGGCGATGATTGTGCCAATGCCAATGATCCATATAAACAGCCTGATGCTGGCAAAAAGGCTTTTAAACTTCTGAAACTCTTCGACGCTGTTCCATAGAAACATGGCCCTTTCGTCGGTGGGATCGTATTTGTGCTTTGCCGCCAGTTTCGATTTAATGTCTTCCTGTATCAGCTTTGCTTCTTCAACGCCTGCATCGCCCACAGTCACGGCCAGGGTATTGATTCTGTTGCCGGCACCAAAAACACGTTGGGCTGTACTCAGCGGAAGGTAGATCAGTTGCATGTTTTCGTCGCGTCCATCGTCGTCGGTAAAAATGCCTACCACCTTAAACGGCACTCCGTTCACCTGGATGTATTTACCCATCGGCGCTTCCTCCTTGAATAAGGCTTCTTTCACCTTGGTGCTGATGACAACCGATTTACGGAATTCATCCATATCGGTTTTGTTAATAAACCGGCCTTCGAGGATGTCCATCTTTTCGATAAAGGCATAATCAGGATGCACCGTACGTATGCTGAACGACCCGAATTCGTTGTTATAAGATATGGTTGACGCTCCCCAAATCTGGTAACGCGATGAAATCTTGTCGATTCCCCTGACGGTGTTTGAAATATTGTCATAATCTTCGTTGGTCATCTGGATATAGCGCCCCGGTTGCATTCCGGCAAAAGGTTTGCTTGTCTGGCCACTCCAGATCCAGATGGTGTTGGTGGCCGAGGAGCGAAACTCGTTCTCGACACCCTTTTGCAGGCCGATGCCCGATCCTTGCAATATGATCAGCATAAAAATCCCCCAGGCTACCGAAAAGCCTGTGAGGAAGGTGCGCAGCTTGTTCTTTTCAATCGTATTGAAAATTTCCTGCCATTTATCCAGATCAAACATAGCGTGGTTGTATTAGGTTAAACTGCAATTTTCCGGGCAGACTCAGGCTGGTGGTGTCCGTTTTTCTGATCGCTTCCGATCAGTCCGTCGTGCAGCCTGATGATGCGCTGTGTGTTGTTTGCAATGTCATTTTCATGGGTCACAATGACAATGGTGATGCCGCTGAGGTTGATCTCTTTAAACAGCGCTATCACTTCCATGGAGGTCACGCTGTCGAGGGCTCCCGTAGGTTCGTCGGCCAGGATGATTTTTGGCTTCCCGATGAGGGCGCGGGCAATGGCCAGGCGCTGTTTTTGTCCGCCCGACAATTCATTGGGCAAGTGCATGGCCCAGTCGGTCAGTCCAACCCTTTCGAGGTATTCCATTGCCAGGGCGTTGCGTTTGCGTCTGGGAACACCCTGATAATAAAGGGGCAAAGCCACATTTTCAACTGCGTTTTTAAAGCTGATCAGGTTAAACGACTGAAACACAAAGCCTATAAACTGGTTGCGCAGCCGGGCGGCCTTGGTTTCATTCATGTCGCGAATCAGGGTTCCGTCGAGGTAAAACTCGCCCTGGTCATATTCGTCAAGCAGTCCAATGATGTTGAGCAGCGTCGATTTTCCGGATCCGGATGAACCCATGATGGAAACCATTTCGCCTTGTTCCACGTCGAGATCGATGCCCTTGAGCACATGAAGGCTGTTGCTCCCCATGACATAGCTCTTGTGGATGTCCCTGAGTTTAATCATCTGTTGTTGTTGTTTGGTACAATGCACTAAGCGTACAAAAACTAACTTACATACACTATGCCATCATTTATAAGGATCTATCATTGTGGGCGTTAAAATCTTTCCTGGAAAAAATGGTTCGTCAGGCAGGTGTGCGCCTGCGTGCAATATTATTCGATTACGAACACTTTGCCGGAACATTTGCCTGCCCTGGGCAGACCGCATGAAGCAACTTATCCGCCATATGCATGCAGGAGATTGGCAACAATATAGCCAAGATAATTTCCGATAGCATATCCGATGATCCCTACGGTAAGACCCGGAACAAGAATCTCACGGTTTTTCAGCGCACCGGCGATGACCGGAACAAAAGGCGGACTGCAAATGAGGGCCGTGGAAGTGATCATGACAGTGTCGGTATCAATCCGGAATATCGCTGCCAGCAACACATGCAGCAGCAGGGAGCCAAAAATCACCAGGGTGATGTAATAAATAAGCTGTGGTGAAGCTTTGAGCATTTCGTTCACATTCACCATGGAAGAAACGGTCAGCGAAAAGATCAGGATCAGGTACATGCCGAGTTCAAAGCTTTTCTCAATCTGCCTGATGCGTTTTACAAACGAAGCAGCAATGCCAAGGCTGGTAATCAACAGAATCACCGTTACCATCGTCAGGCTTGGTGGCACCAGCAGCGAAACACCTCCCGCAATACCAAAAATGAGCAGCGAAATTGCCAGGCCTGTAAGTAAAGGACGCCGCATGCCGGGCTGCAATATGCCCCAATAAGGATCTTCGGCGGCTTCCTCCATCAGGTGGTTGCTGCCCTGGCCGCTTAAACGGAAAGCCGGCAGTATCAGCCTGAACACCTGCCGACCGCCGAAAATCAGCAGGAAGAAATACGCTGCGCTGATGACCATATCATAGGTGTGGGTCAGGATGTAGGTGTTTTCGTCCACGTCGAGCATCAGCTTCAGTGAGGCCAGGTTGGGCGTCCCGCCAGTGTACACCCCGACTAGCATTCCACTGACTTTCCACAGCTGTGGATTTGTATCCCTGAACAGAAAATACCCAATCGTAACCGTGACAACCACACTGATCACCGCCAGAACCATCGACAACAGGCTTTTCCCTGCCAGTGCCGACCATTGCCTGAAATTGGATGAAAACAACAAGAGCGGAATGGCCAGCGGAATGCTGATGGTCATGATCATTTCCTGCAACTTGCCATGGCCCTCGGGCATGATAGGCAAGGCTCCGAGCAACAGGCCGGCAGCGTAGGCAATCAGCACAGCGCCCAGTTTGTTTACGAATGGATATTTATGGCACAAATGCAGCACGCCCATGGGAGCAAACACATAGAACAAGGCAAGTAAGATCAGCGGAAGGCTCATGTGTAAAAGGATTTGCGCAAAGATAAAAAACACCTTGACTGAACTACAAAACAAAGATGTGCCGAAAACCCGCATTATTGGTAATTTTGCACCATGGCAGTGAATAAATTTTATGTGGTTTGGGAGGGCCGGACAAGGGGCATATTTTCCAGCTGGTCCGAATGCAGGAAACAGGTTGAAGGTTTTGCCGGGGCAAAATACAAGGGCTTTGCCGATAAAGCTGCCGCAGAAAAGGCCTTTAAAAGCAATTACTGGGCCGCTGCTTCGCCAGCCCGTAAACACACCCATTCAGGCACTTTGGCAAGTCCACGACCGGCGTATCACTACCTTGCTGTTGATGCCGCCTGCGCCGGAAATCCAGGTCTGATGGAATACCGCGGCGTTTCGTCGGTTACCGGTGAGGAGGTTTTTCATTCGATGGTCTACCAGCATGGCACCAATAACATCGGTGAGTTTCTGGCCATCGTCCATGGACTGGCCTGGCAGCAAAAACACAAGCTGAACATTCCCATTTACAGCGATTCGGTGAATGCCATCAAATGGGTTAAGTCAGGCAAAGCAAATACGAAACTCGTCGAAAACAGCCAGAACCAAATCCTGTTTGAACACCTGTCGCGTGCCGAAGACTGGTTGCAAAACAATAAGGTGGATGTACAACTACTGAAATGGGATACCAAAAACTGGGGCGAAATTCCTGCTGATTTCGGGCGCAAATAAAGATCAATGCTGTGTTTGATTTTGCCCAGACCTGGTAAAACGCAACCCGATTCATTACATTTGTAGTAAACAAAGCAAACTGATTCAATGAGAACATTCATTTTGTCCTGCATTTTTCTGATTTCAATGGCTCAGCTTGCCCGTGCCCAGGGCATTCCAGCCACTTATGCCAATATCCATGCCGATGAAAACAGTTTGTATATCCTGCATCCCGAATCGGGCGATAAGCTGGAGTTCATCAGCGCGGATTCGGATATTTCGCCCGATGCATTTATCCGTGCCGCCTGCGGCGCTTCCCAAGGACTCGATTTCGACTTTGCTGATGCCGGGCTTCAGGGCTTGCTATACTACGGTTTTGTTCCGGCTGAAAATGTGCGGTTTCCGCAGCCCGTCTGGTTCAAACATGCCGAAATAATCACTGACGGCAAAGCCTCGGTCAACATCACAGCTATGCGAGGGAAATACGACATTATTGGCTGGGAAACCAGCGGACGCGGGCTGTTGGCCTATCGCGTAAGCAATTCAAGGGGAGAGCTGATCTATGAAGGGAGGGTTGGTTTCGTAGGGAAAGGACCTTTTGAACCCACGCTTACTATCACCGAAGGACCCTTTGTGAACAGGGTTACTTCAGAAAGTGTCACCATCACCTTTAGCACCAGCCAGTTGTGCAGCCCAACGGTAAGTATTGATGGCATTGTGTATGCTGAAAAACAGCGCATGATGAATCCTGCCGGTAATACCCGGCACGAAATCCTGATCAACAAACTAAAGCCAGCCACCACATACTCCTATACCGTAGGTGCGGCTGAGCAATCCATTTCCAATCGTTTCACTACAGCCCCGCTCGCGGGAAGCCGAAAGCCTTTCGCCTTTGGCTATGCAAGCGACTCGCGAAAAGCCATGGGCGGCGGCGAACGGAGTATGAAAGGCGTCAATGCCTATATGGTCAAGCGACTGGCGGCCTTGTCAGTGAGCCAGGGCGCTGCTTTTCTGCAGTTTATCGGCGACCTGATCAACGGGCAAATTTCTGCTATTGAAGAAACAAGGCTTGAATATGCCAGCTGGAAACGGGCGGTTGAGCCGTTCTGGCATACTATCCCCGTTTATACAGGAATGGGAAACCACGAATCCGTTTGCCTCCTCTTTGGTGATGATGCAAACGCTGTGTCCGTCGACAGGTTTCCATTCGCCTCATCATCGGCCGAAACCGTTTTCGCCAATGAATTCTGCAACCCTGCCAACGGACCGGTGAGCGAGGATGGCTCCTATTTCGATCCTGATCCGAACAGCTCGGATTTTCCGCCATACCATGAAAGTGTGTATTCCTATACCTACGACAATGTAGCGATGGTGGTGCTGAACAGTAATTACTGGTATGCTAAAAACGAAGAAATGATCCCATTATCAGGAGGCAATCCGCATGGGTATGTCATGGACAACCAGCTGGCATGGTTTGCCAAAACCATCGAACACCTTGAGGCAGATAAACAAATTGACCATGTGTTTGTTAGTATACATACGCCTCTTTTCCCCAATGGCGGGCATGCAGGCGATGCAATGTGGTACATGGGAAATAATGATATCCGGCCTTATGTCGCCGGAAATCCGGTAGAAAAAGGCATTATCGAACGACGCGATGAACTGCTCAACATTATGGTAAATCAAAGCAAGAAGGTGGTGGCTGTGTTGACAGGCGATGAACACAATTACAGCAGGCTGCTCATCGACAGTGATATGGCCCTGTATCCTGAAAGCTGGTCACATGAAAGACTGGTGCTTAAACGCCCCCTCTGGCAAATCACCAACGGATCGGCCGGGGCTCCTTATTATGGACGCGAAACGCTCCCCTGGTCTGACCACCTGAAGGCTTTTTCTCAGCAATTTGCACTGGCCATGTTTTACGTCAACGGCTCTGCAGTCGAACTGAAGGTGACCAATCCCGACACATTGGAAGAAATAGAAACCATCAGGCTGCGCCAATGACAACAACATTATCCCTGAAAAATAAGCTTGCTTAAAATAAACTAACTTTGTCACTGATAACAACCAAACATCCTGATAGTATATGTCAAAAATAATGGACCCCATCGGCCGGCTGATGGGTTTAAGGTATAAGTCGCACCCCTGGCATGGCGTTGAAATTGGGCCAAAAGCCCCGGAAGTAATCACCTGTTTTATCGAAATGGTGCCAACCGACACGGTGAAATACGAGGTTGATAAAGACTCCGGATACCTGCGTCTCGACCGTCCCCAGAAGTATTCAAATGTTGTGCCTGCACTGTATGGCTTTATTCCACAAACTTTCTGTGCGCAGCGTGTGGCTGAATTCTGTCAGGAAAAAACTGGCCGCAGCAACATCAAAGGCGACCGCGACCCGCTGGATATCTGCGTGCTGACGGAAAAAGACATCACCCACGGCGATATCCTCGTTAAGGCCAGGCCCATTGGCGGTTTCCGTATGCTTGACGGCGATGAAGCTGATGATAAGCTGGTGGCCGTGCTCGATAACGATGCCGTGTATGGCGACTACAAAGATATCTCTGATTGCCCCGCCCTTGTGCTCGACAGGCTGAAACACTATTTTTTAACCTACAAAGACCTTCCGGGTCGCGAAAGCAATGTTGAAATCACCCATGTGTATGGCATTGAAGAAGCGCATGAGGTCATCAGGCGGTCGATGAGCGATTACCATCACAAGTTCGACAACCTCGACACCTTTTTCTCAGAAGTCTGATGTTGAAATTTTTATAGACGTCAATCCCTGAGGTTGTCCCAATACCATTTGCAGGCTTCAACAAGCCCGCTCCTGAGGTCAAATTCCGGGTTGTAGCCCAGATGTGTACGTGCTTTTTCCACTGAAGCCAAGGAGTGAGGAATATCGCCCTGGCGGTATGGTCCATGAAGGATTTCAACTCCGGCAATCTGTTCATCATACGATGAAAGTATCTCTTTCAGGTAGCCGGCCAGCTGATTCAGGGTGGTGCGATCGCCGAAGGCTACGTTGTATACCTGGTTCACTGCAGCCGCATTGGTGGTGGTAGCCGCCAGCAAATTGGCCTGAATCACATTGTCGACATAGGTAAAATCGCGGCTGAACTCACCTCCGCCATTGATCAGGGGGCTTTCGTGCCTGATAAACTGCATCACCCATTTCGGAATCACGGCAGCATAGGCCCCATTCGGATCCTGTCGCCTGCCAAACACATTGAAATAACGTAGTCCGATACTTTCAAGGCCGTAAGTGCGTGCAATCACATCTGCATACAGCTCGTTCACATATTTGGTGATGGCATAGGGCGATAATGGCTTACCAATCACATCCTCTACCTTGGGCAGGTTCACCGAGTCGCCATAGGTGCTGGAGCTGGCGGCATAAACAATCCGCTTCACGCCGGCGTCGCGGGCCGCAAGAAACACATTCAGGGTTCCGGAAATGTTTACGGCATTGGTTGTGGCAGGGTCTTTTATCGACCTTGGCACTGAACCCAGTGCGGCCTGATGAAAAACATAGTATTGATCCTTACAGGCAATGGCACAGGTGTCAGCATCCCTGATATCGCCATCGATCAGCCTGAATTGCCTGTTCGGCATGAATGAAGCCAGGTTTTTATGGTGGCCGGTGGCAAAATTGTCGAGACAGGTAACCATCGCGCCCTGACCGAGCAAGGCTTCAACAAGGTTTGAACCGATAAATCCGGCGCCGCCGGTTACCAATACGGGTATGTTTTCAAGGGTTTTCATTGTTCAATTTTTCTTTGTCATTTATAAGCGCCTTGCTTTCGTTTGCATTCGCTTTGTTCATGATCTGCTAAAGTCCGGATTTGTCAACAGCCTCTACTTTTGTCCGGGGGATATTCAGGGTAAGGTTTTTCCCGATGGCTTCGATCTGTACGATTAACCTGAATTTTCCCTTGATATGCAACAACCGGCCAACCAGCCCTTCCATCGGCCCGTGTTTTACCTTCACAAGCTGTCCCTCTTTCAGGTCAGGGATGTTGAGGTCCTCCGACTCCTTGTCGTCCACATAGAAGCGGATAGCCTCAATTTGCTGCGGTGGTATTTTTACTGCTTTCCGCTCAAACGAAACAAACCTGATGGCTCCGGGTGTATTCAGCACCCTGAAATAATCACTTTCGGAGATGTGGACAAAGATATAGCTGCGAAACAACGGCTCTTCGACAAGCTTTTTGCGGTCGCTCCATTGTCTGAGCCGCGTAATCATTGGCAGGTACGCCTCGATGCCCGCAAAGTTCAGCTCTGCAAAAACTTTCTTTTCGGCCTTTGAGCGGGTATATAATGCATACCAAAACAATGCATCTGACTCAGTCGGTTCAGCCATCAAAATCTCCGGACAAGGTTAAATCTTGTTCAATAAGCGTTTAAAGAAACTCGGGTTATCGTCTTTTTGTTCATCGGTATAATAGCCGTAACCATAACCGTATCCATAGCCGTAACCATAACCGTAGCCATAGCCGTAGCCGTAGCCGTAGCCATAGCCGTAACCGTAGCCACCACCAAGGCGAACGTCGTTCACCAGGATTCCCATCGAAATGTCGCGGTCCTCAATGTCCTTGATGATCGATTCGAAAATTTTCTTGTGGGTGTAGTTCTGCCTTACAATGAACAGGTTGACATCGGTATGGCGCATCAGCAGGAAGGCATCTGTCACCAGCCCAACCGGCGGAGTATCCACAATGATGTAGTCGTAGCGTTCGCGCAGTTCGCGGAATAATTCGGCACATTTATCACTGGCGATGAGCTCAGCTGGGTTTGGCGGTACAGGACCAGCCATAATCAGGTCGAAATTATCCACCTTACCTGAAGGCTGAATGATTTCGTCGAGGGTGTGTTTGTTGATCAGGTAGGTGCTTAATCCGGCGGTGTTCGAAACGCCGAAGTCCTGGTAAATCTTAGGTTTCCTAAGGTCAAATCCCAGCAGCACGGTCTTCTTTCCATACATGGCATAAATGCTGGCCATATTGATGGAAACAAAGGTTTTACCGGCACTTACCATATCGGCAGTAATCAATATAGTGCTCTTTTCCTTTCCCTTCATCAGGTACTCTACGTTCGTACGTACCGACCTGAATGATTCTGAAATGGATGATTTTGGTGAATCGGCCACAACAAGTTGTGAGTCTTTGTTCGAGTGCATGATTTGCCCAACAATGGCAAATTTGGTCGCCTTTTCAATGTCTTTGCGGTCAACCACCTTGTCGTTCAGGTAATCGCGTCCCAGCACATAGGCTACCGGAATCAGCAATCCCAGCAGGAGGGCGATGGTGTAGTTCAGGCTCTTTTTGGGGAAAACCAGTGTGCCCAGGTTGCTGATTGCCGTGTCGATCACTTCGTTATCCGGCAGGTTGCTTGCTTTGGTAATCTGGGCTTCGGCGCGTTTCTGCATCAGGAAGGTGTAGATGGCATCGCTCAGGTGGAATTTACGGGTGTATCCGACGAGCAAGCGTTGTGTAACCGGCAGTTTGTTCAGCTGCTTGTCGAGGTCGCCAATTTGTCTGTTTAAATCACTAATTGTAATGTCCGAATTGTGAATAATGTTGCTGATGTTTTCGAGCAGCGTTTTTTTGGTGTTGAGGATCTGGCTGTCGATGCTGACAATCAAGGGGTGTTTTTCGGTCGACGAAAACAACTGTTCTGCCCTGTTGGCCGAAAGGTTCACCAGTTCCTGAACGAGCCTGTTCAGCAAGGGATCTTCGATGCCCATGGCGCTGGGCGCAACCAGCTTGGTGAGTTCATCGAGGTTGCTTTGGATATAGGCCTGCAAACTGCGGTAATACTTGTTTTTTACCATCAGTTCTGCCTTCTGTTTTTCGAGGTCTTTCACATACTCAAACACCTGTTCCGACTGAAAATCGAGGTTCATAAACTCGTTTCTGGTCTGGAAATCCTGCAGGTCAATTTCGGCTTTCGAAAGCGAATCCTGGATGTCGACCAGCTGGCGGTCGATAAATTCTATGGTGTTTTCGGCAATCTGGTTTTTCTTGTCAAGGCTGCGTTGCAGGTATACCTGAGTAAGTTTGTTCAGGAAGTCGGCCGATTTTTCCTTGATGTTGCCCCTGAGCGAAATTTCGATGATGGAAGCCTCACGGTTGATCGGTTCAATTTTGAATCCCCTGAACACATTCAGCAAGGATTTGTAGTCATTGAAAATGAATTTGTTTTGTCCGGTGATTTCGGCATCAGGATCAAAGCGGTCATTCAGCAAAATCCTGAAACGGTTGAAACCATTGTCGACCCATTCGCCGAACTTAAACGTGCCGCTCCACCTGACCTTTTCGATGGGTTCACCGACCATTTCGGATGTATTATAGTCATAGGTGCTGATCAATTCACCTTCCGATTCAATCTTAAACGTGGTATTATCTACAAAAGTGAGGTTGTATGGAAGGCTTACGGCCTGTAGCCTGGTAAAGTCAATTTCTACTTCATACGGTGAGCTTCGGTAAACTTCCTTTGAAATCAAGCCGTCCTCCACATAGTATGAAACTTCAAAACCCATTTGTTTCATCGTCCGGTGACTCAGAGAGTAGGACATCAATACCCCGATTTCATTCTGGAGGTTTTGCTGCTGTCCGGTAAATCCCAAACCCAGCAGGGCCGAAGGATCAAGCTTTGATTTGTCATCTTTAACCATGACCATTGTCTTGACTTCATACACCGGTTTGGTGTATTTGTTGAACAGAAAGGCCACCAGCAGAGCGATGAATATGGAAATGGCAAACAGATACCAAAACCGGGTAAATTTGAAAAAAAGCGCCTTCAGGTCAATGGTTTCTTCCTGTTGGTAGGGTTGAAAATTTTCCACGGATGATCGTTTATTTAAAGAAGTTGATTAATAGCAAAGCTGTCGAAATGGAGGAGAATATCAGGGTATAAGGGAAGGACGCAAAGCCATATTGCTTGATTTTCAATGGCCTGACATAGATAATGTCGTTTGGCTTCAGGTAAAAATAATTTGAGCTGAGAATAGAGGCTTTTTCAAGGTCAACATTGAAGGTTTCGGACCCGGTTTTTGTCTGCCTGACTATGGTTACCTGGCGACGGTCGGCATAATCGCCCATATCTCCAGCCATCGAAATGGCCTGGAAGATGTTGATTTCTGATTGGTAAACCTGATACTGTCCGGGTTTTTTCACCTCACCCAAAACGGTCAGGTTAAAGTTTACCAGTTTTACAATCAGCACCGTTTCCTTGAGGTATTCATCCAAAATAAGCTGAATGCGTTCCTTCACCTCCTCTACATTCTTGTTCTGCACATAGATCTGCCCGGCAAGCGGAAATTCAATGGTGCCCTCGGCACTCACTGTATAACTGTTGAGGTATACAGAAGCATCATTTGTGTATTGGGATGTTACTCCTGATCCAACCGGGTTAAACATATTGGCGGTTTTTTCATCAAGGCTTACTACCTTGATATAGAGGTTGTCGCCGGGCTGAATTTTGTACGACAAGGTTCTTTCGTTCAGGTATGCCCTGGTGGTATCCCTTGAGTCGACCTGCTGCAGGTACTGCATTTTGCGCATTGGAACGCAGGAGGCAAGCACCAGGCCGGCAACTGCCAAAAGCAAAATAATCGGTTTATGTATGCGATTAAAAAACTGTTTCATGTAAAGTGGGTTGTTTTCTTTCAAAAAAAATGGGAAGTGTGATTGCTGCAAAAATAGGAATTATTTATTTGATTCAATATACATTTTTTGGTGAAACACCCCAAAAACAGCGTGTTTCTTTCCTGTGCCCGCAAAATCACGCCCCTTATTATTGGTCATATTGCTTAATTTTGCCGGTTCAAATCCAGGGTTTAAACCCGGATGAACTTCATCAATATGGTTGAAAATATGGTATCAACAGCTACAGCGTCCGGCGCAAACACAAATCGACGCAAAGCCTTTGCGCTAACACATCCGGCTTTGTTGTTTTTTTTACTGGTTCTTATCTCCTGCACGGGTGATAAGGCTTTCAGGATATCACACACACTGAATAATGCCAATTGGAACCGGTTTGATTTCATCGAATTCAATGTGCCCATTGAACAAGCTGCATCAGAAAACAACCTCGATGTGCTGTTTGTTCATTCAGCCGACTATCCGAATGCCTATATCGACATGAACATCACGCTTTATATGCCTGATGGCACCATGCGTTCACGTGATTATATGTTTGACCTGAAAGACAAACAAGGCAACTGGCTTTCGAAGCAAGATGGAGATCGGTACACGATTGAACTACCGGTCATTCACGGAATCCGCTTTACGGAAGCAGGTAATTGCCGCATCCGCATCGAGAACAAACTTACCCGACTCGATACACCGGGAGTGCGCGAAGTGGGCATTGTGATGACAAAAAACCCGGACCGAAATTAATTCGCTCCGGGTTGGGGATATATATAGTGGGAGAATTGGTGCCTGGGTAAGGGCTAGCTGTTTTTCTTTGTCAGGGCCATGGTTCCGGCCCATTTCATGTATGCGTTGACCACCTCACTGGTGTTGAAAGGGATATCGTCGATCGGGGCTTCACTTTCCATGACAAAATTCACCTGCATGGCCGAATCGCTGTGATAAGTCAGTACCATTTCGTGGGTGTCGAAGGGAATGTCGTCTACATAAGCTTCCTCTGAAAGCTTAATGGTGTCGTTCAACAATTCACTGAGCAAATAGTCAGCGGCAATGCTGTCGGTGTTGAATGGGATGTCGTCAATGTAGGCTTCCTCTTTCTGCTTAAATTCGTCAGCATAGCATGCGGTGCTGACTGTCAGACTAAGGAGGGCGGCTATTAAAAGTATCTGTGTTTTCATCGTTACTGATTTTTTTGTTGCTTTGATATACAGATTACCAATGCCGTGCCAAAGATTGTATTTATTTGTTATACAATGTTATAACACGTTTGCCAGGAAATTAAATGCACTGAATTGAGTGGTAATTCCGAACAGTTTTGTTCGGCTCCGAACAATCAAACAGGGGTAGGTTTGGTCGTTTATTGCCGGTTTCCGTCAATGATGATAACGATCTCTCCCTTGATGTCAGTATTGCTGTAATGATCGATGAGGGCTGTAAGGGTACCTCGGCGGGTCTCTTCATGTATCTTGCTGAGTTCCCTTGCCACGGCAGCTTTCCGCTCAGGGCCCATATGTTCGGCCAGCTGCCCGAGGGTTTTCAGCAAGCGGTGGGGCGATTCGTACAGAATAATGGTCACCGGCATGGCGGCAAGCTGTGAAAGGCGTGTTTGCCTGCCTTTCTTGGGAGGTAAAAATCCTTCGAAAAAAAACTTGTCGCAGGGGAGTCCGGAGTTTACCAGGGCAGGCACAAAAGCTGTTGGGCCGGGAAGCGTTTCCACCTCAATGTCTTCGCTGATACAAGCCCTCACCAGCAGAAAGCCGGGATCGGAAATGCCCGGAGTGCCCGCGTCGGTTACCAGGGCCATCCGCTCACCCGCTTTTATCCGCTGAACGATCCGGTTCAACTGCTGATGCTCGTTGTGCTGGTGAAAAGCCGTTACCGGCTTTGCGATCTGATAATGCCTGAGCAGTATCGAAGTCTTTCGCGTGTCTTCGGCCAGGATAAGGTCTACCTCATCCTTCAATATCCTGATGGCCCTTAAGGTGATGTCCTCGAGGTTGCCGATGGGTGTGGGTACAAGCACCAATTTTGACATAGATTCAGTGTTTGCGTGGTTTTTTCTGTTGTTTTCTGAACCATTCCTCAAGCTTTCCTGCCCCGCTGTTTACCGAAGTATAAAAGGATATCACCGTAAACACCCCTACCGCAACAAGGCTCAACACGATGATCAGAATTTCCATCACATGGCCTTATTAACTGGTGCAATGGCTTTTGAGAAATCAACCATCAGCTTGAAAAACTGCTCATAAGCCGTAAAAGGCAGCCTGTAATCGGTGTCGTACACATTGTGGTACTCGCGGTTTTCGTCGCCACGTGTAAATACAAAAAACGAAGGGACTCCTTTTTTGTAGTACGGACAATGATCGCTGTTGCATGACTCGCCTCCTGCCCTGATGTTGGCAAAATAATTTCCGCTGGTATTCAGGTCTTCGAGCAGTGCCAGTGCTTGCGGGAACTGTAGTCCGTTGACCACCGACAGCCCTTCGCTGCCTGTGCCAACCATATCCATATTGATGAGGAACTTCACCTTTTCGAGCGGAAACAATGGGTTTTCTGCATTGTAGGTCGATCCGAGCAAGCCGGCTTCTTCGCCCGATACCAGGATGAACACCATGGAATAATAGGCCTGATCGGGATGAGCAGCAAAATACCTTGCCAAATCCATCACTGCAGCAGTGCCGCTTGCGTTGTCGCTGGCTCCCGGAAAATAGGTTTTGGCACCCATCCTCCCCAGATGATCATAGTGCGCCACGAAAACAAAAAACGAATCAGGTTCGGCGCTGCCCTTAACATAACCGATGAGGTTGCGTGCCTCATGTTTTTTAATGAACTCATTTTCAACCTTCAGCCTGATGGTGCGTGTTCCCCTGGGCAGGCTGTTTTCCTGTACCATCAGGGCGATGCTTCCGTCAGGGCTTTGCGCACCCGACACATGCCACCATACATTGTCAGGGGTAAGCTGTATAATTCCACGGGCACCGGGAAATCCTGACCTGTACACATTTTTCAGACAGGCCGGTGCCACCACCAGGTGGCTAGCCAGCAAGCTTGTGTCGATGGCCGCCTTTGCGGAAGTAATTGTGGTAACCGTGTCAGGCAACCAAAGCAAATTAAATGCTTCATCCATGCTTACCGCTTTGAGACTGAGCACATAATCATAGCCTGGCCGCAGTTTCTTTCCGTTAACCCGTACTTCAAGTTTGCCAGGAAAGGTGTTGATCGCGAAGGCATATTGTTGCACGTACTGCTTATCAAAGGCGAGCAATCCGGCACTTTTCATTTCGTGCTCAAGCAAAGTGGCGGCCTTGAGGTCCCCGTTTTTCACATAGCCGCGTCCGTGCATTTCAGGAGCGCTCAGCTTGCTCACCAACTGCCTGACGTATGGGCGGTCCTGCGTTTGGGCCCTGAAAGCAAACAAAACCAGCAAACAGCTTAAGGCCAGGTTTCTCTTGATCATAAATGCGATATTATGCGCCAAAGCGACGCTCGATGAATCCCTTAAGTTTCTGAAATGCAGCTGAATCAACGTCCCACTGGTGTTCAACCTTGAGTTCGATCAGGTAGGTGTTTGCGCCATTGAGGCTTTTAAAGGCATTCAGTTCATCAAGAATCCTGTTGTACTGCTGCATGTTTCCCTTAAACAGGTCGTTGATAAACAAAAATTTATCGTTAATGCCAATGGCTGAACGCAGGTCGCTGATTTTGGCCTTCGACATCCTGGCTGCAATGCTACTGTCATCATCGTTTCCAAGCTTGTCTCCCAGGCTGTCTGCTGCGGCCTCGGCAAACAAATCAAGGGTTGTTTTGCCTTGTTGGCGCGTCAACTCGAGCTGTGTTTTGTGCACATCAGCATTTGTTTCGGCGACATCAGCAATTTCGTTGCTCTCCGCATCAACTGCTGGCGGAGGCACATTTACCGCGCCAGGCATTGGTGTAGTTGTTACCGGGGGTTTAGGTGTTTCAAGCTGTTGGACAACCTCGACCGGTTTATCAATCGGAGCTTGAGCCAGCTTTGGTTTTTCTGTTTCCAGTGACTTCACAACAACCTCAGTCTCACGAGAGAAAAGAATCGATATTTCAGGGTCTTTTTGAGCATAATGATCAACAACCGGTTTAGGAGCGAAAGCATAAAGCTGGAATATTTCGTCATAAATATGGCGTACTTTTTCGAGCATCAAATCCAGATCGAGGGCATGCAGCTGATGACCAGGCTTGCTCAGCCTCCTGATATGGGCATTCAGGTTTTCGGTCTCCAATGCAATGCTTTTTAATACACTGTTTTGTTCCATGTTTTGATTTTCTTAGGGATAAATATCCGCGTTTATACCTATTTTTGCAGCAATTAGGGGTCGATAAAATTACACATTAGTCACGATTCAGGGCCATGTTTCTCGAAAAAGATACCAACAGCAAATCGCGCACAGGCTGGATTGAGGTCGTTTGTGGGTCAATGTTTTCAGGCAAAACTGAGGAACTCATCCGCCGCCTGAAACGTGCCCGCATCGCCCGCCAAAGGGTGCAGATTTTTAAGCCTCAGATCGACACCCGGTACAGCGAAACCAATGTGGTGTCGCACGATGACAGCACAGTGCCATCGATTCCCCTGCAGAGCGCTTCCCAGATCCTGTTCTATGCCAATGAGTACGATGTGATTGGCATCGACGAGGCGCAGTTTTTCGACGATGAGCTGCCCAATGTGTGCGATGAACTCGCCACTGCAGGCATCAGGGTGGTTGTTGCCGGCCTCGACATGGATTTCCTGGGCAAACCCTTCGGGCCGCTGCCTGCATTGATGGCAATGGCCGAATATGTGACCAAGGTACACGCCATCTGCATGCGTTGCGGAAACCTTGCCCAATACTCCCACCGCACTGCCAAAGGCGAAAAACTGGTTATGCTCGGCGAAACGGAAAGCTACGAGCCCCTTTGCCGCAGCTGTTTCCACGAAGCCCGGCGAATTCGCAAATAAGCCCGGCCCTCCCTATTCCCTTTTTTATGTATTTTTGTGGCCGTAAAAAAATAATTCATCACTGCTTATGAAACCAATTATTGTTGCCCTGTTGCTGATGATCAGCCTTGGGCTTAGCGCACAAAACAAATCTGAAACCCTTGTCCTGATCAAAACCGAATACGGAAATATCACTGCCAAGCTTTACAACGACACGCCCAAGCACCGCGATAACTTCATCAAACTCATCCGGCAGGCGTGGTACAATGGCTCGCCTTTTCACCGTGTGATCAACAATTTCATGATTCAGGGTGGTGGAAATGCAAAAGGAACCAGCGATCCGGGCTACCAGATCGATGCTGAATTTCTGCCCAAATACATCCATAAAAAAGGCGCCCTCGCAGCCGCCCGCATGCCTGACCAGGTGAATCCTGCAAAAAAATCATCCGGCTCACAGTTCTATATTGTGCAGGGACAGAAGTACAACGAAAAAAACCTGCAAATGATGTCGGCACGTACCGGTTTCAAATACACCCCCCAGCAAATGCGGGCCTATGCCGAAATTGGCGGAACCCCTCATCTTGATGGTGAATATACCGTCTTTGGCGAAGTTGTCGATGGCCTCGATGTCATCGATAAAATTGCAGCGGTGAAAACTGGTCCCGGCGACAAACCCATCAATGATGTTAAGATGACCATCGAGATTCTCGAATAATCAGACCCAAACACATGACACTGAAGGAAACCATTGCCGCTATGCTTGCCGAGGTGCAGGCCTTTCAGGCTGAAAACACGGACCAACTCGAGGCGTTCCGCATCAAATACCTGAGTAAAAAAGGACTGATCCCCGGTTTGTTTGCCGAATTTAAACACGTGTTGCCCGAAGAGCGCAAAGCCATGGGAGTGTTGTTGAATGAGCTGAAAGACAAGGCACAGGAGCGTCTTGATGCATTCAGGGAACTGAATACTACCGCTGAAACCAGCACACAACGGCTCGATCTTAGCCTTCCATCAGGCGAGGCAGGCGGTGCACGTCACCCCATTTCGCTTGTCAGAAACCAGATCAACTGCATTTTTAAACGGCTAGGTTTTATCATCAGCGAAGGCCCTGAAATTGAAGACGATTTCCATAATTTTACCGCACTGAATTTTCCTGAAGAGCACCCGGCACGTGATATGCAGGATACCTTTTTTCTGCACAAAAATCCCGATGTAGCCCTGCGTACACACACTTCCAGCGTGCAGGTGCGCGTGATGGAAGCCGGAAAACTGCCCATCCGCATCATCGCCCCGGGCAGGGTTTTCCGCAACGAAGCCATCTCGGCCCGTGCCCACTGCATCTTCCACCAGGTCGAAGGATTATACATCGACAAGGATGTTTCGTTTGCCGACCTGAAACAGACCCTCTACTATTTCGCCCAGGAACTCTTTGGTCCGGAAACGAAAATCAGGTTCAGGCCCTCCTATTTCCCGTTTACCGAAACCTCGGCCGAAATGGATGTTTCGTGCAATATCTGTGGCGGAAAAGGATGCAACATCTGCAAATACAGCGGATGGGTCGAAATCCTCGGCTGCGGAATGGTCGATCCCAATGTGTTGGAAGCCTGTAACATCGACAGCAATATGTATACGGGTTTTGCCTTTGGCATGGGCATCGAGCGCATCACCATGATGAAATACCAGATCAACGACCTGCGCCTGTTTTTTGAGAACGACATCCGCTTCCTGAAACAGTTCGAGTCAGCCATCTGACCGAAAGGGTCAGTTTAACCTTTCACCAACAAAGCATCAACAGGTGAGCAGTTTGATGGTGTTCGAATAGCCTTTTTCCCACACCGGTGAACTCAGCACATTGATCAGCAACATGCCTGGTTTGATCAGGTTTTCGTCCAGCAGCCGCGTCCGCATCATTTCGAAATAATGTCCAGGGTCGTTGACCGAGTCGTCGTAAAATGCAGTTACACCCCACAAGAGGCTAAGCTGACAAAGCACATACCGGCTTGAAGTGAACACGAACACAGCCGCCCTGGGCCGGTGTCCCGATAAGCGCAGGGCCGAATATCCCGAATGCGAAATGACCAGTATGGCTTCAGCCTGCGTCTGGCGTGCCATTTCGCAGGCATTGTACAATACCGAATCGCTGATGAACCTGATGTCGCCCGCATCGGTTGGCGGACTCTGCTGGTAATAAATGGCTTCGTAATCTTCTATTTCGGAGAGAATTGTTTCCATGGTGGCCACTGTTTCCACCGGATATTTCCCCACCGAGGTCTCTCCGCTAAGCATCAGGGCGTCGGCGCCATCGAGCACCGAGTTGGCCACATCGTTTACCTCGGCACGGGTGGGCCTGATGTTGTCAATCATGCCTTCCATCATCTGTGTGGCCACGATTACGGGCCGGCCGGCTTTCAGGCATGACCTGATGATGCGTTTCTGAATCATCGGCACGGTTTGCAATGGCATTTCAACACCCAGGTCGCCCCGTGCAATCATCACGGCATCCGTTTCGCGGATGATTTCCTCCATATGCTGCACCGCCTGCGGCTTCTCGATCTTGGCGATAATGCGTGGTTTGAAACCGCCCTGATGTTCCCCGATGCGTTGGCGCAGGTATCTGATGTCGGCAGCGGAGCGAACAAACGACAAGGCCAGCCAGTGAATTTCGTGCTGCAGAATGAACTCAAGGTCCTGGTGATCCTTCCCGGTAAGCGAGGGCAACGACACCCGCGTTTCGGGCAGGTTGACCCCTTTGCGCGGATACAATAAGCCGCCATTGACACTTTCGAGCATGACCTCATCCTGATGGTTCGACGACAGCACCTTGAACGCCAGCTTCCCGTCGTCGACGAGAATCTGTTCACCCACCTTCACATCGGTAGCAAAGGCGTCGTAGCTGATGTAGACTTTGTGCGCATCGCCGGTGATCATTTTTGTGGTGAAAATAATCCTGTCGCCCGGCGCAAGTTTCACCGGAGCGTCGGCAATTTCGCCCAGCCTGATCTTTGGTCCCTGCAAATCGGCCATGATGGCAACAGAACCGCCGGTTTCGCGGTTGATTTCGTGAATGATACTGATCACCTTCAGGTGGTCTTCATGGCTTCCGTGTGAGAAGTTGAGCCGGCAAACATCGAGGCCGGCAGCAATCATGCGCTGCAGGGTCGCCTTATCGGACGATGCAGGTCCGATGGTGGCAATGATTTTTGTCTTCATCTGAAGGCTTAGTTTTTGTGTTGGCGTTTCTGTTGCTTCTTCAGGGTGCTCAGCTCATGAAATTCCACTTCTTCGAGCATCACATCAACCTGTTTGTGCTTGCTCAAATCAAGCTGATAGGCAAGCTGCACCTGCGGAATGCTTCGCAATGTATTGAGAATCTGCGTGAGGCGTGCCTCATTGATGCGGTTGCGAATGATCAGAAAATAATCGGTGCGCAAGGGAAGGCTGAGCAATAAATTGCCTTCGCTGTTGTTGGCAATCAGGTTGAAGATGTTTTGGTTTTCGCCCTCATCAAAATAATAAAACGAAAAACTGAGGTCGCCAAAGGTGTCGGCCTTTAACAGGTCGTCGCGCCGGCTCAGCTCGAGGCCCAGTTTATCATTGATGTGCCAGGCAAGGGCATAGTCTTTCCCTGTCGAGCTGATGCAGATAACAATCAGATCGTCAAAGGGATCTACCTTGATGACGTTTTTCTTTGCTGCCACGTTAAAGTTTTTGCTAAGATACGAAAAAGCGTGTGGATTTCTTTTAGAATGCCAGGCAAGTCAATTTTCAGGATTGATCGGTGCGGATGACCTGCAGTGTTTTTTCGGCAGCCATCTGTTCGGCTCCCTTGATCGAAAAGTCCTGTCCCTTGGCATGGGGTACACCGTCAAGGTGAATCTCGACCAGGTATTGTTTTTTATAGCCTTCACCGAGTTCGCTGATGACCCTGAATTCGATCGGAATTTTTTCTTTTTGAGCCCACTCGATCAGCCTGCTTTTGGGATTGCTTTCGCTTTTTTCGAGTGCATCGAGGTCGATGTGGGTAGCCACAATGCGGTCGATGAGTACCTTGTGGGTGAAGTTATAGCCTTTGTCGAGGTAAAGTGCGCCGATGAAGGCTTCAAAGGCATCGCCGCTGGCCGAGCGAAACTGGCTTTTGGTGTCCTTGGCCGTCAGCACAAGGTCGTCGAGACCAAGCTTCTGCGATAGCTTATTCAGTGAGTTCCGGCTCACGATGCGGGCGCGCATCTCGGTAAGGAAGCCTTCGTTTTTGTAGGGAAATTTCTTAAACAGAAAATCAGCAACCGCAGCGCTCAGGATGGCGTCGCCCAGAAACTCCAGGCGTTCGTTGCTGATTTTGTATCCATTAATGGTTTCATTGGCCGCCGATTTGTGACGGAATGCCAACTGATAAAGAAAAATATTTCCGGGATAAAACCCGAAAATGTTTTTCAGTGTTTTTGCCAATGCTTTATCGGCAGAAAATAGTGCCTTAACCTTACTCCTAAGAACCAAGGTGTTCTTTGTTTACGGGATAAATTTCCTGAATATGATTGAGGCATTGTGCCCGCCAAATCCAAAGGTGTTGCTCAGGGCTGTGGTAACCTCACGGTGCCGGGCTTTGTTAAAGGTAAAGTCGAGTTTCGGGTCAATCTCCGGATCATCGGTGAAGTGATTGATGGTTGGTGGCACCAGGTTGTTGTTGATGGCCAATACTGTAGCAATGGCTTCAACCACACCGGCACCGCCGAGAAGGTGACCTGTCATCGATTTTGTTGAATTGATGCTGATGTTGTAGGCGTGTTCGCCAAACAGCTTAACAATGGCCTGGGGTTCAGAGATGTCGCCAAGTGGGGTCGAAGTGCCGTGGGTGTTGATGTGCTGAATCTCTTCAGGTTTCAATCCGGCATCTTCAAGTGCACGTTTCATGCTCAGGTATGCGCCGTAGCCTTCAGGATGAGGCGAAGTCATGTGGTTGGCATCGGCCGAAAGACCACCGCCAATGACTTCAGCATAGATTTTTGCACCCCTGGCAAGGGCGTGTTCCATTTCTTCGAAGACCATACCGCCACCGCCTTCACCCATCACAAAGCCATCACGGTCCTTATCAAAAGGCCTTGAAGCTGTTTTGGGATCATCGTTGCGTGTCGAAATGGCATGCATGCCGTTGAAGCCCCCAACGCCAGATTCGCTGATAGCCGCTTCTGAACCTCCGGCAACAAAGGCAACTGCTTTGCCAAGCCGGATATACATCAGCGCATCAATCAATGCATTGGCCGATGAAGCACAGGCCGACACAGTGGCAAAGTTGGGACCCCTGAAACCGTACTTTATCGAAATATGACCTGCCGTGATGTCGGCAATCATCTTGGGGATAAAGAACGGGTTAAAACGTGGGGTGCCGTCGCCCGACACAAAACTGACCACTTCTTCATACAAGGTCGAAAGTCCCCCAATTCCTGAAGACCAGATAACCCCTACCTGATCAAAGTCCGCATGCTCTTTGCTCAGCCCGGAATCTGCAATGGCCTGATCGGCCGAGATCATACCGAACTGTGCAAAGAGGTCGTATTTGCGTACTTCCTTGCGGTCAAAATATTTTGTCCAATCGTAGTTTTTGACCTCGCAGGCAAAATGGGTCTTGAACTTGGAGGTGTCAAAGCGGGTAATATCAGCTGCGCCACTCACTCCGTTAACAAGCGAATCCCAATAATCGGAAACATTATCGCCTATTGGGGTAATGGCTCCCAAGCCGGTTACTACTACTCGTTTTAGCTCCATAAATAAAGGTGGTTTTCTTAGCTTTTGTTTTCCTCGATGTACCTGATGGCGTCACCAACAGTTCCGATTTTTTCTGCCTGATCATCAGGAATGGCCAGATTGAACTCTTTTTCAAATTCCATGATCAGCTCAACAGTATCCAATGAGTCGGCGCCCAGGTCGTTGGTGAAGCTGGCTTCGTTAGTAACTTCGCCCGGCTCAACGCCTAGCTTATCAACGATAATAGAAACAATTTTGTCTTTAATTTCTGACATAACTTTAATTTTTTAGTTAAACAGGCTGCAAAGTACGCTATTAAATGAAAAAAAAACAAACAATTCTTAAAAAATTGATTAACAGTCAGTATAACATTGGCAGGGCCAATATTTTACCATCATGATCCCCTTCAGGCAACAGGCGCCAAGCTGTGCAAAATTAATCCATTTTTAAAACCCACACCATTTTTTGTTCACGAGGGTTCTGGCAACGACACAAAGTGGTTTGTTTCACCCCTGAAAGCACGTTTATGCATTGGCTCACCCACAGCTGTTCCGGCGCCTCAGCCTCCTATTATTAAGGTGCACACACCTCCCCATGGCCAGCATTTTTATTCGACAACACCCGCCATAGCTGTAAATGATTCATTTTCCGGGTGTTTACCATAAGGTGTGTTGCTGGTTTCCGAAGGTGTCCTGAGCGAATTCTGCTGGCATCATCCAACATTTTTCGTGGGCTGTCGTTATTGTGTTACTTTTGCACCGTTTTTCGAAGCATTGATTATGAACGCCAAAAGAAAGGGAAACTGATGACGAAAAATCTTGTAATTGTTGAATCTCCGGCCAAAGCCAAAACCATCGAAGGATTTTTAGGAAACGATTTTCTGGTAAAATCGAGCTATGGCCATGTGATGGATCTGAACAAGACACAACTTGGTGTTGACATCGAAAACGGGTTTGAACCGCAGTATGAGGTGTCGCCCGACAAGAAAAAACTGATCGCCGAGCTGAAGAAATTGGCCAAAGATGCTGAAATGGTTTGGCTGGCATCGGACGAGGACCGCGAAGGAGAAGCGATCTCGTTTCACCTGTTCAAGGCGCTTGGACTCAAAGAAGCACACACAAAACGCATTGTGTTTCACGAAATTACCAAAACTGCTATCACAAGGGCCATCGAAAACCCACGTGACATTGATTACCACCTGGTATGGGCCCAACAGGCACGCCGTGTGCTCGACCGCCTTGTTGGCTATGAGCTTTCGCCGCTGCTGTGGAAAAAGGTGAAACCATCACTTTCGGCTGGACGCGTGCAGTCAGTTGCCGTTCGCCTCATCGTCGAACGCGAAGAAGAAATCAAACAGTTCGAAGTCAGTTCGGCCTTTCGGATCACTGCCATGCTCAACATCTCCATCGATGGTACACTGTATCAGGTAAATGCCGAACTCCCCGAACGTTTCGACGACCGCGACAAAGCCCTGGCTTTCCTCGAATCATGCAAAGGAGCCGCCTACACCATTCAATCGGTCGAGAAAAAACCGGCAAAAAAATCACCGGCACCGCCATTCACTACCTCCACCCTGCAGCAGGAAGCCAGCCGCAAGCTTGGCTACTCGGTGGCCAATACCATGCGCATCGCCCAGCAGCTTTACGAGTCGGGGAAAATCACCTATATGCGTACCGACTCGGTGAACCTTTCCGAACTGGCCCTGCATATGGCCAAAGAGGTTGTTACCCGGCAATACGGTGCACAGTACGTGAAAACCAGGCGCTTTGCCACCAAGACCAAAGGTGCCCAGGAAGCCCACGAAGCCATCAGGCCTACCTATATGGAAAAACAAACCATCACTGGTAGCGCTGAGGAGAAAAAACTCTACGACCTCATCTGGAAACGCACCCTGGCTTCACAGATGGCCGATGCCGAACTGGAGAAAACCACCGTGAGTATCCTTGTTTCGACAAATAATAAACAGCTGATTGCCAGTGGCGAAGTCATCCTCTTTGATGGTTTTCTGAAGGTTTATTTCGAAGGAACCGACGATGAAAACGGTGACGAAAGCCAGACAATACTGCCCCCACTGAACGCAGGCATGGCGCTTATGCTCAGGGAAATGACCGCACAGGAACGTTTTACCCGTCATCCGGCACGCTACACCGAAGCCAGCCTTGTGAAAAAGATGGAAGAACTCGGCATCGGCCGCCCCTCAACCTATGCCCCGACCATTTCGACTATACAGAAACGCGAATATGTGGTCAAGGAAGACCGTCCTGGCGTGGTGCGTCAATACCAGGTTCTCACCCTGGTCAACGATCAGATCAAAGAAAAGACCGCCAATGAAAATACAGGCTTCGAAAAATCAAAGCTCTTTCCAACCGATATTGGCACCCTGGTGAACCGCTTCCTTTGCCAGTATTTCGACAGCATCATCGACTATAACTTCACGGCCAACGTTGAGAAGGAATTCGATGAAATTGCCGATGGACGCAAGGAGTGGAACCTGATGATCAAGGAATTTTACGGTCCCTTCCACCTCAAAATTGAAAACACCCTTGAAAACGCAGGTAAGTTCAGTGGAGAAAAACTCCTGGGTGTTGATCCTGTCACCGGGAAAAATGTGTTCGTGAAAGTAGGCCGTTTCGGTCCCATCGTGCAGCTTGGTGATACCGAATCGGAGGAGAAACCCCGTTTTGCCAGCCTCAAAAAAACCCAGTCGCTCGATACCATCAGCCTGGCTGAAGCCCTCGACCTGTTCAGCTTCCCGCGGCTCCTTGGCGAATTTGAAGGCAGCGAAGTGAGCGTTGCTTTGGGACGTTTCGGCCCGTATGTGAAACACAACAACTTGTTTTTCAGCCTGCTGAAAACCGATGATCCGATTGAAATCAGCCTCGAAAGGGCCATTGAACTCATCGAAAACAAACGTAACAAAGACGAGCAAAGCCTGATTAAAGAGTTTGATGCCCAGCCTGAGCTGAAGGTGCTCAACGGCCGCTACGGACCCTACATCAGCTTCAACAAAAAGAACTTCAAAATTCCGAAAGGCACCGATCCTGCCGGCCTTACACTGGAAGCCTGCATGGCCATCGTGGATGATCCGGCCAACGCACCCAAGAAAAAGTTTGTCAGAAAAAAGAAATAACCACCTGGTTTAATGGTTTTCACCGAAAACGGCTCCCTCAACAGGAGCCGTTTTTGTGTGCTTCTCAGGCAATAACAGCCATGTTCATTTTATTCAACCCAAATTTATCTGTAGGAGGCCTGAAAAGCCGAACTATCTGGTTTTGTTTGGATAATCAACGACTTATCGATAGTTTTATGTCTGCCCTGACGAACAGTACAACACGCTTTAGCCGATTATACATTCCTACCGCATGGACTGAATCCAAATAACTTCTTCATCGAAGTTTATTGTCTGCTGCAACAACATATTGTCTTTTTCGTAATTTCGCCCATATTTAACTGACAAAACCCGCAATGGAACTGCAATTGTACCTACAGCCCGTTTCTGCTGACCTGTTTCCTGCCGATGCGCAGTCGGTCAGGCGCAAATTGGTGAATACCATTGAGGTGTACCGGGCAAATGGTCCATTTCCTGACCTCGATCACGCTGGGCTGGCCATCATTGGCGTGGAAGAAGGTCGCGGCAACGCCGATAACGCCGGATGTGCCAAAGCACCAGATGCCATCCGTAAAGCATTCTATGAGCTCTATTGCCATTGGCCCGATATCAAGATTGTCGATCTGGGAAATATCAAGGCTGGCCATAGCATCGAAGACACCTATTTTGCAATTAAAACTGTTGTGGGCCAGCTCGTCAGAAACAATATCACCACCATCATTCTGGGTGGAAGTCAGGACCTGACGTTTGCCAATTACCAGGCCTACGAAAACACCGGACAACTGATCAATATTGTGGCCGTGGATCCGGCCTTCGACCTTGGACAGGATGAAGAAACGCTGAGTGCCTATTCGTACCTCAGCAAAATCATCATGCACCAGCCCAACTACCTGTTCAATTACACTAATCTCGGTTATCAATCGTACTATATTGATGCCGATGCAGTCGGGCTGATGAACAATATGTTTTTCGATGTATACCGCCTTGGCCTGGTCAAATCACAGCCCGAAGAAACCGAGCCTTATGTGCGCAATGCCGATATGCTGAGCTTCGACATCACTGCCGTAAGGGCTGCCGATGCACCGGGCAATGCCCGCCCCGTTCCCAATGGGTTTACAGGCGAAGAAGCCTGCCGCATCTGCCGCTATGCCGGAATGAGCGATAAGCTTTCTGCCATCGGGTTTTATGAATTCAATCCTTCCTTCGACAGACAGGAAATTACTGCCGGACTCATCGGACAAATGATCTGGTACTTCATCGATGGCTTTGCCCACCGCCTGAATGACCTGCCAACAGAAGGGAGCCGCGATTTTGCCCGCTACAACGTGCGCATCGAAGGCAATGAAGACGACGTGGTGTTCCTGCGCAGCAAAAAGACCGACCGCTGGTGGATCGACCTTTCCTCGGGCCGTAAGGACCGTAAAAAATATGAACGCCATTACTTTGTGCCCTGCTCGCAAAAAGACTACGATAGTGCACTTCAGGACGATATTCCTGATCGCTGGTGGCAGTTTTACCAGAAATTAATGTAATCCGCGCGGGCTTATTTTACCCTGTCGGGATGCTGGGACACAAAGGCTTTCCACCCTGTAAAACCTGCTTCACCACTGGTTTTTCCCGACTGAAAAAAATGACAGACCGCTGCAGCCAGACCATCCGTCGCATCAAGAAATTCAGGTTGATTTTCGAACTTGAGGAGTGTCTGTAACATCGCGCCCACCTGCTCTTTCGAAGCATTGCCGTTTCCGGTGATCGACTGTTTGATCTTACGCGGACTGTACTCAAAAATGGGCATATTGCTGTATAATGCCGCTGCCATAGCCACACCCTGCGCACGCCCCAGCTTGAGCATCGACTGCACGTTTTTTCCAAAAAATGGTGCCTCCACGGCCAGCTCATCGGGATGGTATTCGCGTATCAGCTCAAGTGTCCGGTCGAAAATCTTTTTTAACTTTATCGCATGATTCGGATACTTTCCCAGCTTCAACACCCCCATGACCATCATCTCCATGGTTTTACCTTTTTGATGAATCAATCCGTAACCCATAATGGTTGTGCCGGGGTCGATGCCAAGAATGATGCGGTCAGTTTTCAATTTATTGTCGGATATTCGCATGAATGAAAACAAAGGTACGTAAAAGGATTAATCTGTTGCTAAGGGGACTGATTGTGGTGGTCACCGTTTGGTTTGTCTTTGACCAGATTCTGCACCGGCGCGACCTCACTCCCTTGCAATATGCTGTGCGCGATGCCATTGACGGAAAGGCCTTTTATCCGGTAATGGCGATGCTGCTGTTTCTGATGGCTGTGAACCTTTCGATAGAAACACTTAAATGGAAAAAGCTGATCGACAAGCTCGAAACAGTGAAGTTTAACCGTGCCTTCACCGCAGTGCTCACCGGAATTTCGGTAAGTATGTTTACTCCCAACAGGGTCGGCGATTACCTGGGGCGCGTGTTTGTTCTGCAAGACTCGAGCCACATCAAAGGCATACTGGTGACCATCATCGGGAGTTTTGCCCAGCTGTTGTCGACACTGATAGCAGGCGGTATCGCCCTGATGTTCTTCCTGCCGTCGTACCACGATGCCCTGCTCACCGACTATTCGTGGATTTACACCGGCACCGTAGTGATTGCCTCCGGAACCATGTTGGTTGCCCTGCTCCTCTATTTCCATGTCCCGGTACTGAAGGCTGTTGCCGGACTTTTATTCCCGAAACACCGCGAAAAAGTGACTGATTATGCTGCTGTGTTTTCCCTCTACACCAAATACGAACTGCTGCATGTGCTGCTCCTGGGTATGGCCCGTTACCTGGTGTTTTCCTTTCAGTATTACCTCTTGTTGCGCCTGTTTGGTGTGGACCTTGGATACCTGCCTTCGATGATGCTGATTGCATTAACCTATCTGATTCTGACCATGATACCTACTATGGCCCTGATTGAGCTTGGCGTGAGGGGCTCGGTGAGTTATTACCTGTTCAGCCTTTACCTTTCGGCCAACGGCCTGTGGGTTGAGGGCTACAACATTTCGGTGCTGGCAGCATCCACCTCGCTCTGGCTGATTAACCTGGCTTTTCCGGCCCTGCTGGGGACCTTCTTCGTTTACCGGCTCAAGTTCATCAGGAGGAGAGATTATGGCGACTGAGTTCCTGCACTGGTTCATCTTTTTTACGGCAATCAGTGGCCTGCTCTACCTGATCCTGATTGCCATGTACACCTATGGCTGGTATTTTATTCAGGAGCCTGAAAACCACGAACAAAGGCATCAACAGACCATGGTTAGTGTGTTGGTGGCTGCCCGTAACGAAGCGGATCGTATTACCGCCCTGCTCGATGCCCTGCGCAAACAGCGCTATCCCCTTTCGCTGGTGGAAGTGATCATTGCCGATGACCATTCGTCGGATAACACCATTGCACTGATCAATGCCTTTGCTGCAGAAAACCCATCACCATCGCTCAGGGTGATAAGCGCAACAGCTAAGGGAAAAAAAGCAGCACTCGGGGCTGCATTGCTTCTTGCCAATGGCGACATCCTCCTCTTTACCGATGCCGACTGCCTGCCAGCACCAGGGTGGATTGCTGAAATGACTGCCCGCCTGTCAACAGGCGAACAGAAAATGATCCTTGGACCGGTAATGCTCGATCCCGCGCGGTCCTTGTTCGAAAAGCTGCAGTCGCTTGAGTTCATGAGCCTGATCGGTTCAACGGCCGGTGCCTGTGCCACAGGCTCGCCACTCATGGGAAACGGCGCCAGCCTGGCCGTTACGCGTAAGGCACTCGAAGAAGTCAGTACCTCAGCGATGAACAGCGCTTACGCCTCAGGCGATGATGTGTTTCTGATGTTCGCCTTTGTGAAAAAATTCGGCCGCAAGGCCATCGGTTTCGCCCGATCGGCCGAAGCCATCGTGCGCAGCCGGCCCAAACCCGACCTCGGCGGATTTATACAGCAACGCCTGCGATGGGTGTCAAAAAGCAAGGGATACACCCATCCCTTGATTATCTTTCCGGCACTGATCGTGTTGCTGTTCAATCTGGCCCTCTTTGGCACCATGATCATGGCCTTTTTTCTTCCACCATTATGGCTGGTTTATGCGCTGCTGATCGGTTTTAAGTTTTTTGTCGATTACCCTTTGCTTCTGGCAACAGCAAGGCTGATGCAACAGAAATCGCTCCTGCGCCTGGTTCTTCCGCTTGCCTGTGTTTATCCGGTGTATGTCAGCCTCATTGCCGTGGCAGGATTCGTGCTTCCATTTAGCTGGAAAAACCGCAGCTACAGCAGCTGAAGGTGTCGGCAGCACCTCATCGTGACAAGGAATAATTGTTCTTGTTTCCTGTTTGACACTTTGTTTCGTCAAACCCGCGGATTAGGTGTTTTCTATGCGCAATTGATTCGTATTTATCATTTGGAATAACAGCAAACGGGCGTGGTCTG
>Ga0208371_1000049_pt1 | contig 88898 bp, 85 predicted proteins | sample SubbioCR12Aug_1A_FD_184827 | JGI IMG/M metagenome (GOLD analysis project Ga0208371, IMG submission 184827) | Serpentinite rock and fluid subsurface biosphere microbial communities from McLaughlin Reserve, California, USA - CR12Aug_1A (SPAdes) | ecosystem: Environmental > Terrestrial > Deep... | reverse complement strand
CGCGTCACCGACATCATGGCGGAAATCTCCGCCGCGTCGGTGGAACAAAGCTCGGGGATCGAACAGGTCAACCAAGCCATCACCCAGATGGACGAAGTGACCCAGCAGAACGCCGCGCTGGTGGAAGCCGCCGCCGCCGCGGCCGAATCGCTGGAAGAACAGGCGCAGAACCTGTCCACCTCGGTGAGCGTGTTCAAACTCGCCACCTCCACCGGGCTGACCGCGGCGCGTCCAGCGGCTAGGAGTACGGCGGTTTCTCATGCCAAGCCCGTCGCCAAGCACCCTGCCCCAGCCAAACCCAAGGCGGCTAAATCGGTCAAGGCCGCCTCCACCGATGACGAGGGATGGCAGGAGTTTTAACGCCCAACAGATTGCACCGCTTGGAATGGTAAAAGGGGGCTGCCAATTCTTGGCAGCCCCCTGATTTTTGGGGAAACGCTTCCGGTTAAATTTCAGCTTTTCCCATGATGAATTGCCTTTTTAGCCTTAGCTAAAAGTCGCGGAGGTGGTATTAATAGTCTTTAATATACTTTAAAGACGCACTTGTCTGAATTAAGTGTGCCGAACCATTCCATTGGGGACTCGACATGAATAATTTTTCCCTGGCAAAGAAGTTTCTCTTGTTGAGTATGGTCATGGTACTGGCGCTGGCCTTACAAGGATTCAATTTTTCCAGCACGCTACGCAACACCCTGACTCTGGAGAAGGAACGCATGGTGCGCCATGCCGTGGAAACTGCTTACGGCGTGCTGGAAAATTACGAAAAGCGTGCGGCGAGCGGCGAATTGACTCGTGAAATCGCTCAGGAGCGCGCCAAACAGACGATCAAGGCGATGCGTTACGACGAGCGAGAATATTTCTGGCTCAACGACATGCAACCCCGCATGGTCATGCATCCCATCAAACCGGAATTGGACGGGCAGGATCTGAGCGGCAACAAGGATCCCGCCGGCAAGCTTTTGTTCGTCGCCTTTGTGGAGGAAGTCCGTAAGCACGGCGCGGGTTTCGTCACTTACCAGTGGCCCAAGCCGGGGAGTGACCACCCCATACCCAAACTCTCTTACGTCAAGGGGTTCGCGCCATGGGGGTGGGTAATCGGCTCCGGAGTGTATATCGACGATATCGATACCCAGTATTGGGCCAACGTGAAGTCGCTGGTAGCCATGAGCACGGCGCTGTTGTTCCTGCTTCTGGCGTTGTCGTGGTATATCGCCCGCAACATCGGTACGCGCATCGGCAAGGCGGTGACGGTTTCCGAGGCGATTTCCCAGGACAAGTTGGACAACCTTATCGAAGTCGACGGAAAAGACGAAGTCGGCCACCTGCTCGGTACTCTCCAGCACATGCAGGAAAGCCTGCTGGCGCGGATTTCCGAGGAGCGCCGCCATGCCGAGGAAAATCTCCGCATTAAGCAGGCGTTGGACGTGGTTTCCAGTAGCGTCATGGTGGCCGACAATGACAGCAGGATCATTTATCTCAACCATTCCACCGAGGCGATGCTGCGCACCGGGGAAAGTGAAATCCGCAAGGCTCTCCCGGGTTTTCGCGCCACTGCCGTACTGGGAAGTAGCTTCGACAGTTTTCACAAGACGCCTGCCCACCAGAAGAGCCTGCTGACCGGCCTGAATTCCGAGCATCGCGTGGAGATACACATTGGCGAGCGCACCTACTTTCTCATCACCAACCCGGTGCGCAACGCGCAAAACCAGCGTATCGGTTCGGTCATCGAATGGCAGGACCGCACTGTCGAGGTCGGCGTGGAAAGGGAACTGGCGGAGATCGTCCAGGCTGCCGCACAAGGCGATTTTACCCGGCGTGTCGCCCTTGAAGGCAAGGATGGCTTTTTCCATGAAATGGGCGAGGAAATCAACCTCCTCATGTATACCAGTCAATCCGGCCTGGAGGAAATCGCGCGGGTTCTGGGTGCCGTGGCCGAGGGTGATCTTACCCAAAAAATCACCAGCGACTACTGCGGATCGTTCGGCCAGTTGCGGGATTATGCCAACACGACAGTGGAAAACCTGACGCAAATGATTTTGTCGATCAAGGAAGCGGTAGACTCGATCAATACCTCGGCACGGGAAATCTCCCTAGGCAATGCCGACCTGTCGCACCGCACCGAACAGCAAAGCACCAGCCTGGACAAGACTGCGGGCAACATGGAAGAACTGACCGGCACCGTGAAGCAGAACGCCGAGAACGCTAAGCAGGCCAACCAATTGGCTATCGGCGCATCCAGCGTTGCCGGCAAGGGGGGCACGGTGGTTGGGGAGGTGGTTCATACCATGGCCTCGATCAACGAATCGTCGCGCAAGATCGTCGATATCATTTCGGTGATCGATGGCATCGCCTTCCAGACCAACATTCTCGCCCTGAATGCCGCCGTCGAAGCGGCCCGTGCCGGCGAACAGGGGCGCGGCTTCGCGGTGGTCGCCGCGGAAGTGCGCAACCTCGCCCAGCGCTCCGCCGCCGCTGCCAAGGAGATCAAGACCCTGATCGGCGACTCGGTGGACAAGGTGGAGAACGGCACCCAGTTGGTGGCGGAAGCTGGCCAAACAATGGACGAGATCGTCACCAGCATCAAGCGCGTCACCGACATCATGGCGGAAATCTCCGCCGCGTCGGTGGAACAAAGCTCCGGTATCGAGCAGGTGAATCACGCCATCACCCAGATGGACGACGTTACCCAGCAGAACGCCGCGCTGGTCGAAGAAGCCGCTGCCGCAACCGAATCTCTGGCAGAACAGGCGCAGAACCTGTCCGCTTCGGTGAGCGTGTTCAAGCTCGTAACCACAGGGCTGACCGCAGTGAGCTCTCCTAAGCCTGCAGTCGAACAAACTGCCCCCGCCAAATCCAAGCCGGTCCAGGCCGCCTCCTCCGATGGCGAGGAATGGCAGGGGTTTTAGTGCAGCCCGCCGCCAACCCGTCCCCTGGCACCCGACTTGCTTTAGTTCTAGCATCGATACTCACGTTGCCTCAACCAGGGGACATTGCGATGCATATCCTTCAATATCTGCCCGGCGGAATCCCTTCGCTGTTCGGGCTGAGCGTGATTCCCGCCGCCCAGCCCGGCAAATTGTTCGTCGTCCTGCATGACTTGCCGGAAAACCCCGGCGTCGGCGTCAGCGATGCGGTGGCGCTGGCTGCCCAGGTGGTCCTCAACGAATTCTCCGAACCGCTGGGACCGGCCGCGGTGGAAGATCTGCGCTGGATACTCAAGTTCTTCGGTGCAAAGGAGGGTGTTTCGGGTGCTTTCGACGAAGTACGGCTGGAAATCGGCGGTGACCGTTGGAGCGGATTTGCCGCGAAATTGGCCGACTGGCTGGAATTGGATCGCTCCACCTCGCACCATATCCGCCGCGAACTGGAATTACGCGGCGAGGGTATGGAAGCTTACGGGGGTTTCAATATCGACTGAATTGGGGAAAAGTGAGGCACGCCTCCATTGAGGGAGGCCCGTCGCGGGCCGATTACTTCGGTCGGCACTGATCGCGCCGAGAGCGGCGCTCCCCCCGCCGTTGTTCAATGCCCGGTGCAACCCGACCCTGCTTCATCGGGCTTATTGCGGAGGAAGTCCGCGACCTTGCGGAATGCGGCGGTGAGTTCCGTTTGCAGGGATTCTTCCACGCCGACGTCGCGCATCGCCTTGATCATGCAGGCCATCCACAGGTCGCGTTCCAGGTTGCCGATGGGAAACGGCAGGTGGCGGTGGCGCATTTGCGGGTGGCCGTGTTTTTCCGCATAAAGCGGTGGGCCGCCGGTCCAACCGCTGAGGAACAGGAACAGCTTGTCGCGTGAGCCTTTGAGGCTGGCGGCGTGCAGGCCGCGGATCGGGGCATAGGCGGGATCGCTATCCATCAGGTCGTAAAAACGGGCGACCAGACGGCGCACGCCTTCTTCGCCGCCGAGTCTCTGGTAGTGGGGGTTCGGAATATTCATGGCAGGCTCGCTCAAAAAACGCCACTATACCTTGAAGCGGCTCACGGTTTCACTTAGCGCGCTAGACAGCGTTTCCAGCTCCCGGGCGGCCAGGGCGATGGCATTCACCTCCGTATTGTTCTCCTCGGTCTTTTCGGCGACGCGGGCGACGCTGTCGGCGATTTGGCTATGCGCCGAGCTTTGCTCGCGCAGCGAATCGGTAATGGCGCTGACTTCGTCGATGACGTGATGGGCGCTGTCCTTGATGCGCACGATGACATCCTTGACGAGCGCCACCATCCGCACGCCTTCTCCGGCGCGGGCATTGCCGTCGGCCATGCCGGCTACGGCACTGCGGGTGCCGCTCTGGATGCTGACTATCATTTCCGTGATTTCCTGGGTCGATTGACTAGTGCGTTCGGCGAGCTTGCGCACTTCGTCGGCGACTACCGCGAAACCGCGCCCCTGCTCGCCGGCCCGAGCCGCTTCGATGGCGGCGTTCAGGGCCAGCAGGTTGGTTTGGTCGGCAATTTCCTTGATGACGCCAGCAATCGCGGAAATCTTGTCGGAGTGTTCGCCCAGCGATTCGATGTGCCGCGTGGAATGGTTCACCGCTTCGGCGATTTTCGCCATTTCCTGAGTGGCGTCATCCACCACTTTCAGACCGGTTTCCGAAATATCCCCGGATTTGCGCGACGAGGCATGGGTTTCATTGGCGTTATCGGTGATCTGCTCGATCCCTACCGAAATCTCCTCTACGGCGGCAGCCATCGACTGGGTAGCGTCGTGCTGTTGCGCGGAACGTTCCGCAACGCGCGCCGAGGAAGCGGAAAGCTGGGCTGCTTCGTTCGCCAGCCTTGCCACCCCGTCGTTGACGCGCAGGATCACGTGCAAAAGGCTGGACTGCATGGCCTTCATGGCGGCCAGCAGACTGGTGGTGTCACCGGGCTTGGTATCAACCCGCACGGTTAGGTCGAAATCGGCAATGGCCTGGGCGATTTGTGCGGCATATTCCGGCTCCCCACCGAGGCTGCCCAGCAGGCTGCGGATGATCGCCGCCGCGACTACCATGCCGGCGCCCAGCGAAGCTGCAAGGATCGCCAGCAGCAGCACGCTGGCGGACCGGATGCGCCCCTTTGCCTGATCCTCGTCGTCGGTGTTGCGCTTGTTGGTCATTTCCACCACCTGGTCGATGGCTTTGCGATGCAGTTCGTAAGCCAATTCCATCCGTTTCAGCGCCATTCCGGCGACTTCCGCGTCGCTTTTTTGCAAGGCCGGGATGAATTCGTCGAAAGCGGTTTTATAGAAGGCCATCGCCGGTTCGTGGCCCTGTGTGAGGAAAATGTCGGCCAACGGACTTTCCAGCCCTTCCTTGAGCCAGAATTCGTGACGGGTATCGTAATCGGCCTTGAGAGCCTTGAAGCGCTCGACCAACTTGTCCAGTTCGGGCTTGCCGGCATCGCGCATTTGCAGGCTGACTAGGTAGGATTCGAGGATGTATTCGGGCGGCGGCAGAATATCGGCGATCAGATCCTTGCCCTGTACGATGCGCTGATAAAGAGGGCCGTTGACCTTGAGATCGTTGAGGGTCTTGAAAGACCAGCCCCCGTAAACGATGAAACCCAGTGCAAAGACTCCAATCAACACGACAAAACGATGGGACAACTTGAGATTGCTGATGATGCTCATAGGTTGGTTCGCCTCTTTAGACGTTGCCGGAAATCGGTAACCCTTACAACAAGCAGGTTATATGCCCGTCACGATGGCAGAGTCGGAAACTCCGGTAATTGCTTTCGTAACCCCGCGCCAGCTTATATTATGTGGATAACTCCTTTTCTCGACGCGCCATGGATATTACTGCCGACACCCCTTACCTTATCGAAACCATGCCCTATTTTGAGGCGGTGGGCGATGAAATCGCCCTGTTTGAAGCCGCTTACCAGAGCCGGATACCCGTTTTGCTGAAAGGCCCGACCGGCTGCGGCAAGACCCGTTTTATGGAATACATGGCATGGCGTCTGAAGCGCCCGCTGATTACGGTATCCTGCCACGACGACCTGAGTGCCGCCGATCTGGTGGGGCGCTATCTCATCACCGCCAACGAAACCGTGTGGGTGGACGGCCCGCTGGCGCGCGCGGTGCGCTGCGGCGGCATCTGCTACCTGGATGAAGTGGTCGAGGCGCGCAAGGACACCACGGTGGTGATCCACCCGCTCGCCGACGACCGGCGCATCCTGCCCATGGAAAAGCGCGGCGAAGTGCTGCGCGCCCCGCCCGAATTCGTCCTGGCCATGTCCTACAACCCCGGCTACCAGAGTGTTCTGAAGGAATTGAAACAGAGCACCCGCCAGCGTTTCGTCGCCATCGAGTTCGACTATCCCGCAGCGACGCTGGAACAGAAGATCGTCTGCGCGGAAACCGGCCTGGATGCCGCGACCGCCGAAAAATTGGTGCACCTCGCCGGCCTGACCCGCAACCTCAAACACAACGGCCTCGACGAAGGCGCCTCGACGCGCCTGCTGGTGCACGCCGGCAAGCTCATGGCGCGCGGGATTGCGCCGCGCACGGCGTGCCAGGGGGCGATTGCGCAAGCGCTCACCGACGAACCGGAAATGCTGGCGGCGCTCAATGAACTCATCACCGCCGTTTTCTAAACGGCTGAACCGCGCCGGGCGATGCCCATGAGTCATACAGACGACGGCGAAATCGACCTGCCGTTCAGCGCCGCCCAACTCGACGCCGTTCTCAACGAATATATTCCCGCCACCACCTGGGAAGAAGTCGCGGCGGAGTTGGCGTTGCTCGGTCGCACGCAGCAGGAATTCGTCCTTGAATGGTGTTTCGTGCTGGCGGGCAACAACGCCACGCTGGCCTTCGGCTGGGGACGGAAGGCCACTGCGGCGTTCGCCTGCATGGGAGAAACCGACATCGAGCGCTGGCTGATCCGCGCCATGGACGTGTACGACAAGCAGGGCTTGTCGCGCGCTTTCAACATCCTCAATCATCCCGACCGTTTTGCCGTGGAAATCCAGGCCGAAGCGCGTCGTCTGGCGCTCCCCGAAGCTTTGGGCGTACTCGAACTGTTCGTCTGCGGACTGGCCGGACGCACCTTCAAAATTGCGGAAGGCGACGCCGCCTACACCGACAGCGAGACCTTCTTCCTGCCCGCGAGCATCGAATTCTTTCCCCGCAAGGAAGACAATTTCCTGCTCTATAAAGGCATGGTGGCGCACTTGTGGGCGCAGGTGCGTTTCGGCACCTACACGGTGGACTGGCTGGAGCGGGTAAGCGCCTATCCCGACCCCGAACGCGCCCTGGCGTGGCTCCACGCCCTCGAAGCGCAGCGCCTCGAATACCGTCTGCGCAAGCTGTTCAGCGGGCTGCTCAACGATCTCGACCAACGGCTTGGTGTCCCCTCTTTTTCCTTGCCCCCAGCGCTTCTCGAACTCCTTGCGGAGCCGGGAGCCGGGGTGACGGCAAGCCTGGATCTGCTGGAAGAAGTGCTGGATCACGAACCTCCGACCTTGCCCCCCTACATCGGCCTACTCAAGCCCGAATTGGTACGACAGGCCATGCAGGCGCGCCTGCCGCGCGAGAAGGAGGCTCTCGCCAAGGTACTGGGGAAATGGCTGGACGAAATCCAGCCGCGTCGCGCCGATACGCCACCTCCGCAGTTTAGTGCCGCCCTGGCCGGAGAACGGGAAAACTCGCCCCGCCTCGACATCACCATCACCCTCGACGGCAAGCCGCTCGCCCCACCCGACAAGGTGCGCGAACTGCTGAGTTCCATCGCCCTCGACCTGGGCGAGATACCCCCGGAATACTTGGTGCCCGCCGGCCCCGGCGACAGCAACCCGGACACCGCCAATGCGGAGAAGAAAGCCGTTTCGGGCAGTCCCACCCGCGACGCCGTCACCTACCCCGAGTGGGATCACGAGCGGCGCAGCTACCGCAAGGAATGGTGCGTGGTGCGCGAAAAACCGCTGTCCCCGCAGGGAGACGCTTTCGTACAGCAGACGCTGACCAAATACAGCGGCAAGATCCATCAGTTCAAACGCGCCTTCGAAATGCTGCGTGGCGAAGAGCGCACCCTGAAGCGTCAACAAAACGGCGACGACATCGATTTCGACGCCTTGGTCGATGCCTACGCCGACCTGCGCTGCGGTCGCGAACTCAGCGAACACGTCTTCACCCGCCGCCTGAAAGTGGAGCGCAACCTGGCCTTGATGCTGATGGTGGACATGAGCGGCTCGACCAAGGGACACATCAACGACACCGAACGCGAAGCACTGGTGCTGCTGTGCGAAGCGCTGGAACGGCTGGGCGACCGTTACGCCATTTACGGGTTTTCCGGGATGACCCGCCTCAACTGCGAGATTTATCCCATCAAGGAATTTCAGGAACCCTACGGCGACACGGTACGGCGGCGCATCGAAGCGATCACCCCGCGCGACTACACGCGCATGGGTGTCGCCATCCGCCATCTCAGCCAACGCCTCAACCAGGTGGATGCACGGGTGCGCCTGCTCATCACCCTCTCCGACGGCAAGCCCGACGATTTCCAGGATAACTACCGCGGCGCCTACGGCATCGAGGATACCCGCATGGCGCTGCTGGAAGCCAAGCGCTCCGGCATCCACCCCTTTTGCATCACCATCGACCGCGAAGGTCCGCAGTACCTGCCGCACATGTATGGCGCGGTGAACTATGCGGTGATCGACGACGTGAAGCGCCTCCCCCTCAAAATCGCCGATATCTACCGCAAGCTCACTACCTGATCGGTCTCCTGAAACACGCCGTTGGCGCCGCTGGGCTATACTTCATTGCATAAAGAACCCGGCTTGGAGTAGGAACTTAGCATGGCCAATAAAACCCTCGGAACCCGCCAGAAAATGGTGTTTCGGCTGCCGCAAAGCCAGGCGCCGCGCAATCCTTTGGTCGCGCTGGCCAAGCAGCGCAAGGCCGGCCCCCATGAGAAAACCAAGGGGGCACAACGCCGTCAGGCCAACGTGCTGCTTGCCAAGCTGTTGGGTGAAGTGGCAGAAGAGAAATAAAGCAGTTTTTCAGCTAGCGCCCAAACGTCGCACCAACTCCGAATTGCGCGCCTTGAGGAATCCCAGGAGCTTTTCCGGGTAATCGGCGGCCACCGCCTGCTGTACCGATGGCCGCACCGCTAGAGCCTGCCGCCAGGCACGGACCTTGGGGGTCTCGGCGAAGATGCCGAGATCGGCGTAGCGGTCGTAAACCTCGAAATAGCGGAAGATCGGTCCAAACGCCGCATCCACCAGGGAGAAACGCTCGCCGGCGAAATACGGGCCGTCTCCCAGCACGTTTTCCAATATCCCGAACCTGCCCTGCAATTCCTTGCGTTTGGCATCCAGGCTGGCTTCATCCTGAGCGGTGTTGAGTTCCCACAGGGTCATCAGCAGGGCCGAGCCGAACTCGATCCAGGCACGGTGCTTGGCGCGCGCCAGCGCGTCGGCGGGATGCAGGCGCGGCTCAATGGTTTCGTCGAGATATTCGCAGATCACCGCCGACTCGAAGATCACTTCGCCGTCCACTTGCAGGAGCGGCACCTTGCCCAGCGGGGAAATCTGGCGAAACCACTCGGGCGGCTCGGCGAGATTGATACTGGTGCGCTCGAAGGGGGCATGCTTTTCAAGCAGGGTAATCACTGCCCGTTGCACGTAGGGGCAGATTTCATGGCTGACGAGGTGGAGTTTGGGCATGATTTTTCCTGGGGATTATTGTTTGTAAAGGGTGACCGGCGTTTTGACCGGCAGGGTTCTGGAACAAAAATAACCTTGGTTCTTGGGCTGACAGGATTCGATCCGCAACGTCGCCGCCGTGGGCGACAGCGTCAGGGTGGCGAATTGCAGCAGATAGGCGTCATCCTCGACCAGGGACACCACGCCACCATCCAGGGTTCCCTGGAAAATCAGGCCGGTTCGCACGTTGGTCAGGGTCAGGCTGTTACCCACTACGTTGAGCATATATTTCAGGCCTTTCGGCTCGTTTACCCAAAGTCCATTGTAGTCGATGGCAGAAGCTGGCGATGTCGGGAGCGGCGTGGCGCGGGCCAGCGACATTTCCCAACCACCGTCGGAATTGAGCGTCACGGTGACGTTTTGCAGCGTCGAACCGTTGATGTCCAAGGCCGGAAACGTGGCGATCCCGGTGTTGCTGTCGAAGCTCACGAACGGGTGTTCGGCCCCGTTGCTGTCGACACCCGGCGTAGCGGCGTCCACCGTCCAGCTCCCATCGTTGCGCAAGGTCAGGGTGAGATTGGAAAAGATCGCGCCGTCGATCGACACATTTTTGACGAACAGGCGTCCATCGCCGGGGGAATAAGTGTTCACCGAGGCCGCAGCGACAAGGGGGAAAAACGCCAGGATCAGCGATAACAAAATTTTCATGGAAAGAGCAAAAAGCTGCTGCTTGGTGTTTGGGAAGGTGGATTATTCCATGATTCCGCCCGCCGATGAACTAAGTAGTTATACCTATTTCTTCAACCAGGACAGGGAGTTCCCGAACTCTCAACAGCGGGGTTATGCACAAGACTTCGTCTAATCATGAAGACGGGCATGGAACCCCTTGAGCGCAAAGGGATGTTATGCAACTCATTGTTTATTAATTGAATTAATCTGCCTGTTTTTTAAGCGGCGGTATTAAACCCGTTGTGGGACGGCAAGTTACAGAGTGATTACCCTGTTACCCACAGACTTATCCACAGATTGTGTGGACATCCAGCAACGTGCCCGCTTGTCAACCCGGCGCGATAATTTTTTCGTTTTGGTCGGCGATCCGTCGGGGCCGGCGGATGGGTTAAAATGGGGTGCTTCGATCCCCTTTCTTCCGGCCAAAACGATCATGTGGTTCAGAAACCTGCAAATTTACCGTCTTACCCAGCCTTTCACCTGCGACCCGCTGGAACTGGAGCGCAAGCTCGCCCACTACGCTTTCATCGGCTGCGGCAGCCTCGACCCGATGAGCAAGGGCTGGACCACACCGGGCAGCAACCCGGATAGCCTGGTGTATGCGCGCAACGGCCAGATCCTGGTGGCCCTGCGCGTCGAGCAGAAACTCCTGCCGGGCGCGGTGGTCCGCCAGCATGCCGAGGAACGGGCGCGTCAAATCGAACAGCAGCAAGGCTATCGTCCGGGGCGCAAACAACTGCGCGAGATTCGCGACGACGTCGAAACCGAATTGCTGCCCCGTGCTTTCGGGAAGCAGCGCACCACTTATGCCTGGATCGACCCGCTGGGCGGCTGGCTGGTGGTGGATGCCGCCAATCCCGCCAAGGCGGAAGAAGTGCTGGAGTTGCTCCACAAGGCGGTCGACGATCTGGCGGTGCTGCGCCCCAAGACCGAGCTGTCGCCGCGTTCGGCGATGACCGACTGGCTGCTCGGCGATGCAGCACCGGCGGGCTTCACCATCGACCGCGATTGCGAACTGATGTCGCCGCTGGAGGAAAAGGCCACCGTGCGTTTCGTCCGCCATCCGCTGGATGCCGCCGATATCCGCCATCACATTGAGGCCGGCAAGCTGGCGACCCGCTTGGCGCTGACCTGGAACGACCGGGTGTCGTTCGTCCTGACCGAGGATTTTCAGGTGAAGCGCCTGGCCTTTCTCGACCTCCTCAAGGAAGAAGCCGACAAGGCCGACAACGTGGAAGAGCAGTTCGACGCCGATTTCGCCTTGATGAGCGGCGAACTGGCGCGGTTTATCCCGGACCTGATCGAGGCGCTGGGCGGGGAAAGCGCCCTGGCAGCCTAATTTTTCTTCTTGCCGCCGTCCGGCTTGCCCACCACATGCATTTCGCAGCGCTGGCAGTCGAAGCGCAGGGTGAATTCGTCGCTGCCGCGTTTTAAGGTCATCGGATCGGGGCGGATGCCTTTCACCTGCTTGGGGCAGAGGTTGAAACTGTAGCGCAGGCAGTGCTTGGTAATCATCAGCGACAGCGGATCGCGCTCGCGGTTGTTCTCGAAAGCGGCGGCGATCTGGGTTACCCCGTGTTGCTGGTAAAAGTCGCGGGCTTGGCGGTTGTAAACGTTGCCCAGATAGCTGAGCGTGGTTTCGGGGTAGGCTGCCGTAGGGTTGCGAGATGGTGCCCGCGCGGGCCGCTGGTAGGCGGCGGCACGGGCCGCTTCAAGGCGTGCGACGGCATCGCGGCGGAGCGCGTTGAGTGCGGAAACCGGGATGAACCAGGCAGCGGTGGTATTCACGTCGATGCGCTGCGCTTCGAAAAGGGTGTTGCCGAGTTTGCCCAGTTGCTCGCGGATACTGGTTTCCACCTTGGCGGGGTTCTGCGCCGGTTCCTTGGGATGCGCCAGGCCGACCGTCGCGGACACACCTTCCTCATCGGTCATTTTCAAATCGAATCCGGTCGGCGTTTCGGTGAAATCCAGCACCACGCCGATTTTGCGTTCGGCGGATTTCTTCTCCAGTTGTTTCTCGAGTTCCTGGTCGAGATTGCGGTACAAGGCGGTGCCGACCGTCAGTTCGCCGGGCATTTCGGCGGGATACAGGCGATTGGCATCGACCCGGTTGATGCGCAGTCCGGTCAATTCCTTGGCGGCGTTGAAATAGCTCACCCCGTCGCCGTTGTTGAGGCGGGTGGCGCCGTCGATCTCCAGGTAATTCGGCCCTTTGCGCACGACCTTGCCAATCGGCACCCCGGCGAACTTGGGAGTGAGAAACGAGGTGATGCCCATCTGGCGGCCATTCAGGAAATAATCGGTGGCACCGCGATTAAAGCTCTTCTCCGGCTGGGGCTGGAAAAAGAAGGTGCAGCGCCCCGCCGACGCGCGCCGGAATTCGGGCTTTTCCGACAGCAGATGATCGAGACGCTGGCGGTAATACGCCGTGACGTTTTTGACATAGGACAGGTCTTTCAGGCGCCCTTCGATCTTGAACGAGGTGATTCCGGCTTCCACCAACGCACCGAGGTTTTCCGCCTGGTTCATGTCCTTCAGCGAGAGCAGACGCTGGTCGCGCGCCAGTTCTCTGCCATCCGTATCAATCAGCGTATAGGGCAGCCGGCAATGCTGGGCGCACTCGCCGCGATTGGCGCTGCGCCCCGAGTAGGCGTGGCTGATGTTGCACAAACCGCTGTAACTGACGCACAGCGCCCCGTGCACGAAAAATTCCAGGGTGGCGCTGGTCTGCACGGCGATGTCGCGGATTTGCGCGAGGGATAATTCGCGCGCCAGTACCACTTGCGCAAACCCGACTTCCTCCAGGAAACGCACTTTCTCGGGAGTACGATTGTCGGTCTGGGTGCTGGCGTGCAGGGCGATAGGCGGCAGATCGAGCTGCAACAAGCCCATGTCCTGGACGATCAGGGCATCCGCCCCAGCTTGGTAAAGCTGGTGGACCAGGCGCCCGGCTTCTTCCAGTTCCTCGTCGCACAGGATGGTGTTGAGCGCCACGTAGACCCGCGCCGAATAGCGGTGGGCGTGGCGCGCCAGTGCCTCGATGTCGGGCACGGAATTGCCGGCTGCCGCCCGCGCGCCGAATTGTGGCCCGCCGATATACACCGCATCGGCGCCGTGGTCGATGGCAGCCATGCCGAATTCGCGGTTTTTCGCGGGGGCCAGGAGTTCCAGGCGGCTACGTTCAGGGTTCATTCAAAGTGAGGAAAAATAGGAAAGGGGATCAAGGCTAAATCAGATTTCGGATTAGATCATTTCAAGTCTGGGCGGCCATTTTTCGCCCCATTGTGGTGCAGGCCATGCCTGTGTAGAATCTCGTCACCGGTCCAGGTGTCCGACTCCGTTGCTCGAGTCGACTGCGGCGTACGCCCACCCTGGGCCGGACCTCAGATTTGCCCCACCCCTTTTATCGCATACCCCTTTGCCGCGCACTGTCTGCCGATGAGTTGCAGCCATTTGCACAATTCCTGCCGGGACTCCAGGGGGTAACGGCGCTCCCGATTACCGCGCCGCCCCAGGCTGCCCCACGCGCGGGTCAGCACCAGATCGCCGAGCAAGTCGCGACTGACCGAAACGAGATACCAGCAATGCCGGTTATTGTCGTGATCGTGTTTTTCCCAGTAGAACATGCGGCGGATTTGGCGGAGGCTCGTTGCAACGGATTGAGTCCGAATGATAGGGAATATCCGCTGACCTTGGCAACCGGTCTTTTGCAAAGTTGGTATGCAAAATGCTTTTGGTGAAGCAAGCCACACTTTTCAGGAGCATCCCAAATGGAAACCGGACTGACCGAAATCCTGTTTTTTTCAGCGGCAGGCTCCGCCCTGCCTTACCTGATCGTGGGCGCTTGGGAATCCTCAGAGCGCCTGGTTTCCGCCTGTCGTTGCCGGAGCTTGCTTCAGAGCGTGGTCAGCCGGGCAAGCCGGTCGCCGAACAGGTAAGTGAGTACTATCGCCGCCGGCAGGACGTAGAAATACGCGCGCATCAGCCCGCGGATGCGCCGGTTGGCGGTTTTCAGTTCCATGAAATGGTCGATTACCATGCGTCCCTTGAAGGCCATGGTCAGGGCAATCACCAGTGTTACCGCCAAGCCCGGCTCGGCGGCCTCGCCGAGATAGGCACCGCCCAGCGTCAGGGCGCACAGGACCAGCCAGAGGAAATCCAGGATTTGCTTGTGGGCCATGGTGTCGCTCCTTCAGCGCAACAGGTAAACCAGTGGGAAGATCACCAGCCATGCCAAATCGGTGGCGTGCCAGTAGGAAGCGAAAGCCTCCAGGCCTTCGTGATCCTGCGGGGAGTAAACGCCCATTTTGGTGCGTGCGGTCACCCACAGGATGCCCATGATTCCCCACAGCACATGCACCATGTGGGTAAAGGTCAGGTAGTAATACACCGTGAAGAAAATGCTGGTCCTGCCGGTGATGCCTTGTTCGACGTTCCACTGGAATTCGAAATATTTGGTCAGCATGTAGCCGCACGCGCAAAGCAACACCGCGTACAGCCACCGCTCGGCCGTCTTGGCGCGGTCGGCACGAACTGCCAGCACCGCGTTGGCCACGCAATAACTGCCGCTGATCATCAGCAGGGTATTGAACGTCCCCGCGAAGGTACTCAATCTCAACGGGCCTTCGCGGAAGGCCTCGGGGAAATGCGCACGGGCGATGAAATACACCGCGAACAACAGGGCGAACTCGGTCATTTCGCTCAGAATGCCGGCCCAAATCCCCCGGTTGCCGGGAATCCCGCCCGCTACGGGCATTTGCAAAGCGACGCTGGTGGCCATTCCGGCTTTCCTTGTGACGATGAACTGCACTTTAGCAGGCAAGCGCGCCTGAAAATACTTCACAAATCAAGGAAATTGCAGTTGTTACGCAAAGGGATGGCGGTGCCGGGCGAAAATCGGTTAAATTCCGCATTCGCCGAATAACCCGTCGCTTCAACCATGGATTTTCTGGATTTGCTATTAACCTTAGTCTGCGCCGCCGCCGGATGGTTCTGGGTGGACACCCTGCGCGCCCGCGAAATTGCCCGCGATGCCGGCAAACGTGCGTGCCTGCGCGCCGGCGTGCAGTTTCTCGACGATACCGTGGCCGGTACCGGCGTGACATTGAGTCGCGACGGCGAAGGCCGGCGAGCAATCCGCCGTACTTACCGTTTCGAATTCAGCGATACCGGCGACAACCGTCTGGAAGGCAGCCTGGTGCTGCTGGGCGGACGGGTCGAATACCTCTTCATGGAACCCTACCGGATGACTGCGGCTCCCAATCAGTAGCCGTAATAGACGCGCGGCGGCGGCATCACGATCACCGTACCGGGCGGCAACGCCGGGTAATAAGCGGGTTGCGCGTAATGATGGTGGTGGTGCTGACGGTACTGCGGATAGCCGTAAACCGGCTGGGGATAATAGACCGGCGGCGGACTGGCGCGATATTCCACATAGGCCGGCGCGGGTGCGTCCCCGTGCCCACCTAGTTCCGCGCCCACCGCTGCGCCCACGACGGTTGCCGCAATTTGTCCGTTTCCCTGACCGAAGCGGCTACCGACGATCCCGCCGATCAAAGCCCCGGTCAGGGGATCGGCCTGAACAGCTACGGGCAAGCCCGCTGCGCAAACAGCGGCCAGCGCAACCAGAAACTTGCCTGCGTGATTTCGTTGAGTCTTGAACATTTCAACCTCCTGTGTGGTCGTTCTTGCAGATGTCATGTGGATTAACGTGTGGGGAGGCGGCGCGCTGACAAGGTGATAAACGAGCCTCCGCTAAAGCAATCGCGTCTCCCGCCGATAAGCCTTTATTACATGTCCGTTCAAGGGGGCCATCATGGATATCGGCAGCATTGCCAGTCTGGCTACCAATATGGCGCAGGAGCGCACCCAGCAGGAAGTGAGTATGGCGGTGTTAAAAAAAGCGCTGGATACCGAGGCCAGCAATGCCATGGCGCTTATCGATGCGATTCCGCCGGCGCAGTCTAACTTGCCCGCCAATCTTGGGCAGAATATCAACGTAACGGCCTGATTTGGCCATTTCCAGGGTGGCGGAGGGCGCATGAATCCCGGCAAACTGTGGGTTGCCCTGGCGTTGCTGTGGCCGTTTGCCGGAGGCCAGGCGGCGTCGTTTGCCGATCGCCCCGACGTACATCGCTTCGTGGTCGCGATGGTCGACAAGCATGGCTTCGATGCCGGTGAGTTGAACCGCCAATTTTCCCAGGTCAAGCCGCGTCCCCGCATCGCCCGGATGATGACCGGGCAATTCGTCAAAGCGCCGGACTGGAGCGATTACCGGGCCAATTTCGTCAATCCCCGCAATATCGCGCGCGGCGTCGAATTCTGGAGCGACAATGCCGAAGCCCTGGCGCGCGCCCGCCAGACCTATGGCGTGCCGGAAGAGATCATCATCGCCATCCTCGGCGTGGAAACCCGCTATGGCAAGTTTCCCTTGCCCTACCGGGTCTTCGATTCCCTCGCCACGCTGGCTTTCGACTACCCGCGCCGAGCCGAATTCTTCCGCAACGAATTGGAGCAATACCTGTTGCTGATGCGCGAGGAAAAACGCAATCCATTGGTGGTCAAAGGCTCTTTCGCCGGGGCGATGGGGATTCCCCAATTCATGCCCAGCAGCTACCGGAGCTATGCGGTGGATTTCGATGGCGACGGGCGGCGCGACCTGCTGCGCAGCCCCAGCGACGCCATCGGCAGCGTCGCCAATTATCTCAATGCCTACGGCTGGGTTGCCGACGAGCTGGTTGCGTTGCGCGCGGAGCCGCACGGCGAGGCAATTCCTGGCGAGATGCTGGCCGCCGGACTCAAACCCGAGCGTCCCGTGGAGGAATGGCTGGCACGCCACGTCGAACCAGCCCAACCGCTTCCGCCCGCCACCCCGGTCGCCATGCTTGCGGTAAACGGCGACAGCGGGACGGAATACTGGCTGGGCCTCAACAACTTCTACGTTATCTCGCGCTACAACCGCAGCCTCTTCTACGCGCTTTCGGTTTATCAACTGGGCGAGGAAATCCGCGCCGCCCGGCTTGCCAAGCAATTTTAATCCGTCCAGGCAAAAAAATGGCCCGCGGAGGTGCGGGCCTAATATCCATCGGAGGAGGGAGACGGTTTAGCTAAGTCATATCCGATGGGTTGGTGTCATCGGTACGGAAGCGGCGCCGAGTTTGAAATCGAGGCTTTGGTTGCGTTACCGTGTCGAGTGCATCCTACGGGAACCCGCATGAAGCGGCTGTGATCTGCTTCACACTTTGGCGGGAATGGCGGAAAAGCCGGGTGGGAACAGCCGATATGAAACAGCTGGGGAAGGTCTGTGTTTCGTCAGGACGGGCGGGGGAACATGGGCGCTTCCTCGCACCGATTACGGCACGAGGAAGGCCATTGCAGGAGAATCGCGGTTAGACCTCGATCCCCTGGGCGTGCAGATATTCCTCGTAATTGCCGGTGTGGTACTTGTAACCGCCGTTGCCGTCCAGTTCCAGGATCTGGGTGGCGAGCGAGGAGACGAACTGGCGGTCGTGGCTGACGAAGATCAGGGTCCCTTTATATTGTTCCAACGCCATGTTGAGCGCCTCAATGGTTTCCATGTCCATGTGGTTGGTGGGTTCGTCCATCACCAGCACGTTGGGGCGTTCCAGCAACAGCTTGCCGTAGAGCATCCGACCTTTTTCACCGCCCGATAGCACGCGCACCGATTTCTTCGAATCGTCGCCGGTGAACAGCAAGCGCCCCAGGGTAGCGCGGATGATCTGGTCGTCGTCGCTCTTGCGGCCATGCCGCTCCATCCATTCGAACAACGTCATGTCGTGTTCGAACTCGGCATGATGGTCCTGCGCGAAGTAGCCGATTTTTGCCTTGTCCGCCCATTTCACCTCGCCCTGATCCGCTTCGATTTCACCGACCAGGGTTTTAATCAGGGTGGTTTTACCCGACCCGTTGGGGCCGATGATGGCGAGCCGTTGACCGGCATCGAGCAGCAGATTGAGGCTGTGGAACAAAGCCTTGTCGTAGCCTTTGGCAATATCCAGCATCTCCACGGCCTTGCGATGGAGTTTTTCCCGGTCATCGGTTTCAAAACGGATATAGGGGCTTTGGCGGCTCGACGGCTTGACCTCGACCACGCTGTCCTTGATCTTGTCGGCCTGCTTGGCTCGGCTGGTGGCTTGGCGTGCCTTGGAGGCGTTGGCGGAGAAGCGCGCCACAAAGGCGTTCAAATCGGCAATCTGCTCTTTTTTCTTGGCGTTGTCCGTCAACATGCGCTGGCGCGCCTGGGTTGCGGCAATCATGTATTCGTCGTAGTTGCCGGGATAGATGCGGATGGTGTTGTAATCCAGATCCGCCATGTGGGTGCACACGCTGTTCAGGAAGTGGCGATCATGCGAGATGATAATCATGGTGCTGGAACGCGCGTTGATGATTTCTTCCAGCCAGCGAATGGTGTTGATGTCCAGATTATTGGTCGGCTCGTCGAGCAGCAGGATGTCCGGGTCGGAAAACAGGGCTTGAGCGAGCAACACGCGCAGCTTGAAGCCGGGAGCGATTTCCTTCATCAGGCCGCCATGCTGGGGAACCGGGATGCCCACGCCGATTAGTAGTTCGCCGGCACGCGCTTCGGCGGTGTAGCCGTCGAGTTCGCCGAACTGGGTCTCCAGGTCGGCGGCGCGCATGTAGTCTTCCTCGCTGGCTTCCGGGTTGGCGTAGATGGTGTCCTTTTCCTGCTTGACCGCCCACAGTTCGGTGTTGCCCATCATCACCACGTCGAGTACCAGGTTGTCCTCGAAAGCGAACTGATCCTGGCGCAGCTTGCCTAACCTTTCTCCGCTGTCGATCGACACATTGCCAGCCGACGGTTCCAGGTCGCCGCCGAGGATTTTCATGAAGGTCGATTTGCCGCAGCCGTTGGCCCCGATCAAGCCGTAGCGGTTGCCATCGCCGAACTTGACGGAGACGTTTTCGAAAAGGGGTTTGGCCCCGAATTGCATGGTAATGTTGGCGGTAGTAATCACGGCGGCGGTTCCGGCGGGTAAAAAGGCGGTAATTATAAACGCTTATCGTCGCGGCGAACGGCAAAAGCTTGGGTGGCGTGAAATTTGCATCACAATATACTGAAATTCTACAAGAGGTAGCCTCCCATGACCCCCGACTGCGAATCACTACGACTGACAACCATCTACGAAATCAGCAAGATACTGAGTTCGTCGCTGGACCTGCAAAAGACCCTGCGCGCCGTGCTCAACCTGCTCGACTCGCACCTGCAAATGCACCGCAGCATGGCGAGCCTGCTCCAGGATGGGGAATTGCGGGTCGTCGCGGCTTCCGGCCTTTCCAACGAAGCCATCGAGCGCGGTCGCTTCCTGATCGGCGAAGGGGTGACCGGTCGCATCCTGCAAACCGGGGTGCCGGCGGTGATTCCCGATATTTCCCAGGAACCGCTATTTCTCAATCGCACCGGTTCGCGCAACCTGCAAGGCCGGCGCATCGCCTTCATCGCCGTGCCGATCAAGGTGGGGCGCCAATGCATCGGGGTGCTCAGCGTGGACCGCGAAGGCGCCGAAGTGGTCGGGCATTTCCAGAAGGATGTGCGTTTTCTCTACATGGTCGCCAACCTGATCGGTCAGACCGTGCGTCTGCACCAGAACGTGGCGGCGGAGCGCGAACAACTCATGCAGGAAAAATTCCGCCTGCAAAAGGAACTGCAAGGCAAGTTCAGCTTGGACAACGTGATCGGCGTCAGCAAGCGCATGCAGCAGGTGTTCGCCGACGTGCATCAGGCCGCGCCGGGCAAGGCCACCATTTTGTTGCGCGGCGAGTCGGGGACCGGCAAGGAAGCCATTGCGCGCGCCATCCATTTCCTCAGCCCGCGCAAGGACGGGCCGTTCATCAAGCTCAATTGCGCCGCATTGCCGGAAAGCCTCCTCGAATCGGAACTGTTCGGCCACGAAAAAGGGGCTTTCACCGGCGCCACCAGCGAACGCAAGGGGCGCTTCGAACTGGCCCATGGCGGCACCCTGTTCCTCGATGAAATCGGCGATGTCTCCCCGGCCTTCCAGGCCAAGCTGTTGCGGGTGTTGCAGGAGCGCGAATTCGAACGGGTCGGCGGCAACCGCACCATTCGCGTCGACGTGCGCCTGATTACCGCGACCAACCGCAACCTGGAAGACATGGTGCGCAAGGGAGAATTCCGCGCCGACCTGTATTTCCGCATCAACGTGGTGTCGATTTTCCTGCCGCCGCTACGCGAGCGGCGCGACGACATTCCCTTGCTCGCCGAGTATTTCCTGGAAAAATACAATCGCGAGAACAAGCGCCGCCTCACCATCGCCCCCGAGGCCATGCAAGCCATGGCGCACTGCGGCTGGCCGGGCAACGTGCGCGAGCTGGAAAACTGTATCGAGCGCATGGCGACCATGACGCGCGGCAACCTGGTGCGCCATGCCGACCTGCTGTGCCAGAAAGGGCTGTGTTTTTCTTCCACCCTGAGCGACATCGGCCGTACCCATAACGCCATTCCCATCCTGGCCGCACCCGCTGCCGGTGAGTCCTCGCGAATGCCGTCTCGGGACGGTGAGCCAGCGTCCGCCGCCACGGAATCCGAAGAGAACCTGCCGCTTTCGGAGCGCGACCGGCTGGTCCAGGCCATGGAAAAATGCGGCTGGGTGCAAGCCAAGGCCGCCCGCCTGCTCAGTCTCACGCCGCGCCAGATGGGCTATGCCTTGAAGAAATACGACATCCCGCTGAAAAAGTTGTAAAGCGGGACTCGGTTTCAGTTGGAAGGGATGCCGTGCCGGTTTTCGGGGCCGATTCCAGCGTGCACGGACGCGGTTGCGTCCCGCAGCCAACAATTCTCCGAAAATGCGTTAAACTTATTGGATATTTTCGCTTAAGGAGCCGTAACTTGCAGTTCGTTCAAAATAACATCTGGTTGATTCTGACCGCCGTGGTGGCGGCCTACATGTTGATCTGGCCGGCTTTGGGAAAGCGTTTTTCGGGGGTGGTGGACGTCGGCGTGACGGAAGCCGTGACGCTCCTCAATCACAACGATGCCGTGATTCTGGATGTGCGCGAGGACAGCGAATATTACAGCGGTCACGTTCCGCATTCGCGCCATATTCCGCTGGGCGCACTGAACAAGCGCCACGTCGAACTCGACAAATTCAAGGGCAAGCCATTGATCGTGGTGTGCCGTAGCGGCGCGCGCTCCGGCAGCGCCTGCGGGATGTTGCGCAAGCTCGGTTTCGAGCAAGTTTATAACCTGTCGGGCGGGGTTGGCGCCTGGCAGCAAGCCAACATGCCGATGGAGAAATGATCATGCCGAATATCACCATGTATTGCACCGCCGTGTGCCCTTACTGCATCAACGCCGAAAAATTGCTGAATCGCAAGGGCGTGACGCAGATCGACAAAATCCGTATCGATATCGACCACTCGCGCCAGGCTGAAATGATCCAACGTACCGGGCGGCGCACCGTCCCGCAGATTTTCATCGGCGATTTTCACGTCGGCGGATTCGACGACCTTTCCGCACTCGACATGGAAGGCAAGCTCGATCCGCTGCTGGCGGGCTGATTCGCCATGCTGCTGGTTTGTCCCCACTGTTTCGCCACCAACCGGGTGCCGGACGAACGTCTCGGCGATAACCCGAAATGCGGGAAATGCGCCGCACTCGTTCTCGACGGCGTGCCGGTCGAACTGACGGCCGGCACTTTCGCGGCCTTCGTGGCGGGTAACGAAATGCCGGTGTTGGTGGATTTCTGGGCGCCTTGGTGCGGGCCGTGCAAGATGATGGGGCCGGTATTCGCACAAGCGGCGGCACAGATGAAAACCCAGTTTTGTTTTGCCAAGGTCAACACCGAGGCGGAACAAGCCCTGGCGGGGCAATACGCTATCCGCAGCATTCCTACCCTGGCCCTGTTCAAGGGCGGACGGGAAGTCGACCGGGTTTCCGGGGCGCTCGACGCAGCCAGCCTGAAAAGCTGGCTGTTACATCACCAACAACGGTAAAATAACGATTTTTCCCTTTCAGGAACCCTCAAAATGAGCGAAGAACAGCAACAACCGCTATTCAACATCGAAAAAATCTATCTCAAGGACGCTTCGGTCGAAGTGCCCAACGCTCCCCAGGTTTTCCTGGCCCGCGAAACTCCGCAGGTCGATGTGCAAGTACACACTCAGGGCGGCCCGGTCGACGAAGGCGTTTACGAAGTCGTCCTCACCGTGACCGTTACCGCCAAGCTTCCCGATGACAAGACCATGTTCCTCGTCGAAGCCAGCCAGGCCGGCATCTTCACCATGCGCAACATCCCCGCAAGCGACCTCGAAGCGATCCTCGGCATCGGCTGTCCGAACATCGTCTTCCCCTATGTGCGTGAAACCATCTCCGACCTGGTCAGCCGTTCCGGCTTCCCGCCGGTGATCCTCAGCCCGATGAATTTCGAAGCCATGTATGCGCAAAAGCAAGCCCAAGCGCAAGCGGATGAAAACCCCGGCTCGACCCACTAATCCCGGCTTTCCCGGCGGCTATCTGCCGTCGTTCCTGTTGCTGCTTGCCGCGTGTCTGCCCGGTGCGGCGGCGGCACTCGACTTCCGTTCCGTTGCCGCGGCGCACGCCGTGCTTTACGACGCGCCCTCCCCACAGGCGAAAAAACGCTACGTCGTCGGCAAATACTTCCCGGTCGAGGCCGTGATCGTCCTCGACTCCATGGTCAAGGTGCGCGACAGCAGCGGCGAGCTTTCCTGGATCGAAAAGAAAAATTTGAGCGAAGCTCGTACCGTGGTCGTTACCGCGCCTCGCGCCGATATCCGCCAAGCACCCGACAAAAATGCCGCGCTGGTTTTCCAGGCCGACAAGGACGTCGCGCTGGAACTCGTCGAAGCCCCCCGCACCGGCTGGGCCAAGGTGCGCCACCGCGACGGACAAAGCGGATTTGTCGCGGCATCCCAGGTGTGGGGTCTATGAAAGTTGCCGTACTTGGTGCCGGCGCCTGGGGAACCGCCCTGGCACTCAATCTTGCCGCCCGTCACGCGGTCGCCCTGTGGACCCGCAATCCGGCGCACCTCGCGGAAATGCAGGCGGAGCGCGCCAACCCGCGTTACTTGCCGGGATTCCCCTTTCCCGACACCCTAAGCCTCGCGTCCGACCTCACCGTTGCCCTCCAGGATGCCGCGCTGGCGCTGGTAGTCACCCCCACCGCCGGCCTGCGTCCGACCCTGCGCGAAGTGGCGGCCCGCGCCCCCGGTTTGCCGGTTATCTGGGCCTGCAAGGGCTTCGAGGCGGGCACGGCGCGGCTACCGCACCAGATTGCCGCCGAAGAACTCGGGTCATGCGCTTCTTATGGCGTCCTCTCCGGCCCCAGCTTCGCCCGCGAGGTGGCGCAAGGCTTGCCCGCCGCGCTGACCGTGGCCGCCGCCGACGAAAATTTCGCCCATGCCATGGCCACGCAATTGCATAGCGCCCGGTTGCGGATTTACCACAGCAGCGACGTGGTCGGGGTGGAAACCGGAGGGGCCGTGAAGAACGTCATGGCCATCGCCGCCGGGATTTCCGACGGCATGGGCTACGGCCACAATGCCCGTGCCGCCCTGATCACCCGCGGCTTGGCGGAAATCACCCGGCTTGGCAGCTCCCTCGGTGGACGCCCGGAAACCTTCATGGGGCTGACCGGGGTGGGCGACTTGATCCTCACCTGCACCGGCGACCTGTCGCGCAATCGCACCGTCGGCCTCAAGTTGGCTTCGGGCATGAAGCTCGACGAAATCCTCCGCGAACTGGGCCACGTCGCCGAAGGCGTCAACACCGCCGCCGAAGTACAACGCCTGGCTCGCCAGACCGGGGTGGAAATGCCAATCACCGAAGCGGTCTGCCGCGTCCTGTTCGACGGGATGGCCCCCGGCAAAGCGGTGGAGGAACTGCTGAACCGCAAGCCTAAAGCGGAAAACGGCGTGGCAGCCGGATAACCTTTCATCCCAGGCGGCAACTTTAACTTACCTATCCTTCCGGAACGACTATGGAACAATTTCACGGTACCACCATCCTTTCCGCACGGCGCGGCAGCCAAGTCGCCATGGGCGGCGACGGCCAGGTCACCCTCGGCAACATCGTGGTCAAGGCCAGCGCGCGCAAGGTGCGCCGTCTTTATCACGACAAGATCCTCGCTGGATTCGCCGGCGGCACGGCGGATGCCTTCACCCTCTTCGAGCGCTTCGAAGCCAAGCTGGACAAGCATCAGGGCCACCTGCTGCGCTCCGCCGTCGAACTCGCCAAGGATTGGCGCACCGACCGCATCCTGCGCCGCCTCGAAGCCATGCTGGCGGTCGCCGACGCGGAATGCTCGCTGATTATCACCGGCAACGGCGACGTGCTGGAACCGGAACGCGGCCTGGTCTCCATCGGCAGCGGCGGGCCTTATGCGCAATCGGCGGCGCGCGCCCTGCTCGACCACACCGACCTGCCGCCCGCCGAGATCGTCAAGAATGCCCTGACCATCGCCGCGGATCTGTGCATTTATACCAACCAGAACCATGTAATCGAGTGCCTCGATTAGTTTTTAGTGTTGAGTGTTTAGTGCTGAGTTGATGAGCGGCTGTGCCGCAAATCCCAAAACCAAACACTCAAAACTAAACACTTAACACTGAATGAACGCCATGACCCAAATGACCCCGCAAGAGATCGTCCACGAACTCGACAAATTCATTATCGGCCAGCACGACGCCAAGCGCGCCGTAGCCATCGCCCTGCGCAACCGCTGGCGGCGCCAGCAGGTCGAGGAGCCGCTGCGCCACGAGATCACCCCCAAGAACATCCTGATGATAGGCCCGACCGGCGTGGGCAAGACCGAAATCGCGCGGCGCCTGGCCAAGCTCGCCAACGCCCCGTTCATCAAGGTCGAAGCGACCAAGTTTACCGAGGTCGGCTACGTGGGGCGCGATGTCGATTCGATCATCCGCGACCTCACCGAGATGTCGATCAAGCAGGCCCGCGAGCAGGAAACCCGCAAGGTGCGCTTTCGTGCCGAGGAAATGGCGGAAGACCGGGTACTCGACGCGCTACTGCCGCCGGCCCGCGACACCGGCTGGGGCGGCGAACCCGAACCGCGCCACGACGATAATGCCACCCGCCAGAAATTCCGCAAGAAACTGCGCGAAGGCGAGCTCGACGACAAGGAAATCGACATCGAAGTGGCGGCGGCCCAGGCGCATATGGAAATCCTCGCCCCGCCCGGCATGGAAGACATGACCTCGCAAATCCAGAGCATGTTCCAGAATATGGGCAGCAACCGCACCAAAACCCGCAAGATGAAAATCCGTGAGGCGATGAAGCTCCTCACTGAAGAAGAGGCGATCAAGCTCATCAATGACGAGGAGTTGAAGATCCGGGCGGTCGCCAACGTTGAGCAAAACGGCATCGTATTCCTCGATGAAATCGACAAGATCACCAGCCGTTCCGAAACCTCCGGTGCCGACGTGTCGCGCCAGGGCGTGCAGCGCGACTTGCTGCCGCTGGTGGAAGGCACCACGGTGTCCACCAAGTACGGGATGATAAAAACCGACCATATCTTGTTTATTTGCTCGGGGGCTTTTCACCTCGCCAAGCCTTCCGACCTGATTCCCGAACTGCAAGGCCGCCTGCCCATCCGGGTCGAGTTGGACAGCCTAAGCGTCAGCGATTTCGAACAGATACTCACCAACACCGACGCCTGCCTGACCCGCCAATACCAAGCGCTCCTGGAAACCGAAAGCGTTACCCTGGATTTCCGCCCCGACGCCATCCGCCGCCTTGCCGAAATCGCCTTCGACGTGAACGAAAAAACCGAGAATATCGGTGCGCGGCGCCTCTACACGGTGATGGAAAAACTGCTTGAGGAGATTTCTTTCGAAGCCGGCAAATACGGCGAGGCTCCTGTGGTTATCGACGCCGCTTACGTCGATGGGCGTCTCAAGGAACTGGCGAAGAGCGAGGATTTAGCGCGTTACGTGTTGTGACGGCAAGGTGAAACTGTCCGATATTCCCCACCTGCGCGGCCTGTTCTTCCTGCTCCTGGCCGGCGCGCTGTTTTTCCTGATCCTCCAGATCGAGGAGAAAACCCCGCCTTTCGCCAAGGACGCGCCCACCCACGTCCTCGATCAAGCCAAGCTGTTGGCGGACGGCAACCGCGCCAAATTTGAGGAATACCTCGCCTGGGTGCAGCGCGAATCCGACGTGGACCTGCGCTTCGTGTTCCTGCACGACAGCCCCGCTACCGGCCTCGAACAACATGCCGCCCAGCTCGCCACGGAGATGGGGATAGGCCGCAAGACCGGCGATCGGCGCGGCCTGCTGCTGGTCTACGACGCCACCAGCCGGCAACTGCGCATCGAAACCGGTTACGGCCTGGAAGGCGTCCTGCCCGACAGCTTCATCGCCCATCTGATGCGCGACCATGCGAGCGCCTACTTCGCCCAGGACAATCTTGCCCTGGGCCTGCGCCTGCTGGTGCGGCTAATCCACCAGCGCATCCGCGAAGCCGTGTTGGGCCGCCAGTTCGACCCCAAGGTGTTGGACGGATTGCCCCCAGCCGGCTGGCTCTCCGGCGGCGCGGGCGCCAGCCAGACCATGCCACGCGGCGCGGCGGCTTATCTGGGCGGCACTCTCGATGCCGCCACCCGCCACCGCTTTTCTCCCCAGGCCACGCCGGAAGCCGCCTACCGCCTTTATCTGGAATGGCTGGCGCTGGGCGTCAAGGACGCCGACGTCGAACTGTTCACCCCGGAATCGCGCCGCTTCGTCGGCAGCCTACCGCTCAGCCGCGCCTATTTCGACTTCATTCTCTACCAGGAATATGGGCGCGCCTACCGCATCGACGAACGCGGCGAACTGGCCCTGCTCACATTTACCGACGACCCGCTGGTTAGCCCCCACTTCTTCGTCAAGGCCGACGATGGCTGGCGTATCGATTTGATGGCGGAAGTGCGCAACACCCGTAACCGGGTGGGTGGGGTGTACATCTGGGATTACAGCGGCAAGGACGACCCCTACAGCAAAGCTTTCGCCGACAAGCTGGTCAAGCTCAAGGGCTACACACGGCTGAAGGACGGCGACAACCGGGAACTGCCGATCCGCGGGGATAAGCGTTAGAGGCGGCGAGACACGCCAATTTGACGCAATAACCGGCTTAGCCAGCCGGAAATCCGCCTACTTCAACATATCCGCATTCAGGGTAATTCCGGCGAAGCTGGCTTCCGGGGTGGATTCGCTTTGCTGGGGGGCTTCCTGGTGGGCATCCTCGCTGGGGGCGGAGTTGTTGATGAGCCAGGAGAGGTTGGTGGGCGAGTCGGAGTTGATCATCGCCTCGTCGAGGCTGACTTTTCCCGAGGAATAAAGCTGGAACAGCGCCTGTTCGAAGGTCTGCGAGCCGGGACTCATGCTCTTTTCCATGGCGTCCTTGATTTCGTCCACATGGCCGTCCTTGATTAGTTCGGCGATGTGCGTGGTGTTCATCAGGACTTCCACCGCCGGAACGCGCTTGCCGTCCACACCCCGTACCAGGCGCTGCGAAACCACGCATTTCAAGCTGATGGAGAGATCCAGCAGTAGCGAGGGGCGGGCTTCGAAGGGGAAGAAGTTGATGATGCGATTCATCGCGTGGTAGCTGTTGTTGGCGTGCAGCGTGGACAGGCACAAGTGGCCGGTCTGGGCGTAGGTCATGGCGTGCTGCATGGTTTCCTTGTCGCGGATTTCGCCGATCAGGATCATGTCGGGGGCCTCGCGCATGGCGTTGACCAGGGCGTTGTGGAAGGACTGGGTGTCGAGCCCGACTTCGCGCTGGTTGACCAGGGATTTCTTGTGCTTGTAGACGAATTCGACGGGGTCTTCGATGGTGAGGATGTGCCCGCTCTTGTTGGCGTTGCGATGGTCGATCATCGCCGCCAGGGTGGTCGATTTGCCCGAGCCGGTGGCCCCGACGATGAGGATCAGGCCGCGCTTTTCCATCGCCATGTCCTTCATCACCGACGGGACGCCGAGGCTGTCGATGTCGGGGATGGTGGTGGGGATCATGCGGATCACCATGGCGATGCTGCCGCGCTGGCGGAACACGTTGACCCGGTAGATGCCCACGTCCGGCAGGCTGTAGCTGAAGTTCATCTCCATCGAGGCTTCGAAAGCTTGCACCTGCGCTTCGTTCATCAGGTTGTAGGCGATGCTCTTGGCCATTGCCGGGTCGAGGATCTGGTTGTTGACCGGGCGGGCGATGCCTTCGATCTTGATGGTGATCGGGGCGCCGACCGAGAAAAACAGGTCGGAGGCATGTTTATCAGCCATCAGCTTGAACAGCGGAGTGATGTCCATGGCGGTTTAGCCCAGGCGCTTGCCGTATTTGAGGAAATTGCTGGGCTTGTCGAGAAAGAATTTGGCGAATTCGTCCATGAACTCGGTGTTGATTTCTTCCGGGTTGTAGAGGTATTCGGTGGCGACCAGCATGTTGAAATTCTTGGTGACGATGGTGATGTTGGCCTTGTCGTAATCGCCGACAATCTGGAAGGTCACCGGGACGATGGCCGGGACGGTGAATACGCCGCGATAGATGTAGCCGCGCTCATTTTTGAACTCGGCGTATTCGAACTTGATGCCGTTGCGCCACAGGTAATCCTTTTGCCGTTCGATGGCGGAGGGATTGTCCTTTTCGATGGTATAGGTCTTGTCTTCCGCGCACTTGAAGCCGAACAGGATTTCCTTGAGGTGGTCCTTGTGGTCGAGTGTGACGCTCTTGATGGCGGCCTTGTAATCGCCTTGCTGGAGCTTGAGGTCGCCCATGCCTTCGATGTAGTAGCTGCGGGTGATCGGCAGCTTCAGGTCGTTGAGCTGCTTGGACAGGTCATTGAGGTATTGGTACAGCTCGCGCAGACGGCTTTCCACCATCTCCATGCGCATTTCCTCAAGGCGCATGCGGGTCTGGGTGGACTCCATGTCATGCTGTTTCTTCGTTTCGGCTTCTTTTTTCAGGTCGTCGAGAAATGACATTATTGGGCCTCTCTATCCTTGTTCCATTCTTCCACTTCCAGCGCCGTGTCGAACGCCGGTTTCTGTTCCATGTAGCGTGCCAGCGCATAAGCGGCGGTAGGCTGCATGTGGATGCATACCATCTTGACGTTGATGGTGTGGCAAGCCCGCGCCAGGGCGTTGAGCCAATTGTAATAAAGCGGCTCGATCAGCGCCAGTTCGGCGAGGTCGTAATAGAGCCGCTGGGCGTGCGCACGCTGTAGGCGGCGGATGATTTCCTCCAGCACCGGTCCGGTGTTTGCCACGTCGAGTGCCCGCGACGGCTCCAGCAACATCGCCCCGTTGCCGATCAGGGTCAGGTGCAATCCGGAAACGCTCATTCCTGATTACGCGAGCTTGTGACTAACCTGGATGCCCATGCGGCGGAAGGCTTCCTTGAGTCCATCGCTAAGAGTGGCGCGGGTGGTGACGCTGCCCAGGTCGATGTTGAGGCTGGTCAGGGCGCGGGCGATTTCCGGGCGAATGCCGGTGAGGATGGCGTCCGCACCCATCAGTTGCACGGCACGCACCATCTGGATAAGGTGGTGCGAGACTTGCGAGTCGATGTTCTTCACCCCGGTCAAGTCCATCACCACGGCGGTGGCACGTTCCTGGGCGATGCGGTTGAGAAGGGCTTCCATGACCAGCATGGTACGGCTCGAATCGAGGGTGCCGATGATCGGCAGGGTCAGCACGCCGTCCCAAATCTCGGTGATCGGGGTGGCGGTTTCGCGCAATTCGGCTTCTTGGGCGTAGATGGTTTTTTCCTTCTCTTCCAGGTAAGCCTGGAACACCGCCAGGTTGAGCTCGTTGAAAATGCTGGAGAGAAACAGCAGGATGGTTTTGAGTTCGCTGAAATCCTTGGCGCTGGTTTGCTGGAGTGCCTCGACCTTGGCCCATCCCGGCATTCCGTGGCTTTCATCCTCGGAGGCGGTCTGCTGGTCGTTTTCCAGGGCGTCGATGAGGGCGCGCTGCATGAATTGGTTAAAACGCACTAGGTCTTCAACCCGACCGCCGCGCATCAGAATCTGGTGGGAGAGGTTGTTGAAAAACATTTCCAGCGCATGAAATTGCGGGGAGGCGTCATCTAGCGGGTCTTTCGATTCTAGAAGCGCCAACAGCAATTGGAAGAACTCAATGCTGAAATCGGATATCTCGTCGCTGGAGAGCAGGTTGTTGCTGCCGCCGAACAGGATACGCCCTTCCTTTTCGATAGCCCCGGTGATGTTGCCGATCTGGGTTTTCAGCAATTCGATCAGGCGCAGACTGAACTTGCTCTGGTTTTTCGACATATTTTCTCCTAGGTCAATGTGAAGCTCGCGTCGCGGGAATGGCGATTCTCTAGCTGATTCCGATAACGCACAACGATTGGTCGTCCGACAGGCGGCCCATGATATTCCCCAATACGTAAGCGATCAATTGGGGGGGGTGATGAAACAGGCCGGGAAACGACGACTCGTCCCAACTGCGGCGGATGCCGTCGCTGGCGCTGAGTATCGTGGTTTTTCCCGGCAGGTTTTCGCCGAAGGGCGTCGCTAATTTGTGTTCCCGGCCCAGCACGCCGGGCGAGAAAGAGAGTTTGCGCAGTTGCTCCTGATGATGGAGTGCCACATGCATGTCGCCCACCCCCAATAAACTCAAATGGCGGCTTGTGCTGTCGATCTCGCCGCAAATCGCCACCGCGCCGCGGGTATTGCTCAGTTGGTGATCCGCGGCTTCCAGCGCGGCGTAGGGATGGTTGCCGTTCAGGCAACTGGCCAGCCCGTCAATGGTGCGATGAGCCTCCTCGCCATGGCCCAGACCGTCCAGGTGCAGCCAGCGCACCAAGCTGCCTTCGCGTTGCAGGTAAATTCGGTCGCCGTTGAAACGGTCGTCGGAGAGCGCGCGGGAAAATAAGCCGATGGAGATGGGGGCCGGCTTGGCGTCGCGCCCTTTGCGGTTCAGGGAGAAACGCGCCAGCACCGCCGTGCCCGTCCATTTTACGTGCAACCCGCCAGCCGCCTGGGTGTAGATCGCGGCTTCATGGGCAAGCCGCTGGATGCTGCCGAGCCCCTTGCCCAAGGTGCGCGCCGAGGAAAATCCATCCTCCAGCGCCTGTTGCATGTTGGCGATTCCCGGCCCGTAGTCGAGGGCCAGAATGTCCAGGGTTGGACCGGGTTGCTGCCAAATCTGAATTTGACCGCGTTGTTGGGCATATTTGATCTGGTTGCTGACCATTTCCGCTGCCACCAGTGCCATGTTTTCCCGTTCCATTTCGGGAAAGCCGATGCGCTGGGCCACCGACAGCAGGCGGGAGCGCAACAGGATAATCGCACTTTCGCTTTGCACCGCGCTGGCGTGGAGAAGTTTGCAGGATGCTCCGCTATCGATGACGTTAACCAGGGTATCGTTGGCGGGGGGGCGGATGTCGCGGCTGAAGGACGGGCTGGTCAAGCCGCTGCTACTGCTCTCGGAAAAAAGCCTAGGCCCGCTTCGCATGTAACGCCACTTCTTGCGAGCAATGCGCGATGCATCCGGCGAAACTTTCCTGGTCGCAGGCATCCACGACCACCCGTCCCCGGCCGGAGCGTTTTGCCTGATACAGGGCATCGTCGGCGCACCGCACGAAGTCTTCGATGTTGTCGAAACGGTGTCCGCCGCCCACCAGGGTGGCGATGCCGATGCTGACCTTGTTGTTCATCGCCTTCATGACGTCCATGACCCGCTTGCAGGCGATTTTGCCATTGGCGAACATCAGCATGGCGAATTCGTCGCCGCCGATGCGAAAAGCCATGTCGACATCGCCGCGTATGGTTTCGAGCATCGCCTGGGCAGCTTTGTTGAGATAGGCATCACCGAACTGGTGGCCATGTTGATCGTTGATTTGCTTGAAAAAATCCAGGTCGAGCAGGGCCAGTGACAAATGTTCACCGTTTTGCCGCTTCACCCGACGAAATGCCTGATCGAGCTTTTCGTCGTAGGCACGACGATTGTACAGTCCGGTAAGCGGGTCGGTTTCCGCGCGGCGCACCGATTCGCCCAGCTCTGCCTGACGCTGGGCCAGGGTTTGCTGCATGATTTCGATTTCCTTCTCGGTGCGTTTGCGGGTTTCGTCCAGATAGCGCGCCATTTCGGCGTTGCGCTTCAAGAGAATGGCAGGATCGATGGTTTCGGTGGACTGCTGGAATTCGTGGCGTAACGTCTCCACGGCTTGTTCAGTGGCGGGATTCTTGAAAGTGTTGACCACCATGCTGTTGCCGTTTTCGCCCCAGTGAACGGACAGGCACATGCCGTCGAGTGTCAGCGTCACAGGCAACGGAAAACCACTGCCGGCGCCACCGGCGCGCAATTTTCCCGCCAGGGAGACAGAAGCAACCGCCGCAGAAAACGCATTTCCTCCCAGCCCCTTGACGGCGGCCATGATGAAATGCAGGAAATTCTGCAAGTCGGGTTCGATTGCCAGATTGTGTTTGAGCAACTCCACCGTTGCCACGAACCCGCCCCATCTATTTTTAAGAATAGAGCCGATTATGCGCCGATTCCCGGCAAATAAAAACCTGATAAAAAGACCAAGCTGAGGACGGTGAAATTTTGGGAAAACCCCTGAAGTGATTTCCCGGCCTTCCCCCTAGCTACTGAGGAAAGGCGTGGTCGTGGCGGTCAGGTCTGCGACCAGGGAAGCCCCTCAAAACGCCAGCCATTCACCGAGTTGCGGTGATGATTGTGGTCTAGTTCGCCTTCGAAGCCATGCAGGACGTTATAGACATCGCCCATGCCGGCCTGCTCCAGCGCCAAGCCGGCCTCGATGGAACGCCGCCCGCTACGGCAAATCAGCACTACCGGGCGGTTCATGCTGGCGGCCTTTTTGGAATGAGCGACGAATTCCGGATTGACCTCCCAATCCGGGCCGTCATACCAGGGGATCAGGATGGAATGGGCGGGATGGCCAACGAACAGAAACTCGATTTCGCTGCGCACGTCGATGAAAACAGCTTCGGGGTTGGACTGGAGGAATTCGTAAGCCTCCGTGGGGGACAAGTGTTTCATGGGATTCTCCTCAAATGAAAGTCGATGGGACGGGATCAGCGACGACTGTCCCGACATCGGTTCCAGGAAAGAAGAAAGGAGAAAAACATGCCGCACCTCACAAACGGAACTTATGTCGCCATAAGTCAAATATATTGCAGTGCACGGCAAATGCCAAGAATTATTTGAAGATGGGAGAGATTACCCCCCCATGATCTTGTCCATCAAATGCAGCCCGGAGAACGCATCCTTGGCGTAGCGCACGCCCGGATACACCGCGGCGCAGTCGTCCTCCACGTATTTGCGGGTCAGCGCCGCGCCGCCCAGGATCACCGGGGTGGCCATGCCGAGCTTCTTCATCTCCTCCAGGTTTTCCTTCATGATCACCGTGGACTTCACCAGCAGGCCGGACATGCCGATGGCGTCGGCCTTATGTTCGGTTGCGGCCTTGAGGATGGCGTCGAGCGGCTGCTTGATGCCGATGTTGACCACGTTGTAGCCGTTGTTGGTGAGGATGATGTCGACCAGGTTCTTGCCGATGTCGTGCACGTCGCCCTTCACCGTGGCCAGCACCATGGTGCCTTTGTGCGAACCCGCGGCCCGCTCCATGAAAGGTTCCAGATAGGCCACCGCCGCCTTCATGGTTTCCGCGCTTTGCAGCACGAAGGGCAGCTGCATTTCACCACTGCCGAACAGCTCGCCCACCACTTTCATGCCGTCGAGCAGGATGGTGTTGATGATGTCGAGCGGCTTGTGTTTCTTCATGGCCTCGTCGAGGTCGGCCTGTAAGCCCTGCTTGTCGCCGTCGACGATGCGCGCCTTGAGCGCTTCCTCGATATTGGCCGGCTTGGCCTTGACGGTGGCCGCCACGGTAACGTCCTTGAACATGTCGACGAACCCCAACAACGGATCCTTACCGTCGCGGCTGCGGTTGAAGATCAGGTCTTCCGCCGCCTGCCGGTGGGCTTCGGCTATCTTGTGCAGCGGCATGATCTTGGAGACGTGGATGATCGCCGCCGTCATGCCGCGCTTCTGGGCATGGGCGAGGAACACCGAATTCAGCACGTGGCGCGCGGCGGCGTTGAGACCGAAGCTGATGTTGGACAGACCCAGCACGATCTGGCATTCCGGCAGTTCTTTGGAAATACGCTCGATGGCGTCCAGGGTGTTGATGCCATGGTTGCGGTCTTCCTCGACGCCGGTACAGATGGTGAAGGTGAGCGGGTCGAACAGCAGGTCGCTGGCCGGCAGGCCGTGCTTATTCACGGCGAAATCATAGAGGCGATGGGCGATACGCAGCTTGTCGTCGACCGACTTCGCCATGCCCTGTTCGTCGATGGTGAGCGCCACCACCGCGGCGCCGAACTTCTTCGCCAGGCGCAGCACCTGGGCGGCCTTCTCCTCGCCGTCCTCGAAGTTGATCGAGTTGACGATGGCCTTGCCGCCGATCAGCTTGAGGGCGGTCTCGATCACCCCGGTTTCGGTGGAGTCGATTACCAGCGGCACGGAGATTTGCCCACGATAGCGCGAGATCACCTCGGTCATGTCGGCGGCCTCCGGGCGGCCGACGTAGGCCACGCACACGTCGAGGGCGTGCGAGCCTTCCTTCACCTGTTCGCGGCCGATGGACACCAGCGCGTCCCAGTCCTCGGCGTTGAGCAGGTCGCGGAATTTCTTCGAACCGTTGGCGTTGGAGCGCTCGCCGATAGCGAACACGGCGTTCTCCTGGCGCAGCGCCACGGCGCTGTAAAGCGAGGCCACCGACGGCTCCCACTGCGGGGTGCGGGCAACCGGCGCCTTGTCGGGACGCGTGTCGAGCATCTTGCGCACCGCGGCGATGTGCGCCGGGGTGGTGCCGCAGCAGCCGCCCACCAGGTTGACGCCGTCTTCCTCGATGAAGCGCTGGTGCCAGTCAGCCAGCTCCTGCGGCACCAGCGGGTATTCGGTCTTGCCGTCCACCAGCATCGGCAGGCCGGCGTTGGGCATCACCGAGATCATGCCGCGCCAGCGCTCGCCCAGCGCCTTGACGTGCTCGGCCATCTCGGCCGGGCCGGTGGCGCAGTTGAGGCCCAGGCCGTCGATGTCGAGCGCGTCGAGCGCCACCATCGCCGCCTGGATGTCGCTGCCGACCAGCATCGCGCCGGTGGTTTCGATGGTCACCCCGACGAAGATCGGCACGTCCGCGCGCCCTTTTTCGCCGCGCGCCAACTTGCAGCCGTTCACCGCCGCTTTAATCGTCAGAAGATCCTGGTTGGTTTCCAGGAGGAAGGCGTCGATTCCGCCGTCCAGCATCCCGCGTGCCTGTTCGGCGTAGGAGTCTTCCAGGGTGTCGTAATCGAGATGGCCGAGACTCGCCAGCTTGGTGCCCGGCCCCACTGAACCGAGCACAAAACGCGGCCATTCCGGGGTGGAAAACTCGTTTGCCAGTTTCCGTGCGATCTCGGCGGCGCGGCGGCTGATCTCGTAGGCCTTGTCGGACAGGCCGAATTCGGCCAATACGATTTTATTCGCCCCGAAGGTGTTGGTCTCGACGCAATCCGCACCGGCCTCGAAATAGGCGCGGTGGACGTCTTCGATGAAATCGGGGCGGGTCAGCACCAGCACTTCGGAGCAGTTCTCCAGGCCGAGGAAGTCTTTTTCCAGGTCCCAGTCGCGGGCCTGGATCAGGGTGCCGGTGCCGCCGTCGCAAAGCAGGACGCGGCGCTTCAAGCGTTCGAGGAATTTTTCGGACATGAGGTCTATCTTCGGGAAATAAGGGGAAACAGTGGTATGAATTCAAGGACTTTCAGGCCGCTAGTATAAACCAAAATCCCCCGGCCATGGCCCATGGTAGAATCCCCCTCCATTATGCTCAACCTCTCTGCTACCCCTCACGATAATCCGATTCCGGTCCCGCCTTTCTGGGGGGCGAAATGCATCGAGCACGTTCCCCTGAAGGCGGTGGTGCCGTACATCAACAAGACCGCGCTGTACAAGTTCCAGTGGGGCTACAAGCCGCAAGGCAAAAGCACGGAGGAATACCGCGCCTGGGCCAAGGTCGAGATCGATCCGATCTTCAACCGCCTGATCGCGCAAAGCGAAGCAGAAAATATCCTCAAGCCCCAAGCGGTCTACGGCTATTTTCCCTGCCAAGCCGAGGGCGACGACCTGATCGTCTACGCCGAACCGGAAGGACGCACGGAGCGCTGCCGCTTCACCTTCCCACGCCAGACCACGGAGCGCAAGCTGTGCATCGCCGATTTCTACCGCCCGGTGACGAGCGGCGAGGTCGACGTGGTGGCCTTCCAACTGGTCACCGTCGGGCAGCACGCCTCGGATTTCGCCCGCGACCTGTTCAGCCGCGACGTCTACCAGGAATACCTGTACTGGCACGGAATCAACGCCGAGGGTGCGGAGGGGCTGGCGGAATTCATGCACAAGCGCATCCGCACCGAGCTCGGCTTCGGCATGGAGGACGCGCGCGACATCCACGACCTCATCAAGCAGCACTACCGCGGCAGCCGCTATTCCTTCGGCTATCCGGCCTGTCCGAATCTCGCCGACCAGGACAAGATCCTCGACCTGCTGGGCGCCGAGCGCATCGGCGTGGTGATGGGCGACGAAAGCCAGTTGTGGCCGGAGGATTCGACCAGTGCCATCGTGGTGCATCATCCGGCGGCCAAGTATTTCGGAGTATAAATTTAAAGGCAGTGTTGAGTTTTGAGTGGTGAGTGTTTAGTGAATGTCGCCGTGCGAGGCGCGGCGGATTTAGAATATCGACCACCCCAACTCAACACTAATCACTTAACACTAAACACTGATTTCCATGCATATTCACATTCTCGGTATCTGCGGCACCTTCATGGGTGGCATCGCCGTGCTCGCCAAGCAGGCCGGCCACACCGTCACCGGTTGCGACGCCAACGTCTATCCGCCCATGAGCACTCAGCTCGAAGCGCAGGGCATCGCCCTCACCGAAGGCTTCGACCCCGAGCAGATCAAGCTGGAACCCGACGTATTCGTGATCGGCAACGTGGTGTCGCGCGGCAACCCCTTGATGGAGGAAGTCCTCGACCGTGGCCTGCCCTACGCCTCCGGCCCGCAGTGGCTGGCGGAGAACGTGCTCAAGGACAAATGGACGCTGGCGGTGGCCGGCACGCACGGCAAGACCACCACCTCCTCGATGCTCGCCTGGATACTGGCCGACGCCGGTCTTGATCCCGGCTTCCTGATCGGCGGCGTGCCGCAGAATTTCGGTGTTTCGGCGCGCCTCACCGATTCGCCCTTCTTCGTGGTGGAAGCCGACGAATACGACACCGCCTTCTTCGACAAGCGTTCCAAGTTCGTCCACTACCGCCCGCGCACCGCAGTGCTCAACAACCTGGAATTCGACCACGCCGACATCTTCCCCGACCTGGCGGCCATCGAGACCCAGTTCCACCACCTGGTACGCACCGTGCCGGGCAACGGCCTGATCGTCGCCAACGGCCGCGAGGAAAGCCTGAAAAGAGTCTTGGCGCGCGGCTGCTGGACCGAGGTCGAACACTTCGGCAGCGCCGACGGCTGGACGATCGGGGCCAACATGGTGGCGTTCCGCGAAGACTTCCAGGGGATGTTGAACTGGGATCTGCTCGGCGAGCACAACCGCATGAACGCCCTGGCCGCCATCGCCGCCGCGCGCCACGTCGGGGTGCCCGCCGCTGCCGGCATCGACGCCCTCTCCCGCTTTGCCAACGTCAAGCGGCGCATGGAAGTGCGCGGCAGCGTCAACGGCATCACCGTCTACGACGACTTCGCCCACCATCCCACCGCCATCGCTACCACCATCGGCGGGCTGCGCAAGAAAGTCGGGGATGCCCGCATCCTCGCCGTGCTGGAACCGCGCTCCAACACCATGAAACTGGGGGTGATGAAAGATGCTCTGCCCGCCAGCCTTCCTGATGCCGACCTGGTGTTCTGCTATGGCGCCAATCTGGGCTGGGATGCCGGCGCAGCACTCTCGCCGCTGGGCAGCAAGGCATTGGTTCACGACGATCTGGCGCATCTGGTCAACGCCATCGTCGCGGTCGCGCAGCCCGGCGACCACATCCTGGTGATGAGCAACGGTGGTTTCGGTGGCATCCATGAAAAACTGCTGGCCGCCCTGGCGGGATAGCTTGTTCGGGAGCGGGAACGCCTCTAATTCACACTTTGTGGCAACCCTCTGATTCGTGTGCCGACCCGCACACCATGCTGGCGAAACCATGAGCAGTCCATTTCCAGGACATATTTGACAGGCTTGCGGGAGCGGTGTTCGGTAAGCGAATAGGGCTGCATTTCGGCGATGTCGACGATCATCCCGTTCTCATCGAGAAAGGCTGCCGCAAGCGGCAGCCGGGTGTCTTTCATCCACATCGCGTAAATTCCGGCGCTGGGGAACACGAACAACATGCCGTGATTCTCCGTGAGCTGCTCGCGGCCCATTAGTCCGCGCGCCCGCTCAACCGGGGCGGCGGCGATTTCCGCGACGATTTTGTGGGATCCGGCACGTAGTGTGATGATCTCGTCAGCGGCTACCGGGAGTGCTGAACCCAGCAGCCACAGCAGGAAAACCGCCGGCGATTGCCACGCCATGCCGGCTATTTGATCCACACGGTCTTGGCGTTCACGAATTCGCGGATGCCGTGATAGGACAATTCGCGCCCGAAGCCGGATGCCTTGGCTCCGCCGAAAGGCAGGCGCGGATCGGATTTCACCATGCCGTTGATGAAAGTGCAGCCGGCCTGGATGTCCCCCGCCAAGCGTTCGGCGCGTTCCACGTCGCGGCTCCAGATGCTGCTGCCCAGACCGAAGCGGGTATCGTTGGCGATACGCAGCGCATCCGCCTCGTCGCGGGCGCGAATCACCGCGGCGACCGGCCCGAACAGTTCTTCACGATAAGCACGGCTCTGCGGGGTGACGTGATCGAGCAACGAGGGCTGATAAAACGCACCTTCACCGGCCAGCGCCTGGCAGCCCAGAGTGGCCTGCGCGCCCTCGGCGAGGGAATCGCCGACTTGGCGGTGCACCTCGTCGCGCAGATCGAGGCGCGCCAGCGGACCGATCTGGGTGGTTTCCAGGAGCGGGTCACCAACGTTCAGGGCTGCGATGCGCTCGCTCAGCAAAACGACGAAATCGTCGGCGATTTCCGGGGCGAGGATGAAGCGCTTGGCGGCGATGCACGATTGCCCGGCATTCTGGAAGCGCGAGGCGATGGCGGCCTGCGCCGCGCTGTCGAGATCGGCGTCGCGGAGCACCACGAAGGCGTCGGAGCCGCCCAGTTCCAGCACGCTTTTTTTCAGGTGTTGGCCGGCCAGCGCCGCCACCTGGCGTCCGACCGGCTCGGAACCGGTAAAGGTGACGCCCTGGACGCGCGGGTCGGCGATGATGCCGGGGATTTGGGCGGCATCAACCAGCACCGTGGCAAACAGGGATTCGGGCAAACCGCCCTCGCGGAACGCCTGTTGGATCGCTAGGGCGCATTGCGGGACGTTGGAGGCGTGCTTGAGCAGCACCGCGTTGCCTGCCATGAGGGCCGGCACGGCGGCGCGGAAAGCCTGCCAGAAGGGGAAATTCCACGGCATGATCGCCAGCACGATGCCCAACGGGGGGTAGGCGACGTAGCTCTTGCCGGCGTCCGACTCGACAGGCTCGTCCTGGAGGAAATGTTCGCTGCACAGCGCATAGTAGTCGCAGGCCAGGGTGCACTTTTCCACTTCGGCACGCGCTTCGCGGATCGGCTTGCCCATTTCCAGGGTAATCAGGGTGGCGAATTCTTCCTGGCGTGCCCGCAACACGTCGGATACACGGCGCATCGTCGCGGCGCGTTCCTCGAAGGAAGTGCGCCGCCACACGGCCTGGGCGTTTCCGGCGCCCTCCAGGGCACTGCTCAGACGACCTGCATCCCAGGTCTCGAAACTGCGCAAAATCTTGCCGGTGGCGGGATTCAGGCTTAAATAGGGCATGGTGTCGGGTTGTGCTGGATGAAAGGATGTTTCAATATAGCAGCTATGAAGAAAATTTTTGTTGCACTTGCCCTGCTGGGCGCGGCCCTGCCGGCCGTCGCCTCCCCCGAAAGTGATTTTTTGGCGATGCGCGACGCTTTCCGCGCCGGCGATTTCAACCGTCTCAACAGTTATGCTCCCCGTCTCAAGGGGCATGTGCTGGAGCCTTACGCCTTGTATCTGGTAATCGGTGCTCGTCTCAAGGACACCGAAGTCGAGGAAATCCGCGCCTTCGCCGCCCGTTATCCGGACAGCTACCTGGCCGACCGGCTGCGCGCCGACTGGCTGAAGGCGCAAGCGAAAAACCAGAGGTGGGATGCCCTTCTCGACGAATACCCGCATCTCCTCAACGCCGACCCGGAACTCGCCTGCTACGCCCTGCAGGCCCGCCTGACCCAAGGCGACAACGGCGCCCTGAGCGACGCCCGCAAGCTCTGGCTAAGCAGCGCCGTCGACCTGCCGGATAGTTGCGAGCCGCCTTTCGCGGCCCTGGTGCAAGCCGAAATGCTTTATGCCAAGGATGTCTGGGCGCGCCTGCGAATGGCGCTGGAAGCCGGCAATCTCACCACCGCGCGCAACGTCGCCCGCTACCTGCCGCCCAGCCAGGACTTTTCCGCTCGCCATCTCGACCAGGCGGCGGAAAACCCCGGCGCTTTCCTCGACAAACTGCCGGTCGACCTGAACAGCCGCGGCGGCCGCGAGATAACCCTGTTCGCGCTGTACCGCGTCGCCCGCAGCCAGACCCAGCAGGCGCTCGGTTACTGGAGCAAGCTGCAGGCGCACTTCAGCACGGAAGACCAGGAATACCTGTGGGGCCAACTCGCTCACCAGGCGGCGCGGCGTCTTGAACCGGACGCGCTGGCGTTGTACGCCAAGGCCGGCAGTTTTCCGCTGGGCAGCGAACAGTTGGCCTGGAAAGTCCGCGCCGCGTTGCGCGAGCAGAACTGGAACGAAGTTCTCGCCGCCATCGCGATGATGAACGAGGCCGACCAGGCCCTGAGCCCCTGGCGCTACTGGAAAGCCCGCGCCCTCAAGGCAACCGGCAAGGTCGCTGCGGCCAACGCCCTCCTCGCGCCGCTGTCGAAGGAGTTTCACTATTACGGGCAACTCGCCGCCGAGGAAATGGGCGCCGCGCTGGGCAACCCCAGCGAAGCCTACAAGCCGAGCGAGGAGGAAATCCGCCGCGCCGAAAGATTTCCCCCGGTGCAGCGCGCCCTGCTGCTCTACGACCTCAACATGCGTTTCGAGGCGACCCGCGAATGGAATTGGGGAACCAAGAGCATGGACGACCGGCAACTGCTTGCCGCCGCCGAGGTCGCCAAGCGCAACAACCTGCTCGACCGAGCCATCTACACCGCTGAGAAGACCGTTCAACTGCACGACTTCAGTCTGCGTTTCCCTGCCCCGCACCGCGACGTGATGCAGGAGCACGCGGCCCGCGTCGGCCTCGATGAAGCCTGGGTGTACGGCCTGATCCGCCAGGAAAGCCGCTTCATCCAGCAAGCCAAATCGACCGTCGGCGCCTCCGGGCTGATGCAGCTGATGCCGGCCACCGCGCGCTGGGTCGCGAAAAAGCTGGGAATGCGCGATTTCCGCCAATCCCTGGTGAACCAACTCAACACCAACGTGGCGTTGGGCACCTATTACCTGAAATACGTGCTCGACGAACTCGACGGCCAGCCGGTGCTCGCCACCGCCGCCTACAACGCCGGCCCCAAGCGCGCCCAGCGCTGGCGCGACGGCAAACCGCTGGAAGGGGCGATTTACGCGGAATCGATTCCTTTCAGCGAAACCCGCGGCTACGTACAGAAAGTGATGAGCAACGCCGTGTATTACGCCAACCGTTTCAAGCAGCGGGTGCACTCGTTGAAGGAAAAGATGGGTATCGTTCCCGCCGCCGGGCAAAAAGGCGCTTGCAACGGCGGCGATGAACGCAGCCCGACCTGCGATTGACTAATATGGAGAAGCAACTCTATGGAGAAACGATCATGGAAATTCGCAGCGTTTGCATCCTCGGCGGCAGCGGCTTCGTCGGCAGCCACCTCGTCAATCAACTCTACAAGGAAGGTTACGCGTTGCGCGTCCTGACGCGCAACGCCCATAAATGCCGGGATCTCGGGGTGATGCCCGAAGTGGAGGTCCACGAAGCGAATATCCACGACCCCGCCCACCTGGCGCACGAGTTTGCCGGCATGGATGCCGTGGTGAATCTGGTGGGCATTCTCCATGAACGGAACCGCGGCGATTTCGAGCGGGCCCACGTCGAACTGCCGCGCAAGGTGGTAGCCGCGTGCCGCGCCGCCGGCGTCAAACGCCTCCTCCACATGAGTGCCCTGGGCGCGTCGCCGGAAGGATTGAGCAACTACCAGAAGAGCAAGGGGCGCGGCGAAACGCTGGTGCGCGAAGCCGACGGCCCGGATCTGCGCGTCACGATTTTCCGCCCCTCGGTGATCTTCGGCTGCGGCGACAGCTTCCTCAACCTGTTCGGCAAACTCCTGCAATGGGCGCCGATCTTCCCCCTGGGCAGCCCCAATGCCCGTCTCCAGCCGGTGTCGGTGGTCGACGTGGCGCGCGCCTATGCGGTCAGCCTCGCCAATCCCGCCACCGATGGGCAAACCTACGAATTGTGCGGACCGCGGGTCTACACCCTCCAGCAACTCGTCGAGCACGTCCGCACAGTGCTCGGTTACAGGCGCCTGGTCGTGCCGCTCGGCGACCTGGCCTCCTACCTGCAGGCCTGGGCGATGGAATTCGCGCCGGTAAAAATGCTCACCCGCGACAACTACTACTCGCTGCAAAGCGATAATGTCTGCGCCTGTCCCTTCCCTGCGATATTCGGCTTCGCGCCGATGCCCCTGGAAGTGGAAGCGCCGTTCTGTCTGGGCCGCCTGCCGTCGCGCCATCCGCGCGCCTTCATCGGCAACTAGACGATGCGGATCTACACGGTGGGTGGCGCGGTACGCGATGAATTGCTCGGATTCCCGGTCAAGGATCGCGATTTCGTGGTGGTCGGCGCCACCCCCGAAGAGATGGTGGCGCAAGGCTATCGTCCGGTGGGCAAGGATTTCCCGGTGTTCCTCCATCCCCACACCCACGAGGAATACGCCCTGGCCCGCACCGAGCGCAAGACCGCGCGCGGCTACAAGGGCTTCCAGGTATTCGCCGACCCCGCAGTGACCCTGGAACAGGATCTGGCGCGGCGCGACCTGACCATCAACGCCATCGCCAAGGGCGACGACGGCAATCTCATCGACCCCTATGGTGGGCAAGCCGACCTGCGCGCCGGAATCCTCCGCCATGTCAGCCCGGCCTTCGTCGAAGACCCGGTGCGGGTACTGCGGGTGGCGCGCTTCGCCGCGCGCTTCGGATTCAGGATCGCCGCCGAAACCCTGGAACTGATGCGCGCCATGGCCGACAACGGCGAAATCGACGCGCTGGTACCGGAACGGGTATGGCAGGAAGTGTCGCGCGGGCTGCTGGAAAAAAAACCCTCGCGGATGATCCTGGCGCTACGCGAATGCGGCGCATTGGCACGCCTGCTGCCCGAGGTGGAACGTTTGTTCGGCGTACCCCAACCGGAACGCTGGCACCCCGAAGTGGATAGCGGTCTGCATACCCTGCTCGCCCTCGATTACGCCGCCGCCCAGGATTATTCCCTGGCGGTGCGTTTTGCCGTGTTGCTCCACGATCTCGGCAAGGGCACTACGCCCAAAGAAGAATGGCCGCGCCACATCGCTCACGAACAGCGCAGCTTCAACCTCGCCAAGCCGGTTTGCCAGCGCCTGCGCGCGCCCAACGACTGCCGCGACCTGGCGCTGCTCACCGCGCGTTTTCACGGCCTGCCGCACCGCGCTTTCGAACTACGCCCCGACACCATCCTGAAGCTCCTTACCGACAGCGACGCGCTACGCCAGCCGCTACGTTTCGCGGGTTTCCTGCAAGCCTGTACCGCCGATTATTGCGGGCGTAGCGGCTTCGAAAACCAGCACTTCGCCCAGGCCGATTTTCTTCGTGAAGCACTGGCCGTCGCGGCAGCGGTCGATGCCGGGGCGGTTGCCCTGGCCTGTAGCGACCCCGCCACCATCCGCGACCAGGTTTACGCGGCCCGCCTGGAGGCGCTCAAGGCTTGGCACGAGGGCGCGGTGCCGGCGGAAACGAATCCCGGGTGAGCCGCTAGACCCGCGGGATATTTTGTCGAAACTTGGATAATCCGGGAATGGGATGCCCCTCTCGCGCGTGGGAGAGGGGACTTGCGCGTGTATGACTTAGGGCTGGACCAACTATTTTATTCGCACTCCGCCGCGACGATCTCGCAGGCCTTGCCGCAGGATTTCAGCGCGGCGTTGCTGGCGGCTTCCTTGGTCTTGCCGATGCCGTAAGCATTGGCGACTATGGAAGTGGCGTAAGCGCCGCATGTGGAATACCACACGCCAATCCGGCAGTTTTTCAGTCCGAGATCCTTGCAGCCCTTGAGGGCGGCCTTTTTGACGGCCTCCTTGGTCTTTTCGCCGGCGGCGACGTAGTAACCGACATCGCCCGGCTTGTCGCCCGCCATGTCGTCCACGGCAATCGCGCCGACGGCGAACGCGCTTAAAGGCGCGGCGAACGTCAGGCAAAGCAGCAGCCCCAGAATTTTTCTCATCGATTTTCTCCCTTGCAACAGGTTGTTTGGCAAATGCCGCAGCCATCATAATCACCCGACATGTCCTGGCCGTATCTTGTGCGTGTCCCCAGCGTGTCCTGGCCACATCCGCGCGGAAGATTTCCTGTTTTTCAGCCGCCAAATAAATTGATATTTGTCGCTCTAATCGAGTAGCATGTCCCGACCCTCTCGGGGTCGCCTTGACTAGACTGCCACCACCTTGAAAACCGCCAATTCAACTCTACGAAATCTGATTATTTCACTGCTGGGTTATGCTGAAATCCGGCTCAATGGTTTATCCATCCAGGACAAGTTTCAGACCAAGGTGCTCGCGTTGCTGGCTTATCTTGCCGCCGAGCCGCGCTTTCATTCTCGCGAACATCTGATTGAACTGTTCTGGCCGGACGTCGAACTGGAAACGGCTCGCTCCAATTTGCGGGTAACCTTGTACCGTCTGCGCCAGACCTTAGGCGATGACCGTTTTCTGCGCACTACCCGGGAATCCCTGATGCTCGATCCGGACTGGTGCAGGGTAGATGTCCCCGAGTTCCTGAGCACGCCGGCACAGGCGGTTTCCCCGGAACAACTGGAGTCCCGCCTGGGGCTTTATCGCGGGGCGTTTTTCGAGGGGGTGACGCTGGAAAACTGTCCGGAATTTTCGGATTGGCTGGCGCGCAAGCGCGATGCCTGCCAGTGCCAGGCGCTGGCGTTGGGCGATCGGCTGGTGGCGTTGTACGAGCAAAGCGGCGAATTCGGAAAAGCGCTGGGTCATGCCGGTCGCCATCTGCAACTGGCTCCCTGGAACGAAGCCGGCCATCGGAAAATGATGGCGCTGCTGGCGATGTCCGGACAACAGGGCGCCGCGCTGTCTCACTACGAATCCTGCCGCAAGCTGTTGGTACATGAACTGGGGACTGTGCCCGATGGGCAAACCACCGCGCTTTTCGAAAGAATCAAAGCCGGCAAACTGGTTCCCGAGGTCGCCAAACCCTCGCCATTTTCCTTCCTGGGGCAGCATTCCTCCGGGGCGCTGAACAAGCCCTTGAATATCCTGATCGTCGACGACCATTTGCTGTTCCGCGCCGGCCTTTGCCTGATGCTCGACGAACTCGGCCCCGATGTAACGGTATTCGAGGCGGCAAGCTGCGAGGAAGGACTGTTGATGCAGGAGCCGGAAAACGGTTTCGACATCATCCTGCTCGATCTCAAGTTCCCCGGCATGAGCGGGTTGGACGGACTGGTACTGTTCCAGGATCGTTATCCGGCTTCCCCGGTGGTCCTGTTGTCCGGCGACGCGGAAACGAGCGTGATTCAGGCAAGCCGGGAGCGCGGCGCCAAGGGCTATTTGTCCAAGGCGATGGATGCGCAGACCCTTACCAGGGCCATCGAGAACGTCCTCGGCGGGGGGATGTCTTTCCCGGTTGGATTTGCTCAATAATTTCCTAAGCCGGACGAGCCGGAACCAAACAAGGTGATGAGTAATGAGTGATGGGGAATGGGAGGGTGTTTTCATCAGCCATTCCTCATCACCCATCATCGCGGAATTCAATTCAAACCGAATTGGTGTCATATTTTGACATCACTTGGCTGATAAGAGACTAAATAGCCTTTCAGACGTGAGCCTATTTGCCACGGCTATTTCGCGCCGATTTCTCCAGCAAGGATTTTATCCGGGTATTGAGTTCGTCCGGGTTTACCGGTTTGTGCAGCAGTTCGAAGCCGCTGGCATTGGCTTCGCGCAGGCGGGCCGGCAGGGTGTCGCCGCTGACTAGAATGCCGGGGATGGAATCCCCCAGTTGCGCCCGGATCATGCCGATGGCGGCAATCCCGGTCTGGTTGTTGCGCAGGCGGTAGTCGGCCACGATCAGGTCGGGGGCGTAGCCGCCGATCAATTGCAATGCTTCCTCGGCGCTTTCCGCCGTCACCGGGCGATACCCCCGGCTTTCCAGCGACATCGCCGTGCCGTGCAGGATAACCGGGTCGTCGTCGATGACGAGGATGACGGACGGGCAGGCCGGTGCGGCGAATTCTCGCGGCGCGACAGGCAGGGCGGGCGATTCCAGGATTAGCGGAACGGTCACCTCGAACATCGAGCCGGCACCGAAGCGCGAGCGCACCTTGATGGCGTGCTCCAACAGTCCGGCGATCCGCTCCACGATGGATAACCCCAGCCCCAACCCTTGGTGGCGATCCCGTTCGGCATTGTCCACCTGATAGTATTCCTGGAATATTTTTTCCTGCTCGTCCTGCGGGATGCCTTTACCGGTATCCCACACCTGTATGGACAGATGCTCGCCACGCACCCGGCAACCCAGCAATATGCCGCCGTGGCGGGTATGGTGATAGGCATTGCTCAGCAGGTTGCGAAGTATCTCCATGAGCAGGGTCGGGTCGGTATAAATGTTTCTATTCGCGCACCTGATCCGGAAAAACAGGTGCTTGGCTTCGATCTGTACCCTGAATTCGCCTTCCAGGCGCTGCAGTAGGGCATCTACCGACACCGCCTGTTTTTGCGGGGTGATGATGCCGGCGTCGAGTTTGGAGATGTCCAGCAGGGTGTCGAGCATCTCCTTCAGCGCCTGGGTGGATGCCTCGATCGGCTTGATGATTTTCATGTTGCTTTCATTGCCGAAACGCCTTTTCAGCACGTCGACCAGTAACGCCAGCGCGTGTAGCGGCTGGCGCAGGTCGTGGCTGGCCGCGGCGAGAAAGCGGCTTTTGGCGACGTTGGCGGTTTCCGCCGATTCCTTGGCGACGCGCAACGCCTCGCTGGACGCCACCAATAGCCTTTGGCGACGTTGCGCCACCCGTGCCAGAAACAGCATGACAGCGGCGGTAAACAGGAAGATCAGGGTGTGGATGACCAGGTTGCGTCGCCAATTGGCAAGCACCTCGTCCTGGCTCCGCGAGAGGATGACGTTTAAACCGCTATTTTCGATGGCGCGCGTGACGAACAGGCGCGTTTTGCCGTCTTGGGCGGAAGGGCCGATGTGGCGGGTTATCGGCGTATCCGCCTGAAGATGTTCCCGCAATACCTGGCTTTCCTTGAGCACGTTTCTGCCGAAGAATTTTTCCGGTTCATAGCGGCGGTAAATCAGGTCGCCAAAGCGGTTGATCAGTACCGAAACGCTGCCCGAATCGCCGGGATTGACGGGCTGCAATACCTTGACGAAGAAATTGTAGTCGATGACGGCGCCGACCACCCCGTCGAAATCCCCGTCGTCATCGTCGGCGATAACCTGGGTGAGCGTTACGGCGATGGTGCCGAGCAGGGATTTGTCGGGGCGCGAAATATACATTTCCACCGGGCGCGCCGGGGTGTTGTGGGCAGTGAAAAGCGTCATGCTGGAAACGTTGAGTCCGAGCAGTGCGGGAGCCGTGGCGGAAATCACCCGCCCATCGGCATCGGCGACGAACAATGCACTGAATTCAGGATGATCGCGGTGGTGGCCAGCGAGGCTGGCGTCGAATTCCCGGTTGGATTCACCATCGCTTTCCAGGTACTCGGTGGCGATCTTGTCGAGCACGTGTCCGGCCTCGCGCAAGGCGCCGACGATCTGCACGTCGGCATAACGGGCATGGGCTTCGAGGAGACGGTATTCGGCTTCGTGGGTCTGCTGGTATTTGTCGTAGGCGACCCAGGCCAGCGTGGGGCCGACGATCAGCAGGACGGCAAGCGGAACGATCCAGATCGAGGCAAAAAACTGCTTGGGCAGGGTGTGGTAAAAAAACCGCTCGAAAAGGGGTGGGGTCATCCCCTAAACCTCAGTTTAACCGCCAAGACGCCAAGGAAATCATTTGGTTGTTCTGGCATATCTCCAACCCGACGGGTGACTGACGATTGCCAAGCAATCCTTTGTTCTTTCTGGAGTGCTTGGCGTCTTGGCGGCGCTAACTGTGTTTAGTTAAAAACAAAAACGTAAACGGAAGAAAGGTAGCCACTGCTATCGAACGTGGAAATTACATATGAGTAGTTTCCCCCAAAAGTTTGATTTAACGCCGATGACGACGAGGTGCAAGCATTTACGCCAGAAGATATGTAGATACACCCCAACTGCGATTCAACCAAGTTACGGAATGCAGCGACGGATGTATATGCCAAAGTGGGCAAAGTTTGTACTGGGGTACATTGAAACGTCACGCCATTCCCAAGTCGAGAGCATACCTGCAAATTGGGCGCGTCGGCGGCGGCAAAAGAGCCGACTTGTTTATTGTTCTTGGCGTCAGCGGAAAATGCATTGAAAGATAAAAGGATCAAGGCCAGGAAAATCGCAATTTTTTTCATAATCTAAAATTAACCTCTATTTGATGAAAAATTCAAAACCCGATTAGCCCCCAAGCTCAGCAACATAACTCTGAAATGACTTATTTGCCGGGCATTGCCGCGAGATTCCAGCACTATTCCGAGAATAGCGCTGGAGCCCCGTCCAGTAAGGACTTCCCACATTTCTGCTGAGGTATGGGACTAAACAACCTGATTTTTAGGTTGAATATGATTGACCCGGGGTGGTTGCCCGCGGCCGAGCCTTAAGTCAACAAGCGATCAATCGCACTCCGCCGTCACGATTTTGCAGCTCTTGTCGCTGCAACTGTCGAGCGCGTTGTCGATGGCGATTTGCTTGGTTTTCCCGGTGCCGTAACCCGAATAGTTCTTCGAGCTGGCATAGGCGCCGCACTTGGTGAACCATACGCCGATCTTGCAGTTGGCATTTCCGGATTTCTTGCAGCCTTGCAAGGCTGCTTTTTTCGCCGCCGCTTCCGAGTTTTCACCGGTAACCACGTAATATCCGACGTCGCTGGCCTTATCCCCTTCGTCGTCGTCTACCGCAATCGCGCCGACGGCAAATACGCTTAAAGGTGCAATCAAGGCCAGGCAAAGGGCCAATCCCAGGATTTTTTTCATTGAGCAGTTCCTCTCGTTCGGTTTAATGTAATGCATTGATCTTTAAGAAATGAATCGCGCTGTCGAGGTCAGTCCGTCCAGTTCGAATGTTTTTCGCAAATCTTGTTAACTTTCTTACCTTTATCCGATTCGGAGAATTTCGCCAGATTTCCCCTGAAGTCATCGGGCGTTTCGTTCCACATGCATTCGCAAAATGCGACGACCTTGGATTGGCCGGGGACGGGGCTTTTCGCGTTGCCGCCTTCGTAGTTCTTGTTCGCGTAAGTGACGCACTGTTTGAACTGAGCGTCGCCCGGGGGGACATCGTTGTAACCGCCGGCAGCCGCAGCGACCTTCACGGTACCAAGCAAAGCCAGGGCCGCAACGGCGAGGAGGGTTTTGTTCATTGAGCATTTCCTTTCATCAGGTTAAACCCCACAAAAAGACGACATTTGTCAAAATGCTGTGAGGTGGGCCGATTATAGGTGAGCAGCATGTCTTGCCCGTGTCCTGCCTTTCTCAATGGGAACAAGCGGTTGTTTCGCTATTGGGCGGCTTGTGTATGGTCGCGGTTCAACGCGGAAAGCAAAGCCTTCAGCGACGCGCTCACCGTGTCGTGATCCACCGCCGCACCGGCGATGCGTTGCCCGTCGAGGTTGATCTGCACATAAGCGATTGCTTCGGCGTCGGTGCCGGCGCCGATGGCATGTTCGCTGTAATCCACCACGTTGACCTGCTGGCCGCTATGGCGCATCCAGGCGTCGACGAAGGCCGACAGCGCGCCTTCTCCCGCGCCGTGCAACTCGTGAGCCACACCGTTCTCGACGATGTGAGCGACGATGACGTCGCGACCGCCATCGCGATCCAAGCGATAGCCTTGCAGCGCCACCGGTTCGCGGTCCACCACGAAATGCTGCATGAACAGCGCATGGATGGTGGCGCTGTCGATTTCGCCACGGCGCGCCTCGCTGGCTTTCTGCACCGCCTGGGCCAGTTCCACCTGCATCCAGCGCGGCAGGTTCAAACCGTAATCGCGCGCCAGCACGAACGCCACGCCGCCCTTGCCCGACTGGCTGTTGATGCGGATCACCGCCTGGTAATCGCGCCCCAGATCCTTGGGGTCGATGGGCAGATAAGCCACCTGCCACGGCTCGTCCGGCTGCTGTTGGCGCAGGCACTTGTTGATGGCGTCTTGGTGGCTCCCCGAGAAGGCGGTGTACACCAGTTCGCCGATCCACGGATGACGCGGGTGCACAGGGATCCCGGTGCATTCGGCTACCACCTGGATGATCTCGTCGGGGTTGGAAAGATCGAGTTGCGGATCAACGCCCTGGCTGTAGAGATTCATCGCCATGGTAACGATGTCCATGTTGCCGGTGCGCTCGCCGTTGCCGAGCAACGTGCCTTCCACCCGGTCGGCGCCGGCCAGCAACGCCAACTCCGCCGCTGCCACCGCGCACCCCCGGTCGTTGTGGGTATGCACCGAGATCACGATGCTGTCGCGGCGGCTGATGTGGGTGGCGAAATATTCCACTTGGTCGGCAAAGAAATTCGGCGAGGCGACCTCCACGGTGGTCGGCAGATTGATGATGCAGGGGTGTTGCGGCGTCGGCTGCCACACGTCGAGCACCGCCTCACAGACCGTCACCGCGTAGTCAGGCTCGGTGCTGGTGAAACTTTCGGGCGTGTATTCGAACACCCACTCGGTGTTCGGATGCCTGGCCGCTTCGCGCTTGACCCACTCGGCGCCGCGCCGGGCAATGGCGGTAATGCCCTCGCGATCCAGGCCGAACACCCGCTCGCGCTGCACCGTGGAAGTGGAATTGTAGACGTGCATCACCGCCCGCTTTGCCCCGCGCAACGCCTCGAAAGAACGCACGATCAAATCCTCGCGCGCCTGCACCAAAACCTGCACCGTCACGTCGGCGGGAACCTGGTCTTCCTCAATCAGCCAGCGCACGAAATCGTAATCCGGCTGGCTGGCGGCGGGAAAGCCCACCTCGATCTCCTTGAAACCGAGCTTGACCAGCAACGTCCACAGGCGGCGCTTTTGCTCCACGCTCATCGGTTCGAGCAAGGCCTGGTTGCCGTCGCGGAGGTCGACGCTGACCCAGCGCGGGGCTTGCGTGGTGCTGCGATCCGGCCACTGGCGTTGGCGGATGGGGGTGGCCGGGGCGGGGCGGTACTTGCTGTGGTCAAACGCTTTCATGATGGTCTCCGTGGTTGCTGGTCTATTCGATTGCCTATCCTGGTGGGACAGTTGTGGAAGGGCATTGCCGGGTAAGCGATGCGCCGGATTTTGTCGTTGGTAACGGTAGAGACAGAATAAGGCAAATGGTGAAGCAGATGATTGCGAATGCAGTCACAAAATACCGGTGGTGCGCAACGTTATTGCCGACTTTTTGGAATTCAAAGCATAATAGCTCTTTGAATATCGCTACCAGGCAAAATCATGGAACTCGACCGTTACGATCAGCACATCCTCGAAGTGCTGCAAGAAGAAGGACGCATCAGCAACCAGGAGCTGGCCGACCGCATCGGACTCTCGCCCTCGCCATGTCTGCGCCGGGTTCGCACCCTCGAAGAATCCGGGCTGATCGCCGGCTACCGGGCCTTGCTGGACGCCAAGAAACTCGGCTACGCGCTGATGGCGTTGATCCATATTTCCATGGATCGCCATACCCCCGAGCGCTTCACCAATTTCGAGACAAAAATCGCCGAATTGCCTGAAGTGCTGGAGTGTCTGTTGGTAACCGGGCAGGATGCCGACTACCAGCTCAAGGTGGTGGTGCGCGACATGGACGCCTACCAGGAATTGCTGCTCAACCGCATCACCCGCATCGAAGGCGTCTCCGGCGTGCATTCCAGTTTCGTGTTGCGGCGGGTGGTGGACAAGACGGCCTTGCCGGTCTGAGTAGAGAGGAAAAGCCGCCCGAGGATCAACGGCTACGTGCGCGGCCTTCCCAATAGCCGGGCGGCGCTTATGGTGTGAAACGGCGAAAATGATTATTCCCTCCGCTTCGGGGCGGTAGACTATCGAAAAAGGGAAATTCTTGAGGAAAACCCGCCGGGTATTGGCGGTAGCCGGGGACCGGCGAAGGGAAAGGCCAGCGCCCTGGCAGCGGCATTTTCTACAGCGACCACAAAGCGCGCCCCCAGGTCGGACTGTATTTCGTTGTAGCAGGCGACCTCGTCAAGAAATTCCTGACGTGCCTCCGCTACAAAACGTGCATGTCTCACCGTATCGCTCGTCTCGCCTCGGCAAATACATCTTCTGCTGGGAAAGATTGCCGCTCGCCCTTATCGAAAGCGGCAACGCGGTTTTCAATTTCCTGTTCCCATTCCGCCTTGATTTCCGCTAGCGAAGTGTCGTGCAGCGATTCAAGCAAAACCTCGGCAAGATGAGCACGCTCGTCAGGCGGAAGCGTGCAGGCTTGTTGTTCCAGCTCGGCCAATAAAGCGGACATGGTGAGCGCTCCTTAATTGCGACGGAAGTATTATAACCACAGAAAACGAACCTTCCCGCGCAGTGCCTGTATGCCGGATAACAGACCTCTCAAAAGCCACGTCCACCAAAGGTTTTCAGTCCGGGTAAACTGCATCCTGGCGCTTGCCTGTATCGCTCAAGCGCCAGGGAGAACGCTGCGCTGAAATGGCCGACTGTCTCCCGTTTCAAATCCGAAATCCGGCTTGAAAATTTAACAGGAGGAAATCATGCGTAATCTGGTCATTTGTTGCGACGGCACCTGGAACACCCCCGATCAGGAAGAAAACGGCGTTCCCACGCCAACCAACGTAGTAAAAATCCGCCATGCGGTAGACACCTCGGACGGCAGCCAACTCTGTTATTACCATCCCGGCGTCGGTGCCGACGGCGGGTTATTTTCCAGGGTGCTCGGCGGCGGAGCCGGCAAGGGGTTGAGCATGAACATCATGAGTGCCTACCGATGGCTTTGCGACAACCATCAGGCGGGGGACGACCGCCTGTTTCTGTTCGGATTCAGCCGGGGCGCCTACACCGTGCGCAGCCTGGGGGGATTCATCTCCAAATGCGGCATCCTCGACATGCACAACCTCGATGACAAAGACGCCTGGGCGCGGATAGCAGTCGCTTATCAGGACGGCTATCGCAATAAAAAACCCGATTGGGCAGGCAAGTGGAACTTCAAGGTGCCCCCCGCCGAAGTGAAAATCCATTTCATCGGCGTATGGGATACCGTGGGCGCACTGGGCATACCCGACGACATGGCGCTGCTCAACCTGCTCGACGACGCGAAGGATCACAACTTCCACGACACCGCACTCGGTGCCAACGTCTCGTTCGCCCGCCACGCCCTGGCGCTCGACGAAAAACGCGAAGCCTTCACCCCTACGCTGTGGAACCCCGCCAGCTACCAGGGTCGTGATCCCAAATGCGTCAAACAACTCTGGTTCCCCGGCGTACACAGCGATGTGGGCGGCGGCTATCCCGAAACCGGGCTATCCGACGGCGCGCTCCAGTGGATGATGGACGAAGCCGCCCAGGCCGGCCTCAAATTTCTGCCCGGCGTCGCCGCACAAATAAACCCCAATCATCACGGCACCCTGCATGATTCCGCGACGGGGGCTTTCAAGATGATGCCCACCCTGCCGCGCAACGTCCCGCTGCTGGACATCTCCGCCGACATCCATCCCTCGGCGCAACGCCGTCACAGTGAAATCAACCTCGCCCAAGGGCAATACCGTCCCACGCGGCGCTTGCTCAAAGTTGGCGACATGACCGAAATCGACATTTACGCCGCCCAACCGTGGAACGAAACCGGCCTGTATCTGGAAAAGGACGCCGAATACCAGCTCGAAGCCGGCGGCGAATGGCAGGACAGCAGCATCTCCTGCGGCCCGAACGGCAGCGACGGGGACGGCAAATTCCAGCTTGGTGAAGTCGCGCAAATGGCCGGATCGGTCATCGGCAAACTCGAAAAAATGTTCAAATCCGCCACCGGCAACCAAAGAGCGGACTTCAAGTTCACCAAGCGCGAGGAAGAAATGTCCTGGTTCGCCCTGATCGGCATGGTCGCCAACGGCGGCAATCTCGACGACAAAAAAGTGGTTCCCCACGACACCTTCCAGATCGGCACGGGCATCACCATAGGCGGCGACAACGGCTCGGCCACCCTCAAAGGCTCCGGCTACCTGTACGCCTTCGCCAACGACGCCTGGCTCTTTTACGGCAATAACCGGGGCAGCGTCCGGCTCAAGGTGACGCGCACCAAATAAAAAAACAGCCGCGCCCGTTTACCCGGAATCGCTCCTGGGCAAACGGGCGCAGGCCGAAAACCACGCTTATTACCCCTCAAGGGAGGATCACATGCAATTCATCGGACGTGAAGACTGGCTGGCGCGCTTTGAGGAAAGGCGCAACGCCCCGCAAGGCGGCATCTGGCATATCGTCGGCCAGCCCGGCATCGGCAAAACCACCCTGTTGGGTAAATTCGCCCAACTGTGTGATGAAAAAGGCCATCCCCACACCCTGCTCGACGTGGCGGACTATGCCCCGGCCAACGGCCTGGAAATCCTGACCGAGCTGGCCCGTTCCGCCCGTCATTTCGATGCCGAAAGCGGCGGCAAGCGCCTCGGCGAATGGGTTAGCGAAAAAGCCCTGCAATACAAGGACGGCATTGGCGGCGTAGTGGAGCAGGGCGGCAAGCTGATCGACCCGACCGGCGGCCTGCTTGCCGGAGGAATCAAAAGCCTGCTCGACTTCGGCCTGGGGCTGGCGGGCAACGCCGCGCAAGCCAGCGAACAGGCCGCCGCCGCGCGCCCGGAACTGTTCCTCGTCGAAGCGCTGGCCGCCGCCGGAAAGAAAAAACCGGTGCTCCTGATCGACACCTGGGAACACCTGCTACGCGCCGATGCCAAGCTGCAAAGCCGCCTGACGTTCAGCCTCGGCGTACCGCGCGAAGGGATACCCAAATCCCTGGGCATCCTGCCCTGGCTGCACGCCCTGCTCACCTACCTGCAAGACAAGGGCTGGCGCATCATCCAGGCCGGGCGCGAAATTCCCCAAACCGCCTCGGAAGACCGCCTGCCGCGCTTCACCCGCGCCGAAATCCTCGAAGCCGCCCGCGCCCGCTATCGCATCGCCGCCTGCCTGCCCGAACAGCAGGACGACATCGCCGCCATCCTCGCCACACTGTCTTTCGAAGGCAACCCCCTGTGGCTGCAAGTCGCCTTGAATCTCCTGGAAAACCTCCTCGCCGAAGGCAAAGACCTCGCCCGACTTGCCCGCGACCCGGACGCGCTCCAGCACTGCTTCGAGGAAGACGACGCAAGCGACCTGGGCCAGCTATATGGTTACGAACAGGGCCGCTGCAAACTGGCCCTGCTCGGCACAATCACCCGCCACATCGAAGGCATCGAAGACCATGCCTGGAAAATCGCCTTGCCGCGCATCCTCGACAAGGGCCTCGTCGCGCAACTCTTTGCGCCGGAGCAGGCCCGCGCGGTCCGGCACAATTTCCAGATCGCCGGAGTGTTCCGCAAAAGCGGCGACCAATTCACCCTCCACGAGGAAATTCGCGACTTGTTGCTGGCCTATGCGCGCAGCAAGGGCTGGCTGGATAGCGAGGAAACCCGCGGCTTGCACGGCAGGTTGTGGGACTATTTGAACCAAACAATCATCGACCGCCTACAGGCTGAATCGGGAAAAACGTTTTCTCTTGAGGGCGCATCCGATCCAGAAATCGAAAAAGCCCTTCAGACTGCGCCGGATACCCACCTCCCCGTTACCTGGATTGCCGAAGCGGCTTACCACCGGGTGCTCTCCTACTCGGAACTGGCGGACAAAACCACTTCGCCTGCCGACTTTTGGTCGGCGCTGGGCGGCTCCAGTTCACTTTCCTGGCTGGAGAAATGGCGCATCGCGAAGTCATTGCCTGACTTGAGTGAATTCCAGGTGCGGGAAATTATGAGAATATTTCTTGAAGAACGCTCCGAATTCAGCAAATTACTCGGAGAGCAAACAGCCTTTGCTTTACGTCAAAACCAGTTGGCTGGCGACCATGCCAGCCTGGGCAATATCGAATTTTGGGAAAAGCGGGTACGCGAGCATGGATTGCCCGGTGATTATTTCGGGTTTCAGCAGGTATTGTCGGAGCAGTTTTCTGAGGTTTACCCGGCACGCATCATCGAATTGGCGGATGCCCTGTTGTCCCGATTTGCCACCTCCAACGACCCGGGGGTGCAGGTGCAGTGCGCCAACGCGCTGGTCAACAAAGGCAGGACGCTGGGCGATCATCTCGCCGATCCGCAAGGCGAGGTGGCAGCTTATGACGACCTGCTGGCGCGCTACGGCGAGTCGGAAAACCCGGAAGTGCAGGTGCTGTGCGCCAAGGCGCTGGTCAACAAAGGCGTGACGCTGGGCGAGCGTCTCGACAACCCGCAAGGCGAGGTGGCGGTCTATGACCACCTGCTGGCGCGCTACGGCGAGTCGGACAACCCGGAAGTGCAGGTGCTGTGCGCCAAGGCGCTGGTCTACAAAGGCGTGACGCTGGGCAATCGTCTCGCCGACCCGCAAGGCGAAGTGGCGGCCTATGACGACCTGCTGGCGCGCTACGGCGAGTCGGACAACCCGGAAGTACAGTTGCAGTGCATCAAGGCGCTGTTCAACAAAGGCGTGACGCTGGTCGAGCGTCTCGCCGACCCGCAAGGCGCGCTGGCGGCCTATGACGACCTGCTGGCACGCTACGGCGAGTCGGACAACCCGGCAGTGCGGGTGCAGTGCGCCAAAGCGCTGGTCAGCAAAGGCTGGGCGCTGGGCGAGCGTCTCGCCGACCCGCAAGGCGAAGTGGCGGCCTATGACGACCTGCTGGCGCGCTACGGCGAGTCGGACAACCCGGAAGTGCAGGCGTTGTGCGCCAAGGCGCTGGCCTACAAAGGCGGGACACTGGGCGAACGTCTTGCCGACCCGCAAGGCGCGCTGGCGGCCTATGACGACCTGCTGGCGTGCTACGGCGAGTCGGACAACCCGGAAGTGCAGGCGCAGTGCCTGAGCGGGTTGTCCAATTCCGCCGAGTTGCTGCTGGTGCTGGGCAACGCCGATGAGTCGGTGCGGCGGGCCGAGCAGGCTTTGTCCCGGCTTGAACAAAACAACCCGAAAGCGGCCATCATGGTTTTCCTGCGCTGGCTGGGGCGTGGCGATGCCGCGCCGGACGAGGTGTTGGCGGCGATCCACGCCTTGCCGGGAGAAGTGAAATTTAACTGGGGTTGGGACGAAATCCGCCTGGTGGTGGCGCGTTTGGAGGCACCGCGCCAGTGCCTGGGCGGGTGTTTTATTGCCTATTTTGAGCAGCACCGCGATGTCGGGCAGTTGGCGGCATGTCTGGCGGCGTGTGCGGCATCGCCCGGATGAAATCCAATGGAATCCGGGGCATCCCGCCGAATGGCGGGATGGTTGCGGACGGAATTTGATCCCTGTCCATGCGCCTCGGCGGGCGCTCCCGGATTGCGCTGCGCTTCATCCGGGCTTTGATCCTACCCAAGTTGATGCAATTTCGCCGGTGGCCTATACTGGTCTCGTATAGACTTTGTTTCTACATGTGGAGGCCGCCGAATGACCATGCAACTTGTAAAGAAATGGGGCAACAGCCCTGCGGTGCGTTTGCCAGCGGCGATCATGGAGGCAGCGCATCTGTCTCTCGACCAGCCTGTCGAGGTTCGCGTGGAGAACGGACGGGTCATCATCGAGCCGGCGTCGCCGTCCTATTCGCTTGACGATCTGCTGGCGGGCATCACCCCGCAAAACTGCCATGCCGAACAGGGTTTCGGCACTCCGCAAGGCAAGGAATCGCTCTGATGGCGGCACCCTATGTGCCGGACGAAGGGGATGTCGTCTGGATGAACTTCACGCCGCAAAGCGGCCATGAGCAGGCGGGGCGCCGACCGGCGGTTGTTCTGAGTCCCAAGGCCTACAACAGTCGTGCCGGATTGCTGGTGTGCGTCCCCATCACCAACCAGATCAAGGGCTATCCCTTTGAGGTTGTACTTGAAGGCGGCGAAACCACCGGTGCCGCCCTCTCCGACCAAGTGAAAAGCCTGGACTGGCAAGTTCGACAGGCAGAACGCAAAGGCAGGGCGACGCCCGCCGAAATCGCGGAAATCAAGGCCAAGATCAAGTCGCTGTTGAAACTCGGCTGATTCAAGCCGACATCGCCCGGATGAAATGCAATGGAATCCGGGGCGTCCCACCGAATGGCGGGATGGTTGCGGACGGAAATTGATCCCTGCCCATGCGCTCTGGCGGGCGCTCCCGGATTGCGCTACGCCGCATCCGGGCTACAAGACTCACCTAAATCAACATAGCCGACAACATCGTGGGAGCGGCGCCCTCGCCGCGATTGATGCTTCCGAAGCGGAAGATGGTGGATAGGTCGGCGATGTTTCCCTATCCGACGCCGGGCGTTGATGAGCCACCGCATCGTGCCGAGGGCGGCACTCCCACAGTTTAGGTCGGCCTACTCGTGGCGCAACGCCTCGATCGGATCGAGCTTGGCGGCGCGGCGCGCCGGCATGTAGCCGAACAGCACCCCGATCCCGGCGGAGAAGCCGAACGCCAGTAAATTGATGCCGGCGTTGAACAGGAAGGGCATGTTCAGGAGGGCGGAGAGTCCCCAGCAGGCCAGCGTGGCGAGGGCGATCCCGACCAGTCCACCGAAGGCCGACAGTACCACCGCTTCGATGAGAAATTGCCACAGCACTTCGTGGGCGAGTGCGCCGATGGCCAGCCGAATGCCGATTTCGCGGGTGCGCTCGGTGACCGACACCAGCATGATGTTCATGATGCCGATGCCGCCCACCAGCAGGCTGACGGCGGCGACCGCGCCGAGCAGGCTGGTCATGGTGCGGATGGTGCCGGAGAGGATCTCGGCGATCTGCTTGGTGTCCATGAGGTTGAAGTTATCCTCCTCGCTTTCCCCGAGCTTGCGCCGTTCGTGCATCAGGAGGCGGATCTGCTCCATCGCCGGGGCGGCCGAAACGCCTTCCCGCAACGAGATCATCAGGGTGGAAATGTCGAGGTTGCCGGTGATGCGCCGCTGCACGGTGCGTAGCGGCATCAACACCACGTCGTCCTGGTCCATGCCCATCGCGCCCTGCCCCTTGGAACCCAGCAGGCCGATCACTTCGCAACTGAAATTCTTGACGCGGATGGCTTCGCCGATGGGCGTGCGCGCCCCGAACAACTGTTTGCGCACGGTGTTGCCGATCACGCACACCGCCTTGCCGGCGCGCTCCTCTTCATCCGAAAAATCGCGTCCGGCGGCGAGGTGCCAGTTGCCGGCGATGAAATAGCCGTTGGTCGAACCGTTGACGACGGATGACCAATTTTGACCGCCGGCGACCAGGGTGATGCGGCTGCCGACCACCGGGGCCACGGCGTTGATGGCGGTAATCTGGTTTTGCAGGGCTTCCACGTCGGCGCTACGGAAATTCATGGCACCGGCACTGTCGCGCCCCGGCCCGAGTTGCTGGCCGGGACGCAGCAGCAGCAGGTTGCTGCCGAGGCTGGAGATTTGGTCGGAAACCATGCGGGTGGCGCCGTTGCCCAGCGTCACCATGGTGATAACGGCGGCCACGCCGATAACGATGCCCAGCACGGTGAGGAAGGAGCGCATCAGGTTGCGGCGGATTTCGCGCAGGGCGAGCAGGAGGGCGTTGAGCAGCATGGTGTCAGTGTTCCCTAAGCCGGACGAGCCGGAGCCAAACGAGGTAATGGGTAATGAGTGATGGGTAATGGGAGGGTGGTTTTCATCACCCATTCCCCATCACCCATTACCGCAACGTTCAACTTAAAACTCATTTTTGTCATGGTTTGACATCATTTGACGGAGAGAGACTAATACTGTCGCTGGCCACCAGCCCATCGACAAAGCGGATGGTGCGCCCGGCATAGGCGGCCATTTCCGGTTCGTGAGTGACCATCAACACGGTGATGCCCTGTTCGCGGTTGAGGGTGGCGAGCAGCTCCATGATTTCGTGGCTACGGGTGGTGTCGAGATTGCCGGTCGGCTCGTCGGCGAGCAGCACCAGCGGGTGGGTGACGATGGCGCGGGCGATGGCGACGCGCTGCAATTGACCACCCGATAGTTCAGCCGGGGTGTGGCGCTCCCAGCCGGTCAGTCCGACCCGCGCCAGCGCTTCCTGAGCGGCACGGTGGCGGGCGGCGGAATCGGCACCGCGATACAGCAGGGGCAATTCGACGTTTTCCTGTGCCGAAGTGCGCGCCAACAGGTTGAAACCCTGAAACACGAAGCCCAGGCAGTGGCGGCGCAACAGGGCGCGCTGGTCGGGCGAGAGGGTTTCCACTGCCACCCCGCGAAACAGGTAGGAGCCGGCGCTGGGCGTGTCCAGGCAGCCGAGGATGTTGAGCGCGGTGGATTTCCCCGAGCCGCTCGGCCCCATGATGGCGGTGAATTCGCCCTGGGCGATGGTCACGTCCACCCCGCGCAACGCCTGAAACGCCGCCTGTCCCTGGCCGTAGGTCTTGGTCACGGCGCGTAGCTCGATCAGCGGCGGGGCACTGCCATCACTCATTTCCGCGTTTCCTGGTATTCGGTAATCACTGGCGTGCCGGGTTTCAGGTCGCCCTCCAGGATTTCCGTGTGGCGTCCGTTGCTCACCCCGCTCTTGACCGGCACGGCGAGCGGCTGGCCGTCGCGCAACACCCACACTTGCGGGGTGCTGCCGCTGGGCGCTACGTTGGGGCGCTGGCGGGGCTTGGGCGGGCGCGGCAACAGGCTGGCGACCAGGCTTTCCGATTTGGGCTGTTCGACTTGCGGCGGCGTGAAGCGCAACGCGGCATTCGGCACCATCAGGGCTTTTTCGCGGTTGGCGGTGATGATTTCCGCCGTGGCGGTCATGCCGGGCCGCAAGGCCAGATCGTCGTTGGCGACCTTGAGGATGGTTTTGTAGGTGACCACGTTGTCGGTGGTGGTCGAACCCATTCCAACCCGCATGATGGTTGCCGGAAAGCGCCGCTTCGGCCATGCCGAGACGCTGAAACTGGCGGGCTGGCCGAGTTGGACGGTGCTCACGTCGGCTTCGTCGACCTTGATCTGCAATTCCATGCGCTTGAGGTTTTCCGCAAGGACGAACAGGGTCGGGGTGGTCATCGCCGCCACCAGCGTCTGGCCCGGCTCGACCTTGCGGGTGAGCACCACCCCGTCCACCGGCGAGCGGATCACCGCCTTGCGAATGTTGGTCTCGTCCGATTTCAGGGTGGCGCGCGCCTGCGCCACCGCCGCCTCGGCGCTGGCTTGGTTGGCGACGGCGCGCAGCAGTGCGGCTTCGGCCGCGTCCAGTTCGGTTTGCGCGGGAGCCTTGCCGCCGGATAGTTCGGCGACGTGCTTGAAACGCGCCAGATTGGCGCGGGTTTCGGCAAGCGTGGCTTGCGCCTGTGCCACCGAGGCTTCGGCAGCCGCTACCGCTGCACGCGAGCGGGCCACCTGGTCGAGCAGCTTGGAGGTGTCGAGGCGCGCCAATACCTGGCCCTGGCTGACCCGGTCGTTTTCTTCGACCAGCACGTCTTCCAGAACTCCCGACAACTCGCTGCCGACATCCACCGACTTGGTCGGTTGCAGCGTGCCGGTCGCGGAAACCGTCACCACCAGCTTGCCGCTGCCGGCCTCCTCGGTGACATATTGTCCCGCCGTCGTCTTGCCGCCCGACGCGCTCAGCCACAGCACGCCGCCACCCAGCACCAGCAGGCCGAGCGCCGCTCCCAGCCGGCGGCGGAGCTTGCCGGAGCCTTTTCCGGCCTGGAGATAATCGGGCAGGGCGGGCGTAGCGGGATTGTCGGATTGGCTCATTTGCGGTTCCTTATTGATCGGTGATGAGGGAGGCGTGATGGGTAATGGGAAAATCCTGCTCTTGCCCCGAATAGCGCCGTAGGCCGGGGTAAGTGCGCGAATCCCGGCAAAGGCGACATTTCAGCGGCGATGCTGGGGTTCGTCCCTCACCCCAGCCTACGCGATTACGATAATTTCCACCGCCCATCACCCCTTCCACCCCCCACCCAATGCCTTGTACAGACGGATCGCCGCGTTCAGCACATCCGCCTCGGCGCTGGCCAGACCGTCTTCGGCGCTAAGGCGGGTGCGTTCGCTGTCCAGCACTTTCTGGAAATCCACCACCCCGGACTGGTACAACTGGCGCGCCAGTTCAGCCGCATTGCGTGCGGCAAGCGCAGCTTGGCGGCGGGCCGCCTGGCGTTCGACGCCGGTGGCGTAGGCGACCAGGGCGTTTTCCACGTCTTCCAGGGCGCTGAGCAGGGTTTTTTCGTAGGTGGCGAAAGCTTGCGCCTGCACGGCATCCTGCAACGCCGCCTGGTGGCGCAGCCGTCCGCCGTCGAACAGGGTGGCCGCCAGGCTGCCGGTGATGCTGCTCGCCAAGGTGCCGCCCAGTCCGGCCGGGGTAAAGGCTTGCCAACCCAACGTTCCGGCAAGGGTGAAGCTGGGCAGACGGGCCGCCTCACGTTGCGCGGAGCGAGCGACTTCCGCCGCTACGGAATACTCGGCGGCGCGCACGTCGGGGCGCTGGCGTAGCGTGTCGGCGGGGATGGCGAGGGCCAATTGGCGTGGAGGGGCGGGCAGCGGGCGCACTTCGGCAAGCTCGCCGCGCAAGGCGCCGGGCGCCTGTCCGAGCAGAATTGCGAGGTGGTGTTCAGCCTCGCTGCGGCTGGCTTCCAGGGCGGGGATCGCGGCGCGGGTCTGCTGGTAATTGGTACGCGCCTGTTCCACGTCGAGTTGCGTCACCAGCCCGGCTTGCGCCCGCCAGCCGGTGATTTCCAGGGTCTCCGCCTGGCTTGCCAGATTGTCGCGGGCAATCGCCAGGCGGCGCTGGGCGGTGCGTAGCGCCGTGTAGTTGAATGCCACTTCCGCCGCCAGCGATACCCGCGCCGCTCCCAGCGCGGCGCTGGAAGCCTGGAGGTCGGCTTCCGCACCGGCAACGGCGTAACGTAGCGCGCCGAAAAGATCCGCCTCCCAGCTTGCGTCGAAACCGGCGTTGTAGAGGTTTTGCGCGGAGCCGCCGCTTTCCGAGCGGGTGGCGGCGAGCGAGCCGCCCAGCCGGGGCGCCAACCCCGCTACCGCCAGTTCACGCCCGGCGCGGGCTTGAAGCAGGCGGGCGCGGGCTATCCGCACGTCCGGCGCGGCATCCATGGCGAGGGCAATCAGGCGGTCGAGCTGGGGATCATTGAGCTGTTTCCACCAGTTCGCCAGGGTGGCCGGCGAGGCGGCAGCGTGGGGCACGCCGCTGCCATTCGCCCACTCCGCGGGCGGTGTCAGTGCCGTCGGGCCGGCCGACGGGGCAAACTGCGCGCAGCCGCCCAGCAGACTCAGGCAAAGGACGGCGAAAATTCGGGATGGTTGGAACGGCATGGGGCGCGGCGAGCGGGATGGAAGATATCGTCGCAAATGGTATTCCCGCCTCCGCCGCCGGACAAGCTTATTTACAGCTATTAACCGAACTGGCGCCGCATTTCGCCTACAGCACCACCTGCGTCCCCACCTCCACCACCCTATTCGGCGGCAGCTTGAAGAAATTGGCGGCGCTGCCGGCGTTGCGGAACATCGCGATGAAGAGCTTCTCGCGCCACAGCGCCATTTCCGAGCCGATCCGTGGGATCAGGGTTTCGCGCCCCAGGAAGAACGAGGTTTCCATCAGTTCGAAAGCCACTCCGTGTGCGGCGCACAGTTCCAGGGCGCGGGGAATGTCCGGCTCGTCGTTGAAGCCGTAGCGCACGGCGATGCGGTAGAAATTGTCGGCCAGGGTGCCGACCGTCACCCGGTCCGTTTCCGGCACGTGGGGGATGTCCTCGACGCGCACGGTGACGATGGCGACCCGTTCATGCAGAACCATGTTGTGTTTCAGGTTATGCAGCAGGGCGTGCGGCACCGCGTTGGGTTCGCCGGAGAGAAATACCGCAGTGCGCGGCGCCCGGTAGATCGAATCGGTGGAGATCGCCGTGGCGAACGGTTCGAGGGCGATGGCTTCACTTTCCAGGCGGCGCCGCACCAGTTGGCGCCCGCGTTTCCAGGTACTCATCAGAATGAACATCCCCAGCCCGAAGACCAGCGGGAACCAGCCGCCATCCTCGATCTTGATGGCGTTGGCGGCGAAAAAGGCCACGTCGATCACCAGGAAGAAGCCGATCACCAGAGTGCTCGCCAGCCAGCCCCAGCCCCACAGTTTGCGCACCACAATAAAAGCCAGTGCGGTGGTGATGACCATGGTGCTCGACACGGCGATGCCATAGGCCGCGGCGATGCTGGTGGACGTGCGAAACCCCAGCACCAGCGCCACTACCGCGACGAACAGCGTCCAGTTGATCGTCGGCAGATAGATTTGGCCGATTTCCTTGTCCGAGGTGTGCTGGATTTCCATGCGCGGCGAGTAGCCCAACTGGATGGCTTGGCTGGTGATCGAAAAAGCACCGGAAATCACCGCTTGCGAGGCGATCACCGTGGCGGCGGTGGCCAGTGCCACCAGCGGGTAGAGCGCCCAGTCGGGCGCGAGCAGATAGAAGGGATTCTGGATCGCCGCCGGGTCGTGCAGGAGTAGCGCTCCCTGCCCGAAATAATTGAGCAGCAGCGCCGGAAGGACCAGCAGGAACCACGCCAACTGCACCGGTTTGCGCCCGAAATGCCCCATGTCGGCATACAGCGCCTCACTGCCGGTAGCGACCAGGAACACCCCGCCCAGCGCGAGAAAACCGAGAAGCGGAGAAACCAGGAAAAAGTCCACCGCGTAGGTCGGACTCAACGCCTTGATCACGCTCGGTTCGGCGGCGATGTTGACGATACCCAGGAGCGCCAGCGCGCCGAACCAGACGCAGACGATCGGCCCGAACAGCGCGCCGATGCCGCCGGTGCCCTTGCGCTGGAAGGCGAACAGCGCGGCCAACACGCCGATGGTAAGCGGAATGACGTAGGGTTTGAGCGCCGGCGTGGCGACTTCCAGCCCCTCCACCGCCGACAGCACCGAAATCGCCGGGGTAATCACGCCGTCGCCGTAAAACAGCGCCGCGCCGACGATGCCCGCCAGCATTACGGCGGCTTGGCCGCGTTGAGTGTCGGTGTTGCGCAGGGTCAGTGCCATCAGCGCCATGATGCCGCCTTCGCCGCGATTGTCGGCACGCATGATGAAGGCCACGTATTTGACCGACACCACGATCACCAGCGTCCAAAATACCAGGGAAAGAATCCCGAGGATGTTGACCGGAGTGATCGGCAGAGGATGCGCGCCGGCGAAGACTTCCTTGAGGGCGTACAGCGGGCTGGTGCCGATGTCGCCGTAAACGATGCCGAGCGCTGCCAAAGCAAGCGGGGCGAGGGGTTTGGGGGTGTCGGGGGAGTTCATGAGGAATGCCTTTTTTCAGGAAAAATCAGATTTGGAAACGGTAGCCGATGCCGGTCTCGGTCAATATGTGCCTGGGCTGCGCCGGGTCGGTTTCCAGCTTCTGGCGCAGGTGCCCAACGTAGATGCGCAGGTAGTGGTTGCTCTCGACGAAGCTCGGCCCCCACACCTCGCGCAGCAGGTGGCGATGGGTCATCACCTTGCCGCTGTTGGCGATCAGCAGGCCGAGCAGGCGGTATTCGATCTGGGTGAGGTGCAGCGGCTCTCCATTACGCGTCACGGTGCGCCGCGCCAGATCGACCTGGATATCGCCGAAACTCACCAGCGGGCCGCTTTCGCCGGCCTTGCCGTGGCGGCGCAGCAGGGCGCGCACCCGGGCGAGCAGTTCGCCGACGCCGAACGGCTTGGTCAGATAGTCGTCGGCGCCGGCATCGAGCGCGACGATCTTGTCGTTTTCGGTGGAGCGCGCCGACAGGATCAGCACCGGCGCATTCGACCAGCCGCGCAGGTCGCGGATGAACGCCACGCCGTCCATGTCCGGCAGGCCGAGATCCAGCACGATCAGGTCGGGCTTGCGGGTACCGGCTTCGATCAGACCCTGCCCGCCGCTTTCCGCCTCGAACACCTGGCAGCCTTCTTCCTCCAGCGCGGCGCGGACGAAGCGGCGGATCTGTTTTTCGTCTTCGACGAGGATGATCTTGGCGGGAATCTCATTCATGGTCGGTCTCCGCTTCGAGCGCTTCGATTTCGATGCCCGGCGGCGTGCCCAGCGGCAGGGTGAAGGTCACGCAGGCACCGCCCTCCGGTCGATTGGCGGCGCGGATCGCGCCGCCGTGGGCCTCGACGATGGCGCGGCAAATCGCCAGGCCCAGGCCGACGCCGGGAGTGGCCGATTCCACCGCGCCGCGCACGAACATCTCGAACAGCACCCGGCGCTTGTCCTCGGGAAAGCCGGGACCGGCGTCGCACACCGTAATTTCGGCAAACGGGCCGGCCAAGCTTCCGACAATTTCGATGCCGCTGTGCGGCGGGGCATATTTGGCGGCGTTTTCCAGCAGGTTGCAAAACACCCGCTCGATCAACACCGCGTCGAAATCCAGCAACGGCAGATCGGGCGCCAGCCGGACCCGCACCGGATGGTCGGCGAGGCTACGCGATAACAGTTGAATGCTCGCGCCGACGACTTCCTCGACCGGCTGCCATTCCTTGCGCAGCTTGACGTGGCCGGCGTGGAGGCGCGCCATGTCGAGCAGGTTGGCAACCAGCCCGTTGAGGCGCAGCGCCTGTTCGCGAAGTGCTTCCGCCGATTCGCGGGCAGTCGCCGGCAAGGGTGGCTGGGTCAGCGCCAGGGAATCGGCCAGTCCCACCAAGGCGGTTAGCGGTGTGCGCAGGTCGTGGGAAAGCGCCGACAGGATTGAGCTGCGCAGGCGTTCCGAGAGCATCTCGACCTGGGTCGCCTGCGCCACTTCCACGTAATGCAGGCGTTCCACGGCAATCGCCACCAGCGAGGAGAGCGTCATCAGCAGCGGCTTGTGCTCCGCCAAGGCGTCGGGGTTGGGCGTGCCGAGGGCGGCCAGAATCACGCCGCGCACCCGCATCGGGGCTTTCAGCGGGAAATAAATGGCGCCATAGCCGTATCCGGAAAAGTTGTAATCCTCAATGGGCTGGCCTTGCCGATAAACGGTCAAGGCCAGGTTGGGTTCGATTTGGAAGCCGTTTTCCGGCGCGCTGGCCGGGACCAAGTGATTTTCCAACTCGGGCAATAGCAGCACTGCGTCGAGATCGAAATTCTCGCGCAGGAAGCGGCGCAGGGTCTCGGAAACCTGCTGGGCGGTTAGCGCCCCCGCCAGGTCGCGCGCCATTTCGTAGAGCGCGCGGGTCTGCTGTTCCTTGCGCGACGCCTGCTCTGCCTGGAGACGCAAGCCGGCGGCAAGCTGGCCGGTAATCAGCGCCACCGCCAGCATTACCGCGAAGGTCACTAGGTATTGGGCGTCGTGAACTGAAAACGAGAAGCGTGGCGGCACGAACAGGAAATCGAACAGGGCGACGCTGAGGAAAGCTGCCAGCACCGCCGGCGTGCGCCCGAAGCGCACCGCCACCAGCAGCACCGCGAGCAGGAACAGCATGACGATGTTGCTCAATTCCAGATAGGGGCGCAGCGGCGTGGCCAGCAGCGCAGTGAGGAGGCAGGCGGCGATGGCCCAGGCGTTGCCATGCTGCCCGAGGGGGGAGGTGCCGGGCCATCCCGGCGGGGCGCTGCTACCGTTACTCATGGGGGTTCTCCCGTATCACGTCTTGCTGCAAGTGTAGGTCCGCAAGGATAAATTCCTCGAAAATTGTCGGTGAAGCGGCATAAAAATATCGTAAAAATCCGCGGGATGGCGCTCTTCGTAAACGTGCCGATATGCACCGCGATGCGACACTTTGGCTGTCGCAGGTCCGACAATGCACTGGGGTGGCGCAGCCAAGATATTTCTGGCGTATCGTAAAACTCATGATATTTCATCTAGTTATGAAAATTTCCCGACTTGGCACAAGGGTTGCATTAAGGCTTGCAGGCAACCCTGCGGGGAGATTCAAGATGGTGACGATCAACGACACGACATTGCGCGACGGCGAGCAAACCGCCGGAGTAGCTTTCAGCACCGGGGAAAAGCTGGCCATCGCCTGCGCCTTGGCGGAGGCCGGTGTGCCCGAGTTGGAAATCGGCATTCCGGTGATGGGCGGGGCGGAGCGCGAGGGCATCCGCGCCATCGCCCGGCTCGGCCTCCCGTCACGCCTGATGGTGTGGGGGCGGATGTGCGACGAGGATGTGCAGGCGGCGAGCAATCTGGGCGTGCAGATGGTGAATCTGTCGATCCCGGTTTCCGACCAGCAGATTCATCACAAGCTGGGACGCGACCGCGCCTGGGTGCTCGACGCCATCCGCCGCTTCGTGCCGGCTGCGCTGGATAGCGGCATGGAAGTGTGCGTGGGCGGCGAGGATGCCTCGCGTGCCGACCTGGAATTTCTCATGAAAGTGGTGGATGCCGTAGCGGAGGCCGGGGCGCGGCGCTTTCGCTTCGCCGACACCATGGGGGTGCTCGATCCCTTCTCCACTTATGAGAAGCTGCGCAGTCTTCACGATATCGCCGACATCGAATTGGAAATGCATGCCCATAACGATCTCGGGCTGGCGACGGCGAATACCCTGGCGGCGGTGAAGGCCGGGGCGACCCATATCAATACCACGGTGAACGGGCTGGGCGAGCGCGCCGGCAATGCCCCGCTGGAAGAAGCGGTGATGGCGCTACGCCACCTCTACGGCGTGGAATGCGGCGTTAATCCGCAGCATTTTCCGGCGATTTCCGCGCAGGTGGCGGCGGCTTCGGGACGTAGCGTGGCGGCCAACAAAAGCATCGTCGGTGCTGCGGTATTCACCCACGAAGCGGGCATTCACGTCGACGGTCTGATCAAGCATCCGCTCAATTACCAGAGCATCGACCCGCGCGAAGTGGGGCGCAGCCACCGCCTGGTGTTGGGCAAGCACTCCGGGTGCAGCGCGGTGATCCGCGCCTATGCGGAACTCGGCATCCTCCTCGACAAGTTCCGCGCCCGTACCATCCTCGAACACATCCGCAGCTATGCCGAGGCCACCAAGCACGCGCCGGGCAACGAAGACCTGCAACGCTTTTATCGGGAAGCCGCCCCTGATGCGGTTTGTCTAACGGAAATCTGAAAGGAAAATATCATGAACATGCTGGCCCATATCCTCAAACCCCTGACTTCGGTGGAAGAGTTTCTCGAACATTTCAACATCGCCCACGACCCGGCGGTGATCCGCGTCAGCCGCCTCCACATCATGCAGCGTTTCCACCAATACCTGCGCCAGACCCCCGGTCTCGGCGAAATGGAGGAGATGGAAGTGCGCGCGGTGTGCCGCAAGCACCTGTCCAAGGCGTACCAGGATTTCGTCGAATCCACGCCGCTCAAGGAAAAGGTCTTCAAGGTGCTGCGCAACGCGGAAGGGGTGAGCACCATTTCGCTGAGCAGTCTGCGCGTCAATCTTTGAGAGCGCTCTCCGACGAACCGGCACTTCGGGTGCTGGATACGAATTAGGCGGGAAAATCGACAGGGGATTTTCCGTCGATCGCTCCGCTGCTTTAAACCGCCGTACCGATCAGCGTTCCCACCGCGGCGGTGACTGCCATCGCCAGCGCTCCCCAGAACGTGACCCGCCATGCCCCCTTGAGAACAGCGGCGCCGCCCACCCGGGCGGCCAGTCCGCCGAGCAGGGCGAGGAAGGCCAGCGAGGCGCCCGCCACCCAGGAAATCAGGAAATGCCCTGGCGCCGCGGCGGTTACGCCCAGCGGCAATGCTGCGCCGACCGCGAAACTGGCTGCCGACGCCAATGCGGCCTGGAGCGGGCGGGCGCGACCGTTTTCGAGGATGCCTAGCTCGTCGCGGGCATGGGCGCCGAGGGCGTCATGGGCCATCAATTGTTCGGCAACCTGGCGCGCCAGGCCCGGATCGACGCCGCGTTGCACATAAATCGCGGTCAGTTCCCGTTGTTCCGCCAGCGGATTCGTTTCCAGTTCGGCGCGCTCGCGCGACAAGTCGGCGTTCTCGGTATCGGCCTGCGAGTGAACCGAGACATATTCGCCGGCGGCCATCGACATCGCGCCCGCCACCAATCCTGCCACCCCCGCCACCACGATGCTCTCCCGGCTGGCATGGGCAGCCGCCACGCCGACCACCAGGCTGGCGGTGGAAACGATGCCGTCGTTGGCGCCGAGCACGGCGGCGCGCAACCAGCCGCGCCGGTCGATGGCGTGTCTTTCGCGGTGACCGCGCCGCCCTTTCATGGGCGGCCATCTCCTGCCATGCGGGACATGATCGAAGGAGCGGGAGAGTGAAGGTAGGCGGGGAGCATGGGAATCTCAGTCCGGATTCATTCAAATTAGGAGAAAAGGAGGGTAATGCAAAGCATCGGCGCGAACACGCTAAAAATTTCCCCCGCTTGGGTAAGGCAAACTATATTAATCAAGAGAAGCGCTATTACACCTTTGGATTGCCTGCCGCGAGGTCGACCTGATGAAATACAAGGACTACTACAGTATTCTAGGTGTCGGGCGCAACGCCGATGGCGCCGCAATCAAGAAAGCTTACCGCAAGCTTGCCCACCAGTATCATCCCGACGTCTCGAAAGCGCCCGGCGCCGAGGAAAGATTCAAGGAAATCGCCGAAGCCTACCAGACCCTCAAGGATCCCGAGAAACGCGCGGCTTACGACCAATTGGGCAGCTATCAGGCGGGGCAGGATTTTCGCCCGCCGCCGGGTTGGGAAAAACAGTTCGGCGATACGCGCTTTTCCTTCGAAGACCTCGATTTGTCGGATCTGTTTTCCGGGATTTTCGGGGGCCGTCCGCATGGCGGGCAGCCCGCCGGCAACATGCCGATGCCTGGCCAGGACTACGAAGTCACCGCCCACATCTCGCTGGAAGAGGCTTATCGGGGCACCCTGGTCGAACTCAATCTGAACGTGCCTGAGCACGATGCGCATGGCCGCCTGCATCGCGTGCCGCAAGCTTTCACGGCGCGCATTCCGCAGGGCGCCAGCGACGGGCAAAGGCTGCGCCTGCGCGGCAAGGGGGGCAAGGGGATCAACGGCGGGCGCGATGGCGATCTCTACCTGAATATCGCCCTTCATCCCCATGCCCTGTACCGGGTCAGCGGCCACGACCTGTATCTCGATCTTCCCCTGACGCCGTGGGAGGCTGCGCTGGGCACGTCGATCGAAGTACCTACCCTGGGCGGCCCGGTACGCCTCAAGGTGGCGCCGGGAACCCACGCCGGACAAAAGCTGCGCCTCGCCAAGCGCGGTTTGCCCAAACCGCACGACGGCGGCGGCGACCTATTCGCCATCGTCCAGATCGTGGTGCCCACCGTGTTGAGCGAACATGAGCGAAGGCTATTCAAGGAATTGGCGGATGTCTCGACCTTCAATCCGCGCGGGCACTTTACCCAGGAAAGGGAGGCCGGCAAATGAAAATCGACCTCAGCGAAGTCGTATGGCTGGACGAGCAGCAGATGGTCGGTTTTGCCGAACTGGTCGAGTCGTCCGGCCTGTCGGAAGCGGAATTGCGCGAACTGGTGGAAGACGGGGTGCTGGTTCCCCACGACCCGGATGTGCAGTGGACCTTCAGCGCTCGCTACGTGGCCACGGTGCGCGCCGCTACGCGTTTGCGCGACGATTTCGATCTCGCGCCGAATGCACTGGCCCTGACTTTGCGGTTTCTCGATCACATCCACGAACTTGAGGCGCAGTTGCGTGAATTGCGCGCTCAGTTGCCACAAAGGCGCTCCTAGGCCAACGCCAAATCGTGCGGCACGTCCACGTCCCGCAAAATGCCGGGATCGTCGGTTGCAACCGTTACCAGCCGCGCGTTTTCCCTGGCGAGCAGGCGGCGCGCGCCGGCATCGCCGTTCTGGGACAGTAGTTCGTCGCGAAACTCGGCGGCGATGCCTACCGGATGGCCGCGTTCCCCGCCGTACAGCGGGGCGCTCAAGGCAGCGCCACGCTGCAGTGCCTGGGCCACGGCGCGCACCGTCCCGTCTTGCATGAAGGGCATGTCGGCCAGGGCCACCACCCAGCCGCAGGCGTCCGGCCAGCGCTGTCCGCAATACGCCACGCCCGCCGCTAGGCTACGCGCCATACCTTGCGCGGCGTCCATGCAAAACGCGATTTCCACTCCGCTGGCGGCCAGCGTCACGGCGAGCGCCTGTTGCTCGGGGCGGACCACCGCCACGACTCGCCGACTCGCCAGTCCACCGAGCAGGCTGAGCGCACTGGTCAGGGCTATCGAACGACCGTTCGGCAGGTTGACCAGCAGCTTGTCGGCGCCGAAGCGCTGCGCGTAGCCGGCGGCGAGCAGGATGCCGGCCGGCGCGCCGCGCGGCTTCACGCTTCACTCCCGGTAGCCGGCCAGCCCGGTTGGGCGATGCCGTTCTTGATCGCGGTCATTTCGGCGGCAATCGCCACGGCGATTTCGGGCGGCGTGTGGCTGCCGATGGGCAGGCCGGCGGGGCCGCGCAGCCGTGCCACCTGGGACTCGCTCAAGTCGAAGCCGAGCAGGCGTTGGCGGCGCTTGGCCTGGTTGGCGCGCGAGCCGATGGCGGCGATGTAGAACGCCGGCGCGGCGAGGGCTTCCAGCAGGGCGAGGTCATCCAGCTTGGGGTCGTGGCTGAGCGCCACCACCGCGCTATGGGCGTCGGGCTTCCACGCCGCCACCGCATCGTCGGGCATCCCCGGCAACCGCCTTACGCCGGGGACCGCCCAGCCTTCGAGGTAATCCTCGCGCGGGTCGCAGAGGCTGACGTCGTAATCCAGCCCCTGGGCGATTTCCGCGAGAAAACGGGCGATTTGCCCGGCGCCGATCAGCAGCAGGCGGCGGCGCGGGCCGTGTACGGTGACCAGGCGGGCGCCGTCGAACGCCACCGCCGCACTCGGCGGCGCCGGCTCCAGCGATACCGTGCCGCTGGCGATTTCCACGGTGCGCTGTACCGCGCGCCCGTCGCGCAATTCGCCGCGCAGGGTGTGCAGCGTCTCGCTGCGGGGAGTCGGTTCGATCAACAGTTCCAGGCGCCCCCCGCAGGGCAGGCCGAAGCGCGCGGCCTCGGCGCCGCTCACCCCGTAGGTGAGGGGGAAAGGGCGCACCCCGGCGAGTGCGCCGGCGCGGACTTTTTCGCTGAGATCGTCTTCCACGCAACCGCCGGAGACCGACCCCGCCAGCCGTCCGTCGTCGCGCAACGCCAGCCATGAGCCGGGCGGACGCGGCGAGGAACCCCAGGTGCGCACCACGGTGGCCAGCGTCACGCCATGCCCCTGTTCCAGCCAGTTGAGCGCCGCGTCGAGCGCTTGCAGGTCGGCGCTGTCCATCAGGCGTGCAGGGCGCTGGTGTCGAACGGCAGACGCCGCAGGCGCTTGCCGGTTGCCGCGAACAGGGCATTGGCGAGCGCCGGGGCGATCACCGGGGTGGCCGGTTCGCCCACCCCGCTGGGGGCGGCGTTCGACGCCATGATATGGACGTCGATGCGCGGCATGTCGCCGATGCGCAGTACCGGGTAATCGTCGAAGTTGGATTGCTGCACCTGCCCATCCTGCAGGGTGATCGCGCCGAACAGCGCCGCCGACAAGCCGTAGGCGATGCCGCCTTCCATCTGTGCGCGGATCACGTCGGGATTGACCGCCACCCCGCAATCCACGGCGCACACCACCCGGTCCACCTTGAATTTCCCGTCGGGGTGCACCGAAACCTCCGCCACCTGGGCGACGAAGGTATGAAACGACTCGTGCACGGCGATGCCGCGTCCGCGCCGCACGCCGCCCTTGCCCGGCGCCAGGGGGGTGTCCCAGCCGGCCTTGCTGGCCGCCAACTGCAACACCCCCAAATGGCGGGGCTGGGCTTCCAGCAACCGGCGGCGGTACTGGTAGGGGTCGCGACCGGCGGCGTGCGCCAGTTCGTCGAGGAATACCTCGCCGGCGAAGGCGGTATGGGTCGAGCCTACCGAGCGCCACCATTGCACCGGCACGCCCAACTCGGGGGTATGCAGTTCCACGCTGAAATTGCTTACCGCGTAGGGCAGGTTGGCGGCGCCTTCCACCGAGGTCGGGTCGATGCCGTCCTTGATCCGGCCGGCCATCGGCGTTCCCGCCATGATCGACTGGCCGACGATGCGCTGCTGCCATGCCACGGGCATGCCGCCGTCGTCGAGGGCTGCCCGCAGGCGGTGGTAGTACATGGGGCGGTAATAGCCGGCGCGCATGTCGTCTTCGCGCGTCCACACCAGCTTGACGACGGCGTTGCCGCCGTGTTTGTCGGCGTAGGCCTTGGCGATGTGCAGCGCTTCCATCACGTAATCGGAATGGGGGTTGGCGCGGCGCCCGAAGCTGCCGCCGGCGTAGAGCATGTCGATGCTCACTTGTTCCGGCTTGAGGCCCAGCAATTGGGCGATGCGCTGTTGATCGACGGTCTGGAACTGCTCGCCGTTCCACACTTCGCACCCGCCGGGCGCCAGGCGCACCACGCAGTCGAGCGGCTCCATGGCGGCATGGGCGAGGTAGGGGAATTCGAAGGCCGCCTCCAGCGTGCGCGCTGCACCGCCCAGTGCCGCTTCGGCGTCGCCGCTGCGCCGCGCCGTTATCCCCGGCTTGGTGGCGAGAGCCTGGTATTCGGCGAGCAAGGCGGGGCTGCCCTTGCGGAAAGCACTGGTTTCGTCCCACTCGACGGTCAGCGCGTCCCGTCCCAGCTTGGCGGCCCAGAAATCCCGTGCCAGCACCGCCACGCCCCCCGGCACCGCAACGACGTCGACCACCCCCGCTACCTGCAGTGCGCGGCTGGCCTCGAAACGCCGCGGTTTGGCGCCGAAATACGGGGGATGCGCGACGACCGCGACGAGCAGGTCGGGCAATTTGAAGTCGGCGGTGTACAGCGCCGTGCCGTTGACCTTGGCAGGGCTGTCCTTGCGCGGAACGTGCTTGCCGATGTACACGAATTCATGAGCTTCCTTGAGGCGTACCGTGGCGGGAATTTCCTGACGCGCGGCGGCTTCGGCGAGTTCGCCGAACGTCGCGTGACGCCCGCTGGCGGCGTGGCGCACCACGCTACGGCTGATGCCAATGGCGGCCGGCGGTACCCGCCATTTTTCGGCGGCTGCCGCGATCAGCATGGCGCGCGCCGTGGCGCCGGCCTTGCGCATCTGCTCGAAGGAGTTGGCGATGGCTGAACTGCCGCCGGTTCCCTGCATCGGCCCCCACTGCAAATTGTTGTAGCGGCTGGCGTCCGCCGGCGCGCCCTCGACGCGCACCCGCGCCCAGTCGGCATCCAGCTCCTCCGCCACCAGGGTGGAAAGTCCGGTGTAGGTGCCCTGTCCCATCTCCAGATGCTTGATGATGACCGTTACGCTGTCGTCGGTGCCGATCCGCACGAAGGCGTTGGGGGCGAACGCCGCCGTCTCGCCGGCCTGTACCGGCGTGCCGGCGGCGGGCAGATACAGCGCCAGGGTCAGGCCGGCGCAGGCCTTGATGAAGTCGCGGCGGCTGGCATTTTCAATCGGGTTGGTGTCCATCGCTGCTCTCCTCAGGCCAGTTTCTTGGCGGCGTCGTGGATCGCCGCGCGGATCCGTCCATACGTGCCGCACCGGCAGATATGACCATTCATGGCGGCATCGATGTCGGCGTCGCTGGGGCGGGGATTGGCCGCCAGCAGAATACTGGCAGCCATCACCTGGCCGGGTTGGCAATAGCCGCACTGGGCCACGTCGCGTCGCTCCCAGGCCGCCAGCACGGCACGTCCGGCTTTCGATTGAAGTCCCTCGATGGTGGTAATGCGCGCCCCCGCCACCGCCGCCACCGGTGTTGCGCAGGAGCGGATCGCCTGGCCGTTGAGGTGCACGGTGCATGCTCCGCACAGGGATTTGCCGCAACCGTACTTGGTGCCGGTCAGCCCCAGCGTGTCGCGCAACACCCACAGTAACGGGGTGTCGGGACGGACATCCACCTCCACCTGCTGGCCGTTGAGAGTAAATTGGATCATCCGGGGCTTCCTCCAGTCGAATTGCGTGTTTGATCTCGGGCGAGGGCGTCCGGCGCTTGGGGGGGGGCCGCGCCCCCAAGCCGGAGCGAACGGCTATTCACCACATGACATGGTTGCAGTTTAAGTGGGCGGGAGGGGGGATGCTATTGGGGCATTCGCCTAACTACATAGGCAAAAACCCCTATTTCGGTGCAGCGATGCGCCATCGCTGAAGCGACGGCGCGGCGGGAGCGCGGAAAGGCGTGCTTTAGTGAGTGTGTCCGCATGACGCGTGATGCGCATGCTGGTGTTCGATTTCCTCGTCCGAAGCCTGGCGAACCTCGGTCACGGTGCAACTGAACCCCAGTGCGATGCCGGCCAGCGGGTGATTGCCGTCGACGACCACCTTGTCTTCCACGATGTCGGTAACGGTATACAGCATGTCGTCCTCGCCTTCGGCGGTGGCGCCCTCGAATTGCATCCCTACCTCGATTTCTCCGGGAAATGCGCTGCGCGGTTCGATCCTGACCAGGTTGGCGTCGTAGTCGCCAAAGGCATCGGCGGGCTGCAGCTTGAGTTCCACCTGGTCGCCGACCGTCTTGCCGGCAAGCGCGGCTTCGATCAAGGGAAAGATGCCGCCGTATCCGCCGTGGAGGTAGGCGAGGGGATCGGTGCCTTTGTCGACCAGTTTGCCATCTTCATCGATGACACGATAATCCAGGGTGACGACGGTGTTTTTGTTGATTTGCATATGCGCTTTCAGAATGGGAAATTGGGAGTGGCGGGTCGGCAATCGCTGCCTGATCCAGCGCGCGAATTTACAACTCGAACGACGCGCTGTAAATACGCCAAACAGGCATACGCCAAATAGGACTTTTTCAGCGAGTCGATTTTCTTTGAAGGGATTGCGGGTCTGGCGGAAGCCCGCCGCAACGGGAGCCTACCGGCGGTTAGTGGAGGCCGGACGAGCCGCGACTGTCGGTGGGGCGGGAATAGGTATCCTGCGGTTTGGCGATTTGATCGAGCAGCCGCATCAGCAGGGTTCCGTTGTTTGGCGCATCCCCTTCCTTGCCCGGCGTTTGGAACGACGCCTGAAGATCACCCTGGGCGAGCAGGCCGAGCAGATCGGTCAGTGAACCGGGAAATTGCAAGGCATGACCTTGTGCCGCGGCTTGCGGCTCAGCCTGGCCGGCGCTTGCCGAGCGGTTATTGGTCGTGGCGACAGCCGCTTGGAGTTTCATCTGATAGCGGACTTCCACTTCGAAGTTGAACGTGTGCCCATCCGCCGTGGTGATGGTGCCTTTCCCGACGAAGCTTGAATTGTCTTCCAGGCTGAATCCGGCGGCGCTGCCGCTAGTGCCGCGCTGAACGATGCCGGCCACGGTACTCGACGCGCTCATGCTGAGCGAATCGAATGAAATTTTGGTGCCTTGCGCGTCGCCGAACAGGCTCTTGGCAAAGTCGTTGAGCATGTTTTCCGCCATCCCGACCGTGGCGCTGCCGAGGCGGCCGACATGCTCGGATAGGCTATTGCCTTGTTGCGTCAGCAGCTTGCCGGCATCCGACAAGGACAGCCCCTGGCGGTTCGGCGAGGAAATCGGCGCCTGATCCTGCGGGGCGGATTTGAGTGGCGAGCGCCCGGCGTTTTGCGGGAATAGCGACGGCAAAGCGCTGGGTTGCAGGAAAGAGAGGAGGGACATGGGCGCGGTGCGAAAAGGGGATTCGTATAATCAGACTTATCGACCCGCCACCGCGAATCTTGAGGGCGATGCGCGACCCGCCTCCGCAATCCTTACGCCAAGGGTTGGGTGCTTTTTAGCCCGGAAGGACTCAGAACCAGAACGAGGTGTCTTTCAACAAGAACTCGTCATACGGTATGTAGTGCGATCCATCGCAGGAGAAGGTCAGGCTGACCATCCCGTTGAAAATGTTGACCGAGGCCGTGCGCAGATAAAAGGTCGGGTCGGTAAGGCGCAGCGATTGCAGGATTTTAAGAATCGCCTGAATGTCGGATTTGGGAATCGCCGCATCCTCCGGATAGGGGCGGGATGGGTACACCAGGCAGATATCCGGGTCGCTCAACGCCTCGTGGTCGAGGATGCGGTAGCGGAACGGGTCGTCCACCGTCCAGATGGTGGCCTGGCTGCTGGCAAAATGGATCTGGCATTGAAACACGCCGCGCTGCGTCAACAGTTCTTCGAGAATCGAGATCGCCCGCTCCATGTTGCGATCCATGGGGCTTTCGACGCGACATTGTTGGAACACCGCCCCGCGTATCGCCGGATCGCCTTTCACCTGACGCCAATAGCCGGGTTCGTCGTAGAGTTCGGAAGTTACCGGCAGGTCGCGCAAATCGAAGTCGGCGCCGAGATAGCCGGCCATGCCGGCGGCGGTACGCACCACCTGCAAGGCGGTCAGCGACGGGCGGCTGCCTTTCAAGCTGATGTAGGCGTCGGAGAGCAGGAATCCCCAGGATGGCACGGCTTCCTTCATGTAGGGGCGATGCGAACGGTCGCGCCCGAAGTGCTCCGGCGCCAGCCCGGTCTTGCCGACGTTGTCGCAAATCTGAATGCCGTCGGTGCCCACGCAGTACACAAAAGTGCAGTACGGGATAGTCGCGAAACCTTCCGTGAGGATCGCATCCAGTTTCTCGCGGTTGCCCCACGCCGGCGTGCATTGCTCGGCCAGTTGCGCCAGCGGCTCGTGGAGTTTGCGTGCCAGTTCTTCACGTTGCAGATAAATGCTATCTTTCCATGAAGCTTTCATAAATAACCAATATCTCGTGTAATCAACAAGTTCTCCGCTGTGCTTGAATGGCTGGGCTGTCGCTACTTGATCCCCGACAACGCCTTCAAAATTTGGACAGTATCGCCGGATTGCATAACATCCGTGAGCGACGCATTTTTGCTCGACGTATTTGCAGTATCGTCCAACTGGTCGATAGCCCACCCCGATCCGATGGAAATGAGGGTCGCCAGCGCGCCTACCAGCACCTTGCGTGACATATTGCGGTCGATACCCAGTTCGTCAAGATAGCGGTCCAGAAAATAAGCCGCCACGAAGAAAGCACCGGTCGAGAGGATCAGGCTCAGCATGGCAGTCAGGCTAGTTCTTCTTGACCGGTTTTGCCGCCGGGTGTTTCAGCAGCCACAACACCAACACCGGTTTGACTTCATTGCTCGGTACTTTGTCGGCGTAGTCCAGCGGCGTCGCACCGTTATTGTCCTTGGCATCGGCAATCGCCCCGGAACTCAGCAACAACTCGGCAATCTCCTTCCTGCCGGTGTAGGCGGCCAGATGGAGGGGCGTCGAGCCGTTGTTGTCGCGGGCGTTGAGGTTGGCGCCCTTGGAAATCAGCATCTTCGCCATTTCAGTGGAAGAGGTAGTAGCCGCGACATGTAGCGGCGTGGAGCTAAGCTCATTCTTGGCATGAACCAGCTTGGGGTCGGCGGCGATGAACTTGGCCACCTCTTGGGCATTGCCGATGAGGGCGGCATCAAAAATGCTGCCCGCCGCGGCCACTCCTGAAACGGTCGATAAAATTGCGGCGAGAACGAGGGCCAGGGTGATGCGATGCATTGATTTTCTCCAAATTAAGATCAGTCGGGTGATGTAGCGGAATAGGTTTTTTGGAAGCCGAAGCAGGCGTGGGCTTTGCTCTCTACGCTACAGGATACCAGTAGATGATGAAACGTTAATATAGTTCCATGTTTCCGCCGCCTTTGCCGGAATCCACTGCCGTGGCCCGGCATCCCGGATTGTTCGGGGTGCGGCGTTTGACCTGCAATCGGATCAACTGCCGAGGATTCCTCGGCAGTTCGCTGAACCGCTGTCTACTCCATCGACGACAGGCCCAACACGACCAAGTCGTTAATCCCGTTGCAGTCCGGCCGCCACATCCCGAAAAGACGCCAATGCCGCTTCGAGGTGATCGATAATCTCCTGCTGCAAGACATCCGGCGGCGGCAGGTCATCGAGATTTTCCAGGCTATCGTCCTTCAGCCAGAAAATGTCCAGGCTGGCCTTGTCGCGGGCCATCAAGTCATCGTAGCTGAAAAACTTGAAACGTTCGGTGGCAACGCGCTCGTGGCGGTTTTCCGGGTTGTAGCAGGTGATGAAATCCTGTAGATCATCCAGCTTGAGCGTGCGCGTTTTCAGGGTGAAATGCTTGTTGGTGCGCAGATCGTAGAACCACACGCCCTTGGTGTGAGCCTGGCCATCCTTGGGCTTGGCGTCGAAGAACACCACGTTCGCCTTCACCCCCTGCGCGTAGAAGATGCCCGTCGGCAGGCGCAGCACCGTGTGCACGTCGCAATTCTCCAGCAGCTTCTTGCGTATCTTCTCGCCCGCGCCGCCTTCAAACAGCACGTTGTCCGGCAACACCACGGCGGCCTTGCCGTCCACCTTCAACATGCTGACGATATGCTGCAAAAAGTTGAGTTGCTTGTTCGACGTGGTTTCCCAGAAATCCTGGCGCTCGTAGGTCAGCGCCTCCTTGTCTTCCTCGCCCTCTTCATTGGTGATGGTCATGCTGCTCTTCTTGCCGAAGGGCGGGTTGGCCAGCACGTAATCCACTTTCAGTTTGGACTCGCTGATCAGCGCATCCGAACGCTCCACCAATGGCTCGCCATCCAGCTCGCCGACATTGTGCAGAAACAGGTTCATCAAGCACATGCGGCGCGTGTTCGGCACGATCTCGTTGCCGTGAAAGGTCTTGTCGCGCAGGAATTCTTTTTGCGCTTTGTTCAGCGTGGCACCGGGCCGCGTTAGCCAGTTGTAAGCGCCCAGGAAAAAGCCGCCGGTGCCGCAGGCCGGGTCCGCAATCGTCTTCATCGGTTTAGGCCGCACGCAGGCCACCATCGCCTCGATCAGCGCGCGCGGGGTGAAGTACTGGCCCGCGCCGCTCTTGGTGTCTTCCGCGTTCTTTTGCAGCAGGCCTTCGTACAGGTCGCCCTTGGTGTCGGCCTCCATACTGATCCAGCGTTCCGCGTCGATCAGTTGCACCAGACGCGACAGCTTGGCCGGGTCCTGAATCTTGTTCTGCGCCTTGAAGAAAATGGCCCCCAGCATCCCCGGCTCCTGGCCCAGCTTGTGTAGCGTGGCCAGGTAATGCGCCTCCAGCGGCTCGCCCACCTTGGGTGTCAGGCTCGCCCAGTCGTAGCCCGTGGGGATATGGGTGTCGCGGTTGTACGGCTCCTGCGCGTATTCGTGGGCCAGCTTGAGAAACAACAGGTAAGTGAGCTGTTCCAGGTAGTCGCCATAGCCCACGCCGTCGTCGCGCAGGGTGTGGCAGAAATTCCAGACTTTCTGGACGAGGGAGGATGCGTTCATCAAATACCCATCAAGTAAATAAATTCAGCACAACATGCTGAATTTTAATGTTTTTATAACTCAATCTAACCACCATGCTTGATGAAACGCCCATTTCATCAAGTAAATTTGAGTCCGACGCATCATACACAAACGAACTTGCGTCCGACATTAATGCGTTTTTCGTCCACAAAACAACTTGTGTATGACCGATCGGACTCAAAAAATCTCCTTGCCCTCGGCGCAGTTCAGCAGGTCACGGAAAGCCAGCACCGCCGAACGGCGGCCGCTGCTTTCGCGCAACACCTGCAAAACACCGGCCTCCCGCAGAGTGCGCAGAAAAGGCAGGGCCGACTGCTTGGGAATGCCGGAGCGCTGCACAAAGTCACCGGACTGGAAGATCGGGCGGTCGAACAAGGTGTCGAGCACTGCCATGGCGTGTTGCGAGCGGGTCAGTTCAGTAATGCGGCGCTTCATGTCGTCGTAGAGCGCCATCATGGCGCGCACTCGCTCGGTGTTGTTCAGCGCCTGCTGGGTGACCGCCTCCAGAAAGAAGGCTATCCAGCCACTCCAGTCGCCGTTGCGGCTGATGGCCTGCAAGTGTGCGTAATACGCTTCGCGATGCCCTTCCAGATAATCGCTCAGGTAAAACATCGGGTTGGCCAGCGCCTGCTTCTGGCACAGAAACAGCGGTATCAACAGGCGGCCGATGCGGCCATTGCCGTCCTTGAACGGGTGGATCAGTTCGAACTGGGCATGCGCCACGGCACACTGCAGCAGCACATCCACATCATTGCTGGCGAGATATGCCTCCCATGCCTGTAGATGATCCAGCAGTTGCAGCGGTGAGGGCGGCACAAAGCTGGCTTGCTCCATCGAACAACCTGCGTTGCCAATCCAGTTCTGCTCGCGGCGAAATTCGCCGGGGGTTTTGTTGGCACCACGCACGCTGTCCATCAGCACGCCATGCATCTGCCGCAGCAGCCCCAGGCTGATGGGGCGATGGGCAATTTCCTGCGTGGCCAGCGTCAGGGTTTTGCGGTAATTGACAATCTCCTGAATATCCCGGGTTTTTTCGGGGTCGAAATCCATGCCCGCTTCAAATTCCAGCACCTCGTCCACGGTGGCCTGCGTGCCTTCGATTTTCGACGACAGCACGGCTTCACGCTGGGTCAGCGGCGACAACATCACCGCCGGATTCACCACGCTTTGCAGCAGGCCATCGTAACGCGCCAGCGCCGCATTGGCCGGGCCGATTTTCGGCAACAGCCGCGCCAGATCAAGGTGGGCCAGCGGCAGGGTATCAGGCTGGTAAGGTTTCATCGGTGCAGCTCCTTGGTCTTGCGGCCACGCGGTTTTTGGGTCGTTTTACTCTCCGCCCGCTCGGCGCGGATGCGTTCCAGCAGCACGCCGGCGGGTTCGTCGTTGGGGTCTTGCTGCACCAGTTGGCCGGCGAAGGCGGCGCGCAGGATGTTTTGGCGTTGGGCGGTGGATTGTTTGAGGCTGGTCGCGATCGAATTGCGCTGCTCTTCAATTGCATTGACTTGGGCGTCTAGCAAAGAATTAATCTGGCTCATCTCAACGAAGGGGCAAACAGGAACGCAAATGCGCCTCACAATATCTGTGTTGAGATTGGGCTGGGCGGCGCCCTGATTAGTCGCTCGCAGAACAGCAGTTTGGGTTCTAAGATACCAGTACATGTATATCTTCAGCGGGTCATCGACATCTAACAATGCGACCGATCCGTCGTTGATGCAGCCACCAATGTTGGTAATTTTCGGCACGCCCAGGGTTGCGCCACTATTTGTCAGCAGCAGTGTTCCCGCATCGATGAACCTACTAGCGTCTCTTCCAGCTTCCGTCACGAACTGACTGACCGCATTCAAATACATCGAGTCGTCAGCCGTTAGCGAACCGACTGTGATCCACGGAATATCGCCACCAAAATATCGAGGATCACCAGCTGGACGAGGCGACGCACCTCGCACAACAACCGATAGTTGATCAACATTCGCCCAAACCCACCCCTCCGGCAGTTCCGGCAAGTCGGTGGTATCCGGCTGCACCGGCTCGGGGTATTTCTTTTGCCAGTCTTTGGGCGGGGTTTTGCCTTGTTCCTGGAACTTGGCGAGCTGCCTGGCTTCCCAGCGGGCGCGGCGCTCGGTGAGGATGCGTTCTAGCAAGGAAGAAGCATCGAAGGAAGAAGGAAGAAGTGGGTTGCCCTCCGCGTTCTTCCTTCTTAATTCCTCTTTCTGCCTTTCCCGCCACCCGGCGGTGAGCGCGCCTTCCACGGCGGCTTTCAGCAGCGATTGGCGGTATTGCGCGAGCTTCTTCTGCGCGGCCTTGAGTTCGGCCACCCCGGCGTCGAGGTCGGCGAGTAGTTCTTCGAGCTTGGCGACGATAACGCGTTGCGCCAAGGAAGAAGGAAGAAGAAATTTGAAGGAAGAAATATCCCTTGGACGCACTGCTGGATACAGGGCGCCTTGTACAACGCCGCACATTGCATCAATGAAATCTGGCGATTGAACCAGATAGTAAAGAAATTTTTGGTCAACCCGCTTGGAGCGAAGAATGTGAAAACCTGTCGAACCTATGGCGCCATTTAAACAGTCTGGTACAAGCGCAACCGCATTCAAATTAGGCGGGGTCATCGACACAAGAACGTCGCCTGCCTTTAGAACTTGCTTGGCACGGCTTGGTGCTTTGTCATAAGGCAAATGTGAGGGGGCAAGTATGCTTTTTCTTTCTCTGTCTATGCACCCAATATCAACATACACAAAGTCACTATTTGCCTCTGGGCCTAGCTGACTGATTGCCTCTGTAGCGATCTCACCAAGGGAAACCTCACAAAGCATTGGTTCTTCCTTCATCTTTCTACCTTCTGCTTTGCCCTATTCAATATCGTGACAAAAATCGCAATCAACTGATCGCATTCATCCGCCAACTCACCTAACTTCTCAGGCGCAATAATTCCACCTTCTGCCAACAGCTCCAGCCAGTAACTTGTTTCTTCGGCCTCGCCAAGGCAAATGCCCACCTTCGCGATAAACTCGGCTTTGCTTCGAGCTCGATATGCTTCCCGATAATTTGCACCAATGGAAGTACCGCTACGCAGCAATTGCTTTCCCAAAACCTGGGCAGAGACATGTTTAGGTAGCGCGGCGAATAAGCGCAAAATTCGCAAAGCAAACTGTTTAGTCCGCTGCCGCAAATCTTCTTCCTTCTGCCTTCTAACTTCTTCCATTACGCGACCAACTCCAAATTCATCTCATTCATCAACGTGTCCAGATCCTTGCCAAACAGCCCCCAGGCTTTTTGCAGCCCACCCTTGTCCGCCAATTCGGCGTAATCAAAGTCGTCGCGGCTGATGCTGCAACTGCCGGCGATGTGCTCTTTCATCAAGCGCAGCCAGTCGGTTTGCTCGGGGGTGAAGGCGCTGCCGCGCTGGGCGTTGTGGCGGAATATCCAGGCCTGGAAGCGTTTGTCCACTTCGTCGGCAAAGGGTTTTAGCTCGCCGTCCAGCCCCAGCGCAAAGCGCAGCAGCGACACCAGATCGGTGAGTTGGCGTTTGCTATCCGCGCCTTTCACCTGGCTGGCCTGCACGCGGGCGTAGGCGCTCCACAGACGCTCGTTGGTGAGCATCAGCGGTGGCTTGCTCAGGCGCTCGTGCAGGTCTTCGATCATGTCGAAGGTGAGCGCGCGGCGCTGGTAGGGCTGTTGGTAGAAGAAGCCCAGCGCGGCGATTTCGTCTTTGTGCTGTTTCAGGTAGTCGGCAAAGGTCTGGATCACGGCCTGGGCTTGCGCTTCGGCCTGCTCGCTGAAACTGGAAAACGTGACTTGATCCAGATTGATGTGGTCGATGAGCTGCTCGCGCTCGCGACGGGCGTTTTCGATTTCGTCGCGCAGCGCGGGCTGATCAAAGGGCGCGCAGGCGGCGGCCACGCGCTCGGCGCGGACGGCCTCGATTTCTTCCGGCAGCAGGGTGTCTTCCGTGCGGGTGATGCCCTTGGCCTTGGCGCTGGCAAGGGCGGCTTGGGTGATGGCGTCCGCGTCCAGCGCGGCAATCAGGCTTTTGCCCAGCGCGGCCACGGGGATGCCGCCGCTAGCTTTCTCGATGCGCGCCTGGGCTTTGTCGTCGAGCTGTTTGGCGAGGCGCACCAGACGGTTGGCGAGGCTGAGCACGGTGTCGTCGTCGCGGCAGCCCATCGCCACGCCTTGCAGCAGGTCTTTGAGCGCCACGCCGGGCTTCTTTTCCAACGGGCGGCTTTCGGTCTTGAGGGATTTTTCCACGCCCACGGCGTCGATCAGCACGAAGCGGGTTTTGGCGCTGTCGGCGCTGTTGCTGACGCGCTTCAAGCTGTCGCCATCGAGGCTGCGCACGCCCCGCCCTTTCATTTGCTCGTAATAGCCCTTGCTGCGCACGTCGCGCATGAACAGCAGCACTTCCAGCGGCTTGACATCGGTGCCGGTGGCGATCATGTCCACGGTGACGGCGATGCGCGGGTTGTAGTCGTTGCGGAAGCTCGCGAGGATGCTGTCGGCGTCTTCCTCGGCGCGGTAAGTCACCTTTTTGCAGAAGGCGTTGCCTTGGCCGTAGACCCCGCGCAGGATGTTGATGATGTCGTCGGCGTGGCTGTCGGTCTTGGCGAAGATCAGGGTCTTGGGCGTTTCTTTGCGGGCGGGGAAGATTTGCGTTTCCACGGCGGTTTTCATGGCCTGGATCACCTGGCGGATCTGGCTGAGGTTGACCACCGAGCGGTCGAGTTCCTTGCCGGTGTAGGCGGTGTCGTCTTCGGTTTCGCTCCAGCGCTTTTTGCGGGTTTGCCGGTCGCGGTGATCCACCCACCAGCCTTGCTTGACCACGCTGCCTTTCTGCGTGAATTCCGTTTCAATCTCCCACACGTCATAGCTGACGTTGACGCCATCGGCTACCGATTGCTCGTAGGTGTATTCGGCGACGATGTTTTCGTTGAAGAAGCCGAAGGTGCGCTTGTCGGGCGTGGCGGTGAGGCCGATCAGGCTGGCGTCGAAGTAGTCGAGCACCTGCTTCCACAGGTTGTAGATGCTGCGGTGGCATTCGTCGATGACGATGAAGTCGAAGGTCTCCACCGGCACGGACGGGTTGTAGCGGACGAATTTTTCCTGCCTGGCGGTTTGCTGCACTTCGTTGAGCGACACGTCCTCGGCTGATTCGTCAATCGGCTCGCCGCTCAGGATGGCATACATGCGCTGGATGGTGCTGATGCACACCTGCGAATGCGGGTCGATATTGGGCGAGGCCAGGCGCTGCACGTTGTAGAGTTCGGTGAACTTGCGGCCATCGTCGGGCGGCGTGTAGGCCATGAATTCCTGATGCGCCTGTTTGCCGAGATTGCGGGTGTCGACCAGAAACAAAATGCGCTTGGCACCACCGAACTTTAGCAGGCGGTACACCGAGGTGATGGCGGTGAAGGTTTTGCCCGCACCGGTCGCCATGTGCACCAGGGCGCGGGGCTTGTTCCGTGCCAGCGATGCTTCCAGCCCAGTGACGGCGTTGATCTGGCAATCACGCAGGTTGCGCTCGGGCAGTGTCGGCATCTGCTCGGCCAAACGGCGGCGCAGGGTTTCAGCTTGAGCGACCCAAGCGGCCAGCGTTTCCGGCTTGAAAAAATGGAAGATTTCGCGCGAACGCGGCACCGGGTCGGCACCATCGGTGAAACGGATGATCTGGCCGGTGGCCTCGAACAGAAAACGCAGCGGGGAGTCGTCCTTGCGCCATTTGAGGTGGGCGGTGGCGTAGCGCTCGGTCTGGCTTTCGGTGACGGTGAGGTTTTCGCCGGCGCTGTCTTTCTTGGCTTCGATCACGCCTACGGCGTTGCGGTTAACGAACAGTACGTAATCCGCCGGGCCGCTGTCGGTGGGGTATTCGCGCACGGCCACGCCCATGCCCGCCGCCAAATTGAGCTGCTTCATGTCCTGGACGACCCAGCCGGCCTGTTCGAGCTTCTGGTCGATCCGCTGGCGCGCCTTGGTTTCCGGCGTCATGCGTGTTTTTCCCTCGATTCGTGCGGGTCTATCGCCCGGCTATCGTCGAGATCGTACGTCATGTCCGATAGCCAACTCATGATTTGTCTGGCAAATCAGAGGAAATACACTGGTCGGCCCCACCAGTGCGCACCCATTCATCGACCTCGGAAATCTTGAACTTCCATAGGCGCCCGACGCGATGCGCCGGCAAGTTTTTGCGATCTATCCAGCGATAGATCGAATCGCGCGTGACTCCCAGGTGTTCGGTGATCTGTTCGACAGAGACCCATGGCTCACTCATTGCGGCACTCCGGCAGGGTTTGAATGGGTCGCATAAAGTCGTATTCAATGGCAAAGATTGCAATTTATCAGGTCTGGTAGATTCAGACCATCTTTCGATGCGAAGTGCATCACAAATTGGTTGGCGCCCTGGCCAAACAGAGCGTTCATGGCGGCATCGTCAATCACCCATGCTTTGGACCGCCCTCGACGCCTACCGCGGCCATCTACGCCAAGTTGGCACGACTGCAACAACTCGCCAACGACCATTTCGACCACGCCCCCGATGCCATCAAGGATTAACCTGATTGGCGCTGATTTTCAGCTATGGGTTCGGTTCTTCGTAGGAACGGCCTTGGCCGCGATTGCGGTGCCTCTTCGTGGCACCTTTTGTCGCGGGCAAGCCACGCTCCTACAGGAAAAGAGTCGTTAATTTGAAACATCCGGCCGAACTGAAGATTAGCGCTAATCAGG
>Ga0208371_1000048_pt1 | contig 91014 bp, 72 predicted proteins | sample SubbioCR12Aug_1A_FD_184827 | JGI IMG/M metagenome (GOLD analysis project Ga0208371, IMG submission 184827) | Serpentinite rock and fluid subsurface biosphere microbial communities from McLaughlin Reserve, California, USA - CR12Aug_1A (SPAdes) | ecosystem: Environmental > Terrestrial > Deep... | reverse complement strand
CTTTGAAAATCCGCAACCGTACCCTGGCGTCGATAACCGCCGTCAACTTGACCGATACCTTTCCGCTGGCCCTGACGCTGGCGGCCAATCCCGCCGCGACCAATACCTGCGGCGGCACTCTGCAAGCCTATCCGGGCGGCAACCAGGTCATTCTGAATGGCGGTACGGTCGCTACCCGTCCCAATGGCAGCGAATACACCGAGTGTACGATTACCGTAAAAGTGACCGGCACCACGGTCGGAACCCATACCAATACCGTCGCAACCACCGATTTCAGCAGCAGCGCGGGAACCATCCCCAGCAATGTGTCAGCCAATCTGGCGATAGGCACGGGCCTGGGGGGAAGCAAGAGCTTTTCGCCGACTTCCGTGACTTCGGGCGGCGTGTCGCGGGTAAAAATCACCGTCACCAACGGCTTCAACGCCCAGTTGAACAACGTTTCGGTGAACGACGGCGATTTCACCACCGGCACCACCGGTACCCTGAAAATCGCCAACCCGGCGAATGCCACCACCAGTTGCGCCGGTTCGCCGGTGATGATCGTCAATCCCGGTCAACAGCAAGCGCAATTGCAGGGGGCGACGCTGAACGCCGGAGCAAGCTGTGATTTCTCCTTCGACGTGGCGACCAGCGGGGCGGGGCCATGGGTGAACGCCGTTCCCAGCGGCAGCATCACCAGTGCCGAAGGGCCGGCCAGCACCAGTGCCGTGACGGCCAGCCTGACTGCCGCCGCCGCGTCCATCGGCATCAACAAATCGTTCAACCCGGTGCTGGTGACCGGCGGCGTGCCTTCCACGCTGCAGATCGATGTCATCAACAATTCCGGCGTGACCGTTCATAACGCCGGCTTCACCGATACCTTTCCGACCGGCATCCAGGTCTACCTGGTTCCCAATGCCAGTACCGATTGCGCCGGCGGCACGGTTTCCGTGGTGGCGGGCGACAACAAGGTCAGCCTGTCCGGCGCGACCCTGGCGGCCAATGCGACCTGCCACGTTTACGTGACGACCACCTCGGTGAAGTTCCTCAATCTCACCAACTATATTCCGGCCAATGCCATCACCAGCACGGAAGGCTATACCAATTCCCTGCAAACCTCGGCATCGTTGTCCACCCTTCAGGGGCTGGGCGTGATGAAAGGCTTCTCGCCCGCCTATATCGGGCCGGGAGTGGCTACCACGCTGAAGTTCAAGCTGGTCAGCACCTATGATGCCAACGCTGTCAATCCGGTTATCCTGACTGGGGTGAGCTTTACCGATACCTTGCCGGCAGGCTTGGTGGTGGCCGGCACCCCCAACAAGAGTACCGACTGTACCAGCGGCACGGTCACGGCCAACGCGGGGAGCAATCTGGTGACGCTGTCCGGGGTTTCCATCACCCCCGGCACCACCTGCAATATTCAGGTGGATGTTGTGGCTGCGGCATTGGGCGCTTACAACAACACCATCCCGCAATGTGGCGTGACGTCCGATCAGGGCGTGTGTAATCCGTCGGCGGCGAATGCCACGCTGAACGTGGTGACCCAGCCCACCGTGGTGAAGGCCTTCAGCCCGGCCTCGGTGAACGCCGGGGTGTACAGCACCCTGACGGTGACCGTCACCAACAACTCCACGGCGCCGCTGAGCGGGCTGCGTCTGAGCGATGCCCTGCCGAGCGGGATGGCGATTTATTCCACCCCGACCGCCAGCACGACTTGCAGCAACGGGATCGTCAGTGCGGTGGCCGGCAGCGGCACGCTGGCCCTGAGCGGCGCCTCGCTGGGGGCGGGCTTGTCCTGTACCTTCCAGGCACGGGTGGTCGCCAATACCCCGGCTTCCTATACCAACTGCATCAATGCCAACCAGGTCGGCAACGATCAGGGCACCACCAATCCCGCCCAGGACTGCAAAATCCTGACGGTGCTGCCGCCGAGTAGCGTGACCAAGAGCTTCAGTCCTGCCTCCATCGCGGCGAATGGCGTTTCGACCCTGACCATCAGCCTCGCCAATACCACCGCCAGCCCGATTACCCTGAGTTCGGCATTTGTCGACGCGCTGCCGGGAACCGTGTTGGTCGCCGCTACGCCCAACAAGGGCGGTACCTGTACGCAGGGCAGCATTACTGCCACTGCCGGTGCGAACAACATCAGCTATGCCAGCGGCGCCAGCATCCCGGCGGGGGGGTGTACGATTACTGTCGATGTCACCTCGGCCACCTGCGGCAGCTACACCAACACCATCGCCGCCGGCCAGTTGGCGACTTCCGCCGGCGCCAATCAGCAGGCGGCAGTCGCCACCCTGGGGGTGTGCCAACCCGCCGCGCCGACGTTGAGCAAGGCGTTCAATCCTTCCACCATCAGTGTCGGCGCGACTTCCACGCTGACCATTACGCTCGGCAACTCGAACGCTTCGGCGCTGACCACCAACGCCGTACTGACCGACACCTTGCCGGCCAACGTGGTGGTTGCGGCCACGCCGAATATCGGCGGCACTTGCAGCAATGCTGATGTAACAGCGGTCGCAGGGGCTGGCACCATTACTTATGCCAGTGGCGCGAGCATTCCGGCAGGCGGCTGTACCATTACCGTGGACGTCACTTCCAATCCGGCGGGGGCGTGCGGCACTACCGGCGGCAGCTATACCAACACGCTCGCCGCCGGCGCCCTGGCAACCACCACCGGGGGCAGCAACCCGACAGCGGCCAGCGCCGTCCTGATCGTCCAGGCTCCCCAGCCGCCGACCATCCAGGAGGCAATCGCGCCGAACACCATCAATCCCGGCGGCACGGCGCGCTTTACTTATACCCTGGGCAATTCCAACGCCTCGGCAATCAGCCTGGCTTCGGTCTTTACCGATACCTTGCCGGCCAACGTGTTCGTGGCGAATCCCCCGAATATCGGCGGTACCTGCACCACCGCCAGCGTGACCGCGGTGGCTGGCGCCGCCACGATCGCCTATGCCGGTGGCGCGGCTATTCCGGCGGGCGGTTGTACCATCCTGGTCGATGTCACGTCCGCCGTTCCGGGAACTTATGCCAACCCGATTGCCGCCGGCGATCTGGCGACCAGCGGTTCTTGTAGCAATACGGCGGGTGCCAGCGCGACGCTGTTCGTCAATCCGTTGCAACCGCCCAGCATCAGCAAGGTGTTTTCACCGGTTTCCATCCCGGTTTCCGGCACGTCGACGTTGAGCATCTCTTTTGCCAACAATAATGCGGCAGCGGCAACCCTCACGGCGGATCTGGTCGATACTCTGCCCGCCGGGGTGACGGTGGCTTCCACACCCAACCTCACCGTGGGGGCGGGCTGTACTGCTGCCAAGGTGGTGACGCCGCTAGCCGGCAGCACCAGCGTGACTTACCAGAGCGGCGGTACGATTCCCGCCAGCGGCGGTTGCACCATCACGGTCGACGTTACTTCCAGCACGACCGGCGTTTACACCAACACTATCAACGCCGGGGCATTGCAGACTTCAGTAGGCAATAATGCCGTGGCGACTTCGTCGACCTTGACCGTGTCTTCCAAGGTGGTGCTGGCCAAAAGCTTTACGCCCAGCGACGTTTCGGCAAATCAAGTGTCGCAGTTGACCTTGACCTTGGGCAACCCCAATACCGTCACGGCGACCCTGCAAGCGGCCCTGACCGACAGCTTGCCGGCGGGCGTGGTGATCGCCAACCCAGCCGGACTCGCCGGGACCTGTACCCTGGGGAGCGTCACTGCGTCGGCGGGCGCTTCGAGCGTGACCTATGCCAACGGCGCCGGCGTGCCACCGGGCGGCTGCACGATCAAGGTCAATGTGACTGCCAGTCGGGATGGTAACTATACCAACACCATTCCTGCTGGTGGCCTACAGACCGACCGTGGCAATAATCCTGACCCGGCCACTGCGGTTTTGCGGGTGAATTCCTATACTCCGCCCGTTATTAAAGCACCGACGGTCAGTAAAGCCTTTAATCCTGCGACGATCAACGCAGGAGAAACAGCGCTGCTCACGATTACACTCGGAAACACCAATGGCTTCTCCTTGTCGTTGATCTCGGCGTTTAGCGATAACCTGCCTGCCGGGGTGACGGTGGCAACGCCGAGCGGTTTGACCACCACCTGCCCATCCACTGCGACCGCCGCCGCCGGTGGGGGAACGGTGGGCTATGGGGCCGGCTTGACCGTCCCGCCGGGAGGATGCTCGATTTCCGTCAATGTGACCGCGTCAACGGCAGGTAGCTATACCAATATCATTCCCAATTGCGGGTTGTCGACCTCCGTCGGTTGTAACACCAGCCCGGCGACGGACGTCCTGACCGTGAACCCGCCGGTCACCACGACTCCGACCACCAAGCCGCCGGTGGTTACGCCGCCTGGCTCGACGCAGGATTGCACCAAGAGCTTCGCGGATGTGACGACGGCGTTGGTCGTGCCGGCGCAAGTCGATCCCGGTGTGGTGGTCGACGTTCCCATCAGCTTTGCCAATCAGGGGACCATTGCTGCCAGCGACGTGACTTATGCGATCAATATTTCCGGGGTGAACGGAATCGCGTGTAGCGGGGCGACGTGCGCCTTCAACGCGGCAACCGGCGCGGTTACCCCCAACGGTTTGCCGACCAGTCTGGCGGTTGGACAGACCGCAGGATTTACCCTGACTTATACCACCGGTGCTTCCGGGCGTGTCAGCGTGTCTTCGAGCATTGCCACCAAGACCTGCCAAGGCGCCAATGCGGCTTCCGACAGCAGCGTCGGCAGTACGGACGTCAAGGCGAATACCTTGGTGACCAAGGCGCCCACCGGTACGACCACTACCGCGAAAGTCGGTCCCACGGAAATCCTGTGCGGCACGTCCTGGTCGAATAACGGCAACGGCAAGGCAATCAACGTGCGCATCACCTATCCGATACCTACCGGAACCACGTATATGCCGGGGAGCGCGCTTTGCCAAGTCGGGGGAGCTTCGACGTCCACCAAGTGTAGTTATGATGCCGCGTCGAAGACCGTGGTTTTCGAAGGCAAGATCGCATCCGATCTGGGCATGTCCCCGGCTACCTCGGCCAATCCGGTGAGTATCACCTTCAAGTCCACCTATCTTGCCGGGGCAAGCTGTTCCGACAATCCGGCGCGTACTATTTGGGATACCAATGGGGACGGCAGCCTGACCAGTAACATCGAAACCGTTGCCTCCGGTTCCGGTACTACCCCGGCGGGGAGTACCCCGGGATCTGCGGGCGCCGCGTCGTCCGTTACTTCGGTTCCGGCGCTCTCGCCTGCTGGTCTGGCTCTGTTGATGCTGTTGGTAGGGGGCTTGGGTCTATGGCAGAGCAGGAGGCGCGCAAGCTAGGATCATGGGCAAGTTTCTTCTGTTGTTCCTGCTGATCCTGTCCGTTCTGTTCACCGGGGAACTGACGCCCCCGGTGCAACAATGGATTGTCGTGCCGTGGACGGAGGGGCTGGCGCGGATTTGCGTCGGTCTGGCGCAGGTGCTGGATCGCCAAGTGGTGGTGCAGGGCATTGCCATTATCAACCCCGTCAGCGGCATCGGCGTGGAAGTCCAAGCCGGCTGCAACGGTATCGAAGCCGCTATCGTCCTGCTGGCCGCCGTGCTGGCGTTCCCTGCCCCCTGGCGATACAAGCTGGCCGGCTTGGCCGCCGGTCTGGTGGCGATTCAAGGACTTAACGTGATACGGGTCATCTCCCTGTTCTACCTGGGGCAGTGGAACCGAACCCTGTTCGATTGGGCGCATCTCTATCTTTGGCAGGCCCTCATCATGCTCGACGTGCTGGTGGTGTGGCTGATCTGGGTGCGCGCCCTGCCGTCGAGAAATCCCGCCCATGCGTAGCAACCCGCTCTACGGATTCCTGCTGCGCGCCGCCTTGTGGCTGCCGCCGTGTTTCGCGGTGTGGTTCCTCGCTGCGGAATTCCTCACTTGGCCCGCAAATTGGTTGGCGGGGGAAATCCTGCATCATCTGTTTCCCGGTTTCGTCAACGCTACCGATATTGGCAAGGGGATGCTCAACGTCTCCACCACCTTGCTGCCGCCCGGCGAAACCGTCGTGGCGCGCAACCAGTGGATCGGCATGGATTTCGAAGTGAATTCACTGATCCCCGGTTACGGCCTGCCGCTGTTCGTCGCCTTGTCGCTGGCAACGGCGGGGGCACGTGGCATCGGCAAAATACTGCTCGGGGCGCTGCTCCTGCTGCCGCCGCAGGTCTGGGGAATCTGCTTTGTCTTCCTGCAAAACGTCGCCATTACCGGCGGCCCCTACATTGCCGCCCAGGTTGGGTTTTCCGGCTTGCAGCGCGAAGCCGTCGCCCTCGGCTACCAGTTCGGTTCGTTGATTTTTCCGTCGCTCGCCCCGGTGGTGATCTGGTTGGCCATGAACCGTAAATTCCTCGGTGCGATCATGCTGGAAGGTCTACTTAACCGGGAAGCGCGGCAGTTCCGCTGAGATTGGTCCGCCCTCAAGTGGCGTTCAACTCATCCCCCCAACGCAATCCCCAAATAAGTGGCGTACAACGTGCCGTTCAGCGCGAGGTGCCACACTTTGATCTGACCGCGCGCCGCCACCACCCGCAGCCACAGCGCCGCGACCAGGGTGATGACGATGCCGGCCAGCACCTCCTGGCGCGGTTCCCAGGGGGTGAGCATGATGCCGATGGCGGGCAGCAGGGTGCCCTGGAACACCATCGCCCCGGTGATGTTGCCGAACGCCAGGGTATCCTTGCGGCGACGGATCCACAGGATGCTGTTAACCTTTTCCGGCAGTTCGGTGGCGATGGGGATAATCAGCAGCGACAGCAACAGCGGCGATATGCCGAGGATCCCTGAGGCGCTTTCCACCCCGTGGATGAAGCCTTTCGCGCCCCCCACCAAGAGCGCCAGGCCGAGCAGGAGTTGCAGGAGGATCACCGCCATATGGCTGGACAGGCCGATGCGGCACAGGAACATCGTTTCTTCGGCTTCGGTGCCGTGGCCTTCCTTGACCAGATGGGCGGAGGCGCGCAGGGTCAGCATCATGTACACGAAATAGGTGAGCACTAGGGTGAAACCGATGGCGGCGCGGGTGGCAGTCTGCTGGTGGGGCACGAAGAGAGCCAGGGCGGAAAAGGCGAAGGCGGCCAGGAAGAAGTTGAGGTCGCGGGTCAGGCCGCTTTTTTCCGGGGCGAGATGGCCGTGGAGGCCGCGTTTTTTCAGGACCGAGGCGGCCATCAGGCACAACGACAGGGTGGAGAGCATCAGCGGCGCGCCGAGGATCGCGCCTACCCCGATTTCCTCGTTGAGCTGGGGGTTGTCGGTGCCGGCCATGATCGCCAGCAGCGGCACCATGGTTTCCGGGAGTGCCGTGCCGATGGCGGCGAACAGCGAACCGGTGACGCCTTCGGAAATCTTCAGTTTCTCCCCGAGATGCTCCAGCGCGTTGGTGAATACCTCGGCGGCGATCAAAATGACGATCAGCATCAGGAGCAGGAAGAGGAAGGTGGTCATGGCGTTCTCGGGTAAAATCGGGTTTTGGATTATACACAGCGACCATCATGAAAATTGACCGTTCCGGCTTCCTGCAAGGCGCCCGTTTCGTGCCCACCCCCAATTGCGACGACCGTCCCCCCGAACTGGACCTGGAGGTTTCCCTGCTGGTGATCCATAGCATCAGCTTGCCGCCGCGCGAATACGGGAGCGACGATATCCTGGATTTTTTCACCAACCAGCTGGATGTCGCCAGACATCCGTATTTCGGCCTGATCGCCGACTTGCGAGTGTCCGCCCATTTCCTGATCCGCCGCGACGGCGAGGTGATCCAGTTTGTTTCCTGCAACCGCCGCGCCTGGCACGCCGGGGTGTCGAGCTGGCATGACCGGCAGCGCTGCAACGATTATTCCCTCGGGATCGAGCTGGAAGGCAGCGACGAAGAGCCTTTCGCCGAAGTCCAGTATGAGCGGCTGGCCGAGTTGACCGAGGCGATTCGCGAGGTTTACGCCATTACGGATATCGTCGGCCATGCGGATGTCGCGCCGGTGCGCAAGACCGACCCCGGCCCGCATTTCGACTGGGCGCGCTATCGGTCGATGCTCGCCGAGAAGAGCGCGTAATACCGGGATTTGCCGAAAATGGCCGGGAGGATGATAAAATGCCCCCGCTTTAAGACCGTCTCAAACCATTTCTGAAAGAGGTAACCCATGAAAAAAATTGCAACCCTCCTGATCGCCGCCTTGTTCGGCCTGTCCGCCGCTCTGCCGGTTACCGCCGTGGCCGCCGAAGACAGCATGGCCATCGTTCCCGCCACCAGCGCCGCCAAGCCGGCCAAGGTGAAAAAAGCCAAGAAAGCCAAAAAGGCCAAGAAGAAGCCGGTGCGCGCCGCCCGCAAGCACATGCATCGCCACTAAGTCGAAGGGAACTCCATGTCAGGCGGCGGATTTCACGTACACGGTGCGCACGACCACGAAGTCGAGCATCAGGCGCAGCACGGCCCCGGATTGGCACAGCAGATCGCCATTTTTACGGCGATCCTGTCCACCATCGGGGCCATCGTCAGCTATCAAGGCGGCGCCACCCAAAACGAAGCGATGTTGTACAAGAACGAGGCGGTATTGCAGAAATCCCATGCCTCGGACCAGTGGAATTTCTATCAGGCAAAAAGCACCAAGGGTCACCTGATGGAGCTTGCCGCCAACATCGCGCCGCCCGACAAGCAGGAGTACTACAAGAAGCAGATTGAGAAGTACGCCCAGGAAAAGGCCGAAATCAAGAAGCAGGCCGAGGAACTGGAGAAGAAATCCGAGGAAGCCAATCACCTGAGCGAGCACATGATGCACCCGCATCATCGTCTGGCCCAAGCGATGACCTTGATCCAGATCGCCATCTCGCTGGCCTCGATTACCGTGTTGACCCGCAAGCGCTGGCTGTTTGCCGGTGCCGGTGTGGCGGCGGTGATCGGCGTGGTCCTGTGGGGCATGGCCCTGACGATGTAATTTGCCGATGAAAGATTTGTTCTATGACTGGGGCGGCCTCAACGTTTGGCTGTTCCATGCGATCAACGACGTGCGCGCCGACTGGCTCGACCAGTTCATGCTGCTGGGTACCCAGTTGGGCGAGCACACCAGCTTTTCTCCGATGCTCTGCCTGCTCATGCTGGCTGCCTTGATTGCCGTACCGCGCGCATTCGCGGGATTGCCCGGCGAGGCGGAAAAAATTACCCACCTGTGGCTGGGCGTCATCGCGGTTTTCGCCATCGGCTACGCGGTCGATGGACTGGTACTGGGCTGGCTCAAGCCCTATCTGGATTTTTCCCGTCCCGCGATGGTGTTCGGCCAGGCGAACATCCACGTGGTCGGCGAACTCAAGTTGCGCAACAGCTTTCCCAGCGGCCATTCGACCTATGCCATGCTGGTGTGCGCCTCGCTGTGGCCGTTGGGCCGCTGGTGGCGCGCCGGCGGGGCGTTCTTCCTGGTGTGGGTGGGCGTGTCGCGGATCAGTGTCGGCGCGCATTTTCCCGCCGACGTGATCGGTGGATTCACCATCAGCCTGGCGATCGTGCTGGTGGTGCGCTGGATCACCGGCGCACTGATCGAGTTTTCCGCGGCGGCGCGTAGCGATTTACATCACTTGCGCTGATCGCGCGTCTTCCCCCGACCCTCTTTCTCCATAACCGGAAAGAGGGCTCCGTCATACAAGTAGAGGTCTTTCCCATCGCTCCTCCCGGAGCAAGTGTTTACTGGTGTTCTTTCAGCATGTTCACCAACGCCGCCTTGTTGTCGACGCCCAGCTTGAGGTAGACGGTGTTCAGATAGTTGCGCACGGTGGCTGGCGAAAGGGTGAGCGTTTTGGCGATATCCTTGTAGGTGCTGCCGGCGGAGAACAGTTCCGCAACTTCCCTTTCTCGTTTGCTCAGCGCATCAACCGGGGTTCTTTGGCGTCCGCGCAACAGGAAATGGTCATTCAAGACCGAGAGGCTGATCGACAGGGTATTGCCGATATACCTGGAGCCTTTTTGATCCATCTGCTTAACCAGGTCCAGCGGTAGTGTCGGTCCTTGCCAGGTGGACCACTCGTTTTGCAGCAGGCGGGTAAAGCCCGGCTCAATGAGGTGCAGGATGCCTTGGCTGTCGACGGTTGCCGAATAAGCTTTGACCGCGCAACTGGGCTGGCTGACCTGCGCGAGGTGATGCGTGCGGTTGATGCGCCACGTCTCGGACAAGTGCGGCACGATGCTCTGTTGCAACCGGCGCTCCGCCTCGCCGAAAGGCGAGGCGGGGTCGGCGCGGTAAATCGAGATCAGCTCACTCAAATGGGCGACCGGATCATTCAGGCTGGTCGCCAGAATATGCTCGATGTTGTAGCGGCGGCTGTGCTCGGCCAATTCTCTTCCAAATTCCTGCGACGTGATGCAGGAAAAGGAAATCCCCGGGTTGCGCAGGACCTTCCTGGAAAACGTGGCGCGATCCGGGGTCCGCGACCAGTCAATCAGAAGTTGCAACGGCTGCTGGTGCAGGTAGTGGGTGTGAATATCGGCATCGCTGCCGTCCGGGTGCAGTGCGCCGGTCATCCATAGCGCTGAATCGAAAGGCAATGACTGTTTCAGTCGTTCAAAGGCCCATTTCTGGTAGGTGTCTACCGCTTGTTCGCGGCAACCACGATACAAGTCAAGCACCAGATTACTGAGTTCCGCCAGCATTTGTTTCCCCCAAATTGTTTTAGTTATCCTTTGTTTTTTTCAAATTTTGTCTGCAATAAGAGCATTTGTATAGATGCATTTGATAGGGGGCATCTGTTCTGGATATTCCAATATGGATTATGAGTAGACTATTTCACGGTTTATCGTCTGAATAAGAAGTTATCTAGCCGCTCGCACGGCTAAGGCTGCGGAGTATTGGTTCGAATCCCCCGTGCCATTTAGCCTCGTAGCCGCATAAGAATGATGTCTACGTCAGTGCCTGCTTGAGGCTCGGCGCGGTCGGGAATCGAACCAATTGGAAAAAACCTAATTCGGTAATGGGAAAAACCCTCATTCTGAATTGGGGAAATGCTAATTGTGGGTGATGCATATTGCCGGGTAATGATTTCTTAAATATTTTCGCACGGTTATAAAAAAACACTGGTTATCCGGCCAATTTGTAAGTTTTGTGTAAGCGGCGGCTCTTGAGTTCATGGAGTCGGTTTTTTTGCCGGCAGACAAATGAAACAATTATTAATGATGAGGTGAAAATGGTGGGCAAAGACTCCTTGCGGCTAGTCGTCGCATTTTTTGTTTCCATTCTGATGATGCTGGCTCTGGATGCACAGGCGGCCATATCCATTCCGACCAAGGCTGGCGTCAATCTTTCCACGGCGGTTGTCTCCGATAACTTGCCGATCAGCGGTATTGTCGATGGAACGCCGATTTCGCTATCCGGCGATGCTTCCGCGCAGTACAACATCTATCGAGGAAGCGCATGGCTGGGTTGGACCAGTCTGGCGGGAACCCTGAATAATAACGATGCGGTCGCGGTTTCGATCCAGTCCAGTTCCAGTTACCTGACGTCGGTTACTGCTACCCTAACCATTGGTGTTTCCGGCGCTTCATCCAGCGGCGATTTCGTGGTTACCACCAAGGCTTCCAGCGACGCCACGCTGAGCGCCTTGACCCTTTCCAGCGGCACGTTGTCTCCGGCGTTCGCCGGCGGCACGACGGCCTATGCGGTGGCGGTAGACAACGCGACTTCGAACATCACCGTCACGCCCACGGCGACTTTCGCCGGGGCGACCGCGAAGGTGAACACCACCGCCAGTCCTTCGACGCCAGTCAATCTGAATGTCGGAACCAACACGGTCACCGTCGATGTCACCGCCCAGGATGGCGCCACCACCCAATCTTACACACTGACGGTTACTCGGGCCTCCAGCGGGGGCAGCGCGCCGGTATTCTCCAATGTGGCTCCGGCCAACGGGGCCTTTATCAATAACGTGACGACCTCTTCCGCGCTCCAGTACACCCTGAGCAGCGATTTGGCGAGCGGAAATGTCGTGATTACGCAGGTTGGCGGCACAGCGGACAGCAACGTGCATACCTGCGTGCTGAAGGGCAACGCGCTTAAGGCCGGTTCGCATACGCTTGATCTTTCCGATACCACCAATAGCTGTGCCTCTGATGTATCCAACCTGGTTTCCGGGGCAATCTACGACATCGTTTTAAGCGGACTAGACGCCGCCAGTAACAGTGCTACCGGAACCTTGGGGATAGTCAACGTCACTTTCGACACCTCCGCGCCGGTTCTTAGCAATGTGGCACCAGCGGATGGCGCCTCCATCAGCAACGTGACCGCCGCCTCGGCGATCCAGTACACCTTGAGCAAGGATCTCGCCAGCGGCACCGTCTCCTTCTCCGTGATTAGCGGCACGGACGCCAGTGCGCCGCACACCTGCACGTTGAAAGGCAACGCGCTGCATTCCGGTGTGCACACGCTCGACTTGTCGGACACCACCAACGCTTGTACCGCGGATGTTTCCAATCTGGTATCCGGAGTCGTTTATGGCATGTCCATTACCGGCAAGGACGCCGCCGGCAACGACGCTAAATGGACGTATGGCGGTATTACGTTGACCGGGGTTGCGGTCGGCAACATCGCCTTTACCGCTCCGGCCAGTGCGGTGGTTGCTAACTCTGCCGTGGCGCAGGGATATAACTGCACGACCTACCCGTTGGGGTGTGCCGGGGGCTACGTCGGCGTGACCTTTAGCGGCAATCTGAAGACACCGGCGACAGCGTTTGCTACTTCTGCGTTCGCCGTCAAGGTCAACGGCCAGTCACGCACGATCAGCAATGTTGCTGTCGTAGGCGGAAATGGACTCGGCATCTACCTTTCCGCGCCGATGGTCGCCGGCGATACCGTCACCGTAAGCTATACCGTTCCCGCCACCAACCCCTTGCAGGACGCCGGCGGCAACAATCTGGCGGGATTTGCGGATTTCTCGGTTACAAATGTTTCCGCGTTCCCGTTGTGTTCCAGCGATGCCACGGTGTCGTGCATCGATTCGGTAGCGGTGGTTGGCGGAACGAATTCGAATAATTCCTTCATCCCGGTGGTCTATATCAGCGGCGGCAATATCCAGGTGCAATTGACGCCGAGCGATTACGGCTATGATCTTTCGACTGCAGGCTACGATACGACCACGCAATTCCGCATTGCCCTGAAAATACGCGGCTATACCCCGCGCATGCTGGGGGGGGCCGGCAGAAACGCCAGTTGGAGCATCGGCACGGCGGTTGGAGGTGTTGTCCCGGTGACGATCAATGTGTCGCCGGTACATCAGGAATACATCTCGCCGACGCCAAGCCTCGACAACTGGCCGACCAACAACGTGGATAAGGCCGCTTCCGAAAAATTGGCGGGGTTGTCGGTTTTTGTATCCGATCTTTCTTATCCGGGGTTTACCGAAGAACAAAAGAATGCCAACACCGGCATCGTCCTGGTGACCGATGCACAGGTGTTCGGCCTGGTGAGCTATACGGCGGCGACCAACACGATGCAGCCGTCGCTGAACACGCTTGTCGGCGGGCCTCATTTCAACAAGGATGGTTCCCTGCATTTCGGCTTTTTCGAAGCGCATTTGCCGGCTTCGATGCTCTCGTATTGGGGGGTGACGGATATCAATAAGCTGCTGGCGTCTTATCTGGACTCCGGCACTTTCACGGTGACCCCCGAAGGGAGTGGCGCGCGGATCGACCTCGATATCCATTATTCCAGCGGCAACGTGCGGATTTCGGTGCAGGCGGCGGCATCCGCGCCGGCGGCGTCTTACGACCCCGGCCCCGTCGCTGCGCCGGTTACCGCCATTACCAGCGACAGCGGCAAGCCGGTGGCGATTGCCGAAGGCGGCACGGCGACTTTGGGTGCTTCCGCCACGCTGGTCGCCGGTGCCGGCAGCACCATCAGCGTCGATATGAATGCTAAGGTCGATGGTGCCACCATCTCCTTGCCGTCGTTTGGCGCGGCGTCGGGAAGCGGCGGCGCTGCCTCCGCGTCACCTAAACCCGTCACCATCTCGATTGGCGGACAGACTCTCAGCATCACGCCGACCTCCGCCGACACGGTCTTGATGGTGAAAGTGGTCAGCGTGGACGGAGTGCCGACGCCGGTACTCGAAGTGACCTCGGGAACCGTAACGATGAGTTCCAGCCAGAGCAACCAGCCGCTGCTGGCGGTGGGCGGCGGCAAGGGGAGTGGGGTCATCGTGGTGACCGCCGATACCGCCGGTACTTTGGTGTCGTCAAGCGTCAGCGTGGGAACCGGGGAAACCGTGATTGCCGTAGCGAGCGGGGTGGTAACCCTGCCGACCGATGCATTTGCCAGCACCAACGGGTTCGCGGCGGTGAAGGGCGGCAAGCTCTACGCCGGCGAAACTGCGGTGCTGAACGGTTCCGGCAAGATATCCGGGGTCTATTTGGGGTCTTCTAGCGGCAAAGGTGGAGCGGTGGGCGATCCCCTCGTGTCGGGCGATATCGGTAACCTCAACTTGCGAGTCTGGGCGGTGGTGCCGAAGATCAGCGGTACCTCCAGCCGGATTGGTAGCGACAAGCCACTCGAAGGCGTTGTCGCCGACGTCATCGGCGCCGCGACCGGCATGAAAGTCGCTAGCAGCGGCCAGGACAAGCGCGGCATGCTTCGCCTGGAAACCGGTTCAGGCAGCATTTTTGCGCTTCCCGTCGGCAAGCTGGCCGTGGATACCAGTCGGGCCGACGGCATATCCTTCAACGCCCAGGGCAAGGCGGAAGTCGTCAAGAATGGCGTCATTATCACTTTCGCATCTACTGCGTCGGATTTCTCGACACTGGCGGGGGAACTCGCCGCGTTGGATAAGAACGCCACCGTCACGGTGACGGAGGATGGACTGATCCTGGTGACCCTCAACAACGTCAGCTATCCGCTCCAGCCCGGGTGGCTGGCGGGCAAGACTGGCGGCGGGCAACACGGCATTGTTGCCGACGCCCAGGGAAGGCTGGCTTACCAGGATGGTGGCGGTACCCGCCAGACCCTGTACCCGGCGTTCGCCGAGCCCGCTCAATTGCTGGCCGCCGTCAAAGCGCTGGATGGCGACGCCAAGGCGACCGGCACCGGGGACGGCTGCATCAACCTGCAACTGCTGGGCAAGACCTATACCTTGATGCCTGAAGCGGCACTGGCAAGCGTGCCTGCCGCACATGCCCAGGATGCCTGGTGGGTAGGGGAGGACGGTAAGCTGTTCATCAAGAGCGGCACTGGCAAGCGCGCACAGGGGTTCCGGGTGAAGTAGCCGGGCAAGCCTCAAGGTGTTGGAGCTGCAACTATCGTCAAATGGAGCGCCGGCATCCTGCCGACAGGCCGGCGAGACATCGGCGCTCCTATTTTGTTAACGGTGTTTTTGGAGGAATTATGCAATTTATTAAGCTCTTAGCCCTGATTTTGATTTTTTCCGGCTTTTCCCTGCGGCTGGCCGAAGCCCAAACCATTTCGGACGGTATGGGCGGTACCGGTTCAATGACGGTTTCGGCGACGGGCAATAAGGACGAGTACGCGGCGGACATCGTCTATTCCAATTACCGTCTGCCGGGAACCACCTACACGGTAAATGGAACGGTCCATACCACTGTCCAGGTATCGTTTCCAACGCTGACGACGGTTCACCTGAACTCGGGGGCCGGGAGAATGGACCTCAAGTACGTCATGCAGGACTCGCGCTATCCCGGCGGCAGCGTGGAGATCAGCGCGACCAGTGATGTCACGGTTTCCAACGGCATGGTTCATGCCCCCATCAATTGGGCGACCAACGGGAAGGTCTATGCGACAACCAACTACGACCTAAGCGAACGGGACTACATGCATCTTTTCTACGGAATGAAACTCTAGCCAGGCCGCATCAGTGTGGATCGAGATCATCATGAGGTTCCAAATATTCCGCCGGTTGGCGGTTCTCGCCGCTTTGCTGGCGGTTTGCTCGAACCTTGCGTCGGCAGCCCCGCCGATGGTTTCGGCGGGTTTCAATTTCGCCCTGGCGCTGAAATCCGACGGCGCCATTCTGGCTTGGGGGCGCAATGACTACGGGCAACTGGGCAACGGTCAGGCGGCTCTGCTCAGCACGCCCGTCAAGGTGGCCGAACTCGTACCGGTCAAATCAGTTGCCGCCGGCAGCGCGCACACCTTGGTGCTGGGCAAGGACGGCTCCTTGTGGAGCTTCGGTGCCAACGCCAACGCCCAGCTTGGCGACGGGACGATTCAGGGCAAGTCCCATCCGGTGCGGGTGACCGGTATCGCCGGCGAAGTGACCGCGATAGCGGCAGGCAGCGCTCATTCGCTTGCCATCGCCGGTGGTGCCGTGTGGGCCTGGGGTTCCGGCCTGTACGGACAACTCGGGAACGGCGACACCCTCGACAAACCCAACCCCGTCAAGGTCGCGAATCTCGCCAAGCCGCTCGCCGTGGCGGGCGGCGGGCAGCATTCCCTGGCGCTGCTGGAGGGCGGCACGGTATGGGCGTGGGGGGACAACGGCAGCGGCCAGTTGGGCAACGCCGCCGCCGCTAGCAGCAGTGCCGTGCCGGTGCAGGTCGACAAGTTGTCCGGGATCGTCGCGATCAGTACCAAAGCCTCGCATAATCTGGCTCTCGACGCCGCCGGGAAGGTGTGGGCGTGGGGCAACGGCGGGTGGGGCGCGCTCGGCGACGGCACCACCAACAACCGCGCGGTGCCGTTCGCGGTTCCCGGCTTGCCGCGCATCGTCGCCATCGAGGCGGGCAATGCGGTGAGCGTGGCGGTGGGCGGCGATGGTTCGGTGTGGATGTGGGGCGACAATACCTTCGGCCAGTTCGGCGAGAGCCGCTACGTCCGGCAGCTTTCCCCGGTCAAGGTGGACGCCCTGGCGGGATATACGGGATTCAGCGTGGGCGAGCAGCACGTCCTGGCCCGCGACCCCGGCGGCGTCATCCGGGCGTGGGGCTGGAACAGCTATGGGCAGCTCGGCGTGGGCGATGTCGCCGACCGCAGTGCACCCAGCGCCGTTACAGGATTACCGGACGTTCAACAATGGTCGGCACGGGCCGGGCATAGCATTGCTTTGGCGGCCGACGGCACAGTCTGGGCGTGGGGATCGAACGGCAATGGCGAAAGCGCCGACCAGACGGTTGCCGCGACCAATCTGCCGATTGCCGTGTCGGCTGGCGGCAAGTTCGTTGCGCTGTCCGCCGGGTCTTTTCACAGCTTGGCGCTGGGCGACGACGGGAGCGCTTGGGCGTGGGGCGGCAACAACAACGGGGCGCTCGGCGACAATACCCAGCGCGACAATTTCCTGCCCCGCCGGGTTGGCGGCTTGCCCAAACTGAGCGCTATCGCCGCCGGCTCGGAATTTTCCCTGGCGCTGGATGCAGGCGGCGCCGTCTGGTCATGGGGCAGCCAGGATTCCGGTCGCCTGGGTAATGGTTATTCCTCGGGTGTGCAACTCAAGCCCCAAGCCCTCAAAGCGCTATCGAGCGTCACCGCCATTTCCGCCGGTTATCAACATGCCCTGGCGTTGCGTGACGACGGGACGGTGTGGGCGTGGGGCGCCAACGACAGCGGCCAGCTCGGCGACGGCACCACCACCAGCCGCAGCGCGCCGGTTCCGGTGAGCCGTCTCAAGGATATCGTCGCGGTGGCAGCCGGTGATTTCCATAGTTTGGCACTGGATCGCGGCGGCCAAGTGTGGGCGTGGGGATACAACATCAGCGGCCAACTCGGCGACGGCACCACCACCGACCGGCTGGTTCCGGTGCAGGTTGCCGGGCTGGACCATGCGGTGGCGATTTCCGCCGGCGACCGGAGCGGTTACGCGCTTACCCAGGATGGACGAATTTGGTCGTGGGGGCTCAACGAGGAAGGTCAACTGGGCAGCGCGGCGAGTGCGGACAAGTTGCCGAAAGCCACGCCGATAGCGGACGTCGATGCCTTCCTGGGCGTTTCCGCACGTAGTGGCTACGCTCTGGCGCTACGCAAGGACGGCACGGTGTGGGGATGGGGGCGGAATTTCGAAGGCCAACTTGGCGACGCGACCTTTGCACAACGCGATACGCCGGTGGTTTCCCTCGATACGGGCGGCGAGTCGGCATTGGACCTTGATCCTGCCATCGCCAACGTGATCCCAGCGTCCAAGCTGCCGCCGTTGCGCACGCACGCCAGCCGTTCGGGGGATTTGTCGCGCTTGAACCTGAGCGTGGAAATCAAGCCGGGTACCCTGAATGTCGGCGGGCTGGTGACGCGCCACGGCTTCGCGTCGGCGTGCGGTCCCTGCGAAATCTACGTTGCCGCGCTTTACAACGATATGCTGTTGCTGTCCGACGAAAAGCGCAACTGGGTGACGCCGTTGCCGGAGCAGATCAAGAACAACGCCCTGCCAGCCTTTTTGCGGGGCGTTCAGGTTTCCAGCCAGACCAAGCTGACCGTGGATATCCTCCAGCAGGTCGATGTCAGCGGGTTTCCCGGCGCACGGATACTGGTGGGTTACGGCAGCAGCGTTCAGGAAATGCTTGGCGCCGGGCGCTATTACCCGGTCTTCACCGTTCCCAGGAATACGCCATGAAAATTATCCAATGGTTCTCGGAAGGATTTGCTTATCCTTCCTGGCGGCGCGCCCTGTTGTTGCTCGTCGCGTTCCCCATCGCCACACCAACGCTGGCTGGGGTGAACGAAATCGTCAGCCTGAGCGGCAGCGGCGAATACCGGGCGAAAACGGAAAAATCCTGGCATGAGGCACACCTCAAGCAGACGCTCGATCTGGGCAGCTATGTGCGTACCGGCGATTTGAGCGCGATGGCGATTCTCTTCGCCGACCAGACCCAGATGCGTCTCGCGCAAAACAGCATGGTGCAAATCAAGGAAATGCCGGATTGGGGCGAAACCGTCCTGGAATTGAATGCCGGGCGGGTTTGGGCGCAGGCCAAGCGAAAAATCGCCGCTGCGGAGATGCGTTCCACCAATTTGACCATCCGTGGCCCCAGCGCTGCCGCCGGGATACGCGGTACCGACTGGGAAATGGAAGTGGATGGCGAAGGCCGCACTCGCCTGGTGGTCCTGCATGGTGTCGTCGAGTTTTACAACGAGCAGGGCAGCGTGACGGTGCGCAACAACGAGCAGGCGCTTGCCGAAAAGGGCAAGGCGCCGGTCAAGATGCTCCTGCAAAACCCCGCCGAACACATCCAATGGGTGACTTCCTACGTCGTGGATGCGGCGCGCTACGCCGAGCTGAGCGATGCGGCATTGGTCGGCGCGACTCGGGAAGTCGCAGCGTTGCGTGAGGTCAAGATTTTGCTGGGCGAACGGAAAATGCAGGCAGCGCTGGAACGCCTGGAAACCCTGATGCGCTCCATGCACCTGGAGTCCGGTGTGGCTTACTTGCTGGGCGCGGATTTCGCCATTTACGCCGGCAACCTGGGGCGGGCGGAAGAAATCCTGCGCCAAGGTCGGCAGCGCTTTCCCGCCGACCCCCGTTTCGCCGCGCAACGGGCGCGAGTGGCGATGCTTCGCGACGATCTTCCCGGCGCACGGGAATGGCTGAAATCCGGCTACGCCGTTTCTCCCGCTGCCCTCGAACTGCGCTTGGCGGAAGGCGAGATCGCCCGCTTTGCCGGCGAAGCCGGGCCGGCGAGTGCGGCTTACCGTGCCGCAATGGCGGCGGCTCCCCTGGATGCGCGCGGCTGGCACGGCTTGGGGGCAGTGGAAAGCGAACGGGAAGAGGTCAAGCAGGCCCGTCCCCATCTGCTCCAGGCCCTGGAACTCGACGCCGCTTCGCCGGATACGCGCGGCGAACTGGCGACCCTGGAAACCTTCGCCAATCGCTTCGCCGATGCGCGCCGCTATTACGACCAGGCGTTGCAGGAACACCCCGACGACTACGTGGCGCTCACCGGTCTTGGACTGATGCTGCTCAAGGCCGGCGACACCGGGCAGGCGCTCGACACCCTGTTGCGCGCCAGCGTGATCGAACCGAAATATGCCCGTGCGGTGGTCTACACGGCAGTTGCCTATTACCAGTTGGGGCGTCATCGCCACGCCCTGGATACCTTGGCGCGTGCCGCCGAGCTTGATCCGCGTGATCCGCTGCCGCACCAGTTGACCAGTCTGATTTACACCGATCTGGTCGAGCCGGGCAAGGCGCTCGACGCGGCGCGCGAGGCGTTGCGCCGGATGCCCTACCTCAAGTCGCTCAACCAGCTCGCCAACGACCAGAAAGGCGCCGCCAACCTGGGCAATGCCCTGGCGCAGTTTGGTCTGGAGGACTGGGCGATGAACTATGCGCAGGAATCCTATACGCCGTTCTGGGCGGGCAGTCACCTGTTCCTCGCCGACCGTTACGACGGCAAGTTCAACAAGCAGTCCGAGTTGATGCAGGGCTACCTCACCGATCCCACCGCTTTCGGCGCATCCAACCGTTTCCAGACCCTGCTGACCAAGCCGGGCGATTATTTTTCGGCGAATCTCACCCCTGCCCGTAGCGACGATCTGCGCACCACCACCGCGAGCTTCATCACCAACGGCTATGCCAACGGCACCGTGCCGCTTGCCTATTTCGCCGAGGGCATGAAGATCAACCTGACGCCGGGCCGCGAATATTTTGACGGCGACGGCAGCACCGTCACCGCAGCGCTGGGTGCCGCGCCCCGCGAGGATTTCGGGGTGTTCGCTTTCACCAGCGTGTTCGAGGCGGCAGTGGATGCGAAGGTCAACCCGCTGCTTACCAATCGCACCACCGGACGGGAAAATCGCCTGGATGTCGGGGCGAACTACAAGTTCGCGCCAACTTCGCAGAGTTGGCTAAAATTGGGCGTGGGCGAGGAAAATGCACGCAACGACATGGCTGACCGCCAGCAGGGAAGGAGCATCGATACGCGCTTCGATACCGCGCCACGCAATCGGGATGTGCAACTCCGCCACAGCCTGAAGCTGGATGACGACGTGTGGAGTTGGGGCGTCGAAAACACCCGGATGGATAACGACACGGCGCTGACTTCGAATTCCGCGCTAACCCGGATTCGTAACGATGTCGGTGATGTGGACAAGTCCTGGAACGTCTACCTGGCCGACCGGCGCAATCTGGGCGAGCGCCTGACACTCGATCTAGGCCTGTTCTATGAGCGCTACGAGAAGACCTCCGACAACGTCACCAAGGTCAGTCAGGGCGGTTATGCTTTCTCCGTCGCTGGTCACGACGCTTACTTGCGCGAAGGGCTGCATCCACGTATGGGGCTGGCCTTCGCCCGCGTTCCCGGCGAAGTGTGGCGTTTTGCCTACCAGAAATGGGTGCGTCCCAATACCGCCAATACCTTGAGCCCGGTCGCCACCGCCGGAATCGCCCTGGACAACCAGTTGGTGTTGCCGGGCGGCGAACTGGAGCGTTTGCGTTTCCAGGTCGAGCGCGAGTTGACCCGCGACGCCTTCGCCGCGCTGTTCATCGACGGCAAGCGGGTCAACAACCTCGGTCAGCCCGGTAACGTGCTCAATCAGGGCGACGAAATCGCCAATCTCGACCGTCTGCGCAATCGCACCGCGCTGGTGTTCCAGAGCAACGGGGAGGCGCTGGAAGATTTGCCGGCCTTCCAGCAGGGGCGAGCGCTCAGCGCCGGCGTTGCGCTCAACCAGCGCCTTGCCGACAGCCTGTCGGCCTATGCCAATTACGTGTACAGCGAAAGTGAAAACACCCACGAGTGGCTGGCTGGCCTCAAGTTGCCTTATCTGGCGCGCCATCATGCCACCTTGGGGATGACCTGGGCCGGCCCGCAGCGCTTGGTGGTGCAGGCCGCCGCCGTGTATCGCAGCCGCCGTTTCAGCAACGAGGAAAACACCGCCGAATTACCGGCAGGCTGGGATATTGCCGGCAAGGCCAACTGGCAATCCGCCGACAAGCGCTGGCTGGTGGAAGGCTACGCGATCAACCTGTTGAAGAAGGATAGCGCCGCGACGCTGGGCCTGAACGTGGCGTGGCGCTATTGACGGCGGGTCATGGCGCCAGCCGTTGGTACGCCGCCAAGCGCCGTTCGCTGATTTTCCCTGTGGCCACCGCGTTGCGCACCGCGCAGTCCGGCTCCACCAGGTGTTTGCAGTTGGCGAAACGGCAGTCGCCGATGTAGGGGCGAAATTCCACGAAGGCGTGGGTGATGGCGTCGCGGCTCATGTGGTGCAGGCCGAATTCCTGTAAGCCCGGCGAGTCGATGATGTGGCTGTCGGCGTCGAGGTGGTAGAGCTGGGCGTGGGTGGTGGTGTGCTTGCCGGAGTTGAGCGCTTGGGAAATTTCCCGGGTGCGTGCCTGGATGTCCGGCAGCAGGGCGTTGACGATGCTCGATTTGCCCATCCCCGATTGCCCCACCAGGACGCTGGTCTGGCCGTGCAGCCAGGGGCGCAGCGGTGCAATGTCTTGCAGGGCGGAGAGTGGCAGCAGCGGGTAGCCCAGTTCGGCGTACAGCGCGAGTTGCTGGAGGGCTTGCTGGCTGGGGTTTTCCAGGTCGCATTTGTTGAGGACGATCAGCGCTTTGATGTCGGCGGTTTCTGCGGCGATCAGGCAGCGGTTGAGAAGGTCCTCGTAAAAAGCCGGCTCGGCGGCGAGCACCACGATGATCTGGGTGACGTTGGCAGCGATGATTTTTTCGCGGAAGGCATCCGAGCGGTAGAGCAGCGAGGTGCGTGGCGCGATGGTGTCGATGATGCCCTGGCTGGCGCTGATGGACTGCACTATTACCCGGTCGCCGCACGCCACCCCACCTTTCTTGCCGCGGGTGATGCAGGGGAGGGTGGTTCCGTCCGCCAGTTCGACGAGGAACTGGCGACCGAACGCGGCGACGACCTGACCTTCAGCCATCTATTTGAACTTGTAATACTGCTGGTTGAGGTAGGCGCCGACGTGCAACTCGTCTTCCGGAAACCAGCCGGCCCCGGCGTTGCTGTTGCAGCCGCTGATTTGCGCCTGCAACTTCTGGGGAGTCTTGATCTTGCGTTCCATGCGGCTGTACATGGCGGAGCCGTCGCCGCCCAGCATCGATTTGTGGCAGGAGATGCAGGACTTGTCGTGGAGGGCTTTGCCTGCTTTGGCGTCGCCCTTGGCGAAAAGGTCGGCGGACTGAACCGGACCGGCGAGCAGCAGGAAAATGGGGAGAGCGAGCAGATGGCGCATGGTGAACTCCTTCAGGGTGAGGTGCCGAATTTTAGGCGATGTTGCGCAATTGCGCGATGCGCACCGAGGCCGGCGGGTGCGAATCGTAAAACGCCGAGTGCAGCGGATCGGGGGTGAGCGTGGCGGCGTTGTCGTTATACAGCTTGACCAGGGCGCTGACCAGGTCGGCGGCGGGGGCGTGGCGGGTGGCGTAGCGGTCGGCTTCGAACTCGTGCTTGCGCGAATAGAAACTCATCAGCGGTTGCAGGAGGAAGGTGAATACCGGGCTGACCAGCAGGAACAGGGTAAGACCGATTGCCGTACCCGGCGTGGCGACGCCCAGCCCAGCGAAGAACCACGGGGCTTGCATCAGCCAGCCCAGCAGCCACAGCCCGGCCAGGCTCATGGCGAAGATCAGGACGATGCGCTTGACGATGTGGCGGAGCTTGAAATGGCCGAGTTCGTGGGCGAGCACGGCGACGATTTCGTGATGCTGGAGACGCTCCAGCAGGGTATCGAAGAAAACGATCCGCCGCGATTTGCCGAAGCCGGTGAAATAGGCGTTGCCGTGGGTGCTGCGGCGCGAGCCGTCCATCACGTAAAAGCCTTGGGCCTCGAATTGGCAGGTGGCGAGGAGCTTTTCGACGTGGGCTTTCAGTTCGGCGTCTTCGAGCGGGGCGAACTTGTTGAACAAGGGCGCGATGAAGGTCGGGTAGACGGCCAGGATCAGCAGGTTGAAACCCATCCACGCCAGCCACACGTACAACCACCAGTTTTCGCCCATCCGTGCCATTAGCCACAGGACGCCGAGCAACAGCGGCGCGCCGATGGCGAGGCCGAGGGCGGTCTGTTTGGCGAGATCCTTGGCGTACAGCGCCGGGGTGGTCTTGTTGAAGCCGAAACGCTCGTCGATGACGAAGGTGCGGTACACGCCGAGCGGCAATTCGACGATGCCGCTGATGAAGAACACCGCGAGGATCAGCGCCACGCCTTGCCACAAGGGATCGCTCAGCGCGCCGCCGAGCGCCTGGTTGAGCGTTTCCAACCCGCCGCCCAGGGTGAATGCCAGCAACAGCGCGGTTTCCAGGAGGGCGTGGACGATGCCCAGGCGGGTTTTGGCGATGCTGTAATCGGCGGCTTTCTGGTGGGCGGGGAGGGTGATTTGAGCGGCGAATTCAGGCGGAACCGCTGCACGATGCGCGGCGATGTGGTTGATGTGGCGTAGTGCCAGCCACAGACGCACCGCGAGAGAAAGGGCCAGGGCAGCGAGAAAAACCAGGGTGAATGTTTGCATGAGTTTAACGGGGTATGCTTACTTCGGATGGCGGGTTATGCCAAAATGCGTAATTAACGGTTTAATAAGTGGACATTATGGCACAAGACAGTAATAACCTTATCTGGATCGACCTGGAAATGACCGGCCTGGTCCCGGAGCGCGACCGGATCATCGAAATCGCCGTGGTGATGACCGATTCGCAACTCAATGTCCTGGCGGAAAGCCCGGTGCTGGTCGTGCATCAGAGCGACGAGGTGCTGAGCGGCATGGACGCCTGGAACACCTCGACCCACGGCAAGTCCGGCCTGACCGAAAAGGTGCGCGCCTCCACCCTCGACGAGGCGGAGGTCGAAAACCGTATGCTCGAATTCATCAGCCAGTACGTTCCCGCCGTCAAGTCGCCGATGTGCGGCAACTCGATCTGCCAGGACCGGCGCTTTCTCGCCAAATACATGCCCAAGCTGGAAGCGTGGTTCCACTATCGCAACCTCGATGTCAGCACACCCAAGGAACTGGCCAAGCGCTGGTATCCGAAACTCTATGACGGATTCAAGAAAGCCAACAAGCACGAAGCGCTCGCCGACATCTACGAATCCATCGAAGAGCTGAAATACTACCGCGCTACCCTGTTCCGCGAACTTTAACGACGGGAAAACCAGCATGAATCAAGGCACGACTTTCGCGATTGAGGTCAATCCCGGACTCCCCCGCAAACTCTTGCGCTTGCAGGAACTGGCGAACAACCTCTGGTATAGCTGGGACAAACCCACCCGCACCCTGTTTGCGCGCCTCCATCCGGGGTTGTGGGATGCCGTCGGGCACAATCCCAAGGTGTTCCTGCGCCGCGTCGACGAACAGCGCCTGCTCGATGCCAGCGACGACCAAGTGTTCCTCGCCACCTACAATCGCGTGCTGTCCGCCTACGATACCTACCACATCGAGCCGATGCGGCGCGGCGGCATTCACGAGCAGTTCAAGCAGGACGACCTGATTGCCTATTTCTGCGCGGAATTCGGCTTTCACGAGAGCTTCCCGGTTTATTCCGGGGGCTTGGGGATTCTTGCCGGCGATCACTGCAAGGGGGCCAGCGACCTGCGTCTGCCTTTCATCGGCGTCGGGCTGCTGTACCGCCAAGGCTATTTTTCCCAGGTCATCGACGGTGAAGGCAACCAGATCGCTACCCACAACGATTCCGACTTCGACGATCTGCCGGTCACCCCGGCGCTCGACGCGGACGGCAAGGAAATCCACGTTTACGTGGAATTTCCGGGACGCAAGGTAGCGGTCAAGGTCTGGCATTCGCGGGTCGGTCACGTTTCCCTGTGCCTGCTCGATACCGACATCGAGGAAAATTCCCCGGAAGACCGCGATATCGCCCACCAACTCTACGGCGGCGACCGAAACATGCGCATCACCCAGGAAATCATCCTCGGCGTGGGCGGTGTGCTCGCCTTGCGTGCTCTGGGGTTGAAGCCCACTGTCTGGCACATCAACGAAGGCCACGCGGCGTTCCTGTTGCTGGAGCGCATCCGCAGTCTGATCAAGGAAGAGGGGTTGGATTTCGCCAGCGCCCTGGAAGCGACTGCGGTGAATACGGTGTTTACCACCCATACTCCGGTGCCGGCGGGCCACGATCATTTCGCCGATGACATGATGTGGTACTACTTCCAGAATTGTGCTGCCGATTTGAATATCGGGCGTTCCGATTTCCTTGCCCTCGGTCGTACCGCCGACGGGCCGGATTTCAACATGACCAACTTGGCGATTCGCGGCTCGCGTCGCCAGAACGGCGTATCGCGCATCCACGGCAGCGTTTCCTCGCAGATTTGCGCCAATCTGTGGCCGCAGATTGTTCCCGAAGAAAACCCCATGAGCTATGTCACCAACGGGGTGCACGTGCCGACTTTCCTGGCGCAGGAATGGATCGATCTGTTCGACAACTATTTCGGCTACGAATGGCGCCATCGCATGTCCGACGAGGAATACTGGACACAGCGTATCGATGAGATTCCCGATCACCTGTTCTGGAGCGTGCGCCAGTCGCTCAAGTCGCAGATGCTGCAATTAGTGCGTTACCGCCTGTCGCAGCAGCATTTCCGCAATCACGGCAGCGAAGCGCATCTCGACCGCCTGCTCAAGCACGTCGACAGCTATGACCCCAACGTGCTGACCATCGGCTTTGCCCGGCGCTTCGCCACCTACAAGCGCGCCGCGTTGCTTTTCGAAGACCCCGACACGTTGCGCCAATTGCTCTCCGACGCCGACCGTCCGGTGCTGTTCATCTTCGCCGGCAAGGCCCACCCCGCCGACCGGCCCGGTCAGGACTTGATCCGGCGCATCCACGCGCTCGCCCATATGCCCGAGTTCGAGGGTAAGGTACTGCTGGTCGAAGGCTATGACCTGGGCTTGGCGCGGCGCCTGGTGGCGGGGGTGGACGTGTGGCTCAACAACCCCATTTATCCGCTTGAAGCCAGCGGTACCTCGGGCATGAAGGCCGGTATCAACGGCGCCATCAACCTGTCGGTGCTCGACGGCTGGTGGGGGGAGGGCTACGACGGCACCAACGGCTGGGCAATCAAGCCCGCGCCGACCTATCTCGACGATGGTCGGCGCAACCGCGAGGATAGCCTGGGCTTGTACGACATCCTGCGCAACCGGGTTTTCCCCTTGTACTACGACCGCGGCAGCATGGGCTATTCGGTGGAGTGGGTGAAAAAGGCCAAACGTTCCATCGCCACCGTGCTACCCCGCTACAACTCGGGGCGAATGGTCGGCGAATACGTGTCGCGTTTCTACCTGCCAGCCTCCGAGCAGGGCAAACTCTACGCCGGTGAGGGCTACGCCAACGCGCGCCTGATTGCTGAATGGAAAGCCAAAATCCGTGGGGCGTGGCAGAACATTTCCCTGCGCCGCCTGGATACGCCGAAGAAACACATCCGTTTCGGTGACACCCTGAAATTCGAAGTGGCGGTGCGCCTCGACGGCCTGAAGCCGGAAGACGTGGAGGTGGAATTGCTGTTGCGCCGCCCTGCCAAGAAGGATCTCAGCGACTTCCTGCACTTTTCCTTTACCTGCCAGGGCATCATCCAGGAAACCGGGGAGTGCCGCTTTACCCTGGATATGTCTCCGGAAATGTGCGGTCGCCTGGATTATAAAATCCGTATTTACCCCCATCATCCCCTGCTGACTCATCCATTGGAGATGGGGCTGATGTTGTGGCTTTGAACCGGTACAGTGACCGGGACTACGATTTTTCGTAGTAGAATAATGCCGTTGGCATTGCAGGGCGTACCGTTAGCCCATGAGACCAACGCTTTTTAGGCGGTTACTTTTAGAGAAAGGCAGTTATGTCGATCAATTCCGTGTCGTCCGGCAGCAGCAAGATGGTGGCCGCCTCGCCTCAACCCGAGAAAAACGAAGTGAAGCGCGCGGGACGCGAAGTCAAGGTCGATGGCGATGCCGACGACGCAAAGTCCAAGGCGTCTATCGGGCCGTCGGTTAATACCAGCGGTCAGACCATCGGTTCGATCATCAACGTCACGGCCTGACCACTTTTTCGGGCTGATTCAAACAAAACGGCGAGCCGCAAGGTTCGCCGTTTTGTTTGGGGCAATTCAAGAAGCCGGGAGTTACAGGGCTTTCTTGAACGAAAACGCGCCGCGGATCTGGTCGAGCGTGTAGCCGGTGGCCTTGTCGTGAGGATATTCGGCTTTGAGCGTTTCCTTTACCGAGGGGTCAAGGGCGTCGCTGCCGCCATGACAGTCCAGGCAGGCACCCTGCACCGGAATGGCTTTCATGAAACGCAGGTATTTGCCTTGCGGTTCGCTCACCACTTCGGCGAATTCCAGCATTCCCGGTTTTTCCTTTTCCAGGCGTTTTTCGAAGTCCGCCAGAACCTTTTGTTCCCATGCATCCGGCGTGCCCAGTAGCGGGTTGCGGACTTTCTGCGAGACGCGGGTGATGCGTTGGCCGGTCTTGCGCGACATTTCCGAGAGCATGGCGGGCGCAATGTCCTTGCATACTTTGATGGTGGAGGCCGGACCGTTGGCTTTCAATTCGCTTTGCAGCTTACCGCCCAACTGGGTTGCCAGTTCCTTGACGATCTTGCGGCTGTCATCCTGGAATTTCGCCAGATCATCGTCGGCAGCCGCGGCGGGGTTGAGGTTGAAAGCCAGGGTCAGTGCGAGGGGAAGCCATGCCTTTTTCATATCCGATTTCTCCGGGTGGTAATAGAAAAGCCAATATTAGGGTTTTATGAAATTCCTGTAAATGATCGAAATCAATCTTTCTCGGCGAGCAAGCTGCGGTACAGTTCCAGATAGCGTGTGGCGCTGGCGTCCCAGGAAAAATCCCGGTTCATGCCGGCCAACTGGATTTGCCGCCAGGTGTTGGGGTTGCGGTAGCATCCCAGGGCGCGCCGGATGGCGTCCAGCAGTCCGGCAGCGGTATTTTCGCCGAACAGGAAGCCGCTGGCGCTTTTGTCGAGAAGGGTTTCCGGGGTAGTGTCGATCACGGTATCGACCAGCCCGCCGGTGGCATGAACGATGGGTGGCGTGCCGTAGCGCTGGCTGTACATCTGGTTGAGGCCGCACGGCTCGAAGCGCGAGGGCATGAGAAACATGTCGATGCCGGCTTCGACGAGATGGGAAAGCTTTTCGTCGAAGCCGATGTAGGCGGCGACCTTGCCGGGGTGACTTTGCACGAGGCGGGTGAAGGATTGCTCCAGGAGGGCTTCGCCGGTGCCCAGAATGACCAGTTGCACCGGTTCTTCAAGCAGCGTCGGGACGATTTCGAGCAGCATGTCCAAGCCCTTCTGGTAGGAAATGCGGCTGACCGCGCCCAGCAGGGGGATGGCCGGGTCGACGGCGAGGCCCAGCATTTTTTGCAGGGCCGCCTTGTTGGCGGCCTTCTCGTCGAGGTTGCCTGAGCCGTAATTGCGGGCGATGTGCGGATCGGCGGCGGGGTTCCATTCGTCGTTGTCGATGCCGTTGACGATCCCGGTGAGGTCGGCGGCACGCTGTTTGAGCAGCCCCTGCATGCCGAAGCCGAGCGGTTCACGCTGGATTTCCTCGGCGTAGTTGGGGCTGACCGTGGTGATATGGGTGGCGTAATACAGCCCGGCCTTGAGGAAAGACAGGTTGCCGTAGTATTCGACCCCCTCGATCGCAAAACTTTGCGGCGGCAGGCCGACTTCGGCGACCACCGGGGGCGGGAAAATTCCTTGGAACGCCAGGTTGTGAATGGTCAGCACCGTCGGCACCTGGGGCTCTGTGGCGAAATGCAGGTAAGCGGGGGCGAGGCCGGTTTGCCAGTCGTTGCAATGCAATAGCTTGGGACGGAATTCCAGCGGGCTGGCAGAACTGACCAGGTATGCCGCCATTCGTGAAAGCAGGGCGAAACGCAGGGCATTGTCGGGCCAATCGAGTTTCTTGGGATCCTGGTAGGGGCCGCCGCCACGGGTGTAATACTGCGGCGCCTCGATGATGAGCAAGGGGATGTCGGTGCCGGGCAGGATCGCGGATAACAGGTGAACTTCGTCGAAACCGAAAAAATCGCCGAACCAGTACAGCGACTGGATGTTGAGTGCGCCTTCCATGACCGCCGGATAGCCGGGAACCAGAACGCGCACGTCCACCCCCAGTTTGCGCAGGGCGGCGGGCAGCGAGGCACTAATGTCGGCGAGGCCGCCGGTCTTGATGAGCGGGCGAATTTCGGGGGTGGCGAAGAGAATCTGCAAATCGGAAGTGTTTGGCATTATTGTTGTGGGAAGGCTAATTAGGATATAGCTTGAAGTATATCAAAAAGCATACGAATACAGCCGGTCCGCTTTTCCCGCGCGTAACTGGTTGAAAATCGCCGCTGGGCCTATACTGAAACCGCTTTCAACAACCCTAGGAGCGGACATGGATATAGGCATTATCGGACTCGGGCGCATGGGCGCCAACATGGCGCGCCGGCTGGCTCGCGGCGGTGTGAAAGTGGCGGCGTTCAACCGCAGTTTCGATGTCGCCAGCAAGCTCGCCCATGAAACCGGACTCAAGGCTTGCGCCTCGGTTCCCGAGTTGTTGGCCGATCTCGACAAGCCGCGGGTGGTGTGGTTGATGCTGCCGGCCGGCGACGCGACCCGGCAGATGCTCGAACAGTTGGTGCCGCTGCTGGCGGCGGGCGATGTCGTGGTGGACGGGGCCAACGCTTTTTACAAGGACTCCATGAAACGCGGCGAAATCCTCGAAAAGAGCGGCATCCATTTCATGGATGCCGGGGTGTCCGGCGGTATCTGGGGATTGGAGAACGGTTACGCGCTGATGGTGGGCGGCAAGCCCGAAGCAGTCGAACACGTCGAGCCTTTCATCAAGGTGCTGGCTCCCGCCCCGGATCGTGGCTGGCTGCATTGCGGGCCGGTCGGCTCGGGGCACTTCGTCAAGATGGTCCACAACGGCATCGAGTACGGGATGATGCAGGCTTTCGCGGAAGGCTTTGCGCTGATGAAGGGCAAGGAGGAATTCGGTCTCGATCTCGCGGCGATCAGCGAGATGTGGCGGCACGGCAGCGTGGTGCGTTCCTGGCTGCTGGACCTGGCCGCGGAATTCCTGCAAAACGACCAGGACCTGGAAAGCATTGAGCCGTTCGTCTCGGATTCCGGCGAAGGCCGCTGGACGGCTCTGGAGTCCATTGAGCAGGGGATTCCCGCGCCGGTAATGTCGCTGGCCCTGATGATGCGTTTCGCCAGCCAGGGCAACAATGATTACCCGGCCAAGCTGCTGGCGATGATGCGCAAGGGCTTCGGCGGTCATGCGGTAAAGTCTGGGGAAAGCGGAAAATGAGCGACGACAACCCGCTTTATCCGTGCAGCATGGTGATTTTCGGGGCCACCGGCAATCTTTCGACGATCAAGCTGCTGCCGGCGCTGTATCACCTCGAAGAAGCCAAGCGCTTGCCGGAAAACCTTACCTTCATCGCTTTTGCCCGCCGCCAATGGGGGCAGGAAGAATGGCGTGCCTTCATGGAGAATGCGCTCAGGGACAAGCTCAAGGAGCATTTCAGCGAGGAGCTTTTCGCGCGCTTTGCCGCCCGTTTCAGCTATCTGCGCGGGGAATTGCACGATCTCGATGCCTATCGCAGGCTGGTCGAGGAGTTAGGCAAACCGAAAAGCGGTGCGTGTTCCAACATCGTGTTTTATCTCGCCATCAAGCCGGCGGAGTTTGCCTCGGTCATCAAAAATTTGAGCGAAGTTGGACTCAACCGCCCGCGCGGCCTGCACCGGGTGGTGGTGGAAAAGCCTTTCGGTCAGGACATCGAAAGCGCGCAGTTGTTGAACAAGCTGATGCATGACCATTTCGACGAGGAACAGATTTTCCGCATCGACCATTACCTGGGCAAGGAAACCGTGCAAAACCTGCTGGTGTTCCGTTTCGCCAACACCCTCATCGAACCGCTGTGGAACCGCAATTTCATCGATCACGTGCAGATCACCGTGGCCGAGGACGTCGGTATCGGCACGCGCGCCGATTATTACGATAAGGCCGGGGCGATGCGCGACATGTTGCAGAATCACCTGATGCAGCTCCTCACCGTGGTGGCGATGGAGCCGCCGCCGGTGCTGGAAGCCGACGCCCTGCGCGACGAGAAGGTCAAGGTGCTACGCTCGATCCGCCCGATCACCAAGCGTGCCGTCCATGCCCATGCTTTTCGCGCCCAGTACACCGCCGGGAGCATCCATGGTGTGCCGGTGCCGGGTTACCAGGACGAGCCGGGGGTAGAGAAGAATTCGGTCACCGAAACCTTCGTCGCCGCCAAGTTCTACATCGACAACTGGCGCTGGCGCGGTGTGCCGTTTTACCTGCGCACCGGCAAGCGGATGGCGAAAGCCATGTCGATGATCGCCATCCGCTTCCGTCATCCGCCCCAGCAGTTGTTTCGCGAAACCCCGCTGGAAAGCGTCGACCCCAACTGGATACTCCTGTCGATCCAGCCCGCCGAATCCATGCACATGGAATTGCACGTCAAACAGCCGGGCTTGGGCATGAATACCCGGGTTATCCAACTCAACGCTTCCTACCGCAGGAGTCACGAGGTGCCGCTGGACGCCTATGAAACCCTGCTGCTCGACGTGATCGAGGGCGACCGTACCTTGTTCATCCGCTTCGACGAGGTGGAGTGGTCGTGGCGGGTGGTCGATCCGATCATCAAATACTGGGAGCAGGAGCGCGATTTCATCCACACTTACGCGGCGGGGGCGTGGGGGTTGCACGAAGCCAACCGGCTGTTCGATAGCGAAGATCAGGAATGGCGCAACGAACTGTGACAAGTGCTGCCCAGTTCAGCCATGGCGATGCCTTGAACCCCGAACTGCGCTGGCATGTTCTTCCCGACGCCGATGCGGTGCGCGACCGGGCGCTCGACTGGATACGCCGCTCGGCAGCCGAAGCCATCGCCTTACGGGGGGCCTTTCACATCGTCCTGGCGGGCGGGACGACGCCCCGCGCGGTTTACCAGTCCCTGCGCAACGAGCCGCAGGAGTGGAGCAAGTGGCATGTGTGGTTCGGCGATGAACGCTGTTTACTTGCCGACGATACTGAGCGGAATTCGCGCATGGCGCACGCTGCCTGGCTCGACCAGGTGGCGATTCCCGTTGACCAGATACACGATATGCCCGGCGAATTAGGCGCGGAGCAAGGTGCCTTGGCCTATGCCGAGGCGTTGAAGAACATCGCTGAATTCGACCTGGTGCTGCTCGGTTTGGGCGAAGACGGCCATACCGCTAGTTTGTTTCCAGGCCATCAATGGGGGATCGAAAAGGATGCGCCAGCGGTCCTGGCTGTTCACCGCGCGCCCAAACCCCCACCTGAGAGGATTTCCCTGAGTGCTTGGCGTTTGTCCGGCGCGCGCCGGGTGGTATTCATGGTTACGGGAATCGGCAAGCGCGAAGCAGTCGCGCGCTGGCGTGCCGGAGAAGCGTTGCCGGTAACGGCGATCTGTCCGGCGAATGGGGGGGAGCTGCTGGTGGAAGAAGCGGTTGTGCAGGAAGATTGACGGCCGCATTCCGATCTGCGGGGCGGCCACCAGGGACTGATGGTTACTGGTTCTTCAGGGTGTCGTAAACGTCTTCCTCGAATTCCTTGAGGCCTTCCTCGCCGAGACCGATTTCCTCAAGTACCCGTTCCTTGTCGATTTCCCATTCCGTATCGTTGTTGCCGGAATTGACGTTGTAGATATGGCGGGCCGTTTGCAGAATAGCGACCATGGTCATGGCTTTGTGTTCTGCGTGAAGAATTTCGTGGTGGAAACGGACTGCCTGACAGATGAAATCCGGCAGGTTCCAGTGGCGGGCAATCAAATAGCCGACCACGGCATGATCGGTGTTCAGGGTACGGTCTTCTTCGATGACGTTCGGCCATTTCCGGCTGATATCAGTGCGGAACGGCAGGCAATAGTTGGGGAAACGCTGCATCAGGATGGGGACGCCGCAGTCGTGGAACAGGCCGGCAAGCTGGGCTTGGTCGGGGAAAATGTTGCACACCGTGCGTTGCTTGTAGGCGATGATCGAGCACAACTGCGCGATTTCGCCGGAACGCTCCCAGAACCATTCGTAAAACGGCTCGCTGCCACCCAGGCTCTTGCGCAAGGCGGCGCTTTTGACGATGTTGGCCATTTGCGTCAGGCCGATTACCGAAATGGCTCTTTCCACCGAATCGATGGGCTTGCGCAGACCGTAGATCGGTGAGCCGATAATCCGGAAGATGATCGCGGTCAACGCCGGGTCGTGGCTGACCAACTTGGCGATTGCGCTGATGTTGGCCTGCGGCTGGTTGATGAGGCGATCCAGCTCGATCATGATTTTCGGCTGGGCCGGAATGGTGATTCCACTTTTCAGGAGGTTATCAAGATCGCCTTGTTCCTGAGGGGTGAGTTGAACGGTCTGGGTGGGGGGCTGTTTCATATTCCAATGGGGGTGCGCAGGTTTTTGTAGTGATTGACGAGGCCGTTGGTCGATGCGTCGTGCGCGCTTATTTTCGCACTATTTCTTAATTCCGGGAGGATATTTTGAGCAAGCTGTTTGCCTAGTTCAACACCCCATTGGTCGAAGGAATTGATGTTCCAGACGATGCCCTGGACGAATACCTTGTGCTCGTAAAGCGCGATCAGGGCGCCCAGCGTGGCGGGATCGAGCTTGCCGAAGAGGATCGAATTGGTGGGCTTGTCGCCAGGGAAAACCTTGTGTGGCAGGAGGGCTTCGAGTTCCGCTCCGGCAAGGCCGGTGGCTTCGAGTTCGGCTCGGACTTCGGCGGCATTCTTGCCCTTCATCAGCGCCTGGGTTTGTGCAAAGAAATTCGAGAGCAGAATCGGGTGGTGCTCGCCGAGGGGATTTTGCGATAGCGCCGGTGCGAGAAAATCCGCTGGAACCATCTGGCTGCCTTGATGAATCAACTGGTAGAAGGCGTGCTGGCCGTTGGTGCCGGCTTCTCCCCACAGCACTGGGCCGGTCGCGTAGTCCACCGGGTTGCCGTCGCGATCCACCCGCTTGCCGTTGCTTTCCATGTCGAGTTGTTGGAGATAGGCGGGAAAACGGTGCAGGTACTGGTCGTAGGGCAGCACCGCGTGGCTGCGGGCATCCCAGAAGTTGACGTACCACACGCCCAACATGGCCAGGATCACCGGCAGGTTGCGTTCCAGCGGTGCAGTGCGGAAGTGCTCGTCCATCTCGAAGGCGCCGCCGAGCAGGGCTTCGAAATTGTCCATGCCGATCGAGACGGCAATCGGCAGGCCGATCGCCGACCACAGGGAATAGCGTCCGCCCACCCAGTCCCAGAACCCGAACATGTTGTCGGTGGCAATGCCGAAAGCCGCGACCGCCTTGGCGTTGGTGGATACGGCGACGAAATGGTGGGCAATGGCGGTTTCATCTCCACCGTGGCCGAGAAACCAATCGCGCGCCGAATGGGCGTTGGTCATGGTCTCCTGGGTGGTGAAGGTCTTCGAGGCGACAATGAATAGGGTGGTTTCCGGGGCAACCCGCTTCAGTGTCTCGGCGAGATGGGTGCCATCGACGTTGGAGACGAAGTGCATGGTCAGGCCGGCCTTGCCGTAAGGCTTGAGCGCTTCGCAGACCATCGCCGGGCCGAGGTCGGAGCCGCCGATGCCGATATTGACCACGTCGGTGATGGCTTTGCCGGTATGGCCGCGCCACACCTCGTTGCGCAGCCTTTCGCTGAAATCCCGCAGGTGCGCCAGCACCTGCCGCACGTCCGGCATGACGTCGTGACCGTCCACCAGCATCGGGCGTTCCGAGCGATTGCGCAGCGCGGTGTGGAGCACCGCACGTTTTTCGGTGAAATTGATTTTTTCGCCGCTGAACATCTTGTCGCGCCATTCTTCGACTTTGGCAACGCGTGCCAGGTCGAACAGGAGGGGCAGCGTTTCCCCGGTCACGCGGTTTTTCGAGTAGTCGAGCAACAGGCCCGCCGCTTCCGCGGAGAATTTCTCGAAACGCGCCGGGTCGGCGCTGAACAATTCGCGCATGGTTATACCGGTCAAGGTCGCGCGATGAGCCTGAAGTCCTTTCCAGGCGGGTGATTCGGTGAGCTTGGACATGTTCGCTTTAATTCTCGGACTGGTTAATCACGTTTTAGGATAATGCCCGCCAAAGGTGGCAAAGTGATGACCACCGATTGGTCGAAGCCCATCCAGGCGACGTTTTCCGATTCCAGGCCCGCGCCGTTGCCGACATTGCCGCCGCCGTAGTGGTTGGAGTCGCTGTTGAATATTTCCTGGTAGTGGCCAGGCTGCGGGGTACCGATGCGGTAGCCTCGGCGTGGCACTGGGGTGAAATTGATCGCTACGGCGACAAACGAGCCGTCCCGTCCCCAACGCAGGTAGGAAACCACCGATTGGTCTGCGTCGTGGCAGTCGATCCATTGGAAGCCCTCAAAAGAGGAGTCCTGGGTGTGGAGGGCCGGCAGGTCGCGGTATAGATGATTGAGATCGCGACTCAGGTTCTTCACCCCTTCGTGCCAATGGCGGTCCAGCAGCCACCAGTCGAGTTCGCCGCCCACCCGCCATTCGCGGCCCTGGGCGATTTCGTTGCCCATGAAGTTGAGCTTGCGGCCCGGATAGGTCATTTGATAAGTAAGCAGGGCGCGCAGGTTGGCGAATTTCTGCCAAGTGTCGCCGGGCATCTTGTCGAGCAGGGATTTTTTGCCGTGTACCACTTCATCGTGGGAGAAGGGAATAACGAAGTTTTCGCTGTAGGCGTAGATCTGGCCGAAGGTCAGTTCATTGTGGTGATAGCGCCGATGAATGGGTTCGTGCTGCATGTAATACAGGGTGTCGTTCATCCAGCCCATGTTCCATTTCATCGAGAATCCCAGTCCGCCCAGGTAGACGGGGCGCGATACGCCCGGCCAGGCGGTGGATTCCTCGGCGAAGGTGAGGGCGCCGGGAAACTCTTCATGCACCATGATGTTGAGTTCGCGCAGGAATTCAATGGCATCGAGGTTTTCGCGTCCGCCGAATTTGTTGGGAATCCATTCCCCTGCCTTGCGCGAGTAATCGAGGTAGAGCATGGAGGCCACCGCATCGACGCGCAACCCGTCGATATGGAATTCGGAGAGCCAGTAGTGGGCGCTGGAGAGCAGGAAGCTTTTTACTTCGTGACGTCCGAAGTTGAAGATGTGGGTGCCCCAGTCTTGATGAAAGCCAAGGCGCGGATCTTCGTGTTCGTACAGCGCGGTGCCGTCGTAGCGGGCCAGCGCCCAGGTGTCTTGCGGGAAATGTGCCGGCACCCAGTCGAGGATTACGCCGATATCGGCCTTGTGGCAGGCATCGACGAAAAACCGGAAGTCGTCGGGGGTGCCGAACCGTGAAGTCGGGGCGAAATACCCGGTGGCCTGATAGCCCCAGGATTCATCGAGAGGATGCTCGGAAACCGGCATCAACTCGATATGCGTATAACCCATTTCCTGGGTATAGGGAACCAGGCTTTCGGCCAATTCGCGCCAGTTGTAGAAACGCCCGTCGGGATGGCGTTTCCACGAACCGGCGTGAACCTCGTAAATGTTGAAGGGAGCATGCAGCCAGTCGAGCTTTGCACGTTTTTTAAGCCACAAGCTATCGTGCCAAGCGTGGCTGGGTTGGCAAGGGACCTTGCCTGCCGTGCTGGGGCGAATTTCGAATTCGCGGGCATAGGGGTCGATCTTGGTGATGGCATGGCCGCCCTGGCTGCGTATTTCGAATTTGTACAGGTCGCCGGCCTGCAAGCCGGGAACGAACAATTCCCAAACGCCGCCGGCACCGAGGTTACGCATCGGATGCAGGCGCCCGTCCCAGCCGTTGAACTCGCCCACCACGCTGACGCGCTCGGCATTCGGTGCCCATACGGCGAAGCGGACCCCCGCCACGCCGAGGGTTTCGATGTGCTGTGGGCCGAGGGATTTGTAGCCTTGCAGTAGGCGTCCTTGGCCGAGTAGGTAAAGATCGTGTTCGGAGAACGTGGAGGGAAAAGCGTAGGGGTCGCGGACTTCCCAGCGATTGGCACCCGCTTCGTGGCGCAGCCGGTAGGTGCGTCCGGGATCCGCGTCGCCGCACCATTCGTATAGGCCGTTGGGGTGTATTTTGGTAAAAGCTACCCAGCCTTCGCCTTGTTCGAGGAATACTCGTTCGGAGTGAGGGGCGAATACCCGGATGAGCCATTTTTCTCCGGACTGGTGCGGGCCGAGAAAGCCGAACGGATCATGGTGGCGCGCCTGAAGGATGGCCTTGAATTGGGGATCGAGTTTCATGGAGTCGGTGTTTTCATGGCAACGTAACGTTTAAGCCATTATAATGAGTTCGGCGGTCGTTGCGGGATTTTTGCCCGTTGCGTGAGAGTTTTCCAGGAAATAGTTTTCGGGAGTGGTAACGTGCAAAAAGAATATCCCCGTTTTGTCAGTTTGCTCACTAAGAATACCGTAGCCCTGATTCTCGCCGGTGGGCGGGGATCCCGTTTGAAGGCGCTGACCGATTGGCGCGCCAAACCGGCGGTCCCGTTTGCCGGCAAGTTTCGCATTATCGATTTTCCCTTGTCCAATTGCCTGAATTCGGGAATCCGCCGCATTGGTGTGATTACCCAGTACAAGGCCCATAGCCTGTTGCAGCATTTGTCGCGCGGCTGGGGGTTCCTGCGTGGCGAGTTCAACGAGTTCGTCGAGTTGATGCCGGCCCAGCAGCGGATTGAGGATAATTGGTACAAAGGCACGGCTGACGCAGTGTTCCAGAATATGGACATTCTTCGCAGTTATGATCCGTCCTACGTGGTGATTCTGGCCGGCGACCACATTTACAAGATGGACTACGGTGAAATGCTGGCTTATCACGCTAGTAGCGCCGCCGACATGACCGTGGCGTGCCTGGAAGTTCCGGTGGATGAGGCCAAGGCTTTTGGAGTGATGTCGGTCGATGCCAGTCAGCGGGTGACGGCTTTTCATGAGAAACCGGAGAATCCCCAGTCGGTTCCGGGGCGTCCCGACCACGCCTTGGCGAGTATGGGCATTTATGTGTTCAACGCGGATTTCCTGTTTGAACAGTTGATTCGTGATGCCGACGATCCCCAGTCGTCCAACGATTTTGGCAAGGACATCATTCCCTATATCGTGTCGCGCTACCGGGTTTTCGCCCACAAGTTTTCCGACAGTTGCGTCGGTTCGCAGCAAGGCGCGGAGCCGTACTGGCGCGACGTGGGGACCGTGGATGCCTATTGGGAAGCCAATATCGACCTGACCAAGGTGGTGCCGGATCTCAATTTGTATGACGATACTTGGCCGATCTGGACGTACCAAGCGCAATTGCCGCCCGCCAAGTTCATTTTCGACGATGCAGATCGGCGCGGCGCGGCAATCGATTCCATGGTTTCCGGCGGCTGCATCATCAGCGGTGCGACGGTGCGGCGCTCCATGCTGTTTTCCAACGTGCATGTGCATAGCTATGCCGAAGTGACCGACTCGGTCATCCTCCCCAATGTCGAAGTCGGCCGCAATGCCGTCCTCCGCAAGGTGGTGGTGGATAAAGGCTGCAAAATCCCCGAAGGCTTGGTGGTGGGGGTGGATCGCCAGAAGGACGAGGAGCGTTTCTATGTGTCGGAAAAGGGCGTGACCCTGATTACCCCTGAAATGCTCGGGCAGAACATGCACCAGATTCGTTGACTACTTACGCCAGTTCAGTCCACCCGGCCCGGTTCGCCGGGCTTTCAATTTCAACTTTTCCGTCGTTTCCCTGCCCATGACCAAAGGTAAGAAACTCAATTTGATTCTGTGCTGGCACATGCACCAGCCGGATTACCGCAGGCAGACTGATGGCCAGTTCACGCTACCGTGGACGTATTTGCACGCCATCAAGGATTACACCGACATGGCGTTTCATCTGGAAACCCATCCCAATGCGCGTGCGGTATTCAACTTCGTTCCCGTTCTGCTGGATCAGTTGGAGGACTACTGCGAACAGTTCGCCAGTGGCGATATACGCGATCCGCTGCTGGCCTTGCTGGCCAAGGAAAATCTCGACGATCTGACCGATCAGCAACGCAAGGTGGTGCTGGATAGCTGCTTCCGCAGCAACCACACCAAAATGATCGAGCCTTACCCGCCTTACAAGCGCCTCTACGATCTTTTCGGTTTCGTGCAAGGGCAGAGCGAGGTCGGACTGGATTATCTTTCCGGCCAGTTTCTCGGGGATTTGCTGACTTGGTATCATTTGGTGTGGTGCGGCGAAACCGTGCGCCGTACCCACGATCTGGTGGTACGCTTGATGTCCAAGGGCGGGCACTTTACGCCCTCGGATCGGCGTCAGTTGTTCGATCTGATCGGCAAGGTCATGCAAGGGTTGATTCCGCGTTACCGCCAGTTGGCGCAAAACGGACAGATCGAAATTTCTACCACCCCGCACAATCACCCCATCATCCCGTTGCTGATCGACTTCAAGGTGGCACGGGAAAGCATGCATGGAACGGCGCTCCCGATAGCACCGGGGTATCCGGGTGGCGTCAGGCGCGCCACTTACCATGTCGAGTCGGCGATTGCCACGCATCGCAAACGTTTTGGGGTTGCTCCGCAAGGCGTGTGGCCTTCCGAAGGGGGGGTATCCCAAGCGGCGGCCCATCTGTTTGCGCAGAATGGGTTGCGCTGGATGGCCAGTGGCGAACAGGTGCTGGTCAACAGTCTGCGCGGGCTTGACGGGCATGGTTTTTTACCTGACCGCAATGCCTATTTGTATCGGCCATATCACATCGTTTTCGAGGATCACGAAATCGCCTGTTTCTTCCGTGACGACCGTCTCTCGGACATGATCGGTTTCGAATACGCCAAGTGGTTCGGCAAGGATGCCGTCAACGATTTCATCCGCCTGATCGAAGATATTTATCACCATACCCCGCCCAACGAGAGCCCTGTGGTGTCCATTATCATGGATGGCGAGAACGCTTGGGAATACTACCCGTACAACGGCTATTACTTCCTGTCGGAATTGTATGACGCTTTGGAACAGCACCCATTTATTTGCAGCACCACTTTTGGCGAGTATCTGGGCGCCTGCTCGGGGCAGGCTGAGTCCCAGGGCGAATTGATGTTCGGGGAGGAACAGCAAAAGGTGGCGCTGGAGTGCCGAGCAGCAGGCGAATTGGACTACTTGGTGGGCGGGAGTTGGGTTTACGGCAATTTTGCCACCTGGATCGGTTCATTGGAGAAGAATCACGCTTGGGATCTGCTTTGTTCGGCAAAACACAGCTTCGATCTGGTGATGGCGGGGAATGCCCTCAGCGAAGAGGAAAAGGACCGTGCGCTCAAGCAACTCGCCGTGTGCGAAGGCTCCGACTGGTTCTGGTGGTTCGGCGACTATAACCCCGCCCATAGCGTGGAGAGTTTCGACCGCTTGTATCGGGAAAACCTGGTGAATCTCTACCGCATGCTCAAACTGCCGGCCCCGGAAGAACTCGGACAGCCGATCAGTCACGGCAGCGGGCATCCCGAGGCAGGCGGGGCAATGCGCCGCGCAACCTGAAATGTTTAGCGATAACTTCACTGGGCATAATGAAACGCAAGGTAACGCCTGCTGCTCGTGAGTAAGAAAAATCAAATTGAAAGTCAACGGAACATGACCAAACCCATCGCTTTATTGCTCGGCGTACACGCCCACCAACCCGTCGGTAATTTTTCCGAAGTGTTGCACGATGCTCATCGGCGTTGTTACAAGCCTTATCTGGAAACCTTGCATCGCTTTCCCGAATTTCCTTTCGCCGTGCATTTTTCCGGATGGTTGCTCGACTGGCTGTTGAAGCACTATCCCGAGGACATGGCCTTGTTGCGTGACATGGTCAAGCGCGGGCAGGCCGAATTGTTCGGGGCGGGCGATACCGAGCCAGTGTTGGCAGTGATTCCCTACCGCGACCGGGTCGGGCAGTTGCAAACGCTTTCCGCCAAGCTGGAAAAAAACCTGGGGCAGCGCCCCCAAGGGGCATGGTTGACCGAACGGGTGTGGGAAGCCACTGTGGTGCCGGCGTTGATGGACGCGGGTATCCGTTACGTGACGGTGGACGATTACCACTTTCTGTGTGCCGGCAAGACCAGCGAAGAGCTCGACGGCTATTTCACCACCGAAGAAGATGGGCGCCAACTCGACCTGTTCCCTATATCCGAGGCATTGCGCTATCGTTTCCCGTTTTCGCCGGCGCACGAGGCGGTTGCCTACCTGGAAGGGATGGCGGATGGCGGCCATGAAGCAGCGATCTATTTCGACGACATCGAGAAATTCGGGATATGGCCGGAGACCTACGAGTGGGTCTACGAAAAGAAATGGCTGGAGGATTTCATCAAGGGCGTTCTGGCTTCTCCCAAAATAAAGCCGATGCGCTATTGCGATTTTCATGCCGCAGCTAAAACCCACGGCATCGTTTATTTGCCCACGACTTCTTATATCGAAATGAACGAGTGGAGCCTTCCCGCTGAACAGGCCAATGCTTATGCCGATCTGGTTCAACACAACAAACACAGCGGGCAATTCGAGCAAAACAAGGCGTTTCTGCGCGGGGGGATCTGGAAGAATTTCCTGACGCGCTATCCGGAAGCCAACTGGATGCACAAGCGCATGTTGGGGCTGTCACAGCGCCTCGAAGCACTGCCCAAGGCTAAACGCACTCCGGAAATGATTGATCTGCTGTACCAGGCCCAAGCCAACGATGCCTATTGGCACGGGTTGTTCGGCGGTTCCTATCTGCCGCACTTGCGGCGCGCGGTATTTAACGCCATTGTCGGGCTGGAAGGTCTGTTGGATCGCTGCGATCCTCGCCCGGCGGTGATTTGTGCCGACTTCAACCTGGACGGCAAGGAAGAGTTGTTTTTACAAAATGGGCTGCTCCAGGCTATCGTCATCCTGGATGGCTTGGCCGCCATCGGTGAGTTGGATGCCTATGCGCTCAACCACAATTTCGGCGACACCTTGCGACGCCAGAACGAGCACTATTACCGCAAAATCCACCTTCAGGATCAACAGTCAGGCCATGCCGCAACGGGAATCGCCTCCGCTCATGACCGTGTCAGCTTCAAGCATGAGATCGGCCCGCAGGATCTGACGTTGGATCATCGTCCGCGCGCACTGTTCCTCGATACTTTCCAGCCCTCCGGTGGTCCGCTGCTGGAACTGGATGACTATCTGCCGGGTGAGGGGGGCGCACGCGTAGCGGTATTCAGCACGCCGACCTGCGCCGTGGAGAAATCCATTGAATTGGCGGGAAACCGGATTGCCGTGGTCTATCGCTTTGGTGCCAAGTCGGCGGGGATTTTCTCTACTGAAATCAATCTGGCGATGCCGAGTTGCGACGGCCCGGCGGGAAAATTCATCTATAAGGGAGATATTCCGGGTGGTTTCGGGCAGGCCCTGGAAATCGATGGCCTGCGCGAAATTTTTCTTGATGACGACGTGTTGGGCGGCTCTCTCAAATTAATTGCCAGCAAGCCGGTACGTTTCAGTGCAAGCCCGTATTTCTCGGTGTCCCAATCGGAAGCTGGCTTTGAAAAAATCATGCAGGCGGTGACTCTGACCTTGCAGTGGATCGTGCCACAGATCAAAAGCGAGGTACGCATTGAACTGGAGATTGACGGGAAACCTTGATCCCGGTCATGTATTGGCAAGTGTAAAAACCCGCTTAACGGCGGGTTTTTTTGTTTGGGCATACAAATTGCTCCTGAGTCGATGTCGAAAGTTGAATCCCTCGGGAGAATGAACATGCAAGGTATAGCGATCGCTTCACCAACGCCTGCTGCGGCAGGCACAAATACCGCAGCAGGTAGTGCGGACGATGCCGCCAGCGGTCAGGCGAATCTGTTCGGGGCTATTCTGGCGGGTCACCTGAAAGGGCGGACCATGGCGGTGAAAATCGGTGCGGACGGACAGCTGGGGCAGGTCGATATTGGCAAGGCGCTGGCTGAAAAAGGAAAATCTGCGGATGGCGGGGACCTTTCCATCGCCAGGGATGCCTTGGCAGATATGCTGGCTTTGGCGAATTCCGGCTTGTTGCCGATAGCGGTTCAGCAGCCCATTCAGGTAGAGGGGGCTGTATCAGCGGAGGCAGGTGTCTCGGCGGAAGGTCAAAGCCTGCTGGCGGAAATTGGCCAGGGCGGACAAGTCGGGGAAGATGTCGGCAAGCTGCGCGGAGCCTCGAAGAAAGTCGATGTGGTCGCTCGTGGCGATGCAGACCCCCCCCCGCTGGCGGATGTGCCGGTGGCGGGTGGGGATAATGTTAAGCTGGCAGAAATTGCCGGTAACGGCAAAACCCAACCGGTTCAGGCGTCGGTTGTCGATGGTGCGCTCAAGGCGCCTCGCGAAGGAAAGGAAAAGGATTTTTCCGCAAGTCTGGAGCTTGCCGTTTCCAGCCAGGCAAGTGCGCCGGCTGAAGCGGGTTTGCAGAATGCCGTCATGCAAATGGCGCAAGTCGGCGCTCCACGCCAGGAGGCGGTATCTCAGTCTCAATTGAACGCTATCGCTCCCCAGGTTGGTTCCAACGAATGGAGTGGGGCGCTGGGCGACAAAGTCACCTGGATGGCGTCGCAAGGCACCCAGGTTGCCGAGTTGCAGCTCAATCCGCCCAATCTGGGGCCACTTGAGGTGCGCTTGACCATGAATGGCGACCAGTTGTCAAACGTGGTTTTCGTCTCTCACCAGCCAGCAGTTCGCGAGGCGATTGAAACCGCTATGCCGCGCCTGCGTGAAATGCTGGCGGACAGCGGGATCATGCTGGGCAATTCGATGGTGGGGGCGGAATCCTTCCAGCAGCAGCAACAAGCTCATTCCCAGAAATCGGGAGGGGGCGGTAAGGGTAATGCCGTGGAAAGCGATTCCCAGGGGAGTGTGGCGGGGCTTGACGGCACGTCTGCCGGGGCAGTGCAATCTCGTTCAGGGCGGGGCATGGTCGACATGTTCGTTTGATTTTCGACTGTTTGTGTTTACGCAAAAGCACCGCGAGGTGCTTTTGTTATTTTGGGCGGGCCAAAAAGGTCTTTTCCCTTTCTTTCTGTTGTTTTCTTGCAGTGTTGTTACAAAGAACATAAACTACGTTGTGAAAATTCTTGTTTTTTACGGATATTTTTAGTATAAAGAAGCTCAGGTCGGATGAAGGTTTAGCGTTGGAGAAGGTATGGCCAAAGGTAAAGAAACGGCAGAGGTGAAATCTGCTGGTGATGGGGCTCAAAAACCCCAAAAAACCAAGATGTTGATTCTGGTTGTCGTGGCGGTGCTGGTCCTGGGGGGCGGCGCGGGTGGGGCTTGGCTCCTGCTGGGTGGTTCGAAGAAGGGCGGCGACAATCACGAAAAGGCCAAGGAAGAGTCGGTCAAGCCGGTATATGTCTCGCTGGAACGGAAAACCTACAATCTGTCTTCCCAGGATGGTGTCGACCATTTCCTGATGCTAGCTGTCGATGTCCGGGTTAACGACGAGAAGCTCAGTGGCAAAATCAAGTCAGTAATGCCGGATATCCTGAACGGGATGTTGATGCTGGTTTCCAGCAAGAACGTCGAAGAGTTGTCTTCTCTGGAAGGTAAGAAAAAATTCAGTTCCGAAATCGTGAAGATCGTTAATGAGCCTTTGCATCTCCATGAGGGGGAGAAAGGCGCTTCGGATGCGCTGTTTACCGAGTTCGTCATTCAGTGATGAACCGCGTGGTCGATAAAAAGTTATTCACCGGGAGTTCGAGTGGCTGACGACATTCTGTCTCAAGAAGAGGTCGATGCACTCCTGAAAGGCGTAACCGGCGAGGTTGATGAGTCGTCGGACGATGGTCAGGAGGGGGGCGATGTACGTCCCTATAACCTGGCCAAGCAGGAACGGATTGTGCGCGGGCGCATGCCCACGCTGGAAATCATCAACGAGCGATTTGCACGGTTGTTCCGCATCGGGTTGTTTAATTTCATGCGTCGCAATGCTGAAATTTCCGTTGGACCCGTGCGTGTTCTCAAATACAGCGAATTTATCCGCAACCTGGTCGTTCCGACTAACCTGAACCTGGTGCACATAAAGCCCCTGCGTGGGACTTCACTGTTCATTTTCGACCCCAATCTGGTATTCCTGGTAGTGGATAACTTGTTCGGCGGGGACGGACGTTTCCACATGCGGGTCGAGGGGCGCGACTTTACTCCGACTGAGCAGCGGATTATCCAGCGTATGCTGGACGTGGCTTTTGCCGAGTATCAGAAATCGTGGGAACCGATCTATCCGGTCGAATTCGAATACATCCGCTCGGAAATGAATACCCAGTTTGCCAATATTGCCACCCCCAGCGAAGTGGTGGTGGTGACCACCTTCAACATCGAACTGGGTGCTGGGGGCGGCGATTTTCACATCTGTATGCCCTATGCTATGATTGAGCCGATTCGCGACCTGCTCTATAGCACCATGCAGGGCGAACGGCTGGAAGTCGACGAACGCTGGGCCAAGCTGCTGAGCAAGCAGATTCAAGTGGCAGAAGTCGATCTGGTGGCCAATCTTGGTCACGCCCCGGTTACGCTGGGGCAAATTCTCAATATGAAAGTCGGCGATGTGATCTCGCTCGACGTTCCCGAAGCGGTGATTGCGGAGGTCGACGGAATTCCGGTGCTTGAATGCAAGTACGGAGTTCTGAATGGCCAGTATGCGTTGAAAGTGAATAAAGTCCTGTCCGGCGTCTCTGAGGACGACCTGGGGCATGGGGATGACAAGCATGGCTGAAGATGAAGTCAAGGAATCGGCGAGCGCCGAGGACGACTGGGCTGCTGCGTTAGCCGAACAAGAGTCTACGGAGAGCAGCGGAGATGTCTCTGCCGCGGACGATTGGGCTGCGGCAATGGCCGAGCAGACCACGGCGGATTCTCAGGCGGCGCATGCGACGGAATCCTTAGGGTTTTCGAACGGCAATTCCACCGCTACGCAAAAAGGCGTGTTCGAACAGCTTGTTCCGGAATCGGCATCCATCCCCGGTGGTCCCGCCAATCTTGACATGATTCTGGATATCCCAGTCAACCTTACGGTGGAACTGGGGCGTACGAAGATAGCCATTCGCAGCCTGCTGCAATTGGCGCAGGGTTCGGTGGTCGAGCTGGACGGCTTGGCTGGTGAACCAATGGATGTGTTGGTCAATGGCTGTTTGATAGCCCAGGGCGAAGTGGTTGTGGTGAATGACAAGTTCGGGATTCGTCTGACCGACATCATCACGCCTACCGAGCGCCTGCGTAAACTGCATAGATGATTCCCCCCCTCTTGGCCACGCGCTTCATCTTGGCGCTGGCCGTCCTGTCGCCGTATGGTGCGTTTGCCCAGCAGGTGAGTTCACAAAGCGCTTCTCCAACAGCCCCCCTTTCCATGGGCGGGGTGTTCCAGGTGTTGCTCGGCTTGCTGATGGTTTTGGCGACCATTGCCGCGACAGTTTGGCTGCTCAAGCGCTTTCCCGTGGGGAGGCAGGCCATGGGCGGTGTCGTGAGAGTGGTTGGAGGAGTGGCTGTCGGCCCGCGTGAGCGCCTGGTGCTGGTGGAAATCGGCGAAACTTGGTTGTTGTTGGGCGTGGCCCCCGGACAGGTGAATACCTTGCATACTCTTCCCAAACCGGCGGATGCGCCGAAAATCGAAACGCTTCCCGAGCCGGCTTTTTCCATATGGCTGAAACAGGCGATGCACAGGCGGACCGAAAAATGAAGCGGTATGGATTGATGCTGTTGACCGGCGCCTTGCTGTATTGGGTGCCCATGCTTGCCGGCGCGGCTGAGCCGGGGTTGCCAGCCTTCATCGCCACGCCGGCAGCGGGTGGCGGGCAGACTTACACGCTGACGATCCAGACGCTGTTGTTCATGACGGCGTTGACCTTTATTCCCGCGCTGCTCCTGATGACCACCGCATTCATTCGTATCGCCATTGTCCTGTCCCTGCTGCGGCAGGCGTTGGGTACCATGCAGGCGCCGCCTAACCAGGTATTGATCGGCTTGTCGCTGTTTCTGACCTTTTTCGTCATGTCTCCGGTTATCGACAGAATTTACGCCGAAGCCTATCAGCCGTACGTCGAGCAGAAACTCGATTTCGTCCAGGCGCTGGATAAAGGTTCCGAGCCGTTGAAGGCCTTCATGTTGCGCCAGACCCGCCAAGAAGACCTCGCCCTTTTTGTGCGGCTATCCAACAGCAAGCCGTTGCAAGGACCGGAAGCCGTAACCATGAAGATTCTCGTCCCCGCCTATGTCATCAGCGAACTCAAGACGGCTTTCCAAATCGGGTTTGTGGTCTTTATTCCCTTCTTGATCATCGACATGGTCGTGGCGAGCGTGTTGATGTCGATGGGGATGATGATGCTGTCGCCGATGGTGATATCATTGCCCTTCAAGCTCATGTTATTCGTGCTGGTGGATGGTTGGAACCTGATTATCGGTTCCCTGATGCAAAGTTTTTATACGTAGGCGAAGAATGACCCCCGAAAGTGTCATGACCATTGGGCAGCAGGCTCTCGAAGTCACCATCCTGGTTTCGGCTCCGCTATTGATCGCGGCGCTGGTGATCGGCTTGCTGGTCAGTATTTTTCAGGCGGCAACCCAGATCAACGAAATGACTCTGTCTTTCATTCCCAAATTGCTGGTTATTTTTGTCGTGCTGGTCGTGGCCGGGCCGTGGATGCTGACCATCATGATGGACTATACCAAGCGCCTGTTTACCAGCATACCCGGCTTGGTCGGCTAGTTCCGCGAGGCTCGGGTGATTACCGTCACTTCTGCACAAATCACCGCCTGGATGGCGGCATTTTTTTTCCCTTTTTTTCGTATCTTGGCATTGATTACCAGTGCACCCGTCTTAGGGGCAAAAGGCTCCCCGATGCGCGTCAAGGTCGGATTGGCATTCTTTGTTACGCTGGCGATTGCCCCGACTCTGGGGCGCTTTCCCAATGTTGATCCGGGATCCGCGTTGGGGTTGCTGATCGTGGCTCAACAGATCGTCATCGGGCTGGCCATGGGGCTGGCGATGCGCATCATATTCAGTGCGGTCGAGATGGCGGGCAACCTGATAGGCCTGCAGATGGGGCTGGGGTTTGCGACCCTGTTCGATCCGCAAAATTCCGCGCAAACACCGGTAATGGGGTCGTTTATCGGGATGTTGGCGATCCTGATATTTCTTTCTCTCGATGGTCATGCGCTTATGCTGGAAACCTTGGCAGTCAGCTTTCGCGAGTTGCCGATATCCGCCCAGCCGCTCGCAGCGGGAGGATTCAAGCTGCTGTTGAATTGGGGCGGGGAAATTTTTCTTGCCGGAGTGTTGCTGTCCTTACCGGTTATTGCGGCCTTGTTGGTAACCAACATTTCGTTGGGGATCATGACCCGGGCGGCCCCCCAATTGAACATATTCTCGGTAGGCTTTCCAATTACTCTAATGGCGGGATTTTTGATACTGTATTTGTTGTTGCCGTATTTTATTCCCCTCCTGAGCCGCTTTATGCACGATGCATTGGCGGTGATGCTGCAAGTCGCCCGCCTCGGTTTAACGGGTAGTTGAAATTATTTTGTAACCTGATTCAACTTTCTATCGCCCCATCCGTTATGACTTATAACGATGCAGGTTCAACGCGGTTAATCCAGGAGGTGCATCATGTTGACGATAATGGATATGGGGACGGGAATGCTGGGAAGTAAGTCGGGCGACGAAGAATACAGTCAGGAAATTCTGCGGGTCGAATGGAATCCGGTGGTGGCGACTTTGCAGGCGGTGGCAGACGAGTTGGCGGGCGAGTTGATCGGGCGGAATGCCATGCCCGCGGACCTGCGGGAAGCCGACATCGAAGGGTTTCTGCGCAAGATGTACGCTGCCCAGCAGTGACCGTTGTCTTGCGTCGCGGAGAAATCGGCGGGAAGCTGTGAGGCTTCCCGTTTTTTATGGTGTGGGGGCGTGTTCCACGCCCAATAATAATCGGGTAAACTAGACCCCCTGAATTCGAGGCCGCAGGCCTTAATAACGACATTTTCGGTTTGGGAATAATTCATGCTCAAAGGCAGTCTGGTTGCAATCGTTACCCCCATGCTCGCGGATGGCGCTCTCGATCTGGAGCGGCTGCGCAGCCTGGTGGATTTTCATCTGCGCGAAGGCACGGATGGCATCGTAGTAGTTGGCACGACTGGCGAGTCCCCGACGGTGGATTTCGATGAACACTGCCGCTTGATCGAAACCGTGGTGAAACAGGTTGGCGGACGGGTGCCAGTGATTGCCGGCACGGGCGCCAATTCGACCAGCGAAGCCATCGAATTGGCGCAATGCGCAAAAAAACACGGCGCAAATTACAGCCTGACCGTGGTGCCGTATTACAACAAACCCACTCAGGAAGGCCTCTACCGCCATTTCAAGGCAATCGCGGAAGCGGTGGATATGCCCCACATCCTGTATAACGTGCCGGGCCGCACCGCTTGCGATTTGAGCAACGATACGGTACTGCGCTTGGCGGAAATTCCCAATATCGTCGGGATCAAGGATGCCACTGGGAACATCGAACGAGGCAGTGACCTGTTGTTGCGTGCACCCGGGGATTTCGCGGTGTATAGCGGCGACGACGCAAGTTGCCTGGCATTGATGCTGCTGGGCGGGCACGGGGTTATTTCGGTAACGTCCAACGTCGCGCCACGCTTGATGCACGAAATGTGCGAGGCGGCATTTGCCGGCGAACTGAAATCGGCACGGGAGATCAACAACAAGCTGCTGGGCTTGCACTCCAAGCTGTTTGTCGAAGCGAATCCCATCCCGGTTAAATGGGCCGTTGAGCAGATGGGGCTGATTGGCGAAGGCATCCGCCTGCCGCTGACGCCGCTTTCGGCGGGTAATCATGAAATCGTCCGTAAGGCCATGCAACAGGCTGGAATCGGCAACTAACACTGGGCGAAACGATGAACGGCGCAAAATTTATCAGCGGAATCATTCTGGCGGCAGCAACCCTGGCCTTGACCGGATGCGGATCGTTTTCCATTCTGGAAAGCAAAAAAATCGATTACAAGTCTGCCGGCAAGTTGCCGGCTCTGGAAGTTCCCCCGGATTTAACCTCGTTGAGCAGCGATGACCGCTTCACCGTTCCGGACGTCACTCCCCAGGGGAGTGCGACTTACTCCAGTTATTCCAAGGACCGCAGTGCCCAGCCCCAGTCCGGTTCAGCGGGTCTATTGCCCTCGGTGGACAAGGTCCGCGTGGAGCGTTCGGGATCGCAGCGCTGGCTGGTGGTTAACGCCAACCCGGAGCAGGCGTGGAGCGTGGTGCGGGAGTTTTGGCAGGAAATGGGTTTCATCGTCAAGCAGGAAGTCCCCGAGGCTGGCGTGATGGAAACGGACTGGGCGGAAAACCGTGCCAATATTCCCCAAGACATGATTCGCAACCTTCTCGGTAAAGCGCTGGACAGCCTTTATTCCACCGCCGAGCGCGACAAGTTTCGTACTCGCTTGGAGCGGGTTCAGGGGGGCACTGAGATATTCGTCAGCCATCGCGGCATGATCGAAGTTTACGAAGGCTCTTCTACCGGAAGCGGCAATGGTCGTACCGTTTGGCAGCCGCGTCCCGCCGACCCTGAGTTGGAGGCTGAAATGCTGGGGCGTCTGATGGTGCGTTTTGGGGTCGACGAAGTGCGCGCCAAATCGCTTGTCGCGGCGGATGGCGTGCGCGAGCGCGCCAAGATCACCCGTGCCCAGGAAGGCGCAGGAAGTCTCGCGATCGTTGACCCATTCGACCGCGCCTGGCGCAGGGTCGGTCTGGCGCTGGACCGGGTTGGCTTTACCGTGGAAGATCGTGACCGCTCGAAGGGTATGTATTTCGTCAGGTATGTCGATCCCGAAACGGAAAGTGGCAAGGATGACAAGGGATTTTTCTCCAAGCTGGCGTTCTGGAAGAGCGGCAAGGGTGTCAACAAGAACGAGCAGTTCCGCATCCAGGTGTCGGAAAACGCCGACGGCTGCGTGGTCCGGGTGTTGAACAAGGATAACGTTCCGGAAAAATCGGAAACCAGCGACCGTATCCTGACGTTGCTTCACGAACAGTTGAAATGAGATTTGCCTCGCTGGGCAGCGGCAGCCGGGGCAACGCCCTGGTTGTCGAAGCCGGGCGAACCAGCGTCATGCTCGACTGCGGTTTCGGAATTAACGAGACCGTTCTGCGTCTTTCCCGGCTAGATCTTCAGCCGACCGATCTTTCCGCCATCCTGGTGACTCACGAACACACCGACCATGTTGGGGGTGTCGCCCGCGTGGCGCGCAAGTTCAATCTCCCCGTGTGGATGACGCACGGTACCTTTAAGGGGCTTGGCGAAAATTCGCTGAGCGGCGTCGCCCTCAATCTGATCGACGATCACAGTCAATTCATCATCGGCGATCTGCATATCCAGCCATATCCCGTTCCCCACGATGCTCGCGAGCCGGCCCAATACGTATTTGGCGACGGTGCCCGGCGGTTGGGAGTGCTGACCGATGCTGGCGCCGCAACGCCGCATATTGAGGAAGTATTGGCAGGGTGTGAAGCCTTGGTGCTGGAAAGCAATCACGACGCGGTGATGCTACAAAACGGCCCATATCCACCCATGCTGAAGAAACGGGTGGCGGGGCGTTTCGGGCATCTCGACAATCAGGCGGCGGCACAGTTGCTGGCGCGTTTGGTGCACGGCAAGCTGCAGCATGTGGTGGCGGCCCACCTGAGTGAAAAAAACAATACTGAGGAACTGGTGTTGGAGGCGTTTTGCGAGGTACTGAATTGTGCCCGGGAATGGGTGGGCATTGCTGCCCAAGACGGCGGCCTGGGGTGGCGTCATATAAACTGAATGGTGTGATTTTGGCAAGAAAAAGCCGGCCTGGAAAGGCCGGCTTTTTCTTGCCGAGCTACCGGAATTACTTCGCGGGAGCAGGTGCAGCAGCCGGAGCGGCAGCGTCAGCAGGCTTGGCAGCATCGGCAGGGGCGCCAGCGGCCGGAGCAGCAGCGTCAGCGGCGGGAGCGGCCGGAGCAGCAGCGTCAGCAGCGGGAGCAGCCGGAGCGGGGGCGGGAGCAGCAGCGGGAGCGGGAGCCGGTGCAGGAGCAGCTTCTTCTTTTTTACCACAAGCAGACAGGGAAACAGCCAACAGGGCGGCGAGCAGGAGAGAGTGTTTCATATTCTATTGTTCCTTATTCAAAGTTATGACAAAAACGATTATAGATCGGCCATCTATTTCAACGCATTTTCAACCGACTTCAGTATTTTAGCAGTTTTTCTGATTTATTCCAGTGCTTGATTGAGTGGGTTATTCAGGTATTTGCCGATAATTGTCAGCAAGTTGACAGTTTTTTTAAGTCATAAAAGAGTTCCAGTGCTCTTTTGGGTGTCAGTTCGTCGGGGTCGATAGCGGCCAAGGCATCTAGGATGGGATGGTTGGGCGGAGTAGCGGGTTCGCAAGGGGCGCTGAACAGGTCGCCTTGCGCACCGTTCGAAATGCCTTGCTGTTCGAGTTGCACCAGCCTGCGTCGCGCCGATTGGATCACGTTGCCGGGTACCCCGGCCAACTGCGCGACTTGCAGGCCATAGCTTTGACTGGCCGGGCCTTCCTCGACGCTATGCAGGAAAACGATATGGTCGCGATGCTCGACGGCATCCAGATGCACGTTGGCAACTTGGCGGAACTCCTGGGAGAGGCGGGTCAACTCGAAATAGTGGGTAGCGAACAGCGTGTAGCTGCGGTTTTTTTCGATCAACTGGCGGGCGATGGCCCAGGCCAGCGCCAAGCCGTCGAAGGTCGACGTGCCGCGTCCGATTTCGTCGAGCAACACCAGGCTGTGTTCGGTGGCGTTATGGAGGATGCTGGCGGCCTCGGTCATTTCCACCATGAAGGTCGAGCGGCCCCCGGCGAGGTCGTCGGAGGCGCCGATGCGGGTGAAGATCTGGTCGATCGGGCCGATACGGGCGCTGCCGGCAGGCACGAAGCTGCCGCAGTGGGCGAGCAGGACGATCAGGGCGGTCTGGCGCATGTAAGTGGATTTTCCGCCCATGTTGGGACCGGTGATGAGCAGCATCTGGCGGGTGCGCGACAGGCAGGCGTCGTTGGCGATGAAGCCGTCGGTCTGGCTTTCCACCACGGGATGGCGTCCCGCGACGATCTCAATCCCCGCTTCAGCGGTAAATTCCGGCGCGACCAGATTGAGGGTCAGCGCGCGTTCGGTGAGGGTCGCCAGTACGTCGGTTTCAGCGACTGCGGCGGCGATCCGCTGCAAGTCGGCGATGTGGGGCTGGAGGGCTTCCAGGACCATTTCGTAAAGATGTTTCTCACGCGCCAGAGCCCGTTCCGAGGCGGACAGCGCCTTGTCCTCGAAAGTCTTCAGTTCGGGGGTGATATAACGTTCGGCGTTTTTCAGCGTCTGGCGGCGCCGGTAATCATCCGGCACCTTGTCGGCCTGGGCGTGGGTGACTTCGATGTAAAAGCCGTGGACGCGGTTGTACTCGACTTTCAGGGTGGTGATGCCGGTGCGTTCCCGTTCCCGTGCTTCCAGGGCCAACAGGAAATCTCCGCAGTTGTTCTGGATGCCGCGCAGTTCGTCGAGTTCGGCGTCGAAGCCGTCGGCGATTACCCCGCCGTCGCGCAAGACCGAGGCCGGTTCGTCCTTGATGGCGCGGCGCAGCAGGTCGAGCAGGTCGAGCGGAACCTCCAGGTCGACGTGCAGGCTGGTCAGGCGCGGGCTGTCGAACTGGGTCAGGAGCGTCTGTAAGTCCGGCAGCAGGGCCAGGCTGTCGCGGAGTCCCGAAAGATCGCGGGGACGGGCCGATTTGAGGGCGATGCGGGCGGTGATGCGCTCGATGTCCGCAGTCCGGCGCAAGGCGCTATGGATTGCCTGGTAAGGCGTTTCAAAGGCATCGCCTTGTAGGGTGGCAATGGCGTCGAAACGGGCATGCAGCACCGCGCGGTCGCGCAGCGGATGATGCAGCCAGTGGCGCAACAAGCGGCTGCCCATGCCGCTGGCACAGGCGTCGAGCAGGGACAGCAGGGTCGGAGCCGGCTCGCCGCGCAGGGTTTCGCTGATTTCCAGGTTGCGGCGGGCGGCGGCGTCGAGGCGGATGTAGGCATCCTCATGCTCGACGTTCAGCCCGGTGATGTGGGGCAGCGCGCCGCACTGGGTGGTGCGGGCATAGGCGAGCAGCGCTCCGGCGGCCTGAATGGCGGAATGCAGGCCGCCGCAGCCGAAGCCGTTGAGATCGAGGGTGGCAAACTGGCGGCACAACGCCTGGGTCGCGCCATCGAAATCGAATTGCCAGGTTGCCAGGGATTTGCACGGGGATTTCAGGCCGGTCAGGGCAGGGTGGGCGTAGCCCTCCGGAACCAGGATTTCCGAGGGTTTGAGCCGTTCCAGTGTCGCACCGAGCTGGTTTTCGGCGATTTCGCTGACGCTGAAGCGCCCGCTGGCGAGGTTTAGCCATGCCAGTCCGATGCGGTTTTTCGCGGAGGTCAGGGCGAGCAGCAGGTTGTCGCGCCGCTCGTCGAGCAGCGCCGCGTCGGTCAGGGTGCCGGGGGTGACGATGCGCGCCACGCGGCGTTCCACCGGCCCCTTGGAAGTGGCCGGATCGCCGAATTGTTCGCAGATGGCAACCGCCACGCCGAGCTTCACCAGCTTGGCGAGGTATTGCTCCACGGAGTGATAGGGCACCCCCGCCATCTTGATCGGTTGCCCGGCGGAGGCTCCACGAGTGGTCAGGGTGATGTCGAGGAGTTGCGCGGCTTTTTCCGCATCCTCGAAAAATAGTTCGTAAAAATCTCCCATGCGATAAAGCAGCAGCATGTCCGGGTGTTCCGCCTTGATACCCAGGTACTGCTGCATCATCGGAGTGTGTTGTTGCATGAGGATTAACCTAGCGTCGAATGAAGCGGGTGAGGGAGTTCCACCAAGGGGGCGGGCATGGCGATACCGAAGCCTTGCGCGTAATCGACGCCGATGGCGCGCAGTTTTTCCAGGATGGCATCGTTTTCGACGTATTCCGCGATGGTTTTGATGCCCATCACGTGGCCCACGTTGTTGATGGCTTCGACCATCGCGTAGTCGACGCCCACGTGGGCCATGTCCTTGACGAAAATGCCGTCGATCTTCAAATAGTCGACCGGCAGGTTTTTCAGGTAGCTGAAAGACGACAGACCGCTGCCGAAGTCGTCGAGGGAGAAGCGGCAGCCGATGGCCTTGAGTTCCCCGATGAAGTCGGTGGCCTTGCCGAGGTTGGCGATGGCGGCGGTTTCGGTGATCTCGAAACAGACCCGCTGCGGCGCTACCCCGGTTCCCTTGAACTGGTTGAACAGGTAATGGAGGAACTGTTCGTCGCCGATCGATTGGCCGGACAGGTTGATCGAGCACACCACGTTGCGGGTCGGATTGGCGACCAGCCAGTTGAAGGTATGAGCGACCACCCAGCGATCCACCGAACGCATCAGGTTATAGCGCTCGGCGGCGGGGATGAATGAATTGGGCGGGGTAATTTTGCCGTTTTCATCGAGCAGGCGGATGAGGATTTCGAAATGTTCCTCCTCTTCCGCGCCATTCAACGGGACGATGGGCTGGTGGTAGAGGATAAAGCGTTCTTCCTCGAAGGCCCGGGCAATCCGGGCTACCCAGTGCATTTCCCCGTGGCGGCGGGCCATTTCTACATCGTCGGGCTGATAGACCTGGACCCGGTTGCGCCCGCTGTCCTTGGCGGCGTAGCAGGCCGTGTCCGCGGCACTCAGGAGACGGACGGCGCTGCCGCTGCTCTCGGTGATTTCGACCAAGCCGATGCTGGCGCCGATGGAGAAGGTGTTTTCTTCCCATTCGAAGCGGAAGGCCTTGATCGTTTCCAGCATCTCCTGGGCGATGGCAAGCGCCTTGTGGGGCGGGCAATTGGCGAGGAGCAGGCCGAATTCGTCGCCGCCCAGGCGGGCCAGGGTATCCGAGCCGCGCACCTTCTCCTTGAGCAGGTTGGAGAGTTCGCGCAGCAGATGGTCGCCGGCACTGTGTCCGCACGTGTCGTTGATGACCTTGAATTGGTCGAGATCGATGTAGAGCAGGGCGTGGGAACGGTTGAAGGCGCCGGTCGCGTGGATCATTTCCGCCAGGCGGAGTTCGAATTCGCTGCGGTTCACCAGGCCGGTGAGGTTGTCGTGGCGTGCCTGGTAGGAGAGTTGCAGCGACAGCATGTATTTTTCGCTGACGTCGTTGAATACCAAGATCACCCCAAGGATGCTGCCGTCGCGATTGCGGATCGGGGCAGCGGAATCCTCGATGTGCAGTTCCTTGCCGTCGCGGCGGATCAGCACGGTGTGGTTGGCCAGCCCGACGATGCGGTTCTCCCGTAATGCCCGCATGACCGGGTTTTCCACGGTTTTTCGGGTGGTGTCGTTGATGATGCGGAAGATTTCTTCGAGCGGCTTGCCTTGCGCTTCGTCGTTGTTCCAGCCGGTCATGTTTTCCGCGACCGGGTTGAGGAAAGTGACGTTTCCCGCCACATCGGTGGTGATTACCGCATCGCCGATGGAATTGAGCGTGACTTGGGCGCGCTCCTTTTCCTCGAAGAGTTCGGCCTCGATGTGATCGCGTTCCGCGATATCCTTTTCCAGGGCGTGCACCATCGCCGCGAAATCGTGGGTGAGGCGCGACACCTCGTCGCGGCCCAGCGTGGAGGGCAGCGAGACGGCCAAGTTGCCGGCGGCGATCTGGTCGGCGGCATGGGAGAGCAGCGCCAGTCGGCGGGTAATCGTGCGCACCAGTAGCCAAGCGATCAGCCCGCCAAGCAGGATGGCCGCCACGGTGTAGAGCATGCCCTGGCGGGTGACGGCCTGGAGTTCATGCTGCACCGGTTCGGCGTCGATCAGGACGCGGGCGTAGCCGATGGGCTGATTGCCGGAGCGGATCTCGGCAACGCTGTCGACCATGCCGTCGTGCCATAGTTGCTGATCGGCGCTGCCGCCGTGCAGTGCGCCGAGCAACTGGCGGCTGGCGCTGTCGTCGAGCACCAGGTTGAACAGGCTACCGTCGGTGGAGGCGCGCACTTTGCCCTGGGCGTCCAGCACCATGGCGAGGCGCACGTTCTTGGCGGTTTTCAGGGTCTCGACGATTTCCCCGAGGCCGTTGAGGTCGTTGCTGAGCAGCCAGGAAGGGGCGTTGGCGGCGAGGGTTCGGCTCAGGCTCAGACCTTCCGCGGCGATCTGTACTTGCATGAAAGTCTGCTGACGGACCACCATGTCCCATACCACCAGCCCCATCAGGATGGCGTGCAGGGCGACGACGCCGGCGATCATGCGACCGCGCACGCTATGAAAAAGAAAATCGAGCGATTTACCGGGACGCGACACGAGTTATTTGAAGGTGTTGGAACGGGCTTTCATCTGGCCCGGCAGGCCCAGGGCCTGTTCGTAACGCTTGAGAAATTCAAGCATGGGTTTGTAGGTGGCGTTGGCGGCGAGTTCGAAATGGGCTTGGTCGGCCTTGAACTGCTTGGGGTCGAGGTCCTTGTCCTTATCCATGCCGGCCAGGGTGCTGGCAACCTGCTGGGCCAGTTGCGGAGCAACGTCGTCGCGAACCACGATGCCGTTGTGCGGCAACGCCTCGGTTTTCCACAGCACCGTCATTTCCTTGGCCTTGTCCGGGTTGTCGCGCGACCACAGCCGCCAGAAACGCACCGTGCTGCCGCAAGCCAGGGCATCGCCGGAATAGGCGTTGAGGATCGAGGAAAACTGCGAACCGACAAAACGCACCTGCTCCTTATCGATTTTCAGTCCATGGTCGGCGAGATACAGCATGGGGAGCATGGTGCCGGCCACAGCGGTGGGCGAGGGGAAGCACAGCGGCTTGCCGGCCAGATCGCGCGGCGCGGGGATTTTCTTGTCGGCACGGGCCACGATCAGGCCGCGAAAGTCGTCGTCGGGCGTCATCTTGGCGATTACCCGGTAACCGTGGTCGAGACTCAACAGGGTTTCATAGGGATTGGGCATGGCGAAGTGAAAACGCCGCGCCGCCAGCTTGGCTTCGTAATCGGCGTAATCCTTGGAGGCTTCGATCTGGAATTTCGTCCCCGGAAGCTTGTTTTCCAGATAGCGGGCGATGGGATTGTAAGCCTCGAACAAATCCTGAGGGTTGGTATAGGGATGAATGCCGAAGATCAGCGTATCGTCGCGCGCGGTGCTGCCGGACGGCTTGTAGGCGCCGTCTGCGGCGGCCAACGTGGCGCAGCACAGCAGCAAGGCGCCTAGCAGATGTTGCACCCAACTAAAATCAACCCTGTACACGAAGCCCCCCAGCGGGAAAATCAACACTTGGAATTATCCTAAGCTTTGGATAGGGGATTATCCTGGCAATGCCCTGTTCCTGGCAATCGGATTCCAAACGTTATTTCAGCGCTTCGGTCAGATGCGGCGCGAGCGTCAGCAACAGTTGGTGGAAGACTCGCGGATTGCCCGCCACGATGTTGCCGCTTTCCAGGTAGGTTTCGTTGCCGCTGAAGTCGCTTACCAGTCCGCCCGCTTCCGAAACCAGCAGGCAACCGGCGGCGATGTCCCACTTGCTCAGGCCGATTTCCCAGAAGCCGTCGAAATAGCCCGCCGCCGTGTAGGCCAGATCCAGCGCCGCCGAGCCGGGGCGCCGCACACCGGCGGTTTTCTGCACCATGTCGCGGAACATCGCCATGTAGGCGTCGAGATGGGTGAAGTCGCGAAACGGGAAACCGGTGCCGATCAGCGCTTCGTCGAGTTGCTTGCGTTTGGAGACGCGCAGGCGCCGGTCGTTGAGGAAAGCGCCGCCGCCGCGCGAGGCGGTGAACAGGTCGTTGCGGTTGGGGTCGTAGACCAGCGAGTGCGACAGGACGCCCTTGTGCATCAGCGCGATGGAAATCGAATATTGGGGAAAACCGTGCAGGAAATTGGTGGTGCCGTCGAGCGGATCGATGATCCACACGAATTCCGAATCGCCTTGCGCGCCGCTTTCTTCTGCTAGAATCGCGTGCTTTGGATAGGCATCCAGCAGGGTTTCGATGATTGCGGCCTCGGCGGCCTTGTCGACTTCGCTGACGAAATCATTGTGCTGCTTGGCGGTCACGGTAAGCGAATCGATATCGCGGGAAGCGCGGGTAATGACGCTGCTGGCGCGGCGGGCGGCCTTGACCGCAATGGTGAGCATGGGATGCATGATGAGGAACTTTCCGGTGGGATGCCAAGATAATTCGCTATTTTAAATGAATCCGCGTCAATGAAGAAATCTACCGCGCTCGACCGCGTCCGCGTGGTCCTCAGCCACCCCTCCCACCCCGGCAACATCGGCGCGGCAGCGCGCGCCATGAAGACCATGGGGTTGAGCCGCCTGTACCTGGTCAATCCCCGCCGTTTTCCCGATCCCGAGGCTGTCACCCGCTCGTCCGGTGCGGCGGACGTGCTGGAAAACGCCACGGTATGCGGATCCCTCGAAGAAGCGCTGGGTGGAACGGTGCTGGCGGCGGCGCTCACCTCGCGCCGCCGCGACCTCTCCCTGCCGCCGCTGACGCTGCGTGAGGCCGCCCCCAAGCTGCTCGCCGAAGCGCAGGATCATGAGGTGGCTGTCGTGTTCGGTGCGGAAACCAGTGGCCTGACCAATGCCGAACTGGATTGTTGCCAGATGCTCCTGAGCATCCCCGCCAATCCCGAATACGCCTCGCTGAATCTGGCCGCAGCCGTACAAGTGGTCACCTACGAGCTGCGCACCGCCACGGCGAGCGAAGCGCCACCCACGGAAACCGGCAACCTCGCCACCCTCGAAGAAATCGAAGGCTTTTACGGGCATCTGGAAGAAGTGATGATCGCCGCCAGCTTCCTCGATCCCGCCAGCCCCAAGCGCCTCATGCACCGCCTGCGCCGCCTGTACGCCCGCACCCGCCTGGAGCGCGAGGAAGTCAACATCCTGCGCGGCATCCTCAAATCCCTCGACCCACGCCGCAAATCCTGACCATGTAGGAGGGGCTTCAGCCCCGAAGCGGTGCCTACCGAAGCGGCAGTGGCTGTCGCGGCCAAGGCGCGCTCCTACGGGGAAGGCGGCATCCCAGCGCAGCCGCAAATTTTTAGGAGGAGCCTCAGCCCCGAAGCGGTGTGTGCCGAAGAGGCGGTGGTTGTCGCGGCCAAGGCACGCTCCCACGGGGTGGAGGCATCCCAGCGCAGCCGCAAATTTGTAGGAGGGGCCTCAGCCCCGAAGCGGTGTGTGCCGAAGAGACGGTGGTTATCGCGGCCAAGGCACGCTCCCACGGGGGGGGCATCCCAGCGCAGCCGCAAATTTGTAGGAGGGGCCTCGGCCCCGAAGCGGTGTATGCCGAAGAGACGGTGGTTGTCGCGGCCAAGGCACGCTCCTACGGGGAAGGCGGCATCCCAGCGCAGCCGCAAATTTGTAGGAGGGGCCTCGGCCCGAAGCGGTGTGTGCCGAAGAGGCGGTGGTTGTCGCGGCCAAGGCACGCTCCTACGGGGAAGGCGGCATCCCAGCGCAGCCGCAAATTTGTAGGAGGGGCTTCAGCCCCGAAGCGGTGCCTGCCGAAGAGGCACTGGTTGTCGCGGCCATACCCCCAAAAGCCTGTGCACAAGAGGCGCGTTCCCACGGGCTTCCCAAAGCCCCCCGTCTGGCCTGACATTGCAGGTTAGTGCTCGCCACCCTGTTACTTCTTACAGGTATCCCCGCGCGCCGATGCCGGGTAGGATTCCCGCCTTGCAAAAAAACAACTCGGGGAGCACCGCCATGACCGGACATTTCGACCTTGTCGTCACCACCCACGAACACACTGCCGAATTTGAATTGCGCGACGGCGGCGGCAATCACCTCGCCTTCCATTCCGCCGATTTTTCGGCCATTTCGCCCAGCCGTCGGCAAAGCCTGTTCGACCTGGGCAATTACCTGCGTCTGTACGTCGAGACGCAGGACGAAGCGGCGGAAATCGCCGCAGTCGGGGTATGTATCGCCGAACAAGTGCTTGGCGAGGCTATTTTCAAGCCTCTTTGGGAGCCGCAAACCGCCCGCACCCTGCGCATCCAGTTGCCGGGTGCCGCACCCCAGGACGACTCGCTGACCGCCTTGCTCGCCAATGTGCCGTGGGAAATCGCCCGGCCCAGCGCCGCCCAAAAAACCCTCGCCGAGCGCAATCTGCTGTTGCGCATCGTCCACGACAGCCACGCCCCCGCCGCCGAGGTGCTGCAGCTTCCGCCCGGCGAACCCTTGCGGGTGTTGTTCGTCTTCGCCGAAGCGCGCGGCTCCAACCCGCTGGGCGCACGGCGCGAACGCCTGGAACTGCTGGACTTGTTCCGCCGCGAAATTTACCCGCAGCGCGGCATCGTTGCGCATTTCCTCACCCACGGCGTCACCCGCGAACGCCTCAAAGAGCAGATCGCAGGGCACGGCGGCTACCACGCCGTCCATTGGAGCGGTCACGGCAACCTCAACCTGCTCGAACTCGCCAAGAGTGGCGGCGCGCGGGACAGCCTTTCCGGCGAGGCATTGCTGGCGCTGTTCATGGAGGCGGGCGGCTTCCTGCCGCGGCTGTTTTTTCTCAGCGCCTGTCATTCCGGCGATGTCGGGCAAGTGCGCGACTGGGACGATTTCCAGGCCGTCGCGCAAGGGCGGGTTCCGGGCCGCAAAACCGCCGCGCCGCCCCGCGAAATGGATATTTCCGCACCACCCGGCTACACCGGCACCGCCCATGCCCTGCTGCAAGGCGGCGTGCCTTCGGTGGTGGCGATGCGCTACGCAGTGGGCGACGATTACGCCCGCGAACTGGCGGTGGAGTTCTACCGCGCCTTGCTCGCTCATCCCCAGCCGAAAAACCCCGCCCAGGCGCTTGCCCTGGCGCGCAAGGCGCTGCTCGACGCCGACCGGCACGACCTCGACCGCTACGCCCCCTGCGACCACGCCACCCCCTTGCTATACGGCGCGGAATCGCCCGGCTTGGCGTTTCCCGTGGGGCGCAGCCCGGAACTCGACACCCGCAACCCGCGCCTCAACCCGGTCCCCGAACTGGGCATGGCGGAACACCGCCATTTCGTCGGGCGCACCTGGGAGCTTGCCGGGCTGGGCGCCGAATTCATCGGCACGAAAAACGCCGCGACGGTCAAGCCGGTGGCGGTCATCACCGGCCTGGGCGGGATGGGCAAAACCGCCCTCGCCGCCGAAGCTCTGGCCCTGTGGGAAAAGCGTTTCGCCTGGGTGCTGATCTATCAGGCCAAACCCAACGCCCTGTCCTTCGACGCTACGCTACGCGACATCCATACCCAACTCAATGGCGAACTGGGCCGCTACCACGAGCACGTCCAAGCCCACCGCAGCGACGCCATCCACCGCGAAGCCGATGCCGAATTCAACGGCACAGCGCGGCAGGATAGGCTGATCCGCAACCTGCTGCGCGCCATGCAGGACGAAGCCATCCTGCTGGTGCTGGACAATTTCGAAGGCAACCTCAAAGCGCCGACTGACGGGCAAGCCGCCGCCACCTGCCAAGACCCCGCCTGGGAGCGTTGCCTGGCAGCATTGGCGGTTGGCCTGGCCGGTACGGCGTCGCGGCTGCTTATCACTTGCCGGCGCCCGTTGGCTGTGCTGGCCGATAATGTCGCCCATCCCGTCCGGCTCGGCCCGCTGCCCCCGGCGGAAGCCGCGCTTTTTTTGCGCGAACACCCCGCCCTGAGCGCCATGCTGTTCGGCGCGGACAACGGCGCAAGGGCGCTGACCTATCGCCTGCTCAACGCCAGCCGCTTCCATCCGCTGCTGATGGACAGACTGGCGCGGCTGGCGGCGGACGTAACGCTGCGCCCGCAGCTTCTGGCGGCGCTGGATACCCTGGAAACGACCGGCGATTTCGCCCACCTCCCGGAATTGTTCGCCGCCACCCCCGGCGATAAAAAGGAACTGGACTACCTCAACGACGCGCTGGCCGCCTCGCTCGACCAGCTTATCCGCAGCGCCACCCCGGATGCCCGCCGCCTGCTGTGGATGATCGCCATCGCCAACGAGCCGGTTGATCTTGAATTGCTGAACGGCGTGTGGAGCGGGGAAGACTTCCAGCAGCAGCAACTCCGCGAGATCAAGCAGATGCTGGATATCTTGCCGCAACTCCCGCCGGAGCTACAGGCAAAGTTGCAAGCCTTGCCACCCGAGGTTCACGCTCTGCTTGACGCACTGCCACCGCCAAGGCCGACGCGCCCCGACCCCGCGCCGTTATTGGCCCACCTCGTCAGCGTCGGGCTGGTCACCGCTGAGTGCCGCGCCCCGGACACCAACCCCGACCTCACCTGCCACGAACTGGTGCGCGAACGCATCCGTGACTGGATGGCACAGCACCCGCAGGACAAGGGTGACCTCAGCGCAAACTCCATCCGCCTCGCCTACGCCGAACGTCTGGAAGCGCTGTTCAATGGGATCCAGCACCGGAACCTGAGCGCCGCCCTCCAGGCGGGCAGCCGCGCCCTGGTCTATTGCGTCCAGGCTGAAGCCTGGGATCAGTTGGGCGGGTTCGCCAGCGGCGTCGTCACTGGCACCGGCGACCCGCGCCTGCTGGCGGGGCTGCTGCCCCATCTCCACGCCGCCGCCGAATCGGCGCCCGAGGGCGGGCCGCGCTGGTCTTGCCTGGGCTACCTCGCCGATGCGCTGGCGCGTGGTAGCCGTCCCGACGCCAGCCTGGCTTTCTACGAACAGGCCGCAACCCAGGCCCGCGCCGTCGCCGAGGCGGGGGGTGATGCCGCCCGGCTGGCGTGGGCGGGCTATGCCTGGATTGCCGGCAACTGGGCGAATGCTCTGGCAATGACCGGTAACCTCGACGCCGCGCGCCAACGCCAACTCGACAGCGCGGCGGCCAAAAAGCAAGCCGGCAGACCTGCGGTCAACGTCATCGCCAGCGAGTTGGAAGCCCTGCGCATCGACATCCGGCAAGGCAAGGTCGCCACGGCGTTGCCCGAGGTCGAAACGCGGCTGGCGCAGATTGCCTCCTGGTGGCAGCAGCACCGTTCCGGCGAGCACGTCGCGGAGGCACCGGACGCCGAGCTTCTCGCCCGCGCCTATATCAGCGCGCTCGACATCGCGAAAGGTGCCGACTTTGCCCGCCAGGACTGGTCTGCCGCGCTCCCCCGCATCGACATCATCCTGGAGGTCAAACGGGCGCTGAAGCGTCCGGCGCAGGACATCGCGGGTGACCGGATGAACCGCGCCAATGTGCTGACACATCTCGGGGGCTACGCCGCAGCCCAGGCCGAAATGGAAGCCTGTCTCGCGCTTTTCCAGGGGAAACCCGATTCGTGCGCCAAGGTCTATGGCTCTCTCGCCAATCTCTTCGACGAACAAGGCGATGTGGCGCAGGCCATCACCCAAGTGCGCCGCGCCCTCGCCTTGCGCGAAGACCTGCCCGATCCCGCCGAGCGCGCCATTTCGCACCACAACCTCGCCAATTATCTGGAACGCAACGTCACCCCCTCCGACCGCGCCGAATCACCGCGCCACCAACTCGCCGCGCTGGTTTACCGCCTCGTCGCCGGGTTGGGGCAACACCTGCAAACCTCGTTGCACAACTACGCCATCCGCTTCCGCGACGCCCGGCAAACCGGCGGCGAACCCGCGGTGCCGCGCCTCGCCGTATTGCTCGCAGACCCGGCTTTTCACCCGCTCCAACAGTGGCTGGCGCAACGCCAGGAGGATGTGGACGAACTGCAAACCGCCGTGGACGAGCTTCTCGACCAAGCCCGTCAGGCAGCGCAGCAGCCCTAGCTCGTAGGAGGGGGCTTGCCCCCGATAGCGGTGCGCACCGAAGCTGCGGCTGTCGCGGCCAAGGCGCGCTCCTACGGGGGAAGGCGGCGTCCGGGCACAACCGCAAATTGTGTAGGAGGGGCTTCAGCCCCGATAGCGGTGTGTACCGAAGCTGCGGCGGTCGCGGCCAAGGCACGCTCCTACGGGGGCGGTGGCATTCCGGCACAACCGCACATTGTGTAGGGGGGGCTTCAGCCCCGATAGCGGTGTGTACCGAAGCTGCGGCGGTCGCGGCCAAGGCGCGCTCCTACGGGGGCGGTGGCATTCCGGCATGGCCGCACATTGTGTAGGAGGGGCCTCGGCCCCGATAGCGGTGTGTACCGAAGCTGCGGCGGTCGCGGCCAAGGCACGCTCCTACGGGGGCGGTGGCATTCCGGCATAGCCGCACATTGTGTAGGAGGGGCTTCAGCCCCGATAGCGGTGCGCACCGAAGCTGCGGCGGTCGCGGCGAAGGCGCGCTCCTACGGGGGCGGTGGCATCCCGGCACAACCGCACATTGTGTAGGAGGGGCTTCAGCCCCGATAGCGGTGTAGGCCGAAGCGGCAGTGGCTGTCGCGGCCAAGGCACGCTCCTACGGGGAAGGTGGCTCAGAGCCAAACCGCATCCCAATGCGGATAATCGCCGATTCGTTTGACCAATCCGGCGCGCAATGGGTTGGCGACGATGTAACGGGCGACAGCTTGCAGGTCTTCTTCGCGGCGTAGGGCGCGGTCGTGAAATCCCGCTTGCCATGTCGGGGCACCGGGGGTGTTGCGGGTTGCGTTGAGCCAGCGGCTGCTGGTGGATTTGAAACGTTTGACGGCGTCGGACAATTCCCCGTTTGTCAATTCGAACAGCCAGTGCAGGTGGTCGGGCATGAGGACGTAGCTGAGCGTTTGCGTTTCGCCGGTCGCATCGCATTCGTGCAGGGCGCGAACCATCAGGCGGGCCAGGATGAAATCGGTGAAAAGCGGTTTGCGCCGGGGTGTGGCGGTGGTGATGAGATAAACGCGCCCGGTTTCGGAAAACCGTCCGATGCGCAGATTGGCGGCGTGGGGCATGGGATGCATGGTAAAGGAATTGAGGTGCTGCGGGTAGGAGGGGCTTCAGCCCCGAAGCGGTGCCTGCCGAAGCTATGGCTGTCGCGGCCAAGGTCGCTCAACTCAAAAATAATTGACCTGCCGGGTAGGTCATATAATATTAGCGCTTTCTAACTTCTTACGACTCGGCCCAGCGTGTTCAACCATCTCCGCGAAGACATTTCCGTCGTATTCGACCGCGACCCGGCGGCGCGCTCCACCTGGGAGGTATTGACCACCTATCCGGGGGTTCATGCCCTGCTGATCTACCGGTTGTCGCGCCGCTTGTGGGGATGGGAACTGAAATGGCTGGCGCGTTTCCTGTCCTTCCTGGGGCGCTGGTTCACCGGCATTGAAATCCATCCGGGTGCGACCATCGGGCGGCGTTTTTTCATCGATCACGGGATGGGCGTGGTGATCGGCGAAACCGCCGAAATCGGCGATGACTGTACGCTATATCACGGCGTCACCCTGGGCGGCACCTCGTGGAACAAGGGCAAGCGCCATCCCACCCTGGAAGCGGGGGTGGTGATCGGCGCCGGCGCGAAAGTCCTGGGTCCGATCACCATCGGCGAAGGAGCGAAAATCGGCTCCAATGCGGTGGTGGTCAAAAATGTCCCGGCGGGCGCCACCGCGGTCGGCATTCCGGCGCGTATCCTCGACGGTGGCAAGGCTCAGCAGCGCGAAAGCCACGCCCAGAAACTGGGGTTTTCCGCGTATGCAATGAGCGACGACATGAACGATCCCATCGTCAAAGCCATTCACGCCATGCTCGACCACGCTTCGGCAACCGACCGGCGCATCGCCATTGTCCTCGAACAACTCAAGAAATGCGGCATCGACATCGAGCAGGACGCCGCCGTGGCGGACGCCTTCGACGTGAATTACCTGAATAAGATAGTTGACTAAAATAATACGGTATTATATCCTTACAACACAAATGCCATTGGAGATAGACTGACATGCGATTAACCACGAAAGGCCGCTTCGCCGTAACGGCCATGCTGGATCTGGCGATGCGCCAGGGTGCGGGGCCGGTGACGCTGGCGGGTATCAGCGAGAGGCAGAAGATTTCCCTGTCTTATCTTGAGCAGTTGTTCGGCAAGCTGCGCCGTCATGGCTTGGTGGAAAGCGTGCGCGGTCCGGGTGGCGGTTATTACCTCGCCAAGAAGATGGAAGAAATCCCGGTTTCCGAAATCATTCGTGCGGTTGACGAAACCATTGACGCCACCCAATGTGGCGGCCTGGGGAATTGTCACGACGAGCATGAGTGCCTGACCCACGAGTTGTGGATCACCTTGAATGCCAAGATTTTCGAATATCTTTCCTCGATTACCTTAGCCAGTCTGGCTGCCAAACAGTGTGGGGGAAAGATCATGCCGCTTCCCGAAATGAAGCCGGGTCGGGTGATACGCCAGCCCAAGAATGCCGCTCGCATACTTTGACCATAATGCCACTACCCCGCTCGACGAGCGGGTGGTGGCGGCGATGCTGCCCTATTTCCGCGAGCACTACGGCAATCCTTCCAGTCGCCATGAATATGGACGCGAAGCGCGGCGTGCAGTGGATACTGCTCGTGAACAGGTGGCTCAGGCTGTCGGTGCGCATCCCTCGCAGGTGCTGTTTTGCAGCGGCGGTAGCGAGGCGAACAATCTGGCGATCAAGGGCGGCACGGCTTATTTGAGTCCAGCCCAAGTGGTGGTCAGTGCCATCGAGCATCCCTGTGTGGCTAAACCGGCACGGGAATTGCAGGAACGAGGTTGGACCTGTCGTACTGTAGCGGTTTCGCCACACGGCGAAATCTCCACGGATGACCTGAAAAGTGCGCTGGAAAGCCCCACCGGTCTGGTTTGCGCGATGCTCGCCAACAACGAAACCGGGGTGGTGCAGGATATCTCCGGATTGTCCGAAATAGCACAGGAACGGGGCGCTCTACTGCATACCGACGCGGTTCAGGCGCTGGGCAAGATCAAGATTGATTTTGCCGCGCTGGGGGTGGATAGCTTGAGCATCTCGGCGCACAAGGCGTATGGCCCCAAGGGTGTGGGTGCCCTGGTGGTGGGGCGGCGCGTCGATTTGAAGGCGCAGATCAGCGGTGCGGGCCACGAAAAAGGCCTGCGCGCCGGCACCGAAAATGTGCCGGGCATCGTCGGATTCGGCATGGCTTGCGAACTGGCGGTGCGCCAGCTTGCGGATTATGAAAACCGGATCGGCGCACTGCGCGACGAATTCGAGCGAGAACTGAGCGCGCTGGGCGCGACAATTTTCGGGAGTTCGGCGCGGCGGTTGGCGAATACCAGTTTCTTCGCGTTTCCCCGCATCGAGGGGGAAACGCTGGTGATGGCCCTGGATAATGTGGGCTACGCGGTGGCGAGCGGTGCGGCGTGTTCCAGCGGGACCGCCAGCGCCACGTTGCTGGCGATGGGCGTGGATAACCAATTGGGGCGCGGCGCGGTGCGCGTCAGCCTGGGCCGGGACACCACCGGCGCACAGGTGGGCGGTCTGCTGCGGGCTCTGCAAAACGAGGTGGCGCGGTTGCGCGGCCTTTCCGCGATGAAAGTTTGAGATTTTTGGCATAGGAAAAAACATGGTCAAGACCCCGGTTTATCTCGATTATTCGGCTACGACGCCGGTCGATCCGCGCGTTGCGGAAAAGATGATCCCCTATCTGGTGGAAAAATTCGGCAATCCCGCCAGTCGCTCCCATCCCTTCGGCTGGGCAGCCGAGGAAGCCGTCGAACAGGCGCGCGAGCAGGTGGCGGCGCTGGTCAATGCCGATCCCAAGGAAATCGTGTGGACTTCCGGGGCCACCGAATCGAACAACCTCGCCATCAAGGGGGCCGCGCATTTCTACAGCGGCAAGGGCAAGCACCTGGTGACGATGTTGACCGAACACAAGGCGGTGCTCGACACCATGCGCCACCTGGAAAGCGAAGGCTTCGAGGTGACCTACCTGGCACCCGAATCGAATGGCTTGGTCAATCCCGAGACCTTCAAGGCGGCCCTGCGTCCCGACACCATTCTCGCCTCGGTGATGCTGGTCAACAATGAAATCGGGGTGATCCAGGACATCGAAACCCTGGGTGACATCTGTCGCGGCAAGGGCGTCCTGTTTCACGTCGATGCCGCGCAGGGCACCGGCAAGGTGGCCATCGATCTGAGAAAGCTGAAAGTCGATCTGATGTCCTTTTCGGCGCACAAGACTTACGGCCCCAAGGGCATCGGCGCGCTCTACGTGCAACGCAAGCCGCGCGTGCGCCTGGAAGCCCAGATGCACGGCGGTGGTCACGAGCGCGGGATGCGTTCCGGCACCTTGGCGACCCACCAGATTGTCGGCATGGGTGAAGCCTTCCGCATCGCCCGCGAAGAAATGGTCACTGAAAACGCGCGGATTCGCGCCCTGCGCGACCGTCTTTACGCAGGCCTGTCGAAAATCGAGGAAGTCCACCTCAACGGCGACCTGGAAAGCCGGGTGCCGCACAACCTCAACATGAGCTTCAATTTCGTCGAAGGCGAATCGCTGATTATGGCGGTCCGCGATCTGGCGGTGTCGAGCGGTTCCGCTTGTACCTCGGCGAGCCTGGAGCCGTCTTATGTCTTGCGCGCCCTGGGACGTAGCGACGAATTGGCGCACAGCTCGATCCGGTTTACCATAGGCCGTTTTACCACAGAGGACGAAGTGGATTTCGCCATTGACCTGATGACTCGCAATATCGGGCGTCTGCGCGAGATGTCGCCGTTGTGGGATATGTTCAAGGAAGGCATCGACCTGAGCACCGTGAAATGGGCGGCGCATTGAATTCAAGGGGCTATCGGCTAGTCCCCGGTTGTTAGAAGGAGAAACACCATGTCATACAGCACAAAAGTTTTGGATCATTACGAAAACCCGCGTAACGTCGGCAGCTTCGGCGGCGACGAAGAAGGTGTGGCTACCGGGATGGTCGGCGCGCCGGCTTGCGGCGACGTGATGAAGCTGCAAATCCGCGTGAACAAGGACGGCGTCATCGAAGATGCCAAGTTCAAGACCTACGGCTGCGGTTCGGCAATCGCCTCGTCGTCGCTGGTGACCGAGTGGGTCAAGGGCAAGACCCTCGATCAGGCGCTGGAAATCAAGAACACCCAGATTGCCGAGGAACTCGCTCTGCCGCCGGTGAAAATCCATTGCTCGGTACTGGCGGAAGACGCCATCAAGGCCGCCGTCGCCGACTACAAGGCCAAGCACGGCGAAACCGTGGAAACCAAGGTGTGCAGTTCACATTGAACCCCGTCCGGGATGAGGTGATGCCCATCCCGCCGGCCTCATACAGGAGAAACTGAAAATGGCAGTAACCATGACCGAAAGGGCAGCGAAACACGTTTCCAACTTCATCGCCAAGCGCGGCAAGGGCGTGGGTCTGCGCCTCGGCGTGCGCACCAGCGGTTGTTCGGGGATGGCCTACACCCTCGAATTCGCCGACGAAACGGCGGAAGACGATACCTTGTTCGAGAGCTTCGGCGTGACCGTGCTGGTCGATCCCAAGAGCCTGACCTATCTCGACGGCACCGAACTGGATTACGTGCGCGAGGGGCTCAACGAAGGCTTCAAGTTCAATAATCCCAACATCAAGGGCCAATGCGGCTGCGGGGAAAGTTTCAACGTCTGATGCTGGATTTCAACCAAAATCATTTTGAATTGTTCGGGTTGGCGCCGGCGTTCAGCATTGATCTGACCCAGCTCGAACAGTCCTACCGCGATATCCAGGCGCAGGTCCATCCCGACAAGCACGCCCATCTGGGCGACGTCGAGCGGCGCCTGGCGATGCAGTGGGCGACCCACACCAACGAGGCTTACCAGACCCTGCGCCAACCCTTGAGTCGGGCGCGCTATTTGTTGCAGTCCAACGGCGTCGACAGCGGCGAGGAAACCAATACCGCGATGTCCCCGGCCTTCCTGATGGAACAGATGGAATGGCGGGAAGCTATTGGCGAAGCCAAGGCCGCCGAAGCGGTTGAGGATCTGGAGCGTCTCGCCGCGCGCCTGCGCCAGGAAATGCAGCAGCGCCACGAAGGGCTGCGCGTCTCGCTCGACGAAAAACGCGATTTCGGCCGCGCGGCGGAACAGGTGCGCGAACTCAAATTCATGGAAAAATTGCGCGAGGAAATTCTCCACGCGCTGGAAGCATTGGAAGACTAGATGGCTTTATTGCAAATCGCCGAACCCGGCTTGTCCGCCGCGCCGCACCAACACCGACTGGCGGTGGGGATCGATCTGGGAACCACCAATTCGCTGGTCGCCACCGTGCGCAGCGGCATCAGCGTGGTCCTCAACGACGAGGAGGGCCGCCCGCTGCTGCCTTCCGTGGTGCGCTACCTGAGCGACGGCAACATCGAGGTGGGCTATGCCGCCCAGGCCATGCAAAGCGCCGACCCGCACAACACCGTGGTTTCGGCCAAGCGCTTCATGGGGCGCGGGGTGCGCGACATTGCCAATATTACCAACCTGCCTTACCAGTTTCTCGATGCGCCGGGCATGGTGCAACTCAAGACCGCCGCCGGGGTGAAAAGCCCGGTGGAAGTGTCGGCGGAAATTCTCAAAACCTTGCGCGCCCGCGCCGAAAAATCGCTGGGCGGCGATCTGGTCGGTGCGGTGATTACCGTCCCGGCGTACTTCGACGACGCACAGCGCCAGGCGACCAAGGACGCTGCCCGGCTGGCCGGTCTCAATGTCCTGCGCCTGCTCAACGAGCCGACCGCCGCCGCCGTGGCCTACGGCCTGGATAATGCCGCCGAGGGGGTTTACGTGGTCTACGACCTGGGCGGCGGGACTTTCGACGTGTCGATCCTGCGTTTGAGCCGCGGGGTATTCGAAGTGATGGCGACCAATGGCGATTCGGCCTTGGGCGGCGATGATTTCGACCACCGCATCTATTGTTGGGTGCTCGAACAGACCGGTTTGTTCGCCCCGAACGCCCAGGATACCCGGTTGCTCCTGACCCGCGCCCGCGAAGCCAAGGAAGAGTTGACCTACCATCCCGAAACCCAGATCACCGCCGTACTCTCCAGCGGCCAGACCATCGATGTGTGCCTGACCGGCAAGATTTTTACCGAGATCACCCAAAGCCTGGTCAACAAGACCCTCGCCCCGACCAAAAAAGCCCTGCGTGACGCCGGGTTGGGCGTCGAGGAAGTGAATGGTGTGGTGATGGTCGGCGGTTCCACGCGGATGCCGCAAATCCAGCGCGCCATCGGCGAATATTTCGGACGCGAACCCCTCAATAATCTCGATCCTGACAAAGTCGTCGCACTGGGTGCGGCGATCCAGGCCAACGTCCTGGCCGGCAACCGTTCCGGCGACGACTGGCTGCTGCTCGACGTGATTCCCCTGTCGCTGGGCCTGGAAACCATGGGCGGTTTGACCGAAAAAGTCATCCCGCGCAATTCCACCATTCCCGTGGCGCGCGCCCAGGAATTCACCACCTACAAGGACGGCCAGACCGCCATGAGCATCCACGTGGTGCAGGGCGAGCGCGAACTGGTCAGCGATTGCCGCTCCCTCGCCAAATTCGAACTGCGCGGCATTCCGCCCATGGCTGCGGGTGCTGCGCGGGTGCGCGTGACCTTCCAGGTGGATGCCGACGGCCTGCTGTCGGTGGCGGCGCGCGAAAAGAATTCCGGGGTGGAAGCCTCGGTGGTGGTGAAACCCTCCTATGGCCTCTCCGACGGTGAAATCGCCGACATGCTGAAAAGCTCCCAGCAACATGCCCGCGAGGACATGGATGCGCGCAACCTGCGCGAACAGCAGGTGGAAGCCGGGCGCATCCTCGATGCCGTGGCGGCGGCGCTGGAACAGGACGGGGCGCTGATCGACGCCAAGGAGCGCGCCACCATCGAAAAAAATATGATGGTTTTGCGTGGCAAGCTGGAAGGCAGCGATCCGAACGCCATCAAATTTGCCGTGGAAGCGCTCAACCGCGCCACCGAGAATTTCGCCGGTCAACGCATGAACGCTAGCGTCCAGAAGGCGCTGGCCGGCCATAAGCTTGAAGAATTGGAGGGCTAAATGCCGCAAATCATCGTTCTGCCGCACCACGAATTGTGTCCCGATGGCGCGGTGATCGAAGCCGAAAGCGGCGTCTCGATTTGCGATGCGTTGCTTGAGCACGACATTGAAATCGAACATGCCTGCGAAAAATCCTGCGCCTGCACCACCTGCCATGTGATTGTGCGGGAAGGCTTCGATTCCCTGGAGCCCTCCGACGAACTGGAAGACGACATGCTCGACAAGGCTTGGGGCCTGGAGCCGAATTCCCGGCTGTCCTGTCAGGCCGTGCTCGGCGAGACCGATCTGGTGGTGGAAATCCCCAAGTACACCATCAACCTGGCGAGCGAGAAGCATTGATTGGATTGGCGGCTGGCCGCTAGTCCCTAACAGTAAGGAGTCCCCCATGAAATGGATCGACATTGCCGACATCGCCATCGAACTCAGCGAGAAATTTCCCGACACCGATCCACGTTATGTGCGTTTCACCGACCTGCACAACTGGGTCATGGAATTGCCGGGGTTCGACGACGACCCCAACCATTCCAATGAAAAAATTCTCGAAGCGATTCAGTCTGCCTGGATTGAAGAATCGGCTTGATAGCCCGGCGCTATGAGGGCGCCCCGGTATCCCGCATTTTGTGCGGGAGTCCTTGTTCTCTCTGACTTTCCACCTTACCATTCGTAAAAACCCCTTTCCGGTTGTGAGAAATTCCGAATGGCAATGAAATTGTTGCAGCAAGCCGACGCACGGGAATTCGCCGCGCTCATTGATGAATGGCGCGGGGCTGACCAAGCGTTTCATGTCCTGGCTTTTTTCCCCGAGCCGGAGAGCGCGCAGGTGGCGGTGCTGCAGGCAGTGTGCCGGGAATCCGGCATCCCCCTGGCGGGGGCGGTGTTTCCCGAATTGATCGATGGGGCGACGACGCTGAAACACGGTGCCTTGCTGCTGCGCGTCGATCAAGCGCCGCCGCCTTTGCTGATCGAAGGTGTCGGCAAGGGGGCGGCTACCGAGCAGATTGCCGGTTACGTCGAAGACCATCTCGGCGAGGACGGCGAGGCCGCCCTGTTTTGCTTGTTCGATGCCCTCGTGCCGACCATCGCCACTCAGCTCGATGCCCTGTATTTGCGCCTCGCCGACCGGGTCCGCTATTTCGGGGTGAACGCCGGCAACGAGCGTTTCGTCTCGGCACCGTGTCTTTTCGACAGCGAGCGTTTCGTGGCGGACGCGCTGCTGCTCCAATTGCTTCCCGATCATCCGGGCGCCTGCCTGGAACATGGTTATGCGGTGCCCAATCGTTTCATTACCGCCACCTCGGCGCAAGGCAACCGGATCGTTCAGATCGACTGGCAACCCGCCCTCGAAGTGTATCGCGAGGTGATGGCGCTGCAATATGGCGTCACCATAGACCGCGACAACTTCTATGCCCATGCCGTGCATTTCCCGTTCGGCATCCTGCGTGCCGACGGCGAGGTGTTGGTGCGCATTCCGGTGGCTCTCGATGAAGCGGGCGGTATTGTCTGCGTCGGCGAAATTCCTCCCAATTCGGTGTTGGCGCTTCTTGATGCACGGGCCGGCAGCGGTGAGGCCGCCGCCGCGCTGGCCGGTAATCTCGCGGACGGAAAGATGCGGCCTGGCGACGCACTATTGCTGTTCTATTGTGCCGGGCGGCGCATGCATATCGGTGCCGGGATGGCCGATGAGTTGCGCGATCTGATGCAGCGTAGCGGTGTGGAAAAACTGGTGGGCGCGCTGTCGTTGGGGGAAATCGGGGAATCGCGTAGCGGCGGCTATCCGCTGTTCCACAACGCGACCTTGGTGGGGGTGCCGTGGCCGAACTGCTGAACCGCGAACACGCGCTGGCGATCCTCTACGATCTGGCCCTGACCATCGGCAGCGAAGTGACGGTTGCACCGTTGCTTACCCGCACGGTACAGCGCCTGATGTACCACACCGGGTTTCCGGTGGGGATCATCCTGGCCGATGAAGGCAAAAGCATCGAAGGGGAATGGGGGGTATTGCGCCTGCAAACCGCCATTGGCGACTATGCGCTGGCAAGGCGCCAGGGAGAATGGCTGCGGTTACCCACGGCGCTGACCGAAGGCCCGGCAACATTGGGCGAAGCACCCGAACTGTTGGCTGCGCTGGGGGCGCGCAAACCCCGCCAATCTTACCTACGGCTTCCTGTGGAAGGTTTCGGTAAGGTGCTGCTGCTCGGGGATCGCCTGCCCGCCACCGATTTGCATCTGGCCGAATTGTTTGCACCGCTCATGGCGCGGCTCGCCACCACCATCAAGCTGTGTCGCAGTTACGAGAAGGAAGTGCAGCATCGCCTGGAGCGCATGGCCTATTACGACGCGCTGACCGAGTTGCCCAACGCCTTGCTGTTTTCCGATACCGTGCGTCAGACCTTGATCGGCGCGCGGCGCGTGAATGCCTGGCTGGCCGTGGTTTATCTGGATATCGACGATTTCCGACAGTTCAACAACCGCTTCGGCCAGAACATGGGCGACCGCCTGCTGGCCGCCGTTGCCCATCGCCTGGAAAAACACCTGCGCTCGGGTGAAATGGCGGCCCACCTGATGGGAGACGATTTCGCCCTGTTGCTGCCCAATTTGAACGGTTGGGAGAGCGTCGAGACGCGGGTGGCGGAAGTTCTGCAACTGGATCGGGAGCCGTTCGTCATTGGTGGACAAACCGTGCAAGTCACCGCGAGCATGGGGGTTGCCGTCCACCCGGTGGACGCCGATGACGCCGACAGCCTCATGCGTCATGCCCAGATTGCCATGCATCAGGCCAAGGAAGAAGCGCGCGGGCGTTTCCGTTTCTTCGATGCGGAACACGACCGCCGTACCTCGGAGCGGCGGTCCCTGGTGGGGAAGGTTGAAAACGCCCTGGTGCAGGGGGAATTGCGCCTCTATTACCAGCCCAAGGTGGATTTGTTTTCCGGGCAGGTAGTGGGTTTCGAGGCGCTGCTGCGCTGGTTCGACCCGGCGCGGGGGATGGTTCCGCCCGGAGAATTTCTGCCGGCGGTCGAGGATAGCGAACTGATCGTGCGGATCGGTGAATGGGTGATGCGCGAAGCGTTGCGGCAGGCCGTGGCGTGGCGCAAGGGCGGGCTGAATACCACGGTCAGCGTGAACATCGCCGGTCGCCACCTGCAATTGCCGGATTTCGTCGAGCGCGTCCGCCAGGCCTTGCGCGACGTGCCGGAGGCCACCCCGGATTGTCTGGACATCGAAATCCTCGAATCCACTATTTTGAGCGATTTTGCCCACGTCCGGCAGGTTATCGAGGAGTGTGGCGAAATCGGCATCGGTTTCGCCCTCGACGATTTCGGTACCGGCTATTCCTCGCTGGCTTATCTCGGCCAGTTGCCGGCGGCCACTGTCAAGATCGACCAAAGCTTCGTGCGCAACATGTTCGAGCGGCGCGAGGATCAGACCATCATCGAGGCCATCGTGCAGATTGCCGAGGTGTTCGGCAGGCAAGTGGTGGCGGAAGGGGTGGAATCTTCCGACCACGGCATTCTGCTGGTCAGCATGGGTTGCCGGGTCGCACAGGGCTTCGGCATCGGACGCCCAATGCCGGCGGAGAACGTGTCGGAATGGACCAAATCGTTTCGCATTCCCGCCGATTGGTTCGGCTGGCAGGATACCAACTGGCATCCGTCGCTGTACAACCTGTTCCGTGCCCGCCACGCGCACCGGGTCTGGTATGAGGAATTGGTCGGCGCGGTAAAACGCCACGAACCCGTCACCGTGCCGGTCAATCCACACGAATGCCGCCTTGGACAATGGCTGGATTCGTGCGTCGAACTCGGTTACGACCACCCGATTTTTAAGGAGCTGGGTGCCACCCACGAGCATTTGCATTCCTTGATCGATACGCTGGAAGCCAGGCTGGCAAAGGGCGATCGGGCGGCAATACAGGCGATATTCGGGGAATTCGAGGCAGTCTCTGCACGAATATTGACCCTGATTGACGACATGATCCGCATCGAGTCGGCCAAGCACCCGCTCAAGGGAAAGAATAGTGTTGAATGTCGAGTCGTTGAGGAGGGAGCACCTACGGTTTCTTTGCAGGAACCGTGAGCGAAGCGTACCTATCAACTCGGCATCAAAAGCCCCGGATTAATCCCCGCTTTATCCCTGCCTTGATTTGTGACCCCTCATGCCACATAATCCTGGCTTTGCGGCGTAAACATTGAAGCGGGGCGGGGTTGATGCGGATTTTATTGAGTAACGACGACGGTTACTTTTCACCTGGTCTGGCTTGTCTCGCTGAAACACTTTCCGCCATCGCCGAAGTCATCGTGGTGGCCCCCGAATCAGACCGCAGCGGGGCCAGCAATTCCCTTACCCTCGACCGCCCCCTGAGCTTGCGCAAGTCCCATAGCGGGTTTTACTACGTCAACGGGACGCCCACCGATTGCGTCCATCTGGCGGTTACCGGGATGTTGCCGGAATTGCCGGACATGGTGATTTCCGGTATCAATCACGGCGCCAACATGGGCGACGACACTCTGTATTCAGGCACCGTGGCAGCCGCCACCGAAGGTTATTTGTTGGGCATACCCTCCATCGCGGTATCGCTGGCCAGCAAGTCGGCGGGCAATTATCCGACCGCGGCGCGGATCGTGAAGGAAATCGCCGAACGTTACTCCGCCAACCCGTTTCCCCAGCCCATCCTGCTCAACGTCAACGTGCCGGATGTGCCTTACGAACAACTGCAAGGCACGCTCGTCACCCGCTTGGGCAAGCGCCACAAGGCTGAACCGGTGGTAAAGATGGTCAATCCGCGCGGCGAAACCATGTACTGGGTGGGCGCCGCCGGAGCGGCGGCGGATGCCGGGGAGGGCACCGATTTTCACGCGGTTGCCAACGGCAAGGTTTCCATCACGCCCTTGCAGATCGACTTGACCCAGTTTGCCCAGGTCGAATCCGTGGATCGCTGGCTCAAGGCATGAACAACAAGATTCACGGCATCGGCATGACCTCGCAACGCACCCGGACGCGCATGCTGGACCGCCTGCGCGGGCAGGGAATCAAAGACGAGGTGGTGCTGGAGATCATGGGGAGCATTCCCCGCCACATTTTCGTCGAGGAAGCCCTGGCGCACCGCGCCTACGACGACGACGCCCTGCCCATCGGCTACGGACAGACTATTTCCAGCCCTTACACCGTGGCACGTATGTCCGAACTCCTGCGCGCCGGGGGCAGGCTCAATAAGGTTCTCGAAATCGGCACCGGCTGTGGCTATCAGACTTCCGTGCTGTCCGGTCTAGCCAAGGACGTTTACACCGTGGAACGGATCGCGCCCCTGCTTGCCAAGGCACGCGAGCACTTCCGCGCCCTGCGCATACTCAACGTGCGTGCCCGCCATGCCGACGGCACCATGGGGTTACCCGAAACTGGACCGTTCGACGCGATTATCATGACTGCGGCGGCGACCCGCGTTCCCCCGGAGTTGCTCGATCAACTAGCGCCCGGAGGCCGCTTGGTGATGCCGGTGGGCACCGCCGAGCAGCGTCTTTGTCTGGTGGAATACGATGGCAAGGACTTTCGCCAGACCCAACTCGAAGCGGTGCGTTTCGTACCGTTGTTGCCGGGGTTGGCATGAACGACGGGGGGGCGACGCACGTATTTCTCCGCCTCCGCTCTTGGGGTCTGATCCTGGCTGTTGCGGGACTTTCCCTGCTCGCCGGTTGCGGATCCACGGGCCGACATGCTCCGGTGGTCGATCGTGCGGTTTCTCAGGGGGGAATCCCGGCGCCGCGCAAGGCCGCAACGCGACCGGTCCGGTCGCCCGATTCGCGGCCCCAGAGCTATACCGTGCAAAAGGGCGATACCCTTTACGGGATTTCCTTCGAGTATGGCTTCGACTACAAGGAAGTCGCAGAATGGAATGGCATCGAAGCGCCATACATCATCCGCCCCGGCCAGCAAATCCGTTTTAGCCAGGGGGGGCAGTCAACCCAGGGCGGTGGCGAGGCGCAAGTGGCGGTGATGCCCCTGAAAGGTGCCGCAGCGGAGAGCAAGCCGGTGTCCGGCGATCCAACGGTGAAGACCGAGCCCAAGGCGATCAAGCTGCCCTATAGCGAGCAGGCGTTGCATGCCGAAGTCAAGTCGCCGGCCAATCCTGCCCTCCCGCCGCCTGCGCCACCGGCAGTGGTGGCAGCACCGCCGGTGGTAGCGGAAAAGCCGCCGACCAAGATGGTCGAGGAGAAAAAAGACAGCGGTACGGATGACGAGGAAAAAGTGGATTGGGGTTGGCCCACCCAAGGTAAGGTGGTGGGGGAGTTTAGCGAAAGTGGTAGTGCCAAGGGAGTGGAGATCGCCGGCAAGAACGGCCAGCCGGTGGTGGCGACCGCCGCCGGGAAGGTGGTATATAGCGGCAGCGGCCTGCGCGGCTATGGCAAGTTGATTATCATCAAACACAACAAGACCTATCTCAGTGCTTATGCGCACAACAGCCAGATTCTGGTCAAGGAAGGGCAAAACGTGAGCAAGGGCCAGAAAATCGCGGAAATGGGCGACAGCGATGCCGACCGCGTCAAACTGCATTTCGAGATCCGGCGTTTTGGCAAGCCGGTCGATCCGATGAAATATCTTTCCAGCGACGGGGCGGCATGAGCGACGAAAATTTATCCGAAGACGCCGAAGCGCCGGAAGAGGATCAGCTTTCCGCCGATGGACCAATTACGGCGGCACCTGAGCCGTTGCACGCCGATAGCGAATTTCAGGGCGATGCGACCCTGATTTACTTGCGCGAAATCGGCCAGAACGCCTTGCTCAAGGCCGACGAGGAAGTGGCCTTGGCGCGGCGGGTCAAGCAGGGCGATTTCGATGCTCGCCAGCGCATGATCGAATGCAATCTGCGTCTCGTGGTGAATATTGCCAAACACTACATCAATCGCGGGTTGGCCCTGCTCGACCTGATCGAGGAAGGCAACATGGGATTGATGCATGCGCTGGACAAGTTCGAGCCGGAGCGTGGCTATCGTTTTTCTACTTATGCCACTTGGTGGATACGCCAGAATATCGAGCGCGCCATCATGAACCAGTCGCGCACCATTCGCCTGCCGGTGCACATCGTCAAGGAACTGAATACCTGTCTGCGTGCCTGGCGTCATCTGGAAGCCCACAATGAGCATGAGCCGACCCCCGAGGACGTCGCTCACCTGCTCGACCGTCCGGTCGATGAAGTGCGTTACGTGCTGGGGTTGAACGAACGCATGGCGTCGCTCGATGCGCCGCTCGACATCGACCCGTCGCTATCCATCGGCGAGGCGATACCCGACGAACAGGGGTTGCTGCCGGAAAATCTCTTGCAGAATGCCGAAGTGGAAGCGCACGTCCACGAGTGGATGGGTGAATTGTCGGACAAACAGCGCTGGGTGATCGAGCGGCGCTTTGGCCTGAATGGGCTGGAAATCGAAACGCTGGAACAGTTGGCAACCGGTCTGGGTATCACCCGCGAAAGGGTACGCCAGATCCAGTTGGAAGCCTTGCAGGCTCTGCGCCGGCTCCTGAAACGCAAAGGCGTGTCGCGGGATTTCGTGCTGTAATCAAAAGGGGAAATTGGGGAGGCGGGAATCAGCCATCCTCCCGAATCGCCTATTTCTGAAAACAGGACCGAATGTTGCTTGGGAATTCCTGTTGGGAATTTATCAGGGCTGGCGGATAATGCCGCCACTTCAGGAGGGCACCGTGCTGCATTCATTCAAACAATTCATCAATTCGATCCTGACCCGCCTGCTCGCGGACATCGCCTGCGAGAGCCTTTCCTGCATGGTGTTGCCGGGAAAACATTCGCCGTTGCTGTCCAGACGTCGCGCTGAAATGATTATTTCCCGGGTGCGCCTGGTGGCGGCAATGTTTGCCGTCCTTACACCGCTGTGGATCATCATCGACGTGTGGGTGTTTGAAGCCAAGGTCGCGCTTATGCTGGGGGCCGGGCGTGTCGTTACCAGCATCGGTTTTGCGGCGTTGGCGGTGGCTTACAGCCATTCCCAGAAAATGTCTGATGCTTACCGGGCACTGGCTGTCATGTTCGGTATCCCTACGCTGTTTTTCGTTTATTCCCATCCCCTGTTGTCGCATTTTCAGTTGACCGGCGCGGCGGCGGCGATTGCCGCCGGGTATGCCTTCTTGCCGTTCGTGATGGTGGCGGGGTTAAGCGTGTTTCCCCTGACCGCGATGGAAGGGTTCCTCTACGCGTTGCCGGTATTGTGTGCCGAAGCGGGCGTGGCCCTGATGCAACTCGACCTGTTGAGCTGGAGTTCGCATCTGGGGGCTTTCTGGCTGTTGCTGTTGATTACCGCGACCGCCACCTTGTCCGGCATGAGCCAACTGGCTTTCATGGCCGCCTTGGTTGCGCAGGCGACCCACGATCCATTGACGCAGTGCTTCAGCCGGGCAAGCGGCGAGGAAATGCTCAATATCCAGTTTCGCATCGCCAATCGCAACGGATCGTCCCTTGCCGTGGTGTTTGTCGATCTCGACAACTTCAAGAAAGTTAACGACGGCTTTGGGCACGATGCCGGCGACAAGGTACTGATAGGCGCCACCGAGGCTATCCGGGATGCCTTGCGGGGCGGAGACGTGATGATTCGTTGGGGGGGCGAGGAATTTCTCGTGCTATTGCCCAATACCCATTGCCGGGAGGCCGCCACTCTGGTCGAGCGTTTACGCGCCAAGGGCTTGGGGACAAGGCCGGACGGCATTGAGCAGACGGCCAGCTTCGGGATCGCCACCAATCTTGCCGATTGCGCCAAGGACGGCCCGCATTTGGTGGAACTGGCGGATCAGCGCATGTATCGGGCCAAGGCGGAAGGCAAGGATCGTTACGTGGGGTGCGAGGATTTGCAGTAAACGTTCCGCTCAAGTCAGGGTGTAGATCGCTACGACTTCATTGCCTTCGTTCAAGTATTCAAGCTTGGCACACAGTGATTTGACCAGTGCAATCCCGCGCCCGGCGAATCCCATATTGGCGCCAAGGTCGCAATTGACCAGCTTCGAAAAGTCGAATCCAGGCCCGCTATCGTGAACGCGCAACACCAGGAAATCCTGTTCACCCTGATGCATTCGCTGCAATTCGACTATCACCGAAGCTTCCTGCAAGGCCGCCAGCCTTTCCTCGCGCAGGGACAGGAACCGGTCGAATCCGTCTTCCAGGCATTTCAGGCTCGAATCCAGCCCCAAAATCCCGTGATCCAGTGCGTTGTTATACAGTTCGGTAATAATCAGGAACAGTTCGCGGCACTGCTTTTGGTTTAGGCGGATTTGCCCCAGCCAGTTCATCAGGAGCGGAAGTACGTCCAGGGATTTCAACTCTGCGGCGCTCAGTTCGATATTGAGGCGCCACTGGCCGGGAGAGATGTGATAGTTGAATTCTTTCTCGACATGTTCTGGGGCGATGGTTTCACCCGAGTATTCGAGAGGGCACCGAACCCCTACCATGGATATGTCATCCTGGCCTGGCCGGTCACCGAGGAAGTTCTCCAGCGAGCGTTTCAGGTAATCGAAACGCTCGTCGTTTCCCTCGCTGGCGAGAGCATCGCGGACCCGCTGGTATCCGAAGCGCTCGCCGTCGGCATTTTCCGCTTCGACCACGCCATCGGAGGTCAGAATCAACTGGCCGTCGTCGTGCCAATAGTAGATTTCGGTTTTGCCGTCGAATGAGTCGTAATCGAGAATCCCCAACGGCGGATGGTTGGATTCCCACCTATTGAGGATTTCCCCATTCTCGCTTACAAAGTAGGCGGTGGGGGCTCCGCCGTTCCAGATGCGGATGGCGCGCTTGGAAAGATCAATGGAGACCAGGACTGCCGCCACGAAGCGCTCAGTGGGGAGCAGCAACTTGATCTTGCGGTTGAGTTCCTGGGCAATGCTGGAAATGGAAAAACCTTTTTCCGTCATGCCGTAGAACACCTCGATGACCGGCATGGCGTTGAGCGCTGCGGAAAGACCGTGCCCGGTGCCGTCGGCCAGAACGATGTGGAGAATTCCACCGGGAGTGGCGGCGGCGGCGATGATGTCGCCGCTGAAATTGCTGGTTGGTTTGAGATAGTGGCGGATCAGCGGATTGTTGATCTCCTCGTTGTAGATGATCCGTTCCAGCAAGTGTTTGGCGAGTTGCTCCTCGCGTTCGTTTTCTTCGCGGTAACGCGTCAGTTGCTCGGCATTTTCGGTGATTACCCGCTGCATTTCGGCGATACGCTGCATCGCCTTGATTTTGGCCTTGAGCAGGGTCAGGTTGACCGGTTTGGTGAGGTAATCGTCGCCGCCGGCTTCCAGTCCCTGTACCTGATCCTGATCCTGTGCCTTGGCGCTCAGGAAAATCACCGGAATCCATTTTTCTCCGGCCAACTTGCGGATCCGGGTGGTGGCTTCATAGCCGTCCATTACCGGCATCATCACGTCCATGAGGATGAGGTCGGGGCTTTCGCGGAGGAACATGTCCACGGCCTCCTGCCCGTTGCGGGCGGCAACCGCCAGATGGCCTTCCGCGGTAATCAGCTTGCTGATCAGGAGTAGGTTGAGTTCGGTATCATCGACAACCAGAACCTTGAGTTTTTTTGGCATGGAATAAACCACCCGTTTAGCCGGGCGGCATCGAGAGGTGGTGTCCCTGACCGCGGGCCTGATCCAGGCCTGCAGTGGCGGATAGGAGGCACCGATGTTCCGGCATTAGCGGATGGTGAACAACTTGTTGAAGTTGGCCACTTCCAGAACCTGTTGGACGATACCCTTGCAATTGAGCAGGGAAAGCTTGCGGTTCGATGAATTGGCCTTCTCACGCAACAACAGCAACATGCCCAGTGCCGAACTGTCGAGGTATTCGACCTTATCCATGTCGACCATGATTTCTCCGGTGGCACCAGCTTTCAGCGCGTCTTCGCTGGAATTACGAAATTCACGGTGGGCGTTGAAATCGAATCGCCCGCTCATGGCGATGGTAACGTCGTTGCCGTTATGGTGAACGGTGATTTGCATAGTCATGAATCATTTCCTCTCAAAAAAATATTAAACCCGGAAAGCACGTTGACCCAGGGTGGACAAATAGGTCATTACTTTGGAAGACATTTGCGGAATCGCTACGATTTCATCGACTCCGCCCATGGCGATCGCTTCCTTGGGCATCCCGAACACCACGCAACTCGCTTCATCCTGAGCGAAATTGTAAGCTCCTGCCTGTTTCATTTCCAGCATTCCCGCAGCGCCGTCCTTGCCCATGCCGGTCAGGATCACACCAATGGCATTTTTGCCGACGCAGTTGGCGGCGGAACGGAACAGCACATCCACCGACGGACGGTGACGATTCACCGGCGGGCCGCTGGAAAGTTCGCAGACGTAGTTCGCGCCGCTACGCTTGACCAGCAGATGGGAATGTCCCGGCGCGATGAAGGCGTGGCCGGGCAGAATCCGGTCGCCGTTTTCGGCTTCCTTGACGGTGATTTTACACAAGCTGTCGAGGCGATTGGCGAAAGACTTGGTAAAGGCTTCCGGCATGTGCTGGGTGATGGCTATGCCGGGGCAGTCGGGAGGAAGTTTGATGAGAAAATCCTTGATGGCTTCGGTGCCGCCGGTTGAGGCCCCGACGATGATGAGTTTTTCCGTCGAGGCGATCCGATTGGACAGCGAGGGCAGGACCGCGTCGGCGGAAAGACTTTTCTGGACGTCCAGGTTGGCTTTTTTGATATGCGCCCGTGCAGCAGCACGGATTTTCTCGGCGATTTCCGTGCTGTAATCCTGCAAGCCGCGGGCGATATCGAGCTTGGGCTTGGAAATGAAATCCACCGCCCCGAGTTCCAGGGCGCGCAGGGTGACATCCGACCCTCTTTCGGTCAGCGAGGAGATCATCACCACCGGCATGGGACGCAGGCGCATGAGTTTTTCGAGGAAGCCCAGGCCGTCCATCCGCGGCATTTCCACGTCGAGCGTGAGAACGTCCGGGTTGAGCTGCTTGATCAACTCGCGAGCCACCAGCGGGTCTGGTGCGGAGCCGACGACTTTCAAGTCGGGGTGGCTGTCGATGATTTCTTTCAGCACGCTGCGAATCAGCGCGGAATCATCGACTATGAGAACTTTGATGGCCATTAATTCAATTCCTTCGGGAGGAGCTAGGAGGCACGTGCGAGGGGGCAGGGTGCGGGATCGATTATTCGATGCTCTGGTGCTGGCCTGCTTGGTCCCTGTTACCCGGCTCCCAAATTAAAACAATTCCACGTCGCCTTCCACTTTGGAATAACCCAAGCGCGACTCGTATTCTTTCTCGCGTTCGATAATCGTGTTGTTGTGCACGCTACGCAGTTTTTTTACCAAGACCCGCCCCGTTTGTGGGAAAAAATATACCTTGCGCGGATAGATGTCGAGCAGATCCTTGGCGACCAGTTTGATGTTCTCGGTTTCCAGGAAATCTTGGGCGAATTCCGCATTGCGCGCCCCCACGTTGGTGACGGTGAATCCACGCAGCACATTGCCGCCGCCGAAGATTTTTGCCTCGAAGTTGGCGCGTCGCGCACCCAATTTGAGCAAATGGTTGATCAACATTTCCATCGCATAGGTGCCATAGCGGGCCGATGTGCTCAATGGATCGTCGGCGTGGTTATCGCTGTGCGGCAGCATGAAATGATTCATTCCGCCGATACCGGTGGCGCGGTCGCGCAGACAAACCGATACGCACGAGCCGAGGACCGTGACGATGATCATGTCGCGGGTGGTTGCGTAATACTCGCCGGGCAGAATCTTCGCCGCGTCCTTTTCGAAGTTGCGGTCGAAGTAGAGATTCGGTGCGAGAACCTCCTGATAGCCGTCGCTAGCCATGATAAGCCCTTGTCTTGGCTTCGGCAGTCAATTCGTAGACGGTTTTGCCGCGTGATTTGAAAAGATCGGCGGCATGATAGAAGCTTTCCGAGTGTCCCGCGAACAACAGCCCATCCGGGCGTAGCAGGGGCACAAATTTTTCCAGGATTTTGTATTGCGTCTGCTTGTCGAAATAGATCATGACATTACGGCAGAAGATTGCTTCGAAGGGGCCGCGCATGGGCCATTTTTCATCGAGCAAATTAATCTGGCGAAAGGTGATCATGTCTTGCAATTCGTGGCGGACTTTGGCGTGCCCTTCATGGCTGCCGGTGCCCTTGAGAAAGAAGCGTTTTGCCATGTCGCGCGGGAGTTTTTCCAGCCTGTCGAGGGGGTAAACGCCTGCCGCGGCTTTTCTCAGTACATTGGTGTCGATATCGGTAGCCAGGATGGTCACCGGTGGCGTGTAAGTGCCAAACAGGTCGATCATGGTCATCGCCATCGAATAGGACTCCTCTCCGGTGGAGGATGCGGAACACCACAAATTGATGTGCTGGCCCTTGCCCATGTAGCGTTTGATATGCTCGGCGAGCGCCGGAAAATGGTGCTCTTCTCGGAAAAAAGCGGTGAGGTTGGTGGTGAGGGCATTGGTGAAAGCCTCCGTCTCATCGCTGTCATCCCCGCGTTCCAGATTGTTCAGGTACTGTACGAAGGAGCTTGTTCCGGTGGCGCGCAAGCGTCGCGCCAAGCGGCTATAAACCATGTCCATCTTGACCGGACTGAGCGAAATACCGACCCGTTCATACAACATTTTCCTCACCCTTTCAAAATCCTGGGTGGTGAAAGCAAATTCGCGATCATTGCTCATTTTTATTTGGGGCGGGAAGCTAGTCGCCAGTCAAAGTGAAATTGCCGCATTCTTAGGCGTCGGCCGGGTGTGGAGTCAGTGCTATTGCCCGCGATATTGCCACATTTTGTGACCCTTTTTCGCGGACATGGGGCTTTTCCCGCGTTTTCAGGTGACTGACGGAGGCCGGGAGCGGGTGGCGCCGGATGCTCGCCTCCCGGCCTCAGTTGCGTTAAAACTCCTGCCATTCCTCGTCGTCTGTCGCTGCCGCCTTGGTCGGCTTGGCAGCCTTGGGCTTGGCCGGGGCCGGATGACGCGCAGCCGGCTTGGCATGAGCGATGGCCGTGGTTTTGGCGGCAGGGCGGGCCATGCCCATGCTGCTGGTGGCGAGTTTGAACACGCTCACCGAGGTGGACAGGTTCTGCGCCTGCTCTTCCAACGATTCGGCGGCGGCTGCTGCTTCTTCCACCAGCGCGGCATTCTGCTGGGTGACTTCATCCATTTGGGTGATGGCCTGGTTGACCTGTTCAATGCCCGAGCTTTGCTCCACCGACGCGGCGGAGATTTCCGCCATGATGTCGGTGACGCGCTTGATGCTGGTGACGATCTCTTCCATGGTCTGACCGGCTTCGCCGACCAGTTTGGTGCCGTTCTCCACCTTGTCCACCGAGTCGCCGATCAGGGTCTTGATCTCCTTGGCGGCAGCGGCGGAACGTTGGGCGAGGTTGCGCACTTCGGCGGCCACCACCGCGAAACCGCGCCCCTGTTCGCCGGCACGGGCGGCTTCGACGGCGGCATTCAGGGCGAGAATGTTGGTCTGGAAGGCGATGCCGTCGATTACCGAGATGATGTCGACGATCTTGCGCGACGATTCGTTGATCGAACTCATGGTGCCGACCACCTGGGAGACCACCGCCCCGCCCTTGCCGGCCACATCGCTGGCACCGATGGCGAGCTGGTTGGCCTGCTTGGCATTCTCGGCGTTCTGCTTCACGGTGCTGGTCAGTTCTTCCATGCTGGAGGCGGTTTCTTCCAGGCTGGAGGCTTGTTCCTCGGTGCGTTGCGACAAGTCGGAGTTGCCCATCGCGATTTCCTTGGAAGCCGTACCGATGGAATCGACGGCTTCCTTGATCTCACCCACCAGCCTTTTCAGGTTGTCTACCGTTGTGTTGACGGCTTGCTTTACGTCGTTGTACGCACCTTGATATTCGCGTGTGACGGTTTGGGTCAGGTCGCCCTGAGCCAATGCCTGGGCGACGTGGATAGTGTCTTTGAAAGCGGTATCGACAGTGTCGGAGAGTTGGTTCAACAGTTCGGAGAGGGTCTTGGTGTAGCCGGCTTTGCCGGCCATATCCATCTTGATGCTGAACTCGCCCTTGTTGGCCGCTTCGACGATCTGCTGGATTTCGGCGACAATCTTGGTGAGAGAGTCCGCAGTGGTGTTGACGCTGACTTTCACTTGATTGTAAGCGCCTTGGTAGTCGCGCGTGATTTTCTGAGAGAGGTCACCGTCGGCCAAAGCCTTGGCAACGCGGATGGTGTCGTTGAAAGCGCCATCGACCGTGTCGGAAAGCTGGTTGAGCAGTTCCGATAGCGTCTTGGTGTAGCCGGCTTTGCCATTCATATCCATCTTGATGCTGAAGTCGCCCTTGTTGGCGCCACCGACGATGTTCTGAATTTCCGCGACGATTTTACGCAGGCTGTCCTGCATTACTTTTACCGAGTATACCAGGCTGGTGGTGTCGCCTGCCTTGATGGCGATATCCATCGACAGGTCGCCACCGGCGATCTTGTGCACGGCTTCGGCCGCGTAGTCGGGTTCGCCGCCCAGTTGCTTCAAGAGGCTGCGGGCAATCAGGAAGCCGACCACGATGCCGATGATTAGCGCGATCAAGCCGAGGATGATGATCTGCGTCATGGCACTGCTGACCTGATCGGCTGCTTGTTTGCCTGAGTCCTTCATTAGCTTTGTCTGGAACTCAATCAATTTGCTAATTGAGTCAATGTACGTGTTTTGTTGCTTACGTACATCGGTCAGCATGAATTCTGTGGCCTCATCGCGCTTTCCTTCAGAGGCTAGCTTGATGAATTTGTCCTGGGAAGCCACATAGACTGAGCGTGCATCCAAAATCTCTTTTAAATGGGCCTTGCCTTCCGTGCTCGTGATTTTTTCTTCGAAAGTTTTCAGGCGATCACCAATAATTTTGCGTTGTTCAGGGATGCGATCCAGTTCTTTCTGTGCAGCATCCTTGTCTTTTATCAGCAGCGCATTACGCATGGAACGGGCAATGATGTTGATGGCATCGACCATGTCGTTGGCCCATACCGTCTTGGGGAACTTGTCGTTCACCATGTCATCGATCTCATGGTTCAGGCTGCTCATATCCTTGATGCTGATCGCAGCGATGATCACCAGCAAGGCGATCACCGCACCAAAACCCAGACCTAGTCGGGTGCCTACTTTCATGTTTCCGGTTGCCATTTTTTGTATCTCCTGAAAATTCTTGAACAGATAATTTACGCTATCGCCACATCGACGAGTTCCATGTCGCTGCTGGTCATGAGCTTTTCGATATCGACGAGGATCAACATCCGCTCATCGACGGTGCCCAGGCCCATCACGTATTTGGTGTCGATGGCGGAGCCGAACTCGGGAGCCGGTTTGACTTGCTCGGGGTTAAGGGTAATCACGTCGGAAACACCGTCCACCACCATGCCAACCACGCGGTTGACGATGTTGAGAATGATCACCACGGTGAATTGGTTATATTCGACGTTGCCGAGATGGAATTTGATGCGCATGTCGACGATGGGGACGATGATGCCGCGCAGATTGATGACACCTTTGATGAATTCGGGAGTGTTGGCAAGAGTGGTGACGGCGTCGTAGCCGCGAATTTCCTGTACCTTGAGGATTTCGATGCCATATTCCTCCTTGCCCAGCGTGAAGGTGAGGAATTCGTTGCCTTGATTGCTTGACGTTCCGGCGACGGCTTCTTGAGATGTGGCGTGAGTCATTATGCCTCCTTTCGGGTTTTCTGCGATGGCTATTATTAACGCTATTTATACACTAATTCGTGATATTCCGGGGCACATTCCGGTTCCGGAGCGCTTCGGATTGTGGCTCTGAAAGCGCATCTTGGTTAAAACTCCTGCCAGTCATCGGGGGCCGTTGCTGTACCTCTGGTCGGTTTTGCCGCCTTGGATTTGGCCAGTACCGGGTGACGGGTAGCTGGCGTAGCGTAGTGCTTCGCCGTGCCCCTGGTTGCTGGGCGGGCTACGCTGTTATCGAGTTTGAACACGCTGACCGAGGAGGACAGGTTGTGCGCCTGTTCTTCCAGCGATTCGGCGGCGGCGGCCGCTTCTTCCACCAGCGCGGCGTTCTGCTGGGTGACGTCGTCCATCTGGTCGATGGCATGTTTGACCTGCTCAATGCCCGAGCTTTGCTCCAGCGAGGCGGAAGAAATTTCCGCCATGATGTCGGTGACGCGCTTGATGCTGGTGACGATTTCTTCCATGGTCTGACCGGCTTCGCCGACCAGTTTGGTGCCGTTCTCCACCTTGTCCACCGAGTCGCCGATCAGAGTCTTGATCTCCTTGGCGGCAGCGGCGGAACGTTGGGCGAGGTTGCGCACTTCGGCAGCCACCACCGCGAAACCGCGCCCCTGTTCGCCGGCACGGGCGGCTTCG